>Ga0307296_10001451_pt1 | contig 11902 bp, 12 predicted proteins | sample ER_DNA_153_FD_194467 | JGI IMG/M metagenome (GOLD analysis project Ga0307296, IMG submission 194467) | Bulk soil microbial communities from the East River watershed near Crested Butte, Colorado, United States - ER_DNA_153 | ecosystem: Environmental > Terrestrial > Soil > Floodplain | place... | reverse complement strand
AGCACCGATCACACCTACCGGCAGGGTCGCAGGCGCATCCTGATCCGGCACCGCGGCTGGTACAACGGCGAGGCGGCGCTGCACTGGGCATTTGCGCACGTCCGGTCGCCGAAGCGGGTGCTCGTCGCCGGCTCGAGCGCAGGCAGCGTGGGCTCGGCCTTTCACGCGCCCGAGGTGATCGAGCACTACGGCGGCTCACACACCTCGCAACTCGGCGACTCACTGGCCTTCGTGTTCCCGCACCGGCTGAGCCTGACCGAGTACCACGGTCTCGATCACCTGCCTCCCTGGTTGCGAGGTGACCGGCAGTTGAGGCCGGGGCGATTCACCATGGCCAGCTTTCTCGCTCGCCTGATCGCGCACTACCCGAGGACGACCTTCGCGGGGTTCAACTTCCGCAACGACGAGGTGCAGGAGCGGTTTTACGCGGCGGACGGCGGCAAGGCCGCGGCCTTCCCCGGAGCGCTGCTCGCCGCCGAGCGACGGCTGCACAGGGAGGCGCCGCGCTACCGCTCCTTCCTCGAGTGCGGGCGCGGTCACACGATCCTCCCGCTCTACCGCTTCTTCTCGCTCCGGGCCGAGGGCGTGAGCCTGCGGCACTGGACTGCCAGGATCGCGGCGGGTCGCCCGGTCCGGTCGCTGGCGTGTTCGTCCTAATAGGCCGGTGGCCTATCGACAGCCGCGTCGTGGGGTCGAGAGGCTATGGGCGATGAGCCAGACCCAGATCCTCCTCTGGTGCATTGCGTTGATCGTGTTCGAGCTGAACCACCTGAAGTGGATCTGGTGGACCTACTGGGAGTGCGCGAAGTGCGGTCGCAAGCACAAGGACTGCGACTGCGGCTCCAAGTGGGTCAACGAGTGTAAGCGGCCGGATGCTATTACACGTCTCGCCTAGGTCGGCAGGCTGTCGCCTTTTGGCGGTATGCGACACGCTTCCGGCTGAACCTCTCGAGGGAAGCGGCAAGAGGAGATGGCGCTCCGACCACTCACGCCCATGCGCAGGGCAGGCGGCAGATCGATGCATGGCCGCCGTCCCTAATCCCGCCGTGGCGCTCGCGCCGGCGAAGCTCGCGACCGTGCCGCTCAATCCGACTCGCGGTTGGGCGCCCGACGGCATCGACCCTCGCGTCGCCCTCCGGAACGCGGGGTCGGCGATCGCATCCGCGCTGGGAAGTCGGTAAAACAGCACTTGCAAGAAAGAGCTCCCAAAGGAGGCAGCGAGATGGACGCTCACGTCGGCGACAGCATCGTCCTCGAGTCCGAGCGGGTCGGCCAGCCCGCGCACAGCGGCGTGGTCGAGGAGGTGCTGCAGGGGCAGCAGCCGCGATACCGGGTGCGCTGGAAGGACGGCCACGAAAGCATCGTCGCGCCCGCGGCGGGCGCCGCCCGGATCGAGCCGAAGAAGTAGCGGCCGCGCGCTAGCGGGGTGGCCACGAAGACTTAACGCGTGCGCTCGACGAGGCGGGCGCTGCTTACGACCTGCTCGCCCACGCGCACACCGAGTCGGCGTTCGCCGAAGCTGCGGCGCTCGGGCTGCCGCCTGACGACGTCGCCAAGACGCTCATAGTCAAGACGGACGAGGGATACCTGCAAGAAGGACGTGCACCTCGCGACCGAGGACGACCTTCGACGCGACTACCCCGACTTCGATCTGGGGACTGTGCCGTCGGTCGGAGGTGCTCGGCGCGACCCGGTGATCGTCGACAGCCGCGTCGCCGCCCGCGAGTCGGTCGTGCTCGAGGCCGGCTCGTACGAGCAGTCGGTCCGAATCGCGACCTCCGACTGTCGAGTCCCCCGAGCAGGTCCCTGCGGTTTAGCTGCGGATAGGGCGGCGCTCGGAGCGGAGTCGCACTTCCGTCTGCCTGCTCCGGTGGGCGGAAGCAAGCGTGCGGTGCGGCCGATGATGGTTGTAATGGCGGGTATAGACGCGAAGCCCGTGCTCGAGTTGCCGTCGGCTGAAGATGAGCAGCCGGTCGAGGCACTCGCGTCGCACGCTGCCGACCCAGCGCTCCATACGGTCGTCGGCGCGACGCCGATGGGGGCTACACCGTGGCTCCTCGAACTCGAGGCGCCGAGAGTGGGCGCGCCGGAGCGTCCAGTGCGACGCCCCGGAACTTGTGATCGACGGAGCAGACTCGCGACCTCGGGACGACGAATGGGTCGAGCCCGCGGTTTGAACGCGCGACGGGTGAGAATCACGGATCGCGACGCGGACCTAGAGCTCGTTTCTAAATGAACCGGCGCTCTCCCTGGGCCGCCGAGTGCAACCCAGGGAGAGGGAATCGAACAGCAGCTACTTCGCCGGTCGGAACGCGACCTGGAGCACGAAGGCGACCCCCGGTGCCGGGTGGAACGAGTAGTGCCCGGCCTCGGCTGGGATGCCCGAGTCGCCCAGAAAATCAGGAACGTTGGGCTCGCCGTTTACGACGTTGCTGTCGATGTAGAAGACCTGCGCGCCCGGCGTCCCAAAGTTCGGATCGTCCGGCCCCGCCGCCACGAGATGGGCGCTCGTGATGTCCACGTCCGCATGCTCCGCGCCAAAGGAGCCGGCGCCGCCGATCCCGTGCTCGCAGCCCGTCACGTGCTCATCGCCCGTGATCGTCCCATCGGCGAAGCGGTCGAACTCGACCCAGCCCCAGAAGCCGCCAAGCTCAGGGCTGCCCGTCTCCGGGTTCTGGCAGAACGACGAGGCAGGGTTGTTGCAGTTGCCCGAAATGCCGATCTGCCACGTATCGTGGCTGGCACCACCGCCGTAGGCACCGGCCGACGAGGCAAACCCCGCCGCCAGCGCCGCCGCCGCGGCAAGCGCTGCCACCATCACAACCGAACGTCGCATGACTCTCCCCTCTCTCGATTTCGATTGCCCGTAGGGCAAGCTGGATCCTGAAGCAGTTGGAATCGAACGGCAAACCCAACAGCGCAGGCTCATTCTGAAACGAGTTCTTGGCAGCGCGGAGGCATGGATGGCCATCATGTTGCAGCTACAGCGTCTTCCAGGTGCCGGGATCGCGCACCGCCTCGACCACATCCCGGACCTGAGGGGTTGCAAAATTACGGTTCGCCTGGAAAACGAGCCATTCCCAGGCGTGAATCAGAGTTTTGAAACCCTTCACGGTTGAACGTGTTTGTCGCCCTGCCAACAATTGAGTATTGAGCCGGGGCAACGGCAACCTCTCCCCAAATGCCGCGGGCGTCAAGCGGCAGGCGCTCACGCCCGGCCCCGGCTTCCAATGAATCATCGGGACCGCTCAGCTCAGCCGCGTCCCCCGTAGGTCTGATGCTGCCCGAACGTTTGGGGGGCGCAGCGCGCTCGTAGATCGCTCTATCGTTGGCAGCGTCCGGCGGGTGCGCTCGCCAGCCCAGTAGCCGCCAAGCAAACCCGCCGGCTCTTTCTCTAGACGCCGCGCACCGCGACGTTCTTCCGAGCCGAACGCCTGGGACGCCTCCCTTTGCGAGCCGGGGCGGGCGCCTGGGCTCTGCGGCCAGCCGACGCCCCCGGCGGGATCGGGAAGGGCCGTTTCCCCCGACTCGATCTGATTGTCGGCAGAGCGACCGGATGGCCTTTAGGGGCGGTTCCCGGAGCCTCGAGCTCGTCGCGGGGCTTCGTGCCGAGCGGTCGGAAGATTTCCAGCGACAGCAGCCGGTAAAGCTCGCTATTTGCGAAGTTTTTGGCCCGTATTTACAAGCAACCTGTTTGTAATCGGGGCGCGGATGGAGAGACAATTCACACGCACTCTGCGGTGCCGTCCGCGCAGCTCCCCGGCGGAAGGACGGATTTGCGTCACAACCTGATCTCGCTCGGTTTCGGCCGAGCAGCCCCACCCCACGTTTGCGCGTGGGATGGGGCCGTTGCACCGACCTCGTGTCTCCCCGACGCCCGCGAAGACGACGGAAGAGGGGAGGTGGTGTGTAGCGGCTGAGTCTATCGGCGCTCTCCGCGCCGAGTCATTGCGTTTTGGACGATGCTGAATCCCAAGTCAGTCGAAGCAGACTGAGGAAATGAGAGAACAAATAACCATGAGACGACTAGGAATCATCACAGCCTTCGCGATGTTGGTTTTGGCCTTGTCGGCTTCGGTGGCATCCGCCGCCGTCGCTCCGGGGATTTACACCCCGACGAGTGGTAGCTTCAACACCGCGAATGCCCCGGGCAGCTCGCACCTCACGTCGGGTTCGCCCTCGTGCACGGTTAACGCAGACCGGTCGATCAGCTGTAGCGCGTACGTGCTGGGGGGCGTCGGGCACACGAACGCAACCGTGAGTCTGACTGCGAGCTACTCGGCGACCATCGACTGCACCAACCACGGCGGCAATCTGGTCGAGTCCCACACGTCGAACTTCACGGCTAGTAGCAGCGCCTCGGTGGCCTCCACGAAAAATGGACAGTTGTCGGTCCCGACGCGGTCGGCAAGTCCGTTCGGCGCGCCGCAGGTCTGTCCGAATCCGAACTGGACGCCCTCGATCCGGGGTGGGACTGTAACGCTCAACAGCTTCACCTACACGCTCACCTTCGCCGGCTTCACGTCGGCCTACATCACGATCAGCGCCTAGCTAGGCGGGGTGAGCCGCTAGAAGAAGAGACGGGCCGGGCCTTTAGGGTCCGGCCCTTCTTCTTTCGACCAATCAGCGCGCTCTCTCGCGAGCGCCAAGGATCACGCCGCGGCGCTCGCGGTCCTGAGGAAGGCCGCAGGGCGGAGCTGACCTCGAGTCTGCGGGCGGCCCCACCGGCCTTACGAGTCGTGCAAAAGCCTCTGGCCGGCCCTTCAGCCGGCCGCTCGGTTCAGCGCGGTTTTCTCTGCCCCCGGCGCCGCGCCTCTCCGACCGCACGAAACGGCGCGAAGAGAATGAAGCCGAATAGACGAGGGGCCCAATAGGCGACCACGAGCGCGGCGAGAACGTAGATGCCTAAGAGCAGCCAGAAATCTGTATCGCGAGTTGCCGCGATGATCATGTGCCTGAGACTAACGCGGCGGCGCCTCGGTGACTACCCCTGGGGCCCTTCGTCTGGTGGCTCGAGCGGCGAGCTAGAAGCGTCGGGCGCACCTAGCGGAAATCTGGCTCCAAACGGCGGCAGCCGTTCGGCTCGGGAGGATGGGAAGCGCCCCCGGCCACGCGGACAGGTTCACCTGGATAGGACGATGCGAAAGTGGGCTTGACGTCGGACACTCTTCTAGGCGAGCCGGAGGGCTTGCAACGCGCAGGCCCTGCGCGTGGGGTGACGACCCGAAGTGAGTCTGCCGGCTCGCTCACGCTGGCGTCCGGTCCTCGCCGGGAGAACCCGGCTGCGGAGGCCGCTAGCCACCAGGGGAGAGGATATGGAGGCCGCTCTTGTGAGTCCGTCGACCCTAACCTCCGCTTACCGGGCGATGCCTGATTTTACGTCTCGCAATGGGGGTGGCCGAGCGCGTATGGCGACGATTACCCGCCGTGCTTAACGGGTATTCGAGCCTCGAGCCGAGGGGTCTCTCTGGACTGACGGCAGGCGCTAGGGGCGATGGCGCCTTTCGAGCATGAGGGGTTTCAAAATCCCGGTTCGGTGGGCCGCGCCGGTCGGTTGCGCTGGTTTTAACGCTGGTTTAGAGGTTGGTGCGCGCGCGTGAATACCAGATCGCGCTGTGCTTCGCAACTCATTAACTGAGGTCCAGGATCGACGTTCTTGCTCGTCCTGCGCTCTGTAACCGGCGATGGAAGCATCGGCTTCATGCTCCTTTCTTTCGCCTATCTCGCCTTCTCGGCTGTGCTTCGGCTGTTGGTCAGACGCCGGAGCAGCGAGTTCGCTAAAGACGTCGAGTTGCTCGTGTTGCGACATCAGCTCGTCGTGCTCAGCCGGCAACAGCCGCGCACCTCGCTGCGGCCGGCCGATCGTGCTTTGCTTGCGGCGCTCACCCGATTGCTTCCGCCACGGCGTCGCCACGGACTGGTCGTGACGCCGCAAACGCTTCTACGCTGGCACCGGGAGCTCGTGCGTCGCAAGTGGGCTCAGCCGCGGCGAAGTCCGGGCCGTCCGCCAGTCGATGGCCGGGTGCGAGAGCTCGTGCTGCGCTTCGCGCGCGAGAACCCAGGCTGGGGCTACCCGCGGATCGCCGGCGAGTTGCTGAAGCTCGGCCTGCGTGTGTCGCCGAGCACGATCAGGCGCATCCTGCTCACCGCCCGCTCTGGGCCGGCGCCGAGGCGTTCGGGCCCAAGCTGGCAGCAATTCCTGCGCCAGCAAGCCGCGAGCATGCTCGCCTGCGACTTCTTCACCGTCGAGACGATCTCGCTGCACCGCTTCTACGTGCTCTTCTTCATCGAACTCGAAAGCCGCCGCGTCCACCTCGCTGGCTGCACGACCAACCCGACGGGCGCTTGGGTCACCCAGCAGGCGCGCAACCTCAGCTTCACCGGCATCTTCGAGCGGGTGGGCTTCCTGATCCACGACCGCGACAGCAAGTTCAGCGGCGCCTTCGACGAGGTCTTCCGCAGCGAAGGATCAAGGTCATCCACACACCGATCCGCGCGCCGCAAGCGAACGCCTACGCCGAGCGCTTCGTCCGCACCGTCCGCGCCGAATGTCTCGACTGGCTCCTGATCATCGGCCGCCGCCACCTCGAGTCAGTACTACGCATCTACACCGCCCACTACAACCGCGAGCGCCCACACCGCGGACTCGCGCTGCTCTCGCCCGACCCGCCAAACGCGGCGCGGCCAACGACCGGCGGCCAGATCAAGCGCCGCGACCGACTCGGCGGACTGATCCACGAATACCACCACACCGCAGCATGAACCGACATTTTGAAACCCCTCAACAGCAACGACACGACCAACCAGCAGCCTCCCTCAACCCGAATCCAAAGAAGCCGACTCTACGGTCGCGGACGCCGCTCCGACGCACCGCCTCGGGCACCAGACGGAATTACGTACCCCACGCGACGGGCGGCCTAAAACGGAACGACCAGACTTTGCGCACCCCACAGGCATCTCAACCAAGCAACCCGCCAAGCCGGCGAGGCACGAGCCACGCCCGCTTCTGCCGCTCAGGTTCGACCCGCGCTTTCGCAGGACCGCGCTCCGCTCGGACCGCAACGGCGAGATGACGCTTCCGCGCTTCGCGCTCGAGATCGAGCTCGTGCTCCCGGCCCAGCATGCGGTACGTCTCGTGCACGACCTCCTCCTTCGGTCCGCGACTCACATTCGACGGTAGGAGAACGACGCCGGAATGGCATCGGGAGAGCTCCCCAATTTGCGGGCGGGAGTTACCGATCTTGGCCGATGAGCCCCAGCTTTACGGCTTCGGCGCTCGCCTGCCCGCGTGTGCGCACGCCGAGCTTGCGCAGGACCGCCGACACGTGGTGGTCGATCGTCTTCTCCGCGAGCACGAGCCGCTCGGCGAACACCGCGTTCCGCAGCCCCTCGGCCACGAGCGCGAGCACGTCAAGCTCGCGCGCCGTCAGGCCTGCGGGATTCTTCTGCGTCGACGGCCGCGGCCCACGCGGCAGCCCACGCGCCCCGCGCGCCCGCAGTCGGCGCGCAACGATGGCAGCGGCTGCCTGGGCGCCGAGCCGGTGCAGCTCCTGCAAACCGCGCCGAACCGTCTCCTCATCCTGGGAATCGGCGAGTGCGAGCGCGGCCTCGTACGGGGAATCGAGGTTGGTCCACATGTCAGCTGCGCGCCGCCAGTCGCCGGCGATCTGCGCCGCCCACGGCTCGGCTCCAGTCGCCGCGACCTCGTCGTCGATGCCCACGCGGTGCCGCCAATACGTCAACTCGCCCACAATCCACGACGACTGTCGCCGCACCGCCAGGTCGAGCGCCAGATCGGTCGCATCGCCGACAGCGTCTCGACGACCCTCGAGCCACGCGGCCTCGGCTCTTGCTGCGGCCACGGGTTCGATCCGCTGCAGCTCTCCGGTTGGCTTCGCCAACGCCCATGCCTCGTCGAGTGGCGTCCACACGTCGGGATCGCCGCGCCGGGCGCGTACGAGCCCGAGCACCGACAGCGCAGCGATGCGCGTCACGGGAGAACTGCGCGGATCACGAAGCACGGGCGCCGCCGCGGCGACCGCGTCGTCCCAGTGCCCGCGGTCGAGCTGCGACCGCGCGCGGTGTGCGAGCAGGTAGAAACGCCATAGATCGAGGCCGCGCTCAGTGCAGAACTCGAGACCTGACGTGAAATAGCGATCCGCGGTGGCGTAGGCCCGCCCGCGCAGAGACCACCACGTGAGCGAGACGAACGCTCGTCCCACGTGCTCATCGAGTCCCGCCTGGATGCCGAGCTCGAGACTGCGCTCGAGCTTGTCCACGTTCCGTTCGCCTGAGAGCAACTCGACATTCCCGATGTTTGTGAGCGCGTAAACGAGGGCTTCGGCATCGTCGAGGTTCTCCGCCAAATCGAGCGCGCGGGTTCCCCACGCGATCGTCTCATCGGTGTTCTCCAGGTGCATGTAGAGGTGCGAGAGATTGCAGTAGGCCATCGCAAGCTCGTGTCCCGGCGGGAGTCGCTCGAGGACCGCGAGCGCCTTGCGGCCGACCTCCATCGCCTTCTCCGTTCGGCCGAAGTAACGGAGCAATCGCGAAAGCGAGCGAAGCGAATCTCCTTCGCGGCGCTGATCGCCGAGCTGCCGATGACACTCGACCGCGCACTGCTGCGCGTCGATCGCTTCGTCGAACTCGCCGATGACGTAGCACGCGTACGCGCGTCGGTCGAGGAGCTCTCCCCTCGCGTCAAGGTCCAGAGCGTCCGCGAATCGCAGCGCCCGCGCGTATTGCGCGGCGGCCTCGCGAGCTGACCCGAGAGAGGCCGCGCGCGCGCCGGCCGCGGACGCAAACTCGAGCACCGCGTTCGCGTCGCCGGCCGCCTCAGCATGGTGCGCGAGCCGGGCGAGGTCGGGGGCGCCGCCCGGCGGGTCCTCGAGCGCGTGAAGCGCCTTGCGGTGCAGCTCGAGCCTCCGGTTCGGCGGGAGCGACTCCTCGACGGTGAGCCGGGCAAGCTCGTGCCGGAATGCCACGCCACCGGAGACGGATGCGAGCACACCGGACGAGAGACATTCCTCGAGCCGGTCGACAGCATCGTCGGCGAGTGATTCGAGCAGCCAGAGCTCGGCCTGTGGAGGGACGACCGCCACCGCGTCGAGCAACGTCCGCGCGGCCGGGCTCAGCCGCGCGGCGCGAGCAAGCGCTGCATCTCTGACCGTGTGCGGGATCTCATCCGCTCCGGCCGCGAGCGCCTCCGTGACGAAGAACGGATTGCCGGATGTCTTGCGGTAGAGCTCCTCCGCATCGACACCTAGAGGCTCGGCGAGCTTCGCGACCGCGGCGGCCGACAACGGCGCCACCTTCATGCGGCCCGTTGCTTCGCCCGTCGCCAGCTCCCCGAGCGCCACGCGGAATGGGTGACCGCGGTCGAGCGCGTCGTCCCGATAGCTGGCGAGCACGAGCGCGGGGAGCGCCTCCACGCGGCGAGCGAGCAGCCTCAAGACATCGAGGGTCGCCTCGTCCGCGCCATGAACATCCTCCAGGACGAGGACCGTTGGCGACCGCGTCCGCAACTCGCGCATGAGGGCCGCCGCAACCTCATACGGTCTCGCGCCGGTCTCCACGAGCTCCTCCAGCTCTCCGCCGGTGCTCTCGGCGATGTCGACGAACGGCCCGAGCGGACGTGGAGTAAACAGTGCGTCGCAAGCCCCCCACAGGAATCGCGCACCGGGGCAGTCGTCGCGGAAGCGTCGCAGCAGCGCGGTCTTGCCGACACCGGCCTCTCCGCCGATGAGCAGGACCCGCCCGCGCGAGCTGCGTTGGACGGCTTCCAGGCATTCGCCGAGCATCGAGAGCTCGCGGGCGCGCTCGAGTAGCTCGCTCGACGTGGAGGACGTCGTCACAGGAGCATCGTGTCGCACGACACTCCAATGGTGCACCCGACCGCCTCTGCACTCAACCTGCGAGAAGTCCGAACCGAAGCTGTGGTCGCGCTCGCCGACGCCGACGATGAGCACGCTCTCCGCCGCTCCTTCGAGGAGCTGCAACCCTCGGCGCGCAGCCTGCGGCGGCAATCGTCGCGCGCCGCCTGCGCGAGCGTGGGGGCTCGTCGGTGTGCCGCGCGGTCCTCGCCCGGCAACACCGGGAGAACCCCGCTCACTGGACGATGCGAGAGCTCGAAGTGGTCGGGCACCTTGCCGAAGGTCTGCGCAACGCGGACATCGCCGAACGCCTCTCCTTGTCCGAGAAAACGGTCGACCACCACGTCTCGGCGATCCTGCGGAAGCTGGACGTGCGCACCCGCCGCGAGGCCGACGCCGAGGCCGTGCGACTCGGCCTCGTCGGCTGAACTTTCGCCATCGACCTCCCTCCAAGATAGGGAGCGCGCGCCGCCAATTTGGGGAGCTCTCCCGATGCCAGCCGGGACCCCGCTCTCGTACCCTCGAGCCAGTGACCCGGACCCGAGCAGGAGGGATCCTTCTCCCGGCTCTTCCAACTGAAAAGAGGCGTGATTTGCCGCGCTACATCGTCGAGCGGTCGTTTCCCGACCGCTTGCTCATCCCGGCGGGAGCCGAGAGGGCGGAGTGTTGGCTCGCCGTCGTTGAGCGGAACGCCGACGAAGGCGTGACGTGGGTGCACTCGTACGTGAGCGACGACAAGACAAAGACGTTCTGCGTCTACGACGCACCGAGCCTCGCAGCTACGTCACGGCCGAGCCAGACGGAACGGTGGGGACGATCTGCATCCACCAGGCGACGAGCCCCGAGGCGATTCGGCTTCACGCCAGCCGCGCCGACCTGTCGGTCGACGAGATCGTGAAGGTGACCGACACCGTGATCGTCCGGCCCGACCCGGCTCTGATCGCGACCTAGGGAGAGGGGAGCACAGAATGCGCAAGCGACTTCTGATCGTATTTGCCGTAACGCTGCCGTTGGTGATCGCGATGATCACGACGTTGGCAGCGAGCGCCGCGCCTCCGGCTGCAACACCCACCGTCACCCCAGGCTGGGTCACGGGTCTGCAGGGAGGTTCCGGGAGCACCGTCGGGCCCGACGGTGCGCTCTACGTTCCCGAGCCCGCGAGCGGCGAGATCTCGCGCGTCGATCCGGAGACCGGGGCGGTCACGACGTTCGCGAGCTGCCTGCCCACGCAGGTCATCCCACTTGGCGGGGCGATGGACGTCGCGTTCATCGGCAATACCGCGTACGCGCTGGTCACGCTCGTCAGTGACCCATTCCCACCGATCGGGGTCCACGACGATGTCGACGGCATCTATCGCGTGGACGGCCCGGACAGCTGCACCGTCGTCGCCAACATCGGCGCGTTCGCCATCGCCAATCCGCCGAACGCGGACATCTTCCTCGCGACCGGAGTCCAGTACGCGATGGAGCCCTACCGTGGCGGGTTCCTCGTCACCGACGGGCACCACAACCGCGTGTACCGCGTGACGCTCGACGGTGACGTCAGCGAGTTCATCACGTTCGGCAACATCGTCCCGACCGGGCTCGAGGTGCTCGGCAACACGATCTACATGGCGGAAGCCGGCCCCGTTCCTCACAACCCCGCGGACGGCAAGGTCGTGGCCTTCAGCCCGGGCTCGTCCACCGCCGCAGTGGTCGCGTCTGGCGCTCCGCTCCTCGTGGACGTGGAGCGCGGCCGCGGTCGCTCGCTCTTCGCCCTCTCGCAGGGTGACTTCCCGTGCGCCGATCCCGCGTGCGCGGGCATGCCCGCGCTGCCGAACACCGGAGCGCTCGTGAAGGTCAACGACGACGGGACATTCACGGTGCTCGCGGACGAGTTGAACCAGCCAACCTCGCTCGAGATCATCGGTACGACCGCGTACGTGGTCACGCTCGGCGGCGAGATCTGGAAGATCGACAACATCTCGGGCCCGCCCTACGGGCACTGAGCGACGCGCGACTCGGAGGGGGGAGGGCCGAACCCTCCCCCT
>Ga0307296_10001450_pt1 | contig 11904 bp, 10 predicted proteins | sample ER_DNA_153_FD_194467 | JGI IMG/M metagenome (GOLD analysis project Ga0307296, IMG submission 194467) | Bulk soil microbial communities from the East River watershed near Crested Butte, Colorado, United States - ER_DNA_153 | ecosystem: Environmental > Terrestrial > Soil > Floodplain | place... | reverse complement strand
GCCAGGCCGGTTGGCCCGGCCGGGGTCGTGGTACTTACCTATGCGGCGCCCACCAGCCCGCGGCCAACTGGGCCGTCGACATCCTGACTGTCACTCGACGGCGAGCATGACCTCGGTGGACTTGACCAGCACCGTCACCTTCGTGCCCTTCGCGAGTTGAAGGTCGTCGACGGCCTCGCGGGTGATCGAGGCGGTCACCGGATGCCCACCATCGACGATGACCTTCACAATGGCCATCGCCTCGCCGGTCTGCACCGATTCCACGGTGCCGGGCAGCTGATTCCTCGTAGACAGTCGCACGGTTTCTCCAGTCCAGGTGTCGGAGCGGCACGGTCGCCGCCGACGTTAGCCGACCGCGCTCGAGTAGTCTCCGACCTCGTGCCGAGCCGACCAACACGCCGCGCATGAACCCGGCCAGCTGGCTGGACGTGCCCGCGGATTCGATGTTCGGGCTAGCCAACCTTCCCTACGGCGTGTTCACGACGGCAGACCGCTCAGCTCGAACCGGTGTGGCGATCGGTAATTACGTACTCGACGTCGCCGCAGCGACAGGTGACACCGTCCATGCCACTGGGTCGATGAACGCATTCCTCGCGCGAGGTCCAGACGGATGGGCGGCGCTGCGGGAGCGCATCACCGATTGGTTCGCCGACGAACGCTGGCGGCCGGCCGTCGAGCCGCATCTGATTCCGCGAGCGGATGTGACATTGCAGCTACCCATCGAGGTAGCTGACTACGTCGACTTCTACAGCTCGCAGCATCATGCCGAGAATCTGGGACGGCTGTTCCGCCCCGGCAATCCGCCGCTCACCCCGAACTGGAGGCATGTGCCGATCGGGTATCACGGCCGGGCCGGGACTGTGCGAGTATCCGGCACGCCGGTGGTCCGACCGCAGGGACAGCGGAAGTCGCCAGCGGAATCGGCGCCAACCTTCGGTCCATCGAAGCGGCTGGACATCGAGGCCGAGGTCGGCTTCGTTGTCGGCCTGCCGTCCGAACTCAGTCAGCCGGTCCCGGTGAGCGCGTTCGATCAGCACGTCTTCGGCGTCTGTCTGGTCAACGACTGGTCGGCGCGGGATCTCCAGGCCTGGGAGTACGTGCCCCTCGGCCCGTTCCTGGGCAAGTCGTTCCTCACCTCGATTTCGCCCTGGATTGTTCCCCTGGCAGCGCTGGAGGCGGCTCGGGTGTCGCCGCCGGTGCGTGAGCCCGAACCCCTCCCCTACCTGCGCGACGGGGCCCCGTGGGCCCTCGACATCACGCTGGAGGTGTTCGTCAACGGGACGTTGGTCAGCCGGCCGCCGTTCGCCGGGATGTATTGGACCGGTGCACAACAGCTCGCCCACCTGACCGTCAACGGGGCGAACGTGCGGACCGGCGATCTCTATGCGTCCGGCGCGATCAGCGGACCGAACCGTAACGAGCGGGGTTCCCTGATCGAGCTGTCCTGGAATGGGACGGACCCGGTCGAGCTATCGGATGGCAGTCGGCGAACGTTCCTGGAAGACGGCGACGAGGTCACGATCACGGCGACGGCGCCGGGCCCTGGCGGTGCCCGAATCGGATTCGGGGAGGTCATCGGCCGGATCTACCCGGCGCTGTCTGACTCCCGATAGCGCGGAGCTCGGCGTGGTTGTGGCCCCACCTGCAGTCGTGCTTGGCTGAGTCCTGCTCCCGCCACGCCAAGCCTGGAAGGTCGCCATGCTGATTCTCGCGGAGGGCACGGTGAGTCACTCGTTAGAAGGTGACGCGCGCACTGCGGCCCAAGCCTGGCTCGGGCCGATGGTGGACGACGGGTTTGTCGTGGACGCATACGTGAACGAGGCGGGCGGCCGGGTGTGGATCTTGCTGTCCAGCCCGGATCTACGCTCGGCCCGGCAGCGCCTCAACGACCTGCCGGTGGTTCGCGATTGTGTCGTCAGCTTCGCGACGACGGTGGTGACCAAGCTTCGATACCGCTGAGGTCGTCGAGGTCCAGCGGCTCGGGAAGCGTTGACGTCGTCGGTCAGCGGAGCGCCACAATATGGCGACACCGTTAGTGCGCGAGGATCTGCCGGATCGAAGGGGTGAGCGTTCGATGGAACCTGCTGTCGGAACTCTGCAAAAGGCCCTCCTTATCAACTTAGACCCCCGCTGGTACGGGACGATCGCCGAGATCGGGGCCGGCCAAGAGGTCGCGCGCTGGTTGTTCCGGGCCGGCGGGGCGGCCGGGAAGGTCGCCAAGACGATCTCGGCATACGACATGGCGGTCAGCGACGCCGTGTACGGCAAGTCCGACCGCTACGTGTCCATGGGTCGGCTGCAGGCCATGCTCGATCTGGAGTATCAGCTGAACCTGGATGTGCTGGGCGACGAGCGCGGCGATTCGAACGCGTTCTTTGCCTTTGCTGACACCGTCGTGGCGCGCAGCTATCAGGGCGGGAACGAGTGCCACGGCTGGATGGGCGTGAAATTCCAGTCCCACGTGCACGACGAGCCGAGCCAGATCGTCCTGCACGTTCGCATGCTCGATGCGGAGGCGTCGCTGCAACAGGAGGCGCTGGGGATCGTCGGCGTCAACTTGCTGCACGGTGCGTTCTTCCACCACCACGAGCCGGAGCAACTGGTCAAGAGCTTGCTCGACAACCTGACCGTCGGCCGCATCGAGATCGACATGCTTGAACTCAAGGGCATCGAGTTCCGGGCGGTTGACAACCGGCTGATGGCTCTAAAACTCGTGCAGCTCGGTCTGTCCGGCGTGGCGATGTTCAGCCCCAACCGGGAGGTCTTGCAGCCGAGCGAGGTGCTTCGCAAGAAGGCGATTCTCGTCGAGCGGGGCAGCTTCCGGCCACCCACCGTTGTCAACATCAACATGCTGGAGTCGGCGCTGGAGAAGTTCGAGGCCGACCCCGTCGTTGCCGAGCGCAAGATCCTCATGCTCACTGAGCTGACGATGGCCAACCTGCTTGCGGGCGGCTCCGAGGTCGACCGGCGTGACTTTCTGGCTCGGGCCGATCTGTTGGCCGCCTGCGGCATGACCGTTCTGATCTCCGACTACATCGACTACCACCGGTTGGCGGCATACATCGCGTGGCGGACCGACGGGCGGATCGGCATGGTCATGGGCGTGCCGAGCCTCATCGACATGTTCAACGAGGACAACCATGCCCACTTGCCCGGCGGGATATTGGAGAGTTTCGGCCGGCTGTTCAAGAACGACCTGAAGCTGTTCGTCTACCCCATGCGTAAGTCCGACGACGTCGAACTGACGACCGTACACAACGTGTCCGTGACTCCTGAGCTGCAGCCGCTGTACGACTACTTGACTCGGCGCGGCAGCTTCGTCGATCTGGACAACTACAAGCCGGAGTACCTGCCGATCTACAGCCGGGACGTGCTGCGTCGGATCGCGAGTGGTGATACGGAGTGGGAGTCCATGGTGCCGGGTGAGGTCGCTGCGCTGATCAAGAAACGGCTCTTCTTCGGCTACCGCAAGCCCGAGGAGGACTGAGCGTGGCCGACGCGGTCGCCATCCGCGTCGATCCTGAGCCAATCCACACCCCGTCGGCGCCGGACACCTGGTGGCGGCACGCGGTGATCTACCAGATCTATCCGCGGTCCTGGTCGGACAGTGACGGCGACGGGATCGGGGACCTGCCGGGAATCACCGAACGTGTCGAGTATCTCGCCCGGCTCGGCGTCGATGCCGTGTGGCTCAGTCCCTTCTACGTCTCCCCGCAGAACGACGCCGGTTACGACGTCGCCGACTACCGGGATGTCGATCCGGTATTCGGCCGCCTCGAGGACGCGGACAAGCTCATCGCGACGGCCCATGACTACGGCATCAGGGTCATCATCGATCTCGTTCCGAACCACTCCTCGAGCGAACATCCCTGGTTTCAGGCCGCGTTACGGGCGGCGCCTGGCAGCCGCGAGCGAGCACGGTACATATTCCGCGACGGCAAGGGCGCTTCGGGCGAGCGGCCGCCGAACAACTGGCTCAGCAATTTCGGTGGCCCGGGCTGGACGCGGATCACCGAGGCTGACGGTCAGTTGGGCCAGTGGTACCTGCACCTCTTCGATGTCACGCAACCGGACTTCGACTGGAACAACGTCGAGGTGCGGGCAGAAATGGAAGCGGTCATGCGCTTCTGGCTCGATCGTGGCGTCGACGGCTTCCGCATCGATGTGGCGCACGGACTGGTCAAGCGTGCGGGCCTGCCGGACGGTGTGACGAGGCAACGGCCGTCGGGCGAGCCGACGTCCAGCCAGCCGATGTGGGATCAACCCGGCGTCCACGAGATTTATCGAGAGTGGCGGGCCTTGCTCAACTCCTACAACGCTTCCGGCCCGGATGCAGAGATTGCCGACGAGGACCGCATCCTGTGCGCCGAGGCGTGGGTGCATCCGCCAGAAGCGTTAGCGCGCTACATTCGCCCGGACGAACTGCATCAGTCGTTCAACTTCGATTTCCTCATGACCCCGTGGCTCGCTCCGCAGCTGCGCGAAGTGGTCGAGCACACGCTGCGGGTCGCGGACAACGTCGGCGCTCCGCAGACCTGGGTGCTGTCCAACCACGACGTGGTCCGCCATGCGACCCGGCTGGGCTACCCGGCGGGACCGGGCATGCTGCGCATGAGTGGCATCGGCGCCGACGATCCGCAGCCGGATGCTTCGCTTGGCCTGCGGCGCGCCCGTGCCGCCGCAGCGATCATGCTCGCCTTGCCCGGAGGCTGCTACCTCTACCAGGGTGAGGAACTTGGCCTGCCCGACGCCACGCAGCTGCCGGACGAGGTTCGCCAGGACCCGATCTGGCGACGATCGGGGCACGCCCAGCGTGGCCGGGATGGTTGTCGTGTCCCGCTCCCCTGGCACGCCGACGCCCCGGCCTACGGGTTCGGGCCATCGGCCCGGAGCTGGCTGCCCCAGCCTCCGTCGTTTCGGGAGCTCGCCGTCGACCAGCAGGACGGCGTCCGCGGATCGACGCTCGAGCTGTATCGGGCGTATCTGTCGGCTCGCCGGGAGCACGGTCTCGGTCACGGTGGGCTGCATCGGGTCGACGGATATCCCGACGACGTGCTCGCGTTCGTCAACGCCCCGGCGGACAACGATCGGCTGATCTTGCTGCTTGCCAACTTCGGCCGGGAACCGGTGCCGCTGCCCAAGGGCGCCCAGATCATCGTCGCCAGTAATCCGCTGACCGACGACGGTCGCGTCCCGACGGATGTCGCCCTGTGGGCCGCACTTGCGCCGGCTGTCTGAAGGTCCGCCATCGCGGCGGATACCAGCCACGCGATCGCGCGGGCACTCGGTCGTGGGCTTGGAGATATCGCCCTGGGACGACGATAGGTCCAAGATCATAGCCAGCAGCCGCACGACTGGCGTCGCGCGGCTGGGGACGGCTCGTCGCGAAGGCTTACTCGGTGTCCTCGAGGCGGAAGCCGAGCTTCAGCCCCACCTGAACGTGGCCAACGGCGCCGTCTTGGATGTGACCCCTGATTTCGGACACCTGAAACCAGTCGAGGTGACGAGTGGTTTGCGCCGCTCGTTCGATCGCGTTGCCGATGGCGCCGTCGACGGTTGACGCGCTGCCGACGACCTCGATGACCCGGTACGTGTGATCAGACAAGGCACCTCCTGGTAGCTGCGGGTTCGCCCGGAGCCTAGCTCGCGCGACCCTAGGCCCGGTCCATCGGGACATGGCCACGCTGACTATCTGCGAACCTCCGACTGCCATGGGGCCACTGGATGCGGTAGGCAGAACGCATGATGTCCGGGGCGATCGATCGAGCACGGACGTCCTATCGCGAGCGCGCGTGGGCGGCGGCCTATGCCGACTTCCATGCGGCGGAGGACGAATCACCCCTCGCCATCGACGATCTGGAGCAGCTGGCCGTCACGGCATACCTTACCGGCAAGGATGACGAGAGCCTTGATCTGTGGGCGCGCGCGCATCGCGAGTGCCTACGACTGGACAAGGCCGAACGGGCCGCCCGATGTGGTTTCTGGCTCGCGTTCCATTTGCTGCTCCGAGGTGACGGCGCCCGAAGCGGAGGGTGGATCGCTCGGATCCAGCGATTGCTCAACGACCGCCAGCTCGACTGTGCGGCCCGGGGATACCTCATGGTCGTGGACGGCCTCGTAGTGCTCGACGCGGACGACGTTGACCGCGCGTACGGTCTGTTCACCCGCGCGGCCGACATCGCCGACCGGTTCGCGGATCCGGACCTGTCGGCACTGGCTCGGCTCAGTACCGGAGAGGCGCTGATCCAGCGGCACGAAATTGCGGAGGGCGTGCGGCTGCTCGACGAGGTCATGGCCGGCGTGACCACCGACGAGGTGTCGCCCGTCATGGCCGGGATCCTCTACTGCGCGACAATCCTCTGCTGCCAGAAGATCTTCGACATCCGCCGGGAGACCGAGTGGACCGCAGCGCTCACCGCCTGGTGCGCCGCGCAACCCGATCTCGTGCCGTTCCGGGGCCAGTGTCTGGTGCACCGCTCGGAGATCATGCAGCTGCACGGTGCCTGGGCGGACGCCGAAGCCGAGGCCCAGCGCGCTTGTGAGCTCCTCTCCGGCATTCCCTTCTCGGTCGCTGGTATGGCCTTCTACCAGCGGGGCGAACTGCATCGACTGCGTGGCGAGTACCAGCAGGCCGAGGCCGCATACGTGAATGCCAGCGAATGGGGGCACGAGCCGCATCCCGGACTGTCGTTGTTGCGTCTCGCGCAGGGTGAAGTCGATCTTGCCCAGGCGGCAATTCGCCGCATCGTTGACGAGTCTCGGGCTGTATTCGGCGCTGGCGGCGGGGCCGTGCGGTCCAAGCTACTTCCCGCTTTCGTCGAGATCATGATCGAGGCGAATGACCTCGATGCCGCGCGGGCCGCCGCCGATGAGCTGTCCACTCTCGCGGCCACGTTCGATGCGCCACTCGTACACGCGCTCGCCGCTCAAGCACGTGGTTCAGTCCTCCTGGCCGCCGGCGATGCGAGGAGTGCCCTCGATCCCCTACGCCAGGCATACGTGACCTGGCAGCAACTTCAGGCGCCGCATGAAACCGCGAGAGTGCGGGTCCTCGTTGGAATGGCGTGCCGCGAGCTCCGGGACTACGACACCGCGCGGATGCACCTCGAAGCCGCCCGCTCGGCCTTCCGCCGGCTAGGCGCCGCCCCGGACGCGGCGCGGCTGGAACGGCTCCTCGTCAGGGTGGCGCCCGACGCGGCCGGCCTGCTGACCGCGCGCGAGATCGAGGTGCTCCAACACGTGGCCGTGGGTAAGACGAACCGGGACATCGCTACTGACCTGACTCTCAGCGAGAAGACCGTAGCTCGCCACGTCAGCAACATCCTGACCAAGCTAGGCCTGGCGTCCCGGTCGGCGGCTACTGCGTATGCATACGAGCACGACCTCGTCTAGCGAACCGCTACACAGAACTACCCATCTCCCCGGCTACCGATTTCGCCCGATGCGGTGCCCAATCCTCGCTTCTACCGTCGTGATCTCCGACGTATCACAGGAGGTCGAGGAGATGGCTGGCGATCAGTACGACGTCATCGTCGTGGGGGCTCGGTGCGCCGGCGCTCCGACCGCGATGCTTCTCGCTCGCGGTGGGTACCGAACCCTGCTGGTAGACAAGGCAACGTTTCCCAGCGACACGGTTTCGACCCATCTGATCCACCCGCCCGGGGTGGCGGCGCTGCATCGATGGGGGCTGCTCGACCGTCTCACGGCAACTGGATGCCCATCCATCCACACGTACACGTTCGACTTCGGGGACCTGACCCTCGCCGGGTCACCAGCTTTCGACGGCGCTCGGGTCGCGTACGGCCCGCGGCGAACCGTCCTGGACAAGCTGCTCGTCGACGCCGCAAGCGAAGCGGGAGCCGAAGTCAGCGAAGGATTCAGCGTCGACAACGTGCTCCGCGAAGACGGCCGGGTTGTCGGGATCCACGGCCGCGACCGAGGTGGCCGGACCGCCGCCAAGCGGGCGCGAGTTGTGGTCGGGGCAGACGGCCGGCACTCGCTCGTTGCCCGGACGGTCGGGCCGGAGCAGTACCATGCGAAGGCGCCGTTACTGGCTGGTTATTACGCGTACTGGACTGGCCTGCCCATGGAGGGCCGATTCGAGACGTACGTGCGTCCGAATCGGGGATTCGCTGCATGGCCGACGAACGACGACCTGACCCTGGTGATCGCGGCCTGGCCTCACCCGGAGTTCGAGGCGAACCGCAGGGACATCGAGGGAAACTATCTCAAGACGCTCGCTCTCGCCCCGACCTTCGCTGAGCGGGTCGACGCGGGCCACCGCGAATCGCGGTTCTACGGCTCGGCAGTGCATAACTACTTCCGAAAGCCGTACGGACCGGGCTGGGTGCTGGTCGGAGACGCCGGGTACGACCGGGACTTCATCACGGCGCAAGGCATTCAGGACGCCTTTCGCGACGCTGAGCTATGCGCCACCGGCCTGAACGATGCCTTGTCCGGTGTGCGGTCGTTCGAGGCTGCGATGGACGACTACCAGTCGGCTCGGGACGGACAGGCACTGCCGATGTACGAATTCACGTGCCAGCTCGCCACCCTCGAACCTCCGCCACCCGAGCTGGAGAGCCTGCTCGGCGCGATGCGTGGCAATCAAGACGCGATGGACGGATTCGCGAGACTCAACGCGGGGGTGATGTCACCCGTTGAGTTCTTCTCGGACGAAAACGTCAGTCGCATCGTCGCCGGCGCCCGCGAGCCAGCGGTGAACTAACGGGCGTTCTCACCCGCACATGCGTGGGCGCATGTCACACGCGGGTAGCCCACTCGGCCAGACGGCGCTCCCGATAGCGCCGCTCCGGTGCCGCCAGCTCGCCCCCGAGCGCTGCGGCGGTGGCCTCGACGGCTTCGGCGTACCGGCCTTTCCGGGCCAGTAGCTCGCCCCGAACCGCATGCCATCGAGGGCTCGGCGCGACACTCGCCAATGCGGTCAGGCCGGCGGCGGCTCCGTTCGCCTCGGCCACCGCCACCGCTCGATTCAGCTGTACGGCGGCACTCGGTGCGACGCTCAGCAAGAGGTCATAGAGCCGGACGATCTCATGCCAGTTGGTCCCGGCGTAGCTCGGTGATCGCGCGTGCTCGGCCGCAATTGCTGCCTGCAACTGGTACGGATCGGCGATCCCGCAGGTGCGTCGCAAGGATGAATCGAGCAACGCGCGCCCCTCCACGATCTGCTCGAGATCCCATCGGGACCGGTCCTGGTCGGACAGCGGAATCACGTCGCCAGCGTCATCGGCACGCGCGGCGCGTCGAGCATCGGTCAGGAGCAGCAACGCCAGCAGGGCGGTCGGCTGCGGCTCGTCAGGTAGCAGGTCGACCACGAGGCGGCCGAGCCGAACGGCCTCGGCGCATACGTCGATATTGACTACCGCCGCACCGGTGGTCGGAGCATGGCCGGTGGTGTACAGCGCGTGGATGACACCACACACGGCGGTCAGGCGGTTGGCCAGCTCGGCCCGGGCCGGTACCCGGTAGGGGATGTGCGCGGCGACGATCTTCTGCCGGGTACGCGTCAACCGCTTGGCCATCGCCGACTCGGTCATGAGCAGGACGGCCGCGATCTGCCCTGTCGACAACCCGCAGAGCGTTCGGAGGGCCAACGCCACCTGGGCCTCGGTGGCCAGGGACGGGTGGCAACAGGTGAAGATCAGGCGCAACTGGTCGTCTCGCGCCACACCGTCGGTGGGCAGGTCCGCAGCCGCCAGATCCAAGAGATCGGCGCCGTCGCGCTCCTTGGCCCCGCGAGTGGCCTCTCGACGCAGCGCGTCGATCGCCTTGCGGCGCGCCACTAGGGTGAGCCAGGCCCGGGGCTCGCTGGGAATACCGGACCGAGGCCACTCCCGCAGCGCGGACACGATCGCGTCCTGTACCGCGTCCTCGGCCACCGGCAAGCTGCCAACCGTCCGAACCAGCGTCGCCAGGATGCGCGCACCCTCGATCCGGACGGTTTCGGCCAGCTGGTCGACAGGGTCGACCACGTCAGGCCCAGGTGATGACCGGCCGCAGTTCCACCGCTCCGCCCCAGGCGGCCGGAATACGAGCGGCGATCTCTATGGCCGCGTCGAGGTCGGCGGCATCGAGGATGTAGTAGCCCGTGAGCGCTTCCTTGGTTTCGGCATACGGTCCGTCGGCGGTCACCACATCGCCCCCGCGCGCGCCGACCACGCGGACCACCGTGGCGGTGCCGGTGGGGTGCAGTACGGCCGCAGACCGGATCGTGTCGCGGTTCTGTTCGCCGAACTGGCGGTATTCCGCCAAGGTGTCTGCCTGCTGCGGGGCGGTCCAGTCAACGTCCTCGGTATACGTGAGGGCCAGGTAGTGCGGCATGGTGCGCTCTCCTCGGTCCGGTGGTCGGGCCCTGAAGGCCCGCTTCGAGAACTGGACGAACGGCACGGGCCTCCAAAGGACATTCTCCCGAGGAGGCGAGGTAGCCGTACCGACGCTGGCGCTGATCCTCCGTCGTGATCTTGGACTTCTGGTCGCTCCTGGGCAGCAGGTCAAAGATCATCGCGCCTCATGTGCGGCCGGACGACCCGGTCAGTGCGCAAGCGGCAACGAGATCCCGTAATGATGGAACTTGCGGTAGATCGTCGCGCGCGACATGCCGAGCGCTCGGGCTGCGGCTGCCGGACGCTGGGCGTTGTCGAGGAGCGCCTGCACGATCGCGTCACGCTCCAGCGCCTCAATCGGCGTCAGCACCCGATGGCCAGCCGTCCGGGCCTCGGGCGGCAGATCCCCGATCTCGATGACCCCGGAATGCCGGCGCTTGACGACTTCGCTCAGCAGCCTTCGAAGCTGAGTGACATTCCCGGGCCAGTTGAGGCGACGCAGCTGGGCCATCGCCCGGGACGACACGGTGAGCCGATCCTCGCCGACGAGTTGGCTGAGCAGATGCGGCACGAGATCGGCCAGATCGTCCACATGGTGTCGTAGCGGAGGCACCTCGATCGTGCGCGCGAAAGCGAGCACCAGCGCGTTGGGCGCCAGATCGGTCGATGTCACGGTGATGGCGACGCGCCCGCGCTGGGTCGGATCGTCATCGTCGCAGCCCCGCTCGAGCAGTTGGTCGGCGACCAGTTCCGCCGTCTGCTCGTCCAGACGGTCGGCGTGTTCGAGCACGACCATGGCTCCGGGCGTCGACACGGTGTCGTCGAGCGCGGCCAGCCAGGCGTCGACGTCGTTCGGTTCTGGTGGCTCCAGGTTGCGGAAGCTGTGCGTGGGATTGTGCAACTGATGGATGGCCCGCAGCAGGGTCAGCTTGCCTGTTCCAGATTCGCCGGCCAATGCCAGCCATTCGCCGGCCTCGTAGCACGAGTTGACCTGTTGGACGCAGCGCGTCCATACGGCGCTGGAACCGATCACGCCCGGCGGGGTGAGCGACGAGCGGATCCCACGGATCAGCGCCACGCCCGGTGCAGCGCGCCGCGCCTCCTGCACCAGCCGGACACGGAACACCGTGCCCGCCCGTCCAGCTTCGGAGCCGACTGGCGCGCATTTGACATTAGCTGTCCGAGCGCTGGGCAGCTCCACCGTGCGGGTCACCGTCCGATCGTCGCTGCGGAGCATGTCGGCGGCGTAGGCCAGCAGCGCCTGCTGCTCGGGAGCATCGAAGATGAGCCGCACGTGCTCGTTCATCATCACGACGTCGTTGTTGATCGCCAGCACCGGTCCGCCGGACTGCTGACACGCCTTGAGGTACTCCTGGAACAGCGCGAATTCGCGCAGGCCAGTCTGGGCCAGCAGCTCCTCCTCGATCTGACGGGCGGTGGCGGACGCGAGCGCCATGAGCATTGCACCGGGCGCGTGCGCCCACGAGGTCAGGTCGAGGATGCCGATGACCGTCCGCCGAGTGGGATGGTGAATCGGGGCTCCCGCACAGGCGAATTGACC
>Ga0307296_10001449_pt1 | contig 11906 bp, 11 predicted proteins | sample ER_DNA_153_FD_194467 | JGI IMG/M metagenome (GOLD analysis project Ga0307296, IMG submission 194467) | Bulk soil microbial communities from the East River watershed near Crested Butte, Colorado, United States - ER_DNA_153 | ecosystem: Environmental > Terrestrial > Soil > Floodplain | place... | reverse complement strand
GAAGGGCACGACGGGATCGAAGGGCACGACGGGATCGAAGGGCTCGACCGGCGCGAAGGGTGCAACCGGCGCGAAGGGCGTCACGGGATCGAAGGGAACCACCGGCTCCAAGGGCGCGACCGGAGGCAAGGGCGCGACGGGAGACCGCGGCTCGACCGGCGCGAAGGGCGCCACGGGCTCGAAGGGCACGACGGGATCGAAGGGCTCGACCGGCGCGAAGGGTGCGACCGGCGTCCAGGGTATCCAGGGTCCCGCGGGCGCACAGGGGCCGACCGGCGCGAAGGGTGCGACCGGGGCCAAGGGCGCGACCGGCGTCCAGGGTGTCACCGGATCGAAGGGCGTTACCGGCCCGAAGGGCGCGACCGGATCCAAGGGGTCGACCGGCTCGAAGGGCGCAACCGGCGCGAAGGGTGTCACCGGCTCCAAGGGCGCGACAGGCGCGAAGGGCGCCACTGGGGCCAGGGGCTCGACCGGCCTTCAGGGACCGACCGGCGCAAAGGGCCCGACCGGTGCGAAGGGCGTGACGGGTGCCAAGGGCGCCACCGGCGCGAAGGGTGTCACCGGCTCCAAGGGCGCGACAGGCGCGAAGGGCGCGACGGGATCGAAGGGCTCGACCGGCGCGAAGGGCGTCACCGGCTCCAAGGGCGCCACGGGCTCGAAGGGCGTCACCGGCGCCAAGGGCACCACGGGCACACAGGGGATCCAGGGCCCCGCAGGAGTGCAGGGACCAACCGGAGCGAAAGGTGCAACCGGAGCCAAGGGCGCGACCGGCGTGCAGGGCATCCAGGGGCCCGCCGGCGCCAAAGGGCCGACCGGCTCGAAGGGCGCAACCGGAGCGAAGGGCGTCACGGGCAACAAGGGCGTGACGGGCTCCAAGGGTGTCACCGGCTCCAAGGGCGTCACCGGCTCGAAGGGCGTGACCGGCTCCAAGGGCGTCACGGGCGCGAAGGGAACCACCGGCGCGAAGGGCGTGACCGGGGCCAAGGGCGTGACCGGCTCGAAGGGCGCTACCGGCTCGACCGGCACCTCCGGGACCGACGGTGCGACCGTCGCGACCTCGCAGACAACGGCGAGCACCACCTTCGCCGACCTGGCCACCGTTGGCCCGGCTGTCACGGTCACGATTCCGGCTTCCGGGAAGGCAATGGTGATCCTGACGGCGTCGGAGACGGACAGCGCCAGCTCGGGTCTGGCCGCGATGGCGTTCGCGATCTCCGGCGCGACGACGCAGGCAGCCTCCGACGCGCGGTCGCTGGTCGTCAAGAGCGGCGGCAACCAGTCGATCCTGATGCAGGGCAGCGCCACCTATTTCGTGACCGGGCTGACGGCGGGCAGCACGACCTTCACAGCGAAGTACCGGGTGAGCGCAGGAACCGGCACGTTCGCCGAGCGAACGATCGTCGTCATCCCGCTGCCCTAGATGGACGGCGAGCTCGGGCAGGCTAGATCCCGAGTCCGGGAGGAACGCCGGCACGGAGCCGGAACCGTGACTGCGGTGCCTGGAACGCTCGTCCAGAGCACACCCGAGAGCCGCGTCCAGATCGTCGTCCTCACAATTGCCGTGGCGGTCGCAGCGGCCGTCGTCGCGCTGCTCCTGACTCGAAGGGACGAGGCCCAGCCGGTCGTAGCCCCGACCGGCCCGGTGGTGGTCTCCCAAGCCGATCTGCAACGAGTTGCACGCGCGACCGGACATCCCGTGTACTGGGGCGGGCCACGCAGCGGCTTCTCGTACGAGCTGACCGTCACGTCGGAGGGCAGGATCTTCATCCGCTACCTCTCCGACGGCGTCGCCGCGGGGGATCCGCGAGCGAGCTTCCTCGCGATCGGCACGTACCCAGGCGCCCGCTCGTTCGCCGACCTGGCGCGGGCCGCGAAGCGCAAGGACACGTTTTCGATGCGCCTCGACCGTGGCGGGCTGGGGGTCATCTCGCGGCAGGCCCCGACGAGCGCCTACTTCGCCTATCCCAACGCCGACTATCAGGTCGAGGTCTTCGCTCCGTCGCGCGACACCGCGCGTCGCCTCGTCTCGAGCGGCGCGATCAGACCGATTCGCTAGCGCCGCCCGGGCGCCAGAGGGGCTCTTCCCCTTCCGGGTTCGACGCGCGCGCGAGGATGAACAGCAGATCGGAGAGCCGGTTGAGGTAGACCGGGACGAGCGGGTTGATGTCCACCTGCTCCGCGCCGGCGAGGGCGCTCAGCTCGGCACGCCGACAGACGGCGCGCGCGACGTGCAGCCGCGCCGCCGCCTCGCTGCCGCCCGGGAGGACGAAGCTCTTCAGCTCCGGCAGGCCCTCGTTGTGACGGTCGCAGAGCGCTTCGAGCCCGTCGACCTGGGCCTGGGTGACGCGCAGCCGGTCGTCGCCGGCGGCGTAGGGCACCGACAGATCGGCGCCGAGGTCGAAGAGCTCGTTCTGGATTCGGGCAAGCGGCTCGCGGAGCTCCGGGTCGAGATCTGCGAGCGCGAGCACAAGCCCGAGCTGTGAGTTGAGCTCGTCGACCACGCCGTACGCGACCACGCGGGGATCGAGCTTCGTCACGCGGGAGCCGTCGCCGAGGCTCGTCTCGCCGCGATCTCCGCCCCGCGTGTAGATCTTCGTGAGCCGGACCGGCTCGTCGCGCTCGCGCGGGCTCACCGGGTTCGCCGTGGCCGCGCGGGCGTCACGCTTTCGACACGGTCTCGTGACAGACACGTGACAGTTCGGCTCATAGGCTGTTGGTGGGCGGGGGTGGTGGGAACCCGCGTCACGGGCGTGAACATCAAGCTCATCCCTGGGCCAGCTCGCGCTCGCGAAGGCCGAGGATCGAGCGCGCGATCACCAGCCGCTGGATCTCGCTCGTTCCCTCGTAGATCTCGGTGATCTTCGCGTCGCGGTAGTAGCGCTCGACCGGGAACTCCTTCGTGTACCCGTAGCCGCCGAGCACCTGGATCGCCTCGGCGGTCTGCCGTCTCGCCATCTCCGACGCGAACAGCTTCGCCTTGGCGCCCTCCTCGGTGTGCGGCCGCCCCTCCTGCTTCAGCCAGGCCGCGCGGTAGACCAGCAGTCGAGCCGCGTCGATCTCGGTGGCCATGTCGGCGAGCTTCCACTGGATCGCCTGAAACTCGGCGATCGCCTTGCCGAACTGCCGCCGCTCGACCGCGTAAGCCCGGGCCGCGTCGTACGCCGCCTGCGCGATCCCAAGCGCCTGCGCAGCGATCCCGATCCGGCCCCCGTCGAGCGTCGCCATTGCCACGTTGAAGCCCTTGCCCTCCTCGTGCAGCAGCCGGTCCCTCCCCACCTCCGCGCCCTCGATCGCTAGGTCGACCGTCGAGGACGAGTTCAGGCCGAGCTTCTCCTCCTCTCGCGTCGCACGCACCTGGTCGCCGTCGAGGATGAACGCGGAGACGCCCTTAGCCCCGGGGGTGTCCTGGTCGGTGCGCGCGAAGAGGAGCACGGTCCCGCCGAAGCCGCCGTTCGTGATCCACTGCTTCGAGCCTGAGATCGACCAGCCGTCGCCGTTCGGAGTCGCGGCGGTCCGCAGCGAGCCGGCGTCGGAGCCCGCCTCGGGCTCGGTCAGCGCAAAGGCGCCGATTGCCTCGCCGCGAGCGAGCGGGGGGACGAAGCGGCTCCGCTGCTCGTCGGTGCCGAACGTGAGGATCGGCAGGGTCACGGCGCTCGTGTGCACCGCGACGGTGACACCCACGCCCGCGTCGGCGCGCGAGAGCTCCTCGAGCACGAGGATGTAGGAGAGGAAGTCCGCGCCCGCGCCGCCGTATTCCTCGGGGATGCAGACACCGAGGAGACCCGGCTCGGCAAGCTTGCCGAACAGCTCGCGCGGGAAGCCGTGCTCGCGGTCCCAGGTCGAGGCGTTGGGCTCGATCTCGGCCTGCGCGAACTCGCGCGCCAGCGACTGGATCTCCCTCTGGTCCGCCGTCAGGCCGAAATCCATCGGGCCGCGAGTATAGTCGTGCCCGGTTTGGCTTCCGGGACTGCGCAGGGCACGCTGCCGTGGAGCTGGTACTCCGATTCCGAGCTGCTGCGGCGAGAGCAGGAGCGGATCTTTCGCCGCTCCTGGCAGTACGCAGGGCCCGCGGAGCACGCAGCCGACGCCGGCGACTACTTCACGTGCCAGGTCGGCGACGTGCCGGTCGTCGTCGTCCGCGACCGGGCCGGAGAGCTTCACGCCTTCCTCAACGTCTGCCGCCACCGGGGCTCGATCGTCGCCGTCGGGCGCGGCAACCGCGAGACGCTGCAGTGCCGCTACCACGCGTGGACCTATGGTCTCGACGGGCGACTCCGAGCCGCGCCGCGCGCCCAGCGCGAGCCGGGGTTCGACATGGAAGGGATCGCGTTGCGCGAGCTCGCGGTCGAGACCTGGGGGCCGCTGCTCTTCGTCCATCCCGAGGCGGACGCGGCTCCGCTCGCGGAGACGCTCGGCCCCGTGCCCGGGCTGGTCACCGACGCAGGGATCGAGCCCGAGCGCCTTCGCTTCCGCAGGCGGAGCGAGTCCGAGCTCGCCTGCAACTGGAAGGTCGCGATCGAGAACTACCTCGAGTGCTACCACTGCGCGGTCGCGCACCCCGGCTTCAGCGCCGTGGTCGACGTCTCGCCGGACGCGTATCGGCTCGAGACCTTCGAGCGGGGCTCGAGCCAGTTCGGCCCGACAAAGAGCGGCGCCGGCCCCGTCGAGGGCCAGTTCCACTGGCTGTGGCCCGTGACCAAGCTCTACGCGCTTCCCGGCCCGCCGAACCTGGCGGTCGGCCCGGTCCGGCCGCTCGGGCCCGAGCGCACGGCCTCGTTCCTCGACTACTTCTTCCCGGAGGACGTCTCCGATGCGGAGGTGGAGGAGCTGTTCGCGTTCGACGACCAGGTCGGGCTCGAGGACCGCGTGCTCGTGGAGTCGGTGCAGGCCGGCGTCCGCTCCGGGCTGATCGACGAGGGTCGACTGATGCCCGAGAGCGAGCGCCTGCTGGCGCACTTCCAGGGGCTCGTCAGGGAGGCCGTCGCGTGAGAGTGCTCCTGCTCCTGCTCGGCGTGGCCGCCGCAGCATTCGTGGCAGGCTGCGGATCGAGCTCGCCCTCGGCCGAGAGCGTCGTTCGCGCCTGGAGCCAGGCTCTGAACAGCGACGACAACAAGCGCGCCGCCGACCTCTTCGCCCCCGGGGCCGAGATCATCCAGGCCGGTCGGGTGCTGAGGCTTCGCACCCACGCGGAGGCGGTCGCATGGAACTCCGCGCTGCCCTGCTCGGGGCAGATCGTGTCGATCACGGCCGACGGCCAGACCGCGACCGCGACCTTCGAGCTCGGCGACAGGCAGCCCAAGAGTTGCGACGGCCCCGGCAAGCGCGCGACCGCGATCTTCCGCATCGTCAAGGGGAAGATCGTGCTCTGGCACCAGACGGACTCGCCCGCCCCGCCGGCGACGTCGATCTAACCGCCAGCGACAGCTGTCCCGCGGGCGACGAGCTCGCGCCGAATCCGCCTCAGTGTCCGCTCGCGCGAGCAGAACGCATTGACGACTGCCGGATCGAACTGCTTGCCCGACTGTGCCAGCAGCTCGCGCCCCGCGGCGGCCCAGCTCAACGCCTCGCGGTAGGGCCGGTCGCTGGTCATGGCGTCGAGCGCGTCGGCGACCGCGAAGATCCGCGCGGCCACCGGGATCTCCTTGCCGGGCAGCCCGTCCGGGTAGCCGTCGCCGTCCCAGCGCTCATGGTGCGAGCGAACGATCTCGAGGCCCGACCCGCGCAGGAACGTGACGCCGCGCAGGAGCTGCTCGCCCAGGACGGTGTGCGTCTGCATCAGCCGCCGTTCGGCCTCGGTCAGCGCCCCCGGCTTGTGGAGGATCCGGTCGGGGATCCCGATCTTGCCCACGTCGTGGAGCATGAAGCCGTACGCGACGCTCTCGTCGTGCACGATCTCGGGCGCGGCAACGCGGGCCAGCTCTGCGGCGTAGCGGTGAACCCGCTGCGAATGCTCGCCGGTGCCGCTGTCCTTCGACTCGAGCGCGCCGGCCAGCGCCGTCACGGTCTCGTGGTAGGCGGCCTGCAAGAGCCGGCGCTGCCCTCGCTCGAGCTCGAGCAGGTGCCGCAGGTCGCGCGCGTAGAGCAGCAGCTGCGCGTCGGGCTTCTCTTTGCGAGTCGCGCGAAACGGCATCGCGTGCAGGCCGGCCGCCACGCGCTCGACGACGGCCAGCAACTCGAGCGGGCTGAACGGCTTCAGCATCAGCGCGTCCGCTCCGACCTCCTGCGCGGTCGCCTCGCTGGTGTTCCCGGACCCGGTGAGCAGGATCACCGGGATGTCCCGCGTCGCGCGCGTTCCCTTCAGGCGGGCGCAGAGCGAGACGCCGTCCAGGCCCGGCATGCTGACGTCGAGGACGATCGCATCCGGCCGGGCGGCCTCGATCCGCCTCTCCGCCTCGGCGGCATTGGCGGCCTCGTCGACCTCCACGTCCACGGCCTCGAACGTCGTGCGCAGCAGTGCCCGCAGGCCGTCGTCGTCGTCAACCAGCAAGAGGCGCAGGGCGTCCTCCTTGGAGAGCGTCAGTGTCCGGAGATGTCCGGTAGACCTATCGGTCTCTACGAATAGATGTAGAAACCCGCTCCGGACTTGCGCCCCAATTTCCCTGCATTCACCAATTCTCTAAGTAATGGGCATGGTTCGTAGCGGTCGTTGCCGAGCCCATCCCGCAGCACTTCCATGATCGCGACGCAGGTGTCGAGCCCGATCAGGTCGGCGAGGGCCAGCGGCCCCAGCGGATGGGCGAAGCCGAGCTTGGCGATGGTGTCGATCGCCTCCGGCTCGGCGACGCCATCGTGCAGGGCCCAGACGGCCTCGTTGATGTACGGCATCAGGATCCGGTTCGAGACGAAGCCGGGGAAGTCGTTCGCGACCGCGGGCGTCTTGCCGAGCTCGACGGCGAGCTCGGTGATCGCCTGCGCGGTCTCGTCGGAGGTCTCGTTCCCCCGAACGACCTCGACGAGCTTCAGCACGGGCACGGGGTTGAAGAAGTGCATGCCGATCACGCGGGCGGGCCGCCCGGTTGCGGCGGCGAGCGAGCTGATCGGGATCGAGGAGGTGTTCGAGGCGAGGATCGCCTCCTGCGGCAGCACCACGTCCGCGCGGCGGAAGACGTCCTCTTTCACAGCCGCGTCCTCGACCACGGCCTCGACCATCAGGTCGGCCGGGACGAGCTCGTCGGCCGGCGCGACCCGCGCAAGCACCTCGCCGGGGTCGGCACCGCCCTTCTCCGCGAGCTTCGTCAGGCTCTTGCGCATCGTCTCGAGCCCACGCTCGACCGCCCCGGGAGCCGCGTCGTACAGCGAGACGCGCCGGCCGGAAGCCGCGACGACCTGCGCGATTCCGCCACCCATCTGGCCGGCGCCGACGACGAGCACGTGCTCGAACTTCACAGCGCTAGACCTCGACCAAGGCGTCGCTTGCGATGCCGACCAAGAGGACGATCGGGCTCGGCCCGGTCGTCCGTTCAACACCACCGCCCATTGGCTGAAGCAACGAAGGGTCGATCACACTTCTAGGAGGATCGCGTCGCCCTGGCCGCCGCCGGAGCAGATCGCGGCGAGCCCGAGGCCGCCGCCGTTGCGGCGCAGCTCGTGGATCATGGTCGCCAAGATGCGCGCGCCGGAGGCGCCGACCGGGTGACCGAGCGCGACGGCGCCGCCGTTGACGTTCACCTTCTCGGGATCAACGCCGAGCATCTTCGTCGAGTTGAGCACGACCGAGGAGAAGGCCTCGTTCAGCTCGACCCGCTCGACGTCGTCGATCGACTTGCCCGCCTTCTCGAGCGCGATCGCACCGGCCTTCGCCGGGGTGCGCGCGAGGTAGGCGAACTCGTCCGCGACGTAGCCCTGCGAGACGATCGTCGCGAGCACCTCGAGGCCCCGCCGCTTCGCGAACTCCTCGCTCGTCACGATGAGCGCGCCGGCGCCGTCATTCACGCCCGGGGCGTTCCCCGCTGTCGTCGTTCCTTCGGGGTCGAAGACGGGCTTCAGTCGCGCCAGCTTCTCGATCGACGTGTCGCGGCGCGGGCCTTCGTCGACCGCGAACTCGCCTACCGGCACGATCTCCGCCTCGAAGCGGCCCTCGTCGATCGCCTCGACCGCGCGCTCGTGGGAGCGGAGAGCCCAGAGATCCTGGTCCTCGCGGGAGATACCGAGCTCGCGCGAGACGAACGAGGCCTGCTCGACCATGTGCTTGCCGTCGAAGCTCGAGGTGAGCCCGTCGTGGGTCATCAGGTCGATCAGCGTCCCGTCCCCGAGGCGATAGCCGAAGCGCGCCTTCTTGAGCGCGTACGGCGCGTTCGACATCGACTCCATCCCGCCCGCCACGACGACCTGCACGTCGCCCGCGCGAATCATCTGGTCGGCGATCTCGACCGCGCGGATCGACGACGCGCACACCTTGTTGATCGTGTCCGATGGCAGCTCGACCGGCAGGCCTGCGCCGACGGTCGCCTGTCGCGAGGGCGCCTGGCCCGCGCCACCCTGCAGCACCTGGCCCATGACCGCGTACTCGACCTCCTCGTTCTCGACCCCCGAGCGGTCGAGCGCGCCGCGGATCGCGATCGCGCCGAGCTCGGGCGCCTCGTGGTTCGAGAGAGCGCCTCCGAGCCTGCCGAAGGGCGTACGAACGGCCGATACGATCACCGAGCGGGACATCGCGAGGAGCCTAGCGAGTGAAGTCGTGCCCGGGCTCGAGCCGCTGGGCGAACGCGGCGACCAGGCGGGCGGCGGCCTCGACGTCGTCCAGCGAGACGAGCTCGGTGGGCGTGTGGATGTACCGCGTGGCGAGCGAGATCAGCCCGGTGGCGATCCCTGCACGGCTGACGTAGGCCGCGTCCATGTCCGTCTGGGTGTCGCCGGCCGAGACGTTGACCGTGTAGGAAATCCTCTCTGCCTCGGCCGTCTCCACGAGCAGGTCGAACACCTTGGGGTTGATCGTCGAGCCGCGGTTGATCACCGGCCCGCCCGCGAGCTTCGACTCGCCCCAGCTCTTCAGGTCGGCCTCCGGGACGTCGGTGGCGTCGGTGACGTCCACGGCCAGCGCGACCTGCGGCTGCAGCGAGAAGACGCTCGTGCGAGCACCGCCGAAGTCGCCCACCTCCTCCTGCACGGCCGCGACCGCCGCGACGTCGCCCGGGGCGCCGCCGGCCTCGGAGACCAGGCGCGCCGCCTCGAGCGCGACGTAGGCGCCGAGCCGGTTGTCGAGCGCACGCGAGGCGAGGCGGTTGTTCGGGAGCTCGACCGGCTCGCCTGCGATCACCGCGACGTCGCCGAGCCGCACGAGCTCGAGAGCCTGCTTGCGGTCGCGGGCGCCGATGTCGAGGTGCAGGTGGTCGTGCTCGAGCTGCTCGACCTTATCGCCGGGCTTCGGGCGCTTGCGGCCCTGGCGGCCAATCACGCCCGGAATCGAGCCCTCGCGGGTGAGCAGCTCCACGCGCTGGCCGAGCAGCACCTCCGGCCGCCAACCGCCAACTCCGCGGAAGAAGAGGAACCCCTTCTCGTCGACGTAGGTGACGATCAGCCCGATCTCGTCGATGTGACCGAGCACGACGAGCAGCGGGCCGTCGCTCGTGCCGCTGACGCGCGCGACCGACGACCCCATCGCGTCGCTCGAGACCTCCGCGAACGCGGACGCCGCCTCGCGCCACACCGCCGACGCAGCGGTCTCGTAGCCCGAGGGACCGGGCGCGGTCAGCAGTCGCTGGAGAAGCTCGGGGGCCGCCACGCGAAAAGCCTAGTGGACGCCGTTTCGTCTTTTCGACCTCGGGAACGAGTCGAGGCTGACGAAAGGAGCAAACCATGCCCAACTGGGTTTGGATTCTGATCGCAATCGGTGTGGTCATCGCTCTCGCGCTCGCCGCGTGGAGCGCGTACAAGGGGCGCCAACGCAAGGGATTGCAGGAGCGCTTCGGCGATGAGTACGACCGGACGGTTTCGGACGCGCCGAGCCGGCGCGAGGCCGAGGCCGACCTGGCCGAGCGGGAGAAGCGCCGCGACGAGCTGGAGATCCGGCCGCTCGAGCCCGATGCCCGCGACCGCTACGCGAGCCAGTGGCACAACACGCAGGCGAAGTTCGTGGACGATCCCGAGGCGTCGGTCGGCGAGGCCGACCGGCTGATCCAGCAGGTGATGCGCGACCGCGGCTACCCGGTCGACGACTTCGACCAGCGCGCCTCGGACCTCTCGGTCGACCACCCCGAGGTGATCTCGAACTACCGCGCCGCGCACGGCATCTCGGTCGCGAACGAACGTGGCAAGGCCTCGACCGAGGATCTGCGGACGGCGATGGTCCACTACCGCGCGCTCTTCGTCGAACTGCTCGAGACCGAACCCGCCGAGACCGCCCAGCGGTAGCGATCGCTTGACGCCCAGCCCCGGCTGCGCCTACCCTGAGACGGATGACTTCCGTCTCGCGCATCTGGGGCTGGGCCTGGCGCCAAGAGCGGGGCGGGAGCGTCGCCTGATCTGACCTAGACGCAACCCGGCTCCGCTCTCAGACCTTCCGCATGGAGGGTCTTTTTGTTTGCCATGAACGCACTCACCGTCATCTCAACCGACCTCCTCACCCCGCTCGGGGCGTATCTCCGGCTGCGCGAGGGCGGGCGGGCGAGCTTCCTGCTGGAGTCGGTCGAGCAGGGCCGGCTCGGGCGTCACTCGTTCGTCGGCAGCGGCTCGCGCCTCGTCGATCTCGAGGAGGCGGAGTCGTGCGGATTGCCGGTGGTGGGTTACCTCGGCTACGAGCACGCAGCGCGGCTCGAGCCGACGGTGCCGGTTCCCGAGGACGGGCGCGACCTGCCCGAGAGCCGCTTCGTCGTAGCCGACACGCTCGTCCGCTTCGACCACGGGCTCGGGATGGCCGAGGTGCTGTGCGGCGAGCCCGGCACGGTAGCCGAGCTGCTCGCGGGGACGCAGCCCTCGCCGGCGCCCTCGTCGCGCTCGAACTCGGGCTCCATGCGTAGGCTCCCGTCGCGGCACGAGTACGAGCGCGCGGTCGTGAAAGCCAAGGAGCACATCCGGGCGGGCGACGCGTTCCAGATCGTCCTGTCTCAGCGCGCCGAGCGGCCGACCTCGGCGAGCGCGCTCGAGCTCTACCGCTCGCTGCGACGGGTCAACCCGTCGCCGTACCTCTTCCTGCTCGAGCTCGACGGCCTCGCGCTCGTCGGATCCTCGCCCGAGACCCTCGTCAAGGCGGAGGGACGACGGGCCTCGCTGAACCCGATCGCGGGGACGACGCGGCCAGGCGACGGCGACGCGGAGCGGCTGCTGTCCTCCGAGAAGGACCGCGCCGAGCACGTGATGCTGGTCGACCTCGGCCGCAACGACCTCTCGCGCGTCTGCCGGCCCGGAACGGTGGAGGTCGCGCGCTTTCTCGAGCCGGAGCGTTTCTCGCACGTGACGCACCTCGTCTCCGAGGTCGTCGGAGAGCTCCAGCCCGACGTCTCGCATTTCGACCTGCTGCGGGCCTGCTTCCCCGCCGGGACGGTCTCCGGCGCGCCCAAGGTGCGCGCGATGCAACTGATCTCCGAGCTCGAGCGCTATCGCCGCGGCCCGTACGCGGGCGCCGTGCTCTACGCGCTGCCCGGCGAGGCGCTCGACGCGTGTATCGCGATTCGCACGGTCGTCCTGCACGACGGGGTCGCCCTGCTGCAGGCAGGCGCAGGGATCGTGGCCGACTCGGATCCCGCGGCCGAGCACGACGAGTGCCTGCGCAAGCTGGCCGCGCTCGAGATGGCGATCGAGCTGGCGGAGGCGCGCGCGTGATTCTCTTGATCGACAATTACGACTCCTTCACCTACAACCTCGCCCATCTGTTCGGCAAGCTCGGCGCGGAGGTGGTTGTGCGGCGCAACGACACGATCGACCCGAACCAGGCGGAGCGGCTCACGCCGACGCACCTGGTCGTCTCCCCC
>Ga0307296_10001447_pt1 | contig 11907 bp, 4 predicted proteins | sample ER_DNA_153_FD_194467 | JGI IMG/M metagenome (GOLD analysis project Ga0307296, IMG submission 194467) | Bulk soil microbial communities from the East River watershed near Crested Butte, Colorado, United States - ER_DNA_153 | ecosystem: Environmental > Terrestrial > Soil > Floodplain | place: USA... | reverse complement strand
CTTCGGCGTGAGCGATCCCCCTCTGTTAGTGACGACAATATCGGTTCCGCGCGCCTTCAATCCAACCTGCCAGCCTTTCTCAAAACCTCGAGACATCCCGACCAACGCAACGACGGCAGCGATGCCGATGGAAATTCCCGCGAGAGTCAACCCGGTGCGCAAGGGGCGACGCCAGAGACCGCGGATGACAACAGTAAAAAAGGTCATCGTTTATCGTCCGAGACGATTCGACCGTCGATCATGCGAAGAATCCTTCCTGCTCGCCCGGCAATCGTTGGGTCATGAGTGACGAGCACCATGGTGCGACCCTGCTCTTGTTGCAGACCAATAATGAGGTCGAGAACCGAATGAGCGTTCTCGCTGTCGAGATTACCGGTCGGTTCATCCGCAAGGAGCAGAGATGGCCCATTAGCGAGACTCCGCGCGATGGCGACGCGCTGTCGCTCGCCGCCGGAAAGTTTGGAGGGGAAATGATCGAGTCGATACTCGAGGCCAACCAGTTTTAGCAATTCGAAGGCGCGCTCGCGTCGCTCAGAAGCTGAGCGATCGATTTCGAACATGGGGATCTCTACGTTCTCGGCCGCGGTGAAAGTCGGCAGGAGGTGAAAGGCTTGGAAAATAAACCCGACCTCGCGAGCACGGTAGGCTGCCGGATTGGGATGATCCGGCAGCGATATTCCGCGGTAGAAAAGGGTTCCGGATGTCGGTCGATCCAACGCACCTACTAATTGCAGCAAGGTCGATTTACCGCATCCACTCGGTCCAGTAATGGCAACGAACTCGCCCTCTTTAAGGGAAAAATCTACTCCGCGCAGTGCCTTGACCTGCCCTTCGTCGAATTCGCGGGTGAGAGTCTTTGCCTCGAGAAGACAGGCGTCGCTGGCAGACATGGTGCCCCTCAAGGAAATTTTATTCATTCCTGAGAGGCGTGCTCAACCGATCGATCAAATCGTCTGCTATTGCGGCCCAACTCGTGGATCGGCAAGGCAGCGCATCAGTTCAATCAACGCGTAACGATAACTTGTATACGGGGCTCGTTCGCCCAGTTTTTTTGGCTGCAATTTTTCAACGTGTTGCGGCAAAACGGAATGAGGCAGACCGGCCCGTTGATGATGAATTCCATGAAACGGTTCGTGAAGCAGCGTGAAAGCAACCAGCCGTCCCATCCAGCTCTTCGCGACGATGCTGCGAGTTGAGCTATTTACCGTGTCGCCCGTCATACCGACGTGCTCGATGTACTTGCGCCAACTCTGCAAATTAGCCGCCAAAACTGCCGGTGCCAGATACATCCAGATGAAATACCGCCACAAGCCGAATGCTGCGATCGCCCAGAGGATTAAAGTCCAGGTCACAACTGTCAGCGCCAATTCCGCCCAAATGCGGCGACGAACGCGTTTGCTTCGGACAGGCGAAGGAGAACAAAAGAATGCTCGCAGGAAAACAAACGGCGAATAAAACAACCCGAGGTTCAGTTCGGAAAATGCGGCCAGACACCTCTTCCAACGTGGCATGGTCGTTTGGGAGAGTGGCCAGAATTCATAATCTCGCTCCGTCGCGAGATAAGCATGATGCGTTTGATGAACGACGCGAAAGAGACTGAAACTCATCAGGCTCAGCGTGCCGATCACGACCCCATCAAACTCGTTGAAGCCGCGATTTTTTCGGAGAAGCCCGTGAGCCGCCTCGTGCAGGCCGATGAGAATGCCGTGCATTAAATGGCTGACCACAAGCACGAGCGGCACCGCCAGCCAGATCAATCCGCGGTGCACCGTTACAGCGAGCATCACTTCAGCGAGAACCAAACCGAAAACGAGAAGCTGAAACGCACTCCGCAATACCCAGTGTGGTTCATGCATCTCGCTAAAATCTTCGTCAATGGCAGCGGCGGCGTTCATTGAGGTCGGTTCAGCAATTCAGAGATTCGGCTCTCCGGCGAGCGGCAGATGCCCGCCAGAACTCGCTGAAATATGCCATCGAGACTTTCAATGTCACGTTGGAAAAACAAATTCTCGCGAAAAAGCCAGGCGACTTCCAAACCGTCACGGGCCTCAGTAATTTCGCACCCAAGCTGGAAACGTGCGGTCCCCGTCGAACGCATGCTCAGACGTGCCGAAAGATTCGGCAACGAAACCTCCGGCATGGGATGATTCTGCAAAGCAAAGCGAACCTCGAAAACTGGATTATGTCCCGCTTCCGATCGCTGGCCGAGCGCGTGCGCCAACTCGACGAAAGGGATGGCGTTGGCAAACGAGTCAATCGTTTGCTGATGTCCCGCCCGTAAATAATCAGCCGCAACGCGCGAGCGATCGATCTGCCCCCGCAGAGGGACAATACCCGCGTAGTATCCCATGGTTTCTCGCGCGGTTTGCCTGGTGCGGTTAGCGACTGGCGTTCCCACTACCAGATCATCGAATCCGCTCCATTCGGAGAACGCAAGTTGGAAAGCCCCAAACAGCACACTGAAAAATGTGACAGTAGTCTGACGGGCCAGCTCTCGCGTTTCGTTAGTCAAATTCGCAGGAATTTCAGAAAGCCATCGCTTGGGCGGCCCCGGCGTGATCGGCGGATTCCACATCCGAGGTGAAGCGGCTAACTTGGTTCTCCAAAACTCGACGCGCTGCTCCAAAATCGCTGGTTGCCAGAAAGCGCGTTCGGTTGCGCCCCACGCCGTGTAGGTTTGCGGCAGCGGCGGCAAAGCCTCGGACGATCCCATCACTACGTCGATGTAAGCAGCAAAAAGGTCCTGAACTAACACCCCCAGGCTCCAGCCGTCAGCAATGGCGTGATGAATCGCGAAAACCAACACATGGTCGTTCGCCGCCCGACGCAAGTCGACCGCGCGGTAGAGCGGCCCTTGCACGAGATCGAATGGCGCACGGAAAATCTCTGCTGCCAATTCTTCAATCGCTTCCGGTCGCGCATCGTCAGGCTCAACTTCGCGATATTCAAAATTGATCCCGCAACTCTTGCGAATCATCTGGAGTGGACGCTCTTTCCCAGGAAGGAGCGAGAGACGCAACACTTCCTGACGATCGACCACTCGCTGGATCGCAGCGCGACACTCTCGTTCAGTCAGGAGTCCGTGGACATTGATGAGACAGCAGATGTGATTCGCGTTGTCCGCCACCGGCACCGGGGAGACTTCCCAAAGTTCTCGTTGTGGGAAAGTCAGCGGATGAAGCTGCGCTTCACCGCGATCGAGCCATTGTTTGAGACGAGCGCGTTGATCGGCTGGCATCGCGGTTATACATCGGCCGGCGCTTAACGCTTGGCGTCTTCGATCGCCTCGGTCTCTTCGCAGTCGGACTCGGGCCCGAGCAAACGTTCGATTTCTTCTTCGGAAATCGCATCGAGGTCGACCGCACTAGTTGCTTCCGCTTGCGCCGGCGCTGGCGTGGATTCCGCGACGGGGGCCACGTGCCCGAGGTGACCGGCGATCAACGACGCGATCTGGCCGATGGTCCGAGCTCGCATTAGACTCGTTGGAGGTAAGGCAGCGCCGACCGCCGCTTCAAGCGAGGTCTCGATTTCGACACCCATCAACGAATCCAGTCCAAGATCCGTGAGCGGCTGATCGTCACGGAGGCTGTCAGGCTTGACTCGCAAAACGGAACCAACGGTTTCCCGCACGGCCTGGCAGATAACAGCCTGTTTTTCAGCCGCCGAAGCTGCGTTGATCCGGCTTCGCCAATCACTCGTCGCACCAGCTGATTCCTGACTTTCAAGGGCGGCGAAAATGCGCTCCAGAAAGGGATTCTCCTGCATGCTTCGAAAGAATTGACGCCATTTTCCCCAATCGACCCGAATCGAAATCGCTTGTGCACTTCCCGCTCGAAGGAACGACTCAAGCAGCGCCGTCGCTTCACCGGGCGAAATTTCAATTGTTCCCTGCCGGGCAAGGAAATCGGCGACGCGTTCGTTACGCGCTACGAAGCCTTCGCCGCCGAGCACGCCCCAATTTACGGTAAGCGCAGGAAGGCCAAGCGCCTGACGATGCTGCGCCAGACTGTCGAGAAAGGCGTTCGCCGCACTGTAATTTCCCTGGGCGGGATTACCAAAAATGCTTGAGACAGAAGAGAACATCACAAAGCAATCGAGTTTCGTTCCCTGGGTTGCTTGGTGGAGGAGCCATGCGCCGTGTGCCTTTGGTCCGAAGACGGCCCGCATGCGCTCGGGCGTGAGCGCGGCGAGCGGCGCATCATCGATTACCATCGCGAGATGAAAGAGACCGCGCAGCGGCTGTCCGCCGGACTTGATCTCCACAAAAAGTCGCCGCACGTCATCGGGCGCGCCAACATCCGCGGATACGACGCGCACTTCAACACCGCGCTCCTGCAAGTCGGCAACAAATTTGCAGGCCTCCGGACTCGAAGCGCCGCTACGGCTCGTGAGCACAAGATGGCGCGCACCGCACTCAACCAACCACCGGGCCAGCACCTTGCCGTATCCGCCAAAAGCGCCGGTGATGAGATAGCATCCATCCGGCTTCACCTCGAACCCCGGACCGGGCAATTCACCGCGTCGCGGAACAAAGGGCGCCGGGAATGCGACCACAACCTTGCCGATATGTTTTCCGCCAGCCATGAGCCGAAACGCAGAATCGATGCGGCAGGCAGGAAAGGCCCGGTAGGGAAGCGGCCCCAACGCGCCCTTTTCGACCAACCCCGAAATTTCCTCCAGCATCTGGCGGGTCAGTTCTTCGTTACCGTGGAAAACCGCATCCATGGCCACAACATGGAACGACGCATTGTTGCGGAGGGGCCAAAGCGGGATGCGCGCGTTTTGGTAAATATCGCGTTTGCCGATCTCGATGAAGCGGCCGAATTCGGCGAGACAGGAAAGCCCCATCGGGATCGCGTCCCCGGCGAGCGCGTTCAGAACCACGTTCACTCCTTTGCCATCGGTTATTTTCATCACCGACTCAGCAAAATCGCCGCGTCGCGAGTCGATCACGTGTTCCACTCCGAGCGTTTTGAGCAGAGCCCGTTTGCTCGGGCTGCCGGCGGTGGCGATCACGTCCGCTCCAAGATGCCGCGCGATCTGGATCGCGGCCATTCCGACTCCACCTGCGCCTGCGTGAACAAGGACGCGCTCGCGCTCGCGCAATCGGCCCACGTTTCGCAGCGCATACCACGCGGTCATGAAAACAACCGGTAACGTTGCTGCCGCCTCAAATGTCAGATCTGCTGGAATTCGTCGCAGGTCTCCGGCGCGCGCTATCGCGTGGGTGGCAATTCCGAAGACGGCGAGACCGAACACACGATCTCCTGGCGCGAGGTGCGTGACGTCCGAGCCAACTGCTTTGATGATGCCGCTAACTTCGTCGCCAAAAATCCGCGCATCCGGAGCATCGCCCGGATAAAGTCCCAGCGACTTAAGCACGTCGCGGAAATTCATTCCGGCCGCTTTCACCTCAATCAACACCTGACCCGGGCCGCATGGCGGCAGTTCGAACGGAGCAAAGAGGAGCGTGTCGAGACGACCGCGTTCGCGGGATTCCAAACGCAAAGGAAGGATCGGATCGAGCCACTGCTCGCAAGACGGGCGGCCGCGGTCCAGTCGTCGAACATAGCGAGCCTCACCTCGCAAGGCGATCTCGCGTTCTCCGTCTTTGCGAGATAGCTCACTCCAAATCGATGCCGCATCCGCCGAGGACGGTTCCGAGGGAAGATCGATGGCGCGCCAGGAGAGGTTGGAATATTCGTTCAAAATGACGCGGATCAATCCGATGCTCGGCGCTTGTGCCACTGAGGCAGGTCGCGGATCGGTGCCGGCGGGCTGCATGTTGCGCGTCACCAAGTCCAGGCACAATCTTGCTGCGGGCTGAGCGGATTCGAGCGCCTGGGTAAGATGGAGCAGGGCGTCCAGATTGGTCGCCATGTCGGCTCCATTCATATCTGCATCGAGATTCCAAAGGTAAACGATGCGCTCAGGCGAGGAGCCCTGACAGTTTTTGACGAGCTTTTGCCAGTCTTCCAGCGTTCCCGGTCGCAAGGTAAAAGCGTCGTTGCCATCGGACTCGAAATGGTTTCCCTGCGTGGCGACGCGGCATCTGGCGCCAAGTTCGCGCAGCCGCGAAACCAATCCATCACCCACTCCCGAGACATCAGCGAAAACAAGCCATGACTTCTCCTCCGGTGCTTCCAACCGGGTCTCAGCCGGCGCAACCTCCTGGTAGAACTTGCGTGCCAACAGGCCGATCTGACCTTCGCCTCCAGTTGGGCCGATCAGACCGGGCAACGAAGCCGTTTCAGCGAAACCAGTTTCCCGCAGCACCGTTTCCCATTGTGCTCTCTTGAGTAACGGTTGTTCCTGGCGCAGATCGCGATCAGTGAACCGCCACCAGCCGCTCGTTAGGCCGAAAACGGTCTCGGTCCAGAGTTGCGGCGTAGCCGTATCCATAAAAATGAGGCTGCCTCCGGGTGCAAGCAGGCCATGCAAATTACGCAATGCGGCCCGCACATCGCGGACGGCGTGGAGGACGTTGGTCCCAATGATGAAGTCGAACGTCCCCGCGTCGAGTTCCTGTTCCACGCCCGGTTTTTCGAGATCGACAATCTTAAATTCCACCTCCGGAAATGCCGCGAGCTTCTGGGCGGCGCCGGAGAAAAATGCGGCTGAGACATCGCTGAAGGTGTAGGAATGCAAGCCGCGCTCCAGGAGTGGTAGAACCTGTGAAGCCAATCCACCTGTTCCCGCGCCGATTTCCAGGATGCGCAGGCCGCGTCCTTCCGGCAGGCTTCGTCCGGCCGTGCTCACCGCAGCAGCGATAGCCGCGAGCCAGTGACTGGTGAAGAGACCGTCGCCATAGAAGTGATCGAGTAATTCCGCGCCAACTCCTGAAAACAAGACCTGCACCGCATCCTTTTCGCCGCGCAAAATCGAACCCAGCTCAGCACAGTTTCCTGCGCAAAGGAGCGCTTCGGGGAGATGTCCGGGGTATTTCTCGATATAGTTGCGCAGAACTTTCCCGGCGGAACCCGCCGCTTCATCAAAATCAGGCGCCGGCTCATATCCCGTTTCTTTTTTCCGGAGCAAGCCATGCCTAACGAGACCGGCCATCAGCCGCTCAAAGACGGGTCGCATGGGGGCGGCCACCTGAAGCGTCGCCGCATCAAAGGGAGTATCAGGACTCACTCCCATTTCCTGCAGTCCACGCGCCAGTTGGGCGGCGGCGAGATCGTCAAGAGCGCAAACCGCCGCCTCCAGTTTGGAGTGGCCGCGAAGCTCGACGACACGGTCCAACGCACTCTGGGCAGCGGCCTTCAACTGACCCAGCGGAAGCGGCGACAGCGCCGGTTTGGGCGATTCGTCGGGAGCCCGTTGCCAGGCGACGTGATATGTCAGATCGCGTGTACTGCCGGGTGCGGCGGAACGTCCCGCCCCGGAAAGGCTGATGGCCCGGAACCCATCCACCAGCAGGCAAGGTTTCCCCGCCTCATTATATAGAGTGATGTCACCTTCGAGGAAATCATCGCTGAACTCGCGCACCTTTGCACAAACGCGGCTGGAGACGCCGGGTGAACCAAGAAAGAGAATGCGGCGAAAACCAACCGGCAGTTTCATCCGGGCCTGACGGCCTTCGACCGTTGCCGCACCGGCGGAGAAGACTTGAAGCGCTCCGTCGAAGAGAACAGGGTGAACAGCATATTCGGCCGCGCGGGCAGACACTGCTTCCGACAGAAGTACGCGCCCGGCGGATCGCCCGGCGCCGGCTGAGAGTTCGCGAATGGGTCGAAATTCGTCGCCATAGCGCAAGCCCAGATCGCTCATGTGGCGGTAGAAGCCATCGACTTCGACAGATTGAGTGCCGGGAGGTTCGGCCCACTTTGAAGAGGCAAAGATAGATTCCGTACGTTCGCCTCGCAGTGAACCCACCACGTGGAGAGACCAGGTGACGCTTTGTTCGAAACGGCTTTGGATGGCAAAGGTGCGCTCGTTAGGCGAGTATGAGAACTCGATCTGCACGCCCGATGGCGGATCCGGCAGGATGAGCGGCTTGCGAATTTCGAAGTCCTCAACGACGAACGGCTGTCCCTCGAACAACTGCGCACCTGCTTCAAGCGCCATCTCGACAAATGCCGCCGCCGGAAAAATCACGTGGCTTTCAACTTTGTGATCTTTCAGAAAAGCCATATGCCGGGAGTCCAGCCTAACGATCCAGGTCGGCATGGCGCGCGGCAGCCGGACATCAAACAGACCGCGTCCACCCGGCGCCAGCCGGCCATCGCGGGCATCGCTTGCTTCGTTCCACCATCGCGTCTTTTCCCATGCGTAAGCTGGCAGCGAGAGAAGATGCCGCGAAGGTGTCATCGCGGAAAAATCGACCGGAACACCGGCGCGGTGCAGATCCAGTGCAGCCTCGAGCATGGATTCAAATTCGCGTTCACGACGGGCCGAAGAAATGACGGTGGCTTTGGTTCCGCGGGCCATCAGGCATTCCTGGGTCGAATGCGCCAGCGCGGGATGTGCGTTGAGCTCCAGCCACACCTCTGCGCCGAAGTCCGCCAGCGCGCCCACGGCCGATGCAAAACGCACCGGCTCGCGAATGCCGCGTGCCCAGTAGGCGGCATCACAGGAGTCGCCGGCGCAACGATCCCCCGTCACTGTGCTGAAGAATGGGATGGTGCCCGGCTGCGGTTTCAAATCGGCCAGCGCAGCGTCCAGGGCCTCCGACGCTGGTCGCATGAGCGGATGATGAAACGGATGATCGACCCTAACGAGTCGCGCGAACGCGCCCTGCCCCTCGAGTTCGGCGGCCATCGCCTCGAGCGAAACGCGCGGACCCGAGAGCGTGATGGAACGCGGCCCGTTGAAAGCGGAAATCGTCACGGTGCGGTCGTGCCGCGCAATGAGTGCCAGGGCTTCATCCTCAGGCAATCCAACCGCGAGCATCGTTCCGTCTCCGCGTCCGCACCTTTCCATGAGACGCGCTCGCAGAGCGACGATCCGCGCCGCTTCTTCGAGGGAGAAGATGCCGGCGATGCATGCAGCTGCGATCTCCCCCACGCTATGGCCGACGACGGCTGAAGGTTGAATGCCCCAGGATTTCCAAAGTGCCGCCAGCGCCACCTGCATGGCAAAAATAGACGGCTGTCCAATCTCGGTCCGTGACATTTGGGAGATTTCTTCAGAGCGACCGAGTTCTTCGAGGAGGGAGAAACTGGCCCAGGGGCGAAGCGCAGTGTCACAACGCTCGATCGCTTCACGAAACACCGGCTCATGCTGCATCAAATCGCGACCCATCCCCCACCATTGAGGACCCTGGCCGCTCATAATAAAACCGATGCGCGGCGCTTGCTCTCGGCGGGCCGTGAAAGCGGCGCGGATTTTCGGGCTTTCTTCTTTCTTCCCGAAGGCGTCGAGTTCCTCCGTGAGTTCGGCCCAGCTGGAACTCACGAGGGTCAGCCGATGAGGATGATGATTTCGCCGGACTCCCAATGTATAAGTGAGATCGGGCAGAACGGGCGAGCTGCCGTTGGCATTGGCGTGCTCTTTAACCCATGCACTCAGATTCGCGGCTGAAATCCGAAGCGATGCTTCCGAACGTGCAGAAAGCATCACCGGCCATGGGCGACAACCCGGGACGGCCAAGGATTTCTCCGGCTGATGCGGCGGAGGCTCGGCCAAAATGACGTGGGCATTCGCGCCTCCGAATCCGAATGAGTTGACGCCTGCGATGCGCTCCTCCGTTCCATTCGGAAAGGGTTCGAGTTGAATCGGCACACGCAACTTGAGCTTCTCGAAATCAATGTGCGGATTCGGCGTCGAAAAATGGAGGCTCGGTGGAATCTGGCCGTACTTAAGAATCAACAGTGCTTTGAGAAGCCCCGCGATGCCCGCTGCGGTTTCCAAATGGCCAAGATTGGTTTTTATGGAGCCAATCGGGAGTGGTGCGTCGGCGGATCGATTGACGCAGAGAGCTTCCGCAAGAGCATGCGCTTCGATCGGATCGCCCACCGCCGTCCCAGTACCGTGAGCTTCGACGAACCCGATCTTCTCCGGCGCGATCCCAGCATCCCTGCAGGCATTCTGCACCAGTCGTGTTTGCGCCTCCGGGCTGGGCAGCGAGATGCCGTTGGTGTGTCCATCTTGATTGATCGACGTCCCCAAAATCACGCCCTGAATCGGATCGCGATCCTCGATCGCCCGCGAAAGTCGCTTGAGCAGCACCATGCCCGCGCCTTCGCCGCGCACGAATCCGCTGGCAGATGCGTCGAAGGCGGCGCACCGGCCCTCGGGCGAGAGCATCGCAGCCTGCGAGAATCCGATAAAGCCGCCGGGCGCAATCATCACGGTGACCCCTCCCGCGAGGGCAGCATCTCCGCGCCCGGTCCAGATGTGTTCGCAAGCCGCATGGACAGCGGTTAGCGCCGATGAGCAGGCGGTGTCCATCGCGACACTCGGGCCGCGCAGATTCAAGCAATACGAAATTCGGTTTGCGGCAATGCTGTGCGCGCTTCCGGTCGGCGAATAAGGGCCGATGCCGAAATGATCAAAACTCGTGCTTTGAATTCCCTGGTAATCGTTATGCGAAATGCCGACGAAAACTCCGAGATCTGTTCCGCGTTCGAGATCGAGGACGAGTCCGGCATCTTCGATCGCCTCCCATGCGGTCTCGAGGAGGAGCCGATGTTGCGGATCCACGTAGGGAGCTTCCCGCGGCGAGATTCCAAAGAACTGAGGGTCAAATTGATCGATGGCGTCAATAAACCCGCCTCGCAAGGCGATGGACTTGCCAGCCACCCCCGGCTCAGCATCATAATATCGTTCCACGTTCCAGCGATCGGATGGCACTTCAACGATGCCTTCCCGGCCTTCAACCAGAAGCTTCCAAAGGGAATCCTTCGAACTCACGCCGCCGGGGAACCGGCAACCGACTCCAATAATTGCAATACGTTCTTTTCGCATGGGCGTGAGGTGCTCCGCGGGGGCGGACTGATTAGCCACGTTTACTTACCATCTTTTCCCGGCATTGTTTTATTTAACTGCGTTGGTCGCCGTTTATTTCCCAACTTTTCTCTTCGGCGTCCTCTGCGATGCTAACGGTAGCATGCGTTCCAACAAACTTTTTCCGTTCCAAAACGCTCTCGTCAAGAGGCCCCCGCGAATAGAAGGTCAGAACCGTTAATCTACTCAAACGAGATCATGTGCGGCATCGCGGGAATAATCGATCTGGTTGGGCAGCGCCCGGCTCCGGAAGGTGTCGTGCAACGAATGGCGCGTGCCATCACTCACCGCGGTCCGGATGAGGAAGGTTTTCTCGAACAGCCGGGAATCTCGCTCGCTTCGCGCCGACTGAGTATTGTCGATTTGGCTGATGGGCAGCAGCCGATGACGAACGAAGACCGAAGCGTTTTCGTGGTCTTCAATGGCGAATTATTCGACTACGTCGAACGGCGCGAAGAACTCGTTAGGCAAGGCCATCGTTTCCGCACTCATTGTGATACCGAAATCATTCCGCACCTCTGGGAAGATCATCACGAAGGAATGTGGGAGCGGCTGCGCGGCCAATTTGCCATTGCCTTGTGGGACGAGCGGCAGCGACAACTCCATCTCGGCCGCGACCGCTTCGGTATCGCACCACTTTTCTGGAGCCGGCAGGGCGACTGGCTGCTCTTTGCTTCCGAGATCAAAGGCCTGCTTGCGTCAGGAATGGTTCCACCACGACCCGACCGTAAGGGGCTCGATCACGTGTTTACCTTCTCCGCGGTGCCGGGCCCGAGGACATGTTTTGAAGGCGTTCAACTCCTGCCGCCCGGGCACTCTCTGCGTATTTTCCCGGGAAGTTCGGGCACAAGTGCGCTCATTGTGGAACGCGCCTACTGGGAGATGGATTTCCCGGAGCAAGGTCAAGAAGAGTGGGGAAAGAATCCGCGTGCGTTGGTAGATGAATTCGAGCGGCTC
>Ga0307296_10001446_pt1 | contig 11912 bp, 9 predicted proteins | sample ER_DNA_153_FD_194467 | JGI IMG/M metagenome (GOLD analysis project Ga0307296, IMG submission 194467) | Bulk soil microbial communities from the East River watershed near Crested Butte, Colorado, United States - ER_DNA_153 | ecosystem: Environmental > Terrestrial > Soil > Floodplain | place: USA... | reverse complement strand
GACGCCTTGGCGAAGCAATTTCCCAAACAATTCTGATGATCGAAGTACCATGTTGGGATATCCAAATGGCTTGAAATATTTGCTGCAACGTCTCGGGCGGAAGTGTGCATGGCTTCTGCGTAAACTCACGTACCTGACTCAGCTAAACAGCCGACAGTGGGTGCGGAATCTACCGGTGAACATGAGAGTTGTATGCAAATAATCAGACCAGATCGATCCAGATGGAACCGTCGCCTGTCGCCAAGGTTGTCTAGTGAGGGCGCCTTCCCAGCATCGGGTGGATCGTATCCGTCCGAAAAGAAATTCATGAATGCCCAACCCCTCTCGACAATGACCGAACCAGCGCGTCGCGGAATCGTCCAGGACCGCGCGATGGTCCAACTTTGCATTAATACTATTCGCACACTGGCAATCGATGCCGTGCAGCAGGCCAATTCGGGCCATCCGGGCACGCCGATGGCCTTGGCGCCAGTGATATACACGCTGTGGCAGAATTTCCTGCGGTTCGACCCGGAGGATGCGATCTGGCCGAACCGCGATCGCTTCGTGCTGTCCAATGGACACGCCTCGATGCTGCTTTATGCGATGCTGCATCTTGCCGGCGTCAAGGCGGTCAACTCAGAATATGAACGCCCCGGCGGGTTGGCGGTGACGCTCGAAGACATCAGGCGTTTTCGTGAAATTGGCAGCAAGTGCCCGGGGCATCCTGAATATCATGTGACCACGGGGGTCGAGGCTACAACCGGGCCGCTCGGCCAGGGGTGTGCGACGAGCGTCGGCATGGCCATCGCTGAGCGCTGGCTGGCGAAACACTTCAATCGACCGGACTTTACTGTATTCGATTACGACGTTTATGCGTTGTGCGGCGATGGCGACATGATGGAGGGCGTCACCAGCGAAGCCGCTTCGCTCGCCGGCCAACTGATGCTCGGTAATCTGTGTTGGATCTACGACAGCAACCGCATAACGATCGAGGGCCACACCGACCTCACCTTCAGCGAAGACGTCGGGGCGCGCTTCCTTGCCTATGGTTGGAATGTGAAGCTGGTTGGTGACGCCAATGACACGGAACGGATCGCACAAGCGATTGAGAACTTTCGCCAGACGGACGATGTACCCACCCTCATCATCGTTGACAGCCATATCGCCTATGGTGCTCCGCATAAGCACGATACCAGCAGCGCGCACGGTGAGCCGCTAGGAGTCGAAGAGATCCGTCTGGCCAAGCGCAGCTATGGCTGGCCGGAGGATGCCAAGTTCCTTGTCCCGGACGGCGTGCGTGAGCACTTCCGTGCCGGCATCGGCCAGCGTGGCGAGCAACTCCGGGCGAGCTGGCTGACGCGCAGCGAGGCTTACCGCGCCAAGTATCCAAACCTTGCCGAACAGATCGAGCAAATGCAGAAGCGCGAACTCCCCGACGGCTGGGACGTCGACCTGTCGAGCTTCCCGGCCGACTCCAAAGGTCTTGCGAGCCGCGATTCATCGGCCAAGGTACTCAACGCCATCGCGCCGAATTATCCCTGGCTAATCGGCGGTGCGGCGGACTTGGCGCCATCCACCAAAACGCGCCTTACATTTGAGGCCGCCGGCGATTTCCAAGCCGAGAAATACGGCGGCCGCAATCTGCACTTCGGCATTCGCGAACACGCCATGGGCGCGATTGTGAATGGGCTCGCATTGTCCAAGATTCGCAGCTTCGGATCGAGCTTCCTCATATTTTCGGACTACATGAAGGCGGCTATCCGCTTGAGCGCGCTGATGAAGCTTCCGGCCATTACCGTCTTCACGCATGATTCGATCGGGCTCGGGCAGGACGGTCCGACGCACCAGCCGATTGAGCAGCTGGTCGCACTCAGGGCGATTCCTGGTCTCATCACGTTGCGGCCTGCCGACGCCAACGAGGTCGCCGAGGCATGGCGCGTTATCATCGGGTTGAAGCATCAGCCCGCCTGCCTGGTCCTTAGCCGCCAACCGCTGCCAACCTTTGACCGCAAGCGCTATGCTTCGGCCGCAGGGCTCGCCCGCGGCGCCTATGTGATGGCCGATGCCAAAAGCGGCAACCCCGTGGTGATCCTAATCGGCACCGGCAGTGAGGTTGCGCTCTGCATTGAAGTCTATGAGACGCTCAAGCAGGAAGGTATTGCGGCGCGCGTGGTCAGCATGCCTTCGTGGGAATTGTTCGAACAGCAGGATCAGGCCTATCGCGATAGCGTGCTGCCGCCCGGCATCAAGGCGCGCGTATCGGTCGAGGCCGGCTCCGTGATCGGTTGGGATCGCTATGTCGGCAAAACGGGTGCCAGGATCGGGATGCATAGTTTCGGATCGTCGGCGCCAATAAAAGATCTTCTAGCAAAATTTGGCTTCACGCCCGACCGGCTACTCGCCGCGGCCAAGGAGCAGATTGCGAAAGACGGAAAGCAGATAACATGAATCCGCTAAAGCAACTCGAAGCATGTGGCCAATCGCTCTGGCTGGACTATCTCAAACGTAGCTTAATCGAAAAGGGCGAGTTGCGCTCGCTGATCGAGCGTGACGGACTCAAGGGCATCACTTCAAACCCCTCAATATTTGAAAAGGCGATTGGCGAGAGTGGCGAATACGAAGAGGCGCTAAAACAATTCCAAGCGCAAGCCGATCATAGCATTTCTGAAATTTACGAGCATTTGGCGATTGCCGATATTCGCGCCGCCGCCGATATGCTGCGTCCGATTTACGACGAGACGCAGGGCCGCGACGGCTATATCAGCCTCGAATGCTCGCCCTATTTGGCCAACGATACCGAAGCGACGATAGGCGAAGCTCTGCGGCTGTGGGCGGCGGTGCAACGGCCCAATCTAATGGTGAAAGTGCCGGCGACGCCAGCCGGGATTCCGGCGATCCGCCAACTCACCGGTCGTGGGCTGAACATTAACATCACACTGCTGTTTTCCGTGACAGTCTACGAGCAGGTGGTCGACGCCTATATTTCCGGGCTTGAGGATCTGAAGCGGGCCGGCGGCGACATCTCCAAGGTAGGCAGCGTCGCCAGCATCTTCGTCAGCCGCATCGATGTTGCCATCGACAAGCGGCTGGACAAGCTCGGTGACAAACGGGTGGCGGACCGATTGCGCGGCAAAGCAGCAATCGCCAACGCCAAACTCGCCTACGTTCGCTACAAGGCGCTGTTCTCCGGACGGCGCTGGCGGAGTCTGGCCGCGGCGGGCGCGAACACTCAACGCCTGCTCTGGGCCTCCACCAGCACCAAAAGTCCGGCCTACAAGGACACGATGTATGTCGAGGCGCTGATCGCGCGCGACACTGTGGACACCATCCCGCCGGCGACGATGGATGCATTCCGCGACCACGGCAAGGTGACACCAGACGCCGTGGAGCAAGACATAGAGAGCGCCCATGCGATAATCGCTGAGCTGGAAAGTCACGACATTTCGCTCCAACAGGTCACGGAAGAGCTGATTAGAGAGGGCGTGCAGCAGTTCGCGGACTCGTTCGATAAGCTATTCGGGACTATCGCGCAGCGCCGCCGCACGCTGCTGGGTGACGATCGCGCCCGCCTGGAGATCAGGCCGGGTACCCCGGAGATGAAGAACGCCTTCGATACGGAGATGGAAGTCTGGCGCGAGAGTGGACGTATTCGACGGCTATGGACTGGCGACAAGTCGCTTTGGACTGGCGGGGACGAAGGCAAATGGGTCGGCTGGCTAAGCGTTGTGGAGCAGGAATTGGCCGGTGTCGACCGGCTGATCGGCTTTGCAGAGCAGGTCAAGCAGTGCAGGTTCACTGATTTAGTTCTGCTGGGGATGGGAGGGTCGAGCCTAGGGCCGGAAGTGTTCGGCGAAACTTTCGGATGGCGGTCCGGCTGGCCGCATTTTCACATGCTAGACAGCACCGATCCCGCGCAAATTAAAGCGATCGAACGCGAGGTCGATCTCGGCAAGACGTTATTCGTCGTCTCCTCGAAATCCGGCTCCACGTTGGAGCCCAACATTTTCATGGACTATTTTTTCGACCGTGTGGGCGCGGTGCGCGGCAAGGATAAGGTCGGAGAAAACTTCGTCGCGGTGACGGATCCCGGCTCATCGCTGGAGCGACGCGCCAAACAGCTTGGCTTTTCCCATATATTTTATGGCCTCGCCTCGATCGGTGGGCGCTACTCAGTGCTGTCGAAATTCGGCCTAGTGCCGGCAGCTGCGATGGGTGTCGATATTAGGCGGCTGCTCGAGACGGTTCGGCCGATGCAACGAGCCTGTGGCCCCGACGTACCCCCGGCGGAGAATCCGGGCGTGCAACTCGGCACCGCCATGGGTGTTGCGGCCACGCGCTTCGGCCGCGACAAGGTCACGATTATTACGTCGCCAGGAATCGCCGATCTCGGCGCTTGGCTGGAACAGCTTCTGGCGGAAAGCACAGGCAAGCACGGGCGCGGGCTGATCCCGCTCGCAGACGAGCCGCTTACAACAGCCGAGCGCTATGGCAACGACCGGTTCTTTGCCTACCTTGAGCTTGAGGGACAGCAGGATGCATTGCAGCGCCAGGCGGTGGCGACGCTGGAGCGGGTAGGCCATCCGGTCGCGCGTATCAGCGTGAAGGACATCTGGCACATAGGCCAGGAATTCTTCCGCTGGGAGATCGCGACCGCCGTGGCCGGCGCGATCATCGGCATTGATCCCTTCAACCAGCCGGATGTCGAGGCAAGCAAGGACAAGACGCGCGCGCTGACCGACGTCTTCGAAAAGTCGCGTCGCTTGCCCGAGGAGGCATCGGTGTTCCGCGAGAACGGGCTGGCTCTTTACGCCGATCCGCGCAACGCCGCCGAGCTCGGCCGGCACAACACGCTAGTCGGTTATCTAAAGAGTCATTTCGGCCGCGTGCACGCCGGCGCAAAGTCGGGCGACTACGTTGCGCTGCTGGCCTATATTGAGCGCAACGAGCGGCACACGCAGGCGCTGACTGCGATGCGCACGCGCATCCGCGACCGGACCCACGCCGCCACCTGCCTAGGCTTCGGACCCCGTTTCCAGCATTCGACCGGGCAAGCCTACAAAGGCGGGCCAAATTCCGGCGTATTCCTGCAGGTTACCTGCGACGATCCCGCCGATATCGACGTGCCCGGCCATTCCTACAGCTTCGGTGTGGTGAAGGCGGCGCAGGCGCGCGGCGACCTCGAGGTGCTGGTGGAACGCGGTCGGCGCGCGCTGCGCGTCCACCTCAAGGACGTCGATGCGGGGTTAGCGGAGCTGGCTCGCGCAATGGATACGGCGCTCGAGTAGCGGCGCTTTTATGCGATAGGGAGGGAAGCAGATGCAGATCGGCATGATCGGCCTGGGCCGCATGGGCGGCAACATGTCGCGCCGCCTCATGAAGGCGGGACACCACTGCTGCGTGTTCGACGCCAATAGCAAGCCGCGGGAGGCGCTCGCGAAGGAGGGCGCTACGGCGGTGCAATCGCTGGAGGATATGGTTAAGGCGCTGAAGGAAAAACCGCGCGCCGTATGGGTGATGTTGCCCGCCGGCCGGATCACCGAAGAGACGGTCGAGCATCTCAGCGGTCTGCTCGAGCCGGACGACATCATCATTGACGGCGGAAATTCATTCTACAAAGACGACATCCGTCGCGCCAAAAAGTTGGCCGACAAGCGCATTCGGTACATTGACTGTGGCACGTCCGGTGGAGTCTGGGGAATCGACCGCGGCTATTGCATGATGATCGGGGGCCCGAAGCAGGCCGTGGATCGCCTCGATCCTATTTTCGCGGCATTGGCTCCCGAGCTGGGCAATATCCCAAGGACACCGGGCCGCGTCAAAGGCGATGTTCGCGCCGAGCGTGGCTATATTCATGCCGGGCCGTCCGGCGCCGGCCACTTCGTCAAGATGGTGCATAACGGCATCGAGTATGGATTGATGCAGGCCTACGCCGAAGGCTTCGATATCCTGCGCAACAAGAATTCGAAGGATCTGCCCGAGGACGAGCGCTTCACACTGAACCTCCCGGATATCGCGGAGGTCTGGAGGCGCGGCAGCGTTATATCATCCTGGCTGCTCGATCTCGGTGCCGCTGCGCTAGCGAAAGACCCGCAGCTGAAGGATTTCTCTGGTTTCGTCCAGGATTCCGGCGAGGGCCGCTGGACGGTCGAGGCCGCGATCGAGGAAGCGGTCCCGGCCGACGTGCTCTCCTCGGCGCTGTACGCCCGGTTCCGCTCGCGGCAGGAGCATACCTTCGGCGAAAAGATGCTCTCGGCCATGCGCTTCGGTTTCGGCGGACATATCGAGGGTCAAGAATCTAGCGATCCCCAACCAAAGTCGAAAAAATTGCAAGGTCACACAGCCGCGCCGAATGCCGCGGAGTAGCACCATGCTCGACAAGCAGTCTCGGGCCTCTCCGACCGTCCAGTTGGTCGACTCGCCGCCGCGACGTCCGGCCAAACCGGTCGATCCGTGCGCCATCGTCATCTTCGGTGCCGGGGGTGATCTGACAAAACGCCTCGTAACGCCGGCTCTCTACAACCTTTCGCGCACCAAGGTGCTGCCGGAGAAATTCGCTTTTATTGGCGTGGACCATGGCCAGCGAACTGCCGAGAGCTTGCGCAACCATCTTCACGACATGCTGAAAAGCTTCATCGGAAACGTGGCGGCGGAGTTCGATGTCGACGAGATCGACGAGGCGGCGTGGAAGCGGCTGGCGGAAAAAATATCTTACGTGCAAGGCGACTTCACCAAGCCCGAACTGTACGAGAAAATCAGCGTCGCGTTGGCCGAGGCAGAGAAAACCCATGGCACGCAGGGCAACGTCATTTTCTACCTCGCCGTCCCCGATCGATTCTTTGGCAGCGTGGTGGAGCAGCTCGGCAAAGCGAAGCTCACCAATGAGCACGCGGACGAGGATGGCAAGCCTGGGTTTTGGCGCCGCGTGGTGATCGAGAAGCCATTCGGGCACAGTCTCGAATCGGCACGCGAGTTGAATGCCCGCATCCTGCGTACGCTGCACGAGGACCAGATATTCCGCATCGATCACTTTTTGGGAAAGGACACGGTTCAAAGTATCATGGCATTCCGCTTCGCCAATGGGCTATTCGAACCGATCTGGAATCGCGACCGGATCGACCACGTGCAGGTTACCGTGGCGGAGACGGTCGGCGTGGAACGGCGCGGCAAGTTTTACGAGGTGACCGGCGCGCTGCGCGACATGGTTCCGAATCACGTGTTCACGTTAGTCTCGATGGTGGCGATGGAGCCGCCGACCGGTTTCGATGCCGCTGCGATCCGCTCAAAGAAGGCCGAATTGCTGGCCGCGATGCCCGCCATTAAGCCCGCGCAGGTGGTCCGCGGCCAGTACGGTGCCGGCACGGTGCTGGGCAAGACGGTGAAAGCCTATCGGCAAGAGCCCAATGTTGCGCCGGATTCCAACACCGAGACCTATGTCGCAATGCGGCTTGAGATCGACAACTGGCGCTGGGCCGGCGTGCCTTTCTATGTCCGTACCGGCAAGCACATGTCGCAGCGAAATACCGAGATCGCGATCCGTTTCAAGCAGGCGCCCTATATGGCGTTCCAGGATACGCCAGTCGACACCCTGCGGCCCAACTGGCTGGTGCTGCGCATTGCGCCGGATGAGGGGATATCTCTGCAGTTCGAGGTCAGGCGCCCTGGGCCAGTGATGGATCTCGCCGCCGTCAAGATGGACTTCCGCTACGATGACTGGTTTCCGAAGGAACCTAATGTCGGATACGAAACGCTGCTCTACGATGTTATGATCGGCGACCCGACGCTATTCATGCGCGCCGACATGGTCGAGCAGACCTGGCGCATCGTGCAGCCGGTTCTCGACGCTTGGGCCAAGAGTGGTTGGCAAGATCTGCCGGTATATCCTTCGGGAAGCCCAGGACCGAGCGAAGCGGACGCGCTTTTGGCACGTGATGGCCGACACTGGCGCCCCGTCAACGGCGCCGGCGCCGAGAAATCGCGATGACAGCGTCCCTTCGAATTTCATCACCGAGAATCTCAACCCTTGTCTCGGATGTTGACGGTACCTTAGTCACCGACGACAAGATTTTGACGGTGCGCGCCCAGGCAGCAGTGGCAAAGCTGCACGCATGCGGTATCAATTTTGCAATCATCAGCAGCCGGCCACCTCGCGGCTTGGGTATGCTGCTCCGGCCTTTGGGAATCACGACGCCGGTGTGTGGCTTTAATGGCGGGGTGATAGCGACGCGCGATCTAGCGGTCATTACCGAGCATCTGCTCTCACCGGAGGTCGCTCGACGCGCCGTCAGTCTGCTCGATACGCACGATGTGCAGGTCTGGGTTTTCAGTGGGCAGGATTGGTTGGTGCGCGATGCGGACGGGGTATATGTCGGGTTCGAGGAGCGCACTGTTGGGTTTCAACCGACATTGGTGGACAATTTTGGACAAAGCCTCGACGCCGCCAATAAGATCGTAGGCGTCAGCAAGGAATTCGAGATTCTCGCACAATGTGAGCGTGATGTGCATGCCGCGCTTGCCGATCAGGCGACAGTGACGCGCTCGCAGTCTTATTATCTCGATATCACCCACCCGCTCGCCAACAAGGGCGTCGCGCTGTCGGAAATCGCGAGGCTGTTGACGGTTCCGTTGCCGGAGATCGCTGTCATTGGCGACGGCGGCAATGACGTCCCGATGTTCGAGCGAAGCGGTCTCAGCATTGCTATGGGCAACGCCAGTCCTGCGGTCAAGCGGGCCGCGGACTTCGTGACTGACAGTAACCACGACGATGGCTTCGCCAACGCGGTCGAACAGTTCATCTTCGGCAACGATCGGTCGAACGCGCAAGTTGCGATCGTTCGCGCAGCAGGCCGCGCATGACAAGGCCAGATCTCACTGCATCAAAAATTTCACTTGTGCTCGCTGATGTCGATGGCACGCTTCTCACTAGGGACAAAGTGCTAACCTCGCGTGCAGCGGACGCCGTGAAGTCCCTCGCCGCTGCCGGCATCGCCTTTGCGATCACCAGCGGCAGGCCGCCACGTGGCATGGCGATGTTGATAGCTCCGTTGGCTCTGCGGACGCCGATCGCGGGCTTCAATGGCGGCGTCTTTGTCAATCCCGACCTGTCTGTGATCGAAAGCCACACGCTCGATCCGGCAACCGCCAAGCAAACCGTCGGACTCATCCTCGACCAGGGGTTGGACGCCTGGGTCTACACGGCCGACGAGTGGTTGATCCGTAATCGGGACGCGCCGCATGTGGCGCGAGAAGCATGGACAGTGCAGTTCGGCGCCAAGGTCGTGCCGATGTTCACCGAGGAGCACCTCGCGCACGCGGTAAAGATCGTTGGCATCTCCGACGATCTCGACTTGGTTGCCGCCTGCGAAAAACTGGCGCAGACAACTCTCGGTGAAAGGGCGAGTGCTGCGCGCTCGCAACCCTACTACCTCGACGTGACCCACCCGCAGGCGAATAAGGGAGCGGTCGTGGCCACCCTGTCGAGGCTTCTGAACGTTCCGCCCGAACAGATCGTCACGTTGGGCGACATGCCGAATGATGTCCTTATGTTTCGCAAAAGCGGCTTTTCCATCGCCATGGGTAATTCCAGCGAGAAGGTGAAAGCACAAGCGAGCGCAGTGACCGATAGCAACGAGGATGAAGGCTTCGCCAATGCGGTGCGGAGGTTTGTTCTTTTGCCGGGTCGACACATGACTGGCGCACGAGGAGGGAGCTCTACTGGGCTTGGGGCGGAAGGCGGCGCGTGGTGACGAAAGAATGGATGATGGGAATTGATCCGAAATCTCAGCACGTGTGGTCGGCGGCCCTTAGGCATACCTTAACTAAACCGGTGATTGCCGTTGTCATGGGCGTTTCGGGGTCCGGCAAAACCACGGTCGCGGTCCAGCTCTCGGCTGCACTCGGCTGTCAATTCCAGGAGGGCGATGATCTGCATCCTCCCGAGAACGTGGAAAAAATGCACGCGGGCACGCCGCTAACCGACGCCGACCGGTTGCCCTGGCTGCGCAAGATCGCTGAAGAAATCGATGGCTGGCGCGCGCGAGGTGAATCCGGCGTACTCACTTGCTCGGCGCTGAAGCGGTCTTACCGGGACATCATTATCGGCGACCGCGCGGGCGTGACGCTGATCTACCTCAAGGGATCGCACGACCTCATCCATAGGCGCATGGCGGCGCGGCGCGCGCACTTCATGCCGGTGGCTATGCTCGACAGCCAATTTGCGACGCTGCAGGAACCAAGGCCAGACGAGCATCCGATCACCGTTGACGTCGGCGGCAGCCCAATCGAGATCGTCACTGAGATCGTGCATCAACTGGAAGAACGGCAGGCCGACGCTCGCGCTCAGGAACCGACCTCGGGAGTGGCGGCAGCTCCGGACGCCTCGAAAGAAGAGCGACAATGACGACCCGGGCGAGGGAGAATTTGCCAAGGCCAATTGTTGTTGCGCCGTCGATTTTGTCGGCGGATTTCGGACATCTCGCCGACCAGATTCGTGCGGTCGATGTGGCTGGCGCCGACTGGATCCACATTGACGTAATGGACGGCCGCTTCGTGCCGAATATTACGTTCGGCCCGGTGATTATCGAAGCGGTGCGACGCTGCACGCAAAAGCCGCTTAATGTGCACCTGATGATCGTTGAGCCGGAACGCTATCTCAGTGCATTTGCCAAGGCCGGAGCCGATCATCTGCTGGTGCCTGCGGCGCCGTCCGCGACGGTCCATTTGCACCGTGTGCTCTCGCAAATCCGCGACCTCGGCAAGAGGGCCGGCGTGGTGCTCGACCCGGCGAGCCCAATCGAACTGATCGAATACGTGCTGCATCTCTGCGACGTCGTTCTCGTCATGACCGTCAATCCCGGCTTCAGCGACCAGAAATTCCTGCCGGAGATATTGCCCAAGATCCGCCGTTTGCGCCAGCGCTGCGAAGCGCGCGGCCTCGATCCGTTCATTGAGGTCGACGGCGGAGAAAATTATGAAACCGCTGGGCAGGCGATTGCAGCGGGCGCGAACGCCATCGTTGCAGGATCTGCAATCTTTGGGTCGCGTGATTATGCAACCGCGATTGCCGCCATCCGCGAGGCACACAGCCCATTGAGTACGACGGCGCACTTATGACTAGTCCGTCTGGAGCCAAACTGGAAATTCTTGCCGATCCCGAGGCCCTGTCGCGCCGGGTTGCGGCTTGGTTGCTCGAATTGGCCATAGCGAAGCAGAGCACTTTTGCCGTTTGCTTGTCGGGTGGGTCGACACCGCAGCGATTCTATGAGTATTTGGCTGAACCGCCTTATCGCGGTGCGTTCCCGTGGTCGCGAACACATTGGTTTTGGGGCGACGAAAGATTCGTGCCGCACGATGACACGCTCAGCAACTACCGCATGGTGCGGGAGGCACTGTTAGCGCGGGCGCCGATTCCCGCCGTCAACATCCATCCAATCCCGACCGAAGGGCTCAGTCCTGAAATGGCGGCTTCTGCCTACGAGCGCGAGCTCAAAACCTTTTACGGCGCCGATCGCCTCGACCCGGCTCGACCGCTATTCGATGTGACCTTTCTCGGGCTCGGGCCGGATGGCCATACAGCCTCGTTGTTCCCGGGCAACGCGGTGTTGGCAGAACGCGACAAGTGGGTTGCCGCCGTCGTTGGGGCCCAGCCAGAAGCGCGCGTCACGCTGACTTACCCAACGCTGGAGAGCAGTCGGCATTCCGCTTTCCTGGTCGCGGGCGAAGAAAAGCGGACAATCTTCAAACGGCTTCGCCTCGGGGACGACAGCCTGCCGGCGGCGCGCCTTCGTCCGATCGGCACATTGTGGCTCTTTGGCGATACTGCGGCAGGAGAGGTCTGTGTACCGAAAACCTCACATGGGGATTTCCGAGTCAAGGGGCGAAAAGAATCATTAGTGCATGAGTAAGACTCCGGTTGCCTATTTCGGTATCCAAGG
>Ga0307296_10001445_pt1 | contig 11912 bp, 12 predicted proteins | sample ER_DNA_153_FD_194467 | JGI IMG/M metagenome (GOLD analysis project Ga0307296, IMG submission 194467) | Bulk soil microbial communities from the East River watershed near Crested Butte, Colorado, United States - ER_DNA_153 | ecosystem: Environmental > Terrestrial > Soil > Floodplain | place... | reverse complement strand
CGGGTCTTCGGGAAGCTCACCTACCCGCTCGAGCTCGTCGAGCTGCAGCCCGGCGACGTGCTCGAGCGCGAGGAGTACAACCTGGTGACGTTCCCGGTCGCGCACGGCGTGCAGGCGCTCGGCTACGCGTTGGTGGAGCATCCGCGGCCGGGGCGCTTCGATGTCGAGACGGCGGACGCGCTGGGAGTGCCGCCGGGCCCGGAGCGCGGGCTGCTCCAGGCGGGCGAGTCGCTCGAGCTGGCCGACGGCCGCACGATCACGCCCGACGAGGTGCTCGGCGAGCCGCGTCCCGGCCGCCGCGTCGTGCTCGCCGGCGACACCGCCCCGTCGCCGACCGTGCGCGAGGCCGCGCGCGGGGCGGAGGTTCTCGTCCACGAGGCGACCTTCCTCGACGAGGAACGCGACCGCGCGCGGGAGACGGCGCACTCCACGGCGCTCGAGGCCGCCGAGCTCGCCCGCGAGGCCGAGGTCGCCCTGCTCGCGCTCACGCACCTCTCGAATCGCTACTTCGGCCCCGAGGTCGCCCGCGAGGCGCGTACGATCTTCCCGGAGACCGTGGTGCCCAAGGACTTCGACGTGATCGACGTGCCGTTCCCCGAGCGGGGCTCGCCGCGCCTGATCAAGGGCGGCGTCTCGCGTAGTCGCGAGGAGCAGGTGCCCGAGACGGAGGTGGTTCCATGACGGAATACGTTCAGGTGGCGCTTGCCGAAGACGTGACCGAGGCGGAGGAGGTGCAGGCGCTGCTGCAGGCGGCAGGGATCGAGTCGCAGCTCGAGACGGCGGTTGAGCACCATCCCCGAGAGACCGAGGACGCGCCGCAGAAAGTGCTCGTGCCTGAGGACAAGCTCGAGGCCGCGCAGCACGCGATCGAGTCGCAGACCGAGCCTGACGATCTCATCGCGGACGCCTGACTTCGGCGCCCGCGCGGCGCGCTACGACGAGCTGCGTCCCGTCGACGAGCAGTGGTGGGAGGTCTTCCGCCTGGTCGAGCGCGACGCCGACCTTGCCGGCCGGCGGGTGCTCGACATCGGCTGTGGGACGGGCCGGCTCGAGGTCGCCCTCTCCGGGCGGGCCCGGGTCTGGGGCGTTGACGCAGAGCCGGCCATGCTCGACGTCGCGCGCCGCAACGCCCCGGACGCGACCTTCAAGCTCGGCCGCGCCGAGCAGCTGCCGTTCAAGGACGGCTGGTTCGAGCGGGCGGTGATGTGGCTCTCGTCGCACCTGGTCGACCGACCGGCCGCGTTCGCCGAGGTGCGCCGCGTGCTCGGCCCTGAGGGCCGGCTGGCCGTCGTGACGTTCGACCCGGCCTACTTCGACGCGTTCTGGCTGAACGCGCTGTTCCCGTCGATGGAGCAGGTCGACCGCGCCCGCTTCCCGACCGGCGGGGAGCTCCACGAGGAGCTGCAGGCGGCCGGCTTCGCGCGGGCCGAGCTGACGAACCTCTCCCATCGCGGCACCCGCACCCGCGCCGAGGCGCTCGAGCGCATCCGAGGCAGGCACATCTCAACCTTCGACCTGATCTCGGAGGAGGAGTACGAGGCCGGCCTCGCCCGGGCCGAGCAGGAGCTCCCGGAGCGCTTCGAGTACCGCGTCGAATGGCTGATCGCGGTGGCCGATGGGTAGGACTGACCCATGACCGAACCGCGGCTGAACGGGACCGTCGCGCTCGTCACCGGAGCGAGCCGCGGCGGCGGCAAGGGGATTGCTCTCGTCCTGGGCGAGGAGGGCGCCACCGTCTACGTGACCGGCCGCTCCGTCCGCGGCGAGCCGACCACGCTCGACCGCCCCGGCACGATCGACGACACTGCCGAGGAGCTGACCGCCCGCGGCGGCACCGGCATCGCCGTTCGCTGCGACCACACGGACGACTCGCAGGTCGAGGCGCTGTTCGACCGGATCCGCAGCGACCAGGGCCGCCTCGACCTCCTGGTCAACAACGCGTGGAGCGGTTACGAGCTCCCGCTCTACTACGAGACGCCGTTCTGGGAGATGGAATGGCGCCACTGGGACCTGATGTTCGACGGCGGCCTGCGTGCGGCCGTCTTCGCCTCGACGCTCGCCGCCCCGCTGATGCTCGCCGCGGGCCGTGGGCTGATCGTGAACATGACCTGGGTGCTCGACCGCCCGCACGGGGTCACGTTCTACGAGGTCGTCAAGAACGCGACCAACAAGCTGACCGAGCAGATGGCGGACGACCTCCGGCCGCACGGCGTCGCGTGTGTTGCAGTCTCGCCGGGTTGGATGCGGCTGGAGCGGATGGACCTGACGCCCGAGGACGCCGCCAGAGCCGAGTCACCGGAGTTCCCAGGGCGCGCGATCGCGGCGCTGGCCGCCGACCCGAACGTGCTCGAGAAATCGGGCGGCGTCTTCACCACGCCGGCCCTCGCGCGCGACTACGGCTTCACCGACGTCGACGGCAAGCAGCAGTCCGCGTTCTGGGACGAGCACTGGGCGTCCAGCTAGACGTCCGTGGTTGGATAGCGCCGTGGACGCAGCGCCGGTCGAGCGCGAGGAGATCGCGGTGATGTTCATCCGGACCCCCGACGACGTCGAGGCGTTCGGGCCGGCGTTCGAGCGCCTGGAGCAGCTGGTCGGGCTGCGCGGCCGCAAGTACTACGGCGCCTTCTTTCCGCGCGAGAAGGAGTACCGGGCCTGCGTCGAGGTGAAGGAGGGTGACGACGCGCAGGCGCTCGGGCTCGAGAGCGGGACGCTTCCGGGCGGGCGCTATCTCCGGGCGCGCCTGAGCGGAAAGCCACCGGAGCTCTACGGCCGGATCGGGCCGACGTTCGAGGCGCTCATCGCGCAGAACGCGCCCGACGAGTCGCGTCCGAGCATCGAGTTCTACCGCCGCTTCGACGAGGTCGACTTGCTGTTGCCCGTCCCGGGCGGGTAACGTCCGGCCCCGCCGTTAGGTTTCCGCGGCGAACACAGAACACCCCTTTAACTCGGTCCCGTGAGGCCGGAAAGGAGTCGAAGGTGAGCATCGCCTTGAGCGCGCCCTGAGCGCGCAGACCTCTGAAGCCAAGACTGTCCTCGATGCCGAGGCGATCGAGCGCACGCTGACGCGGATCGCGCACGAGATCGTCGAGGGCAACCCGGAGCTCGAGCAGGTCGCGCTGGTCGGGATCCACACGCGCGGCGTGCCGATCGCTCAGAGGCTGCGCCGGCGGATCGCCGAGCTCTCCGGCACCGAGGTCGCCTTCGGCCAGCTCGACATCACCTTCCACCGCGACGACGTCCACGTCCGCGCGGGTGAGCCTCCCCGTCACGCCCAGCCGCTCGTCCGCTCGACGACGCTCGACTTCCCGCTCGAGGGCATGACCTGCGTCCTCGTGGACGACGTCCTCTACACCGGCCGCACGATCCGCGCGGCGATCGAGGCGCTCTTCGGCTACGGCCGGCCCGAGCGCGTGCAGCTCGCCGTGCTCGCCGACCGCGGCCACCGCGAGCTGCCGATCCGCCCCGACTACGTCGGCAAGAACCTGCCCACCGCCCGCGACGAGCGCGTCCAGGTCGAGCTCGTCGAGGTGGACGAGATCGACCGCGTCCTCATAACCAAGGAGCCCCATGGGTGAGATCCACGTAATGCGGGAGGACTTCCTCCCGCCCAAGCCGCCGCCACGAAGGCACCTGATCTCGATCGGCGACCTGACCCGTGACGACGTCGAGCGGCTGCTCGCCACTGCGCGCAGCTTCGCGCGGACGCTCGAGCGCGAGGTCAAGAAGCTGCCGACGCTGCGCGGCTACACGGTCGTGAACGTCTTCTACGAGTCCTCGACCCGCACCTCGTCGAGCTTCGAGCTCGCAGCCAAGCGGCTCAGCGCCGACACGATGTCGATCAAGGCCGCCGGTTCGTCGGTGGACAAGGGCGAGTCGCTCAAGGACACGGCGCTGACGCTCGGCGCCTACGACCCGGACGTGATCGTGATCCGGCACCCGCAGATCGGCGCGCCGCAGCTCGTGGCGCGCTACACCGAGGCGCACGTCGTCAACGCCGGCGACGGGAAGCACCAGCATCCGACCCAGGCGCTGCTCGACCTGTTCACGATCCGCGAGGAGGTCGGCCCGATCGACGGGCTGCACGTGGCGATCGTCGGCGACGTCCTCCACTCGCGAGTCGCGCGCTCGAACATCCAGGCGCTGACGCTGATGGGCGCGCGGGTGACGCTCGTCGGGCCGCCGCCGCTGCTCCCTCGGGGGATCGAGGCGATGGGCTGCGAGCTCTCGCACGACATCGGCTCGATCGCGGCCGCCGACGTGGTCTACGTCCTGCGCATGCAGCAGGAGCGGATGCAGGAGGGCGCCAACTACGTCCCGTCGCTGCGCGAGTACACCGCGCGCTGGGGCGTGACGCCGGAGCGCCTGCGGCCGGGGCAGAAGGTGATGCACCCGGGCCCGATGAACCGCGGCGTCGAGATCGACCCGCGCGTCGCCGACGCGGCCGACGCGCTGATCGAGACCCAGGTGCGCGCCGGGCTCGTCACCCGGATGGCGGTGCTCTACGACCTGCTCACGACCGGGCCCGTCTCGGTGAAGACGCCCGACCCGCTGGAGGTGGCGTGATGCTCTTTGTCCGAGGCGGCCGCAGCGACGACCTCGTTGTCCGCGGCGCGCGCGTGCTCGACCCGGCCGAGGGCGTGGACGCGGTCTGCGACGTCCGCGTCGACGGCGGCACGATCGCGCAGCTCGGGACGAACCTCGAGACGAACGAGCACCGCGTCGTGGACGGCTCGGGCCTCGTCCTCGCGCCGGCTTTCGTCGACCCGCACGTCCACCTGCGCGTGCCCGGGCGCGAGGACGAGGAGACGATCGCCTCCGGGACCGCGGCGGCCGCGGCCGGCGGCTACTGCGCCATCCTGGCGATGCCGAACACGGAGCCGGTCGTCGATTCGGCGGCAGTGCTCGGCTCCCTGATCGAGGACGCGCAGGCGCATGCGGAGATCCCGGTCGGTTTCCTGGCGGCGATCACCCGCGGGCAGGAGGGCGCCGAGCTGACCGAGATGGCCGAGCTCGCCGACCAGGGCGCGGCGGGGTTCAGCGACGACGGCCGCCCGGTCGTAGCGCCGGGCCTGATGCGCCGCGCGCTCCAGTACCACGGGATCACCGGCCGGCGGCTGGCGCTGCACTGCGAGGAGCCGACGCTCTCGAAGGGCGGCCAGATGCACGAAGGCGCGGTTTCCGCCGAGCTCGGGTTCTCCGGCTACCCGTCGGTCGCCGAGAGCACGATGGTCGAGCGCGACCTCTCGCTCGCGGCCTACGAGGGCCAGGGGCTGCACCTACTGCACCTCTCGGCGCGCGAGTCGGTCGAGGCGCTGCGGGCAGCGCAGGCGAAGGGCGTCGCCGCCACCGCCGAGGTGACGCCGCATCACCTCTGCCTGACTGACGAGGCCGTGCGCACGCTCGACCCGAACCTGAAGATGAACCCGCCGCTCCGCTCGGCCGACGACCGCGCCGCCCTGATCGAGGGGCTTCGCGACGGCACGATCGGCTCGGTCGCGACCGACCACGCCCCGCACGCGCGGCACGAGAAGGAGGTTCCCTTCGAGGCGGCGCCGTTCGGCGTCACCGGCCTCGAGACGGCGTTCGCGGCGCTCTACACGAGCCTCGTCGAGCCGGGCCTGGTTCCGCTGGAGACGCTGCTCGAGCGGATGTCGACCGGGCCGGCGCAGGCGTACGGGCTCGAGCGGCCGCGGATCGCGGTCGGCGAGCCTGCCAACCTCGTCCTGCTCGACACCGCGGCCGAGTGGAAGGTCGAGGAGAGGGGCTTCCGCTCCCGCTCGGCCAACTCGTGGCTTCTCGGGCACACGCTCAAGGGCCAGGTGCGGCTGACGGTGGCCGCTGGCCGCGTGGTGCACGAGCAATGACAGGTTTCGTCGCCCTCGAGGACGGCTCGGTCTTCCGCGGCGAGTCGGTCGGCGCCGAGGGGTTCGTCTTCGGCGAGGCCGTCTTCACGACCGCGATGACCGGCTACCAGGAGGTCGTCACCGACCCGAGCTACGCGGAGCAGATCGTCGTCTTCTCGGCGCCGATGGTCGGCAACTACGGCGTCGAGGCAGGCCGGTGCGAGTCGCCGCGGCCGCACGCGCGCGCGGTCGTGATGCGCGAGGCCCGCGGGCCGGCATGGACGGACTGGCTGCACCAGCACGGGCTGGTCGCGCTCTCGGGGATCGACACGCGCTCGCTGGTAGTGCACCTCCGGAAGGCCGGGGCCATGCGCGCGATCGCCGTCTCGGGCGAGGCCTCGGTGGACGAGGCGCTCGCCGCGGTCCGCGAGCAGCCGGCGATGGCCGGGCGCGCCCTGGCGGCGGGCGTTTCGGCGCGGGAGCCGCACGTCTACTCCGACGCCGGTACCGCGCGGATCGCTGTGCTCGACTACGGCTGCAAGCGCTCGATCCTCGACCGGCTCGCCTGGGCGGGCGCCGCGGTCACCGTCTTCCCGCACGATGCCGCGCCGGCCGACCTGCTCGGCTTCGACGGCGTGCTGCTCTCGAACGGGCCCGGCGACCCGGAGCCGCTCGCGCGGGAGGTGGAGACGGTGCGGGCGCTACTGAGGAAGGTGCCCGTCTTCGGCATCTGCCTCGGCCACCAGCTGCTCGCGCTCGCGACCGGTCACGAGACCTTCAAGCTCCCGTTCGGCCACCGCGGCGCCAACCATCCCGTGCTCGACAAGCGCACGAACCGCGTGCTGGTGACGAGCCAGAACCACGGGTTCGCGGTCGCGCCGTCGACCGCGCGCGAGGCGACGCACGTCTCGCTCTACGACGGCACGGTCGAGGGACTCGACTTCCCGGAGCTGCGGGCCCGCTCGGTGCAGTTTCACCCCGAGGCGCGGCCCGGCCCGCACGACGCCTGGCCGCTGCTCAGCGCATGGGTCGAGGAGGTGGCGCTTGCCCAGGCGGCGTGATCTCCGCTCGATCTGCCTGATCGGCTCGGGCCCGATCGTCATCGGCCAGGCCTGCGAGTTCGACTACGCGGGCTGCCAGGCGCTCAAGGTGCTGCGGGAGGACGGCTTCAGGACGATCGTCGTCAACTCGAACCCGGCGACGATCATGACCGACCCGGGCTTCGCCGACCGCACCTACCTCGAGCCGCTGGACCTCGATTCGGTCGCCGACGTGCTCGGGCGCGAGCGGCCCGACGCGCTGCTGCCGACGATGGGCGGCCAGACGGCGCTCAACCTCGGCCTCGCCCTGCACGAGGAGGGCGTGCTCGCGGCGCTCGGCGTCGAGCTGATCGGCGCGCCGGCCGACGTGATCCGCCGGGCCGAGGACCGCGAGGAGTTCCGCGAGACAGTTCGCGCGACCGGCCTCAAGGTCCCCGAGTCCCTGGTTGTCACCGCGCGCGACGAGCTGCCGGAGAGCCTCAGCCTCCCGGTCATCCTGCGCCCGGCCTTCACGCTCGGCGGCCACGGCGGCGGCACCGCGCGCTCGCGCGAGAAGCTCGAGCCAATGCTCGACCGGGCGCTCGCCGAGAGCCCGGTCGGCCAGGTCCTCGTCGAGGAGTCGCTGCTCGGCTGGGACGAGTTCGAGCTCGAGGTGATCCGCGACCGCAACGACAACGTGGTGGTCGTCTGCTCGATCGAGAACCTCGACCCGATGGGCGTCCACACCGGCGACTCGGTCACGGTCGCGCCGCAGATGACGCTCTCCGACGAGGCCTACCAGGAGCTGCGCGACGCGGCCGCGGCGATCATCCGGGCGGTCGGCGTCGAGTGCGGCGGCTCGAACATCCAGTTCGCGCGCGACCGCGAGAGCGGCGAGATGCGCGTGATCGAGATGAACCCGCGCGTCTCGCGCTCGTCGGCTCTCGCCTCGAAGGCGACCGGCTACCCGATCGCGAAGGTCGCCGCGAAGCTCGCGGTCGGTTACACGCTGGACGAGATCCCGAACGACCTGACGGGCACGACGCCGGCGAGCTTCGAGCCGACGCTCGACTACGTCGTCGTCAAGGCGCCGCGCTTCGCGTTCGAGAAGTTCCCGGGCGCCGACACGACCCTCGGCACGCAGATGAAGTCGGTCGGCGAGGCGATGGGGATCGGGCGCACGTTCACGGAGGCGTTCGCGAAGGCACTGCGCTCGCGCGAGCTCGACGGCGACGCGGTCACGCCCTGGGCCGGGCTCGACGAGCTGCCCGAGGGCGTGCACCCCTGGTTCCGAGCCGAGCTCGAACGCCTTCGTCTCTCGCCGATGATGCTCGAGGACCTTGTCGCCGACGACTGGCTGCGGTTGAAGCGCCTCGGCCACTCGGACGCGGCGGTCGCGGAGGCCTGCGGCGTGAGCGAGGAGCAGGCCCGCGCGGCGCGGCGCTCCTGGGGCGTGCGACCGGCCTTCCGGCAGGTCGACTCCTGCGCGGGCGAGGTCGAGGCCGGCTCGAACTACCTCTACTCGACCTGGGGCGAGGCCTCCGACCTGGAACCGCGCGGCGGCTCGGTCGTGATCCTCGGCTCAGGCCCGAACCGGATCGGCCAGGGCATCGAGTTCGACTACTGCTGCGTACACGCGGCGCAGAGCTTCCGCGCGCTCGGCTTTGAGGCGGTGATGGTCAACTGCAACCCGGAGACCGTCTCGACCGACTACGACACCTCCGACCGGCTCTACTTCGAGCCGCTCGGCGCCGAGGAAGTCCTGGCGGTCTGCGAACGCGAACGGCCGGAGGGGGTCGTGATCCAGTTCGGCGGCCAGACGCCGCTGAAGCTGGCGCGCGCGATCGAGGCGGCGGGCTTCCGGATCCTCGGGACGCCGTTCGAGGCGGTCGACCTGGCCGAGAACCGCGAGCGCTTCGCGGCGCTCTGCGACGGGCTCGGGATCGAGGTGCCGGCGTGGGGGATGGCGGCGGGCGCGGACGAGGCGGTCGAGGTCGCCGAGCGGGTCGGCTATCCGGTGCTCGTGCGGCCGAGCTACGTGCTCGGCGGGCGTTCGATGCGCGTCTGCTACGAGGCAGAAGGGGTGCGCGAGGCGGCCGCGGCCGGCGGGCGGCTGCTCGTCGACCGCTTCCTCGAGAACGCGATCGAGCTGGACGTCGACGCGCTCTGCGACGGGAACGAGACCTTCGTCGCCGGGGTGATGCAGCACGTCGAGGAGGCGGGCGTCCACTCGGGCGACTCGAGCTGCGTGCTGCCGGCGGCGTCGCTCACCCGGGCCGAGCACGAGCAGGTGGTCGACGTGGTCACGCGTCTCGGCCCCGCGCTCGGCGTGGTCGGCCTGCTGAACGTGCAACTCGCGCTCGCCGACGGACAGCTCTTCGTGCTGGAGGCGAACCCGCGCGCGTCGCGCACGGTGCCGTTCGTCAGCAAGGCCACCGGCGTCAACCTTGTCCAGGCCGCCTGCCAGCTCGCCGCGGGTGCGAGCCTGTCCGATCTTGCCCTGCCCAGGGGACAGTCCCTGGAACAGGTCTCGGTCAAGGCGGCGGTGCTGCCGTTCGCGCGCTTCCCGGGCGCGGACGCGGTGCTCGGGCCGGAGATGCGCTCGACCGGCGAGGTGATGGCCAGCGCCTCCGACCTGCCGACCGCCTTCGCCAAGGCCGAGCGCGCCGCCGGCCGGCGGCTGCCGACCGAGGGCACGGCCTTCCTCTCCGTCCGCGACGAGGACAAGGCGGTGGTCGTCCAGGTCGCCCGCGCCCTCGACGCGCTCGGCTTCAAGCTGATCGCGACGGCCGGCACGGCGCACACGCTGGCCGCGGCCGGCCTGGTCGTCGAGCACGTCCGCAAGGTGACCGAGGACGGCGAGGGCCCGAGCGTGGTCGACCTCGTTCGCCGCGGCCGGTGCGACCTCGTCGTCAACACGCCACAGGGCTCGGGCGCGCGAACGGACGGCTACCTGATCCGCGAGGCGGCGCTGCTCGCGCGAGTCCCGTGCGTGACGACGATCTCCGGCGCGGCGGCCGCCGTGGAGGCGATCGCCCACGCCCAGGACGAGGTCGCGCTCAGCCTCCAGGAGCGAATCGGTGCTCACGCGCAGAGCGCTTAGGGTCGCCGGCAGCGAGGCGGTCGGCCCCTACACGCTCCTCCGGGTCGAGCGCGGCGAGCTCGACCCCGGCATCCCCGGCCAGTTCTTCATGCTCGAGGCGCCGGGCCGTCTGCTGCCGCGCCCGATGAGCCTCTGCCTCGCGACCGCGGCGGAGCTCGGCTTCCTGATCGACCCGATCGGCCACGGGACGAGAGCGCTCTGCACGCTCGCCGCGGGCGAGACGCTGCGGATCCTCGGCCCGCTCGGCAACGGCTTCCGGCTCGACGTCGAGCGGCCGCTGCTCGTCGGCGGCGGGATCGGGATCGCGCCGCTGCCCTACCTCTCTGAGCGGCTCGGCGGGCCGCCGGCGCTACTCGGCTTCCGCAGCGCCTGGCACGCCGAGGCGGCGGCGCTGGTGCCGAATGCGGAGGTCGTGGTGGAGCCCACCTACGTCACCGAGCTGCTGCCGCCGGGCCACGACGTGCTCGCCTGCGGCCCCGCGCCGATGCTCGAGGCGGTTCGCAGCCTGACGACGAACGCCCAGCTCGCCTGGGAGGCGCCGATGGCGTGCGGCTACGGCGCCTGCTACGGCTGCGCGGTCGAGATCGACGGCGAGCTCAAACGCCTCTGCGTGGAAGGACCGGTCCTTGCGGCTGCTTAACGCGAGCGGCTGCCTCGACGCCCTGACCGCGCCGGCGGTCGCCGCGGAGCTGGACGCCTTCGTGACCAAGACGGTCACGCCGCTTCCGCGCGGGGGCAACGAGCCGGTGCGGATCGCCGAGACCGAGGTCGGGATGCTGAACGCGATCGGGCTCGCGAACCCGGGCATCGACGGTTTCCTGCACCAGATGCTGCCTCGCCTTGCCGGCCTGACGGTGTGGGTCTCGGTCGGCGGCTTCTCCGTCCGCGAGTACGCGGAACTCTGCGAGCGGCTCGAGGGCGAAGAGATCGCGGCGATCGAGCTCAATCTCTCCTGCCCGAATGTGGACGAGGTGCCTTCGGGCGTGGGGGAGGTGGTCGCCGCCGCTCGTGCCCTGACGACCAAGCCGCTGTACGCGAAGCTCGCCCCGGCGGCCGACGTCGCCGAGAACGCGAAGGCCGCCGAAGCGGCCGGCGCGGACGGGCTCAGCCTCGTCAACACGGTCAAGGGAATGGCTCTCGACGAGCGCACCCTCCGCCCGGTCCTGGCCCGCGGTGCGGGCGGGCTCTCGGGCCCGGCGCTGCGACCGCTCGCCCTCGCGGCGGTCTTCGCCGCGTACGAGGCGACCCGCCTGCCGATCGTCGGGATGGGGGGAGTCGCGAGCGGCCGCGACGCGCTCGAGCTGCTCGCGGCCGGCGCGAGTGACATCGCACTCGGCACGATTCTCTTCTCCGATCCAGCCGCCCCGACCCGCATCAGGGCTGAGCTGGAGGCCGAATTGGCGGCTCATGGCTTTGCCGATCCTGACAACGCCGTCGGCGCAGCCCACGAGCCCGAAGCCTCGACCCTCGACCCCAAGTCGAGAGTAGGACGCAAAAAAAGCCTGCATACACGCGCAAACGTGGTGGGTTGACCCCTGCTCCGAGCTTGTTAGTATCCCCCGCCGTGGCCGCGCTCAAGACCCAGGCTCAGGCGCCACTCCGCTCACTCGACCAACGGATGGAAGCGCTCAAGAGGGCTAACGACATCCGCGTGCGGCGCGCGAAGCTGAAGAAGGACCTCAAGTCCGGCTCCGCGCGCATCGAGGAAATCCTCAGCGACCCGCCGGAGTACGTGTCGACAGCGAAGGTCTTCGACATGCTCATGGCCGTCCCCAAGTTCGGTCGCGTCAAGGCCGCCCGCTTTCTGAATCAGTGCCGCATCAGCCAGTCGAAGACGGTCGGCGGTCTCTCCGACCGCCAGCGGACGGAGCTGATTGGGCTCTTCAACCGCTAAGCCGGTCTTCGTAATCACCGGCACCTCTGGCGAGGGCAAGAGCACGCTCGCGC
>Ga0307296_10001444_pt1 | contig 11915 bp, 7 predicted proteins | sample ER_DNA_153_FD_194467 | JGI IMG/M metagenome (GOLD analysis project Ga0307296, IMG submission 194467) | Bulk soil microbial communities from the East River watershed near Crested Butte, Colorado, United States - ER_DNA_153 | ecosystem: Environmental > Terrestrial > Soil > Floodplain | place: USA... | reverse complement strand
CGATTGGCAACGGGTTTGCAGTATCTGCTCTGGCCGGGAAGCGGGATCTCATGGAGGCGGGTGGCCTCAACACTGACGCATCCCGGGTCTTCCTGTTGTCCACCACGAACGGCGCCGAAACCACTGGTCTCGCAGCCTATCTTGCTGTCTCTGCTGCGTACGCCGAACGCGACGTGGTCGCGGAGATGGAGATTCAAGGCACAAAGTTGCGCTCGGGACTTGAGAAGGTCACCGAGGAGGCCGGCATGTCGGAGCACGTCTCCTTCCCCGGCCGCCCTTCGTGCCTGGTTTTTGCGACCAAAGATCACAACGGCCAGCCATCTCAGGCTTTTCGCACCCTTTTCATCCAGGAGTTGCTGCGTCGGGGGGTGCTCGGTCAGTCCTTAGTGATTTCCGCCGCCCACACAGATGCTGATATTGACCAGACCATCGAGGCAACGGCAGGGGCACTGAAAGTGTATGCGCGCGCAGTTGAGGCAGGCAGCACCGACGGCCTGCTTGTCGGAAGGCCGGTCGCGCCTGCTATGCGAGATTTCGCCGAACCGCGCCGATTGCGGCAGGCCGTTGCGACGACAAGGGGAGGGATGTCATGAAGGTCGTCCTATTCTGTGGTGGCCTCGGAATGCGGATGCGTTCTGGAAGTGACGCACCACTGCCCAAACCAATGATGCCGATTGGCACGAGACCAGTGCTCTGGCACATCATGCGTTACTACGCGCATTTTGGGCACAACGAGTTCATACTTTGCCTGGGGTTCGGCGCGCATTCGGTCAAGGACTATTTCCTCAATTATCACGAAACTCACTCCAATGACTTTGTACTGTCCGATGCTGGCCGGACAGTGGAATTGCTGTCCAGTGACATTAGCGACTGGCGTATCACATTCGCAGATACCGGTTTTGAAACGCCAATAGGTGAACGACTGCGCCGTGTTCGCGACTATTTGGGTGGTGATGAAGTATTCCTTGCGAATTACGGCGACGTTCTGACAAATGCCCCGATGAACGACCTCATCGAAGATTTCATGCGGACCGATGCTGTCGGATCCTTGTTGGCGGTAGCTCCCCAGGACTCCTTCCATGTGGTGCAGATCGACGGCGACAGCCGTCTCACCGGCATCGACCCTGTGGCCCATATGAACATGAGGATTAATGGTGGCTATTTCATCCTCCGAAGTGCGATCTTCGACTACCTGAATCCGGGCGACGATCTCGTGACAGACGCCTTCGCCCGAGCTGCTAGTGCGGGAAAGTTCCGAGCCGTACGCTTCGATGGCTTTTGGGCGCCGATGGACACGCTCAAGGAGCGTGCGGCGCTGGAAGAGATGCATCGGAGTGGTAACCGTCCGTGGGCATTGTGGGAGCCGTCGGGTAGCGAGTTCGCAGTACGCCCGCCCGTGCGGACCTTGCCGGTACCAACAGATTCGTTTTATGTCGCCTGATCAGTCGCGTTCGACAAACAGCCTCCTCGCCGCAATTAACACTCGATGCGGCAGCTGAGCCTCCCGCGAGGCCCGCTCAAGATCGTTTGCATAGCGGCCCATCCTGATGACATCGAGGTTGCTGCTGGTGCTACGTTGCTAGCCCTCGCCGAACGAGGCGCTGTTGAGGGCCATTGGCTAACCCTGACCGGTTCACACGAGCGGCGTGCCGAGGCCGAAGCAGCGGCTCGGGCGTTCCTTCGGGATTCCGTTTCCACTTTTCACGAATTTCCAGACGGGCGGCTCCCAGCGCATTGGAACGAGGTCAAGGACATCCTCCACGCGTTTGCCGCTGGGTTACCAGACGTCGATGTGGTCTTTGCGCCGAGAATGGACGACGCGCATCAGGACCACCGGCTGTTGGGCACAATGGTTTCGACAGTTTGGCGGGACGCGCTTGTACTCCATTACGAGCTTCCAAAGTGGGATGGCGACCTAGGGCGATCCAATTGCTATGTGCCCACCTCACCTGAGCTGGGGCGGCGAAAGGTCTCCCTGTTGAATCAGCACTACCCTTCGCAGCGATTCCGGGACTGGTGGGATGATGAAACTTTTCTTGCACTCATGCGCATACGCGGTATGGAATGCCGGAGCCGTTACGCAGAAGCGTTTCAAGCGTCGAAGGCTGTCCTCTCGCTAGGGACAAAATGCCTGAGTGATCTCTAGCCAACCCACGCGGCGGTGGGTGCTGCCACCGTCGGCCGTCGATCGCGGCCAGCGCCTGTGGCGCTGCGTTCTGGTGTCAGTTCTGCTGATCAACTGACGAGGCAGGTTCACTGTCAGGCGAAGATGGCGACTCCGAGTCCACAGGACTCGTGGCTGGCTCTTGCCCTTTGCCGCGGGAAGCCAGTTGCTCACGAAGGCCCCGCAGCAGTAGCCAGGCATGAAGATCGGGCGCAACGCTTCGAGCGAACGAGCCAACACGGTCAAAACTTCCATTTCCCTGTGGAGCTTCGGGGTTCGGCTTTTCCCGGCCGACAAGCAGGACCCCGAAGGCGACGTCCTCATGTTCTAGCGGCGCCGCGACGATCGTCTTGGCTTTGTTTCCGAGTAATCCGGCGTTGAGTAACTTACGGCGGTCGGCGGGCCCGATCAGGCGCGCTCCATTCCCGCCCAGTCTGTTGAGGATGCTTGCCTCATAGTGCTCGACCGATCCCACTCCATCCGGGCGCCAGCCGACATAACCAGCTAGGTCCAGCCCCTCGTCGGTTTTGAGCAGGACGGCGACCTGGTCGAAAGAAAGTCGATCTCTTAGCCGTTCCGCTGTGATCTGCGGGAAATCCCGGTGCTGAGATTCAAGCCACTCGGCCAGGCTGTACAGCAAATTATGATCATTGATCAGCGAGCTGAGCGCCTGGCGGACTGACGCCGTCACTCGGTTGTGATCGACCTCGGCGAGGCGGACCCGTTCAGGTGACCCCTTGATGTCCGATGAGGTGTCTGTGCCGTCTGATGCCGCATGGGGTGCGGGCCCGTCCCGGCGCGGGTGCTCAACGAGATCTTGCAGGACCTCGATGGCCTCCTCGAAGTCCTCGTCAATGTGGGCTTCAGATTCAACGGGGACTTGATCGGGCCTGACGCGCCGAGCGGCCAACCACCACGCGAGTGCAACCCCAATGACCAGGCCGACAACGGCCCCGATAGCGCCTCCTCGCACCGGTTTCGGCTGAACCGGCTCATCGGGCACCGCGGCCTTGTCCTGCAGGGTCGGCGGAGGGCCGGCCGTGTCCGCTGAGGCTCGCTCGAGCTTGACTGCGGTGGCTTGTATCTGACGTTTCTTGGCTCGTTCCTCCGCCAGGAGGGCTGGAGAGTCGCCAGTTCTCCGCTGCTGCTGGATCTGCCCGAGCTCGCTGGCCAGGCGCCTCTGCACCCCTTCAAGCTCTGCGATCGTATGCTTTGTGGCCTCTTGCCTCTGCTCACGGAGCATCTGGCGGTACGCCAAGTTAACGGCGTCAGCTAGGCCTGCGGCATTCTCGGGAGTTGTGTCGAGGACACGAATCGTAATGAAGTCCGCATCGGCGGCGGGCTCCACCGTAAGCCGCTGCTCTAGCTCCTTGCGAGTGAGCCGATTCTCCGTAAGAGCAACTACCCGATCCAACACGATCGGCGTTTGGATGAACTGGGCGCGGCTCATCACGGTCCGTCCGAAGTTGCCCGCTGGCACCTCCTCGCTAGCCACAAAAATCCGCACAACGCCCTCGTAACGTACAGGTTGGATGCCGGAGATTAAGGCGCCGATCAACATCCCGAGCAAGACAAGCAGGGCGACGAGCCACTTATAGCGCCATATGGACTGCGGCAAGCCGGGCCCCTCAGTCCATCCATCTACGGGATAACTCATGCGGTCCTGTCTCATAGCGTGCGGCGACCAACTCTTGAATCGCATCCTGACGCCCCCAAGTGCTGGATGATGCAATTGAGAAGGTCCAAGGTATCCAAGTAAATGATAGAGAGTGATCAGCGACTCCTGAGAGCACCAATGCCTCGGCCGCTGAGGTGCCTCAAATCGGAGTGGAAGGTTCGGACCTGACCGTCGGAGGAGTTCTCGCCTATGACGCCACGGTGTTTGGATGAACGTTATGCGGTGCGTCACTTTCGCGTCAACGAAGGTGGCCTAGCAACCTGAGGGGAGCCTGGCGCGGGGGTTGGGGCAAGCCTCGGGATCTCAGGGGCAATCGGGTCGAGTGTGTCCACTCGTCACACTCTTGGCGGCGCAATCGGCCTGACTTAACCCCTGCCTTGCCGCGCTCGTTGGGCGCATGCCCGATCTCATCGTTGACACACTGCACTTGAGGATGCGAGCGCGAGCGGTGCCCTCCACCGAGCGCGGGCGGCAGCTCTCGAGCGCGGTAGAACGTCGGCGCGCGGCGAACCCAATACCCAGTCCCACGAGGTCGTGGCGGTGACAAAGGCGTCAGGCGCCAACCGCATCAAGATCAAATAAGTGATATCGGCCAACAGGGAACTTTGGTCGTGCATCTCGATCATGTCTGTTCACAGCTCTACGGCGCCAATCAACTGGGGTGCCGCACTACCCGGATGCAGCCACAAAATTACCCGCGAGGTACGATACGCCGAGCTGAGTCAGGTTGGCCGAACGAGGCCTTCAGCTCAAGACCCGGCGGCGTTTCTGTCGGCGGTCGTAGAAGCTGGTTGTATGGGGGTAGGAACACATGAAACGTCGACGTGCTGCAGTGACTGGAGGGACTGGCTTTCTTGGATCGCACCTCTGTGAGCGCCTCTTGGATGAAGGCTACGACCTCATTTGTCTCGACAATTTCTCCACTGGCAATTCCGGTAACGTGGAACACCTTCTGCAACGCGACGGCTTTCGACTCGTGCGTGCAGATGTCACAGAGTTTGTCCACGTGTCCGGGGACCTCGACGCCGTCCTCCATTTCGCGTCGCCCGCGTCACCCATCGATTACCTGCAGATGCCGATCCACACACTCAAGGTTGGTTCAATCGGCACATTCCACGCCCTCGGTCTGGCCAGAGAGAAGAGGGCCAGGTTCCTGCTCGCCTCCACATCTGAGTGCTACGGCGACCCGCTCGTCCATCCCCAACCTGAAAGCTATTGGGGCAACGTAAATCCGGTCGGCCCCAGGGGGGTCTACGACGAGGCGAAACGGTTCGGCGAAGCCTTGACCATGGCTTACCGGAACACGCATGGGATTGATACCGCAATCGTTCGCATTTTTAACACGTACGGTCCACGTATGCGCCCCGACGATGGCCGGGCCATCCCGACGTTCATCCGACAAGCATTATCTGGCCAGCCTCTCACCGTGGCCGGCAACGGCAGCCAGACACGGTCGGTCTGTTATGTCGATGACCTCATCGAAGGGGTCGTTCGGCTCCTCCACTCGGATCTGGCCGGTCCCATAAACATCGGGAATCCGCGGGAATTCACAGTCCTCGAACTCGCCGAGCTGATCCGCGATCTCACGGCGTCATCATCGCCAATTGAATTCGTTCCCCGGCCGCAGGACGACCCCACAGTCCGGCAACCTGATATCACCCTCGCGCGGGCGTCGCTGTCGTGGGAGCCGGTGGTTGATGTCAAGGAAGGCTTGCTACGAACCATCGATTGGTTTCGCCAAGAAGCAGATCTCGGTCAAGTGAGGGGCCGCCGGGAGTCCGGCAGCCTGAGCGCATAACGCGCCTGTTATCGCGTTCTGGTGTTCTGTATAGCAGCAGATCAGACGCCGTCAAACGGGTCCGCGACCTAGTGGCGGCGTTGGCCGACCCTGTTGATAACCTGCCCTTGTGGCCGATCATCGCCTTGGCGGACCGCCTCAACTCACGCGGCCGTGCCGTGTTCCACCAGGAGCAGGTGACTAAGGACATCCGGATCTTCCGGATTCACAAGTTACGCGGCAGGCAGACCGACGACCGAGCCTGCGACGGGACCGAGCCGGTCTACAAGTTCGAGTCCGCCAAGGAAGCGTTCCGGCTCGATCTGTTCCACGTCGAGAACTGGCCGCGAGCCGCTGTGCTGTACATCGTGCTAACGAGGTGCGGCGCTAGTCACATGGCAGGGGTCTGCTGAGATGCAGTGGCCCTGTGATCGGGTTCCAAGCTGACGGAGCGGATATGTGTGGGATCGTCGGCATCTGCGACCTCTCGAGCGGCGCCAGCCAGCTCGACGCAATGTCCGCCGCCATCGCTCACCGCGGGCCGGACGCCGACGGCACCTGGAGCAGCTCCGACGACGCTCGTCGAGTGCAGTTCGGCCATCGCCGGCTGTCGATCATCGATCTGTCAGCCGCGGCAAATCAGCCATTCGTCAAAGACGGGCTGGCGCTGGTGTTCGGCGGAGAGATTTACAACTATCGGGAGCTGCGGGCTGAGCTGCAAATCAGCGGGAGCAGCTTCCGCACCAACTCCGACACTGAGGTGTTACTGGAGGCGTGGCGCCGGTGGGGCCCGGCCAGCCTCCCCCGCCTGCGCGGAATGTTCGCGTTCGCGCTGTTCGATGAATATGAGGGCACTCTCACCCTCGCGCGCGACCAGTTCGGGATAAAGCCTCTGTTCTGGATGGCGCAAGACCGCGGCATCGCTTTCGCCTCGGAGCTGAAGGGTCTGCGGCCCCTGCTGGGTGAGCGACCGACCATCGACCAGACCGCCATCGTGGCCTCCCTAATGTACTACTGGATCCCCGAGGACCACTGCGTCTACCAGGGCGTCCACAAGCTCCCAGCAGGCTGCTGGCTCCAGGTCGGGCCCGACGGCCGCCGACGGCTGGAGCGGTTCTTCGACCCGCGCGCCGAGTTCGCCACGCCGCCCGCGCGGAACGTGGACGTGGAGGAGCTGCGTGGCGTGCTGGAGGATTCTGTCGCCGCACACCTGGTGGCCGACGTACCGATATCCACGTTCCTGTCGGGAGGGCTGGACTCGAGCCTGCTCACCGTCCTGGCCGCCCGCCAGAACCCCGACATCGACAGCTATACGATCTCGTTCCGGCCTGAGGACCGGCGCCTGGAAGCGATGCCGGACGACCTGAGCTACGCCCGCAAGCTGGCCGCTCGGCACGGCATTAGGCTGCACGAGGTCGAGATTGCCCCCGACGTGGCCGACCTGCTCCCACGCATGGTGCATGCACTCGACGAGCCGATCGGCGACGCGGCCGCTATCAACGCCTACCTGATCTGCCGAGCGGCTAGAGAGGCGGGAGTGAAGGTTCTGCTGTCGGGCATGGGCGCCGATGAGCTGTTCGGTGGCTACCGCAAGCACTACGCGGCCTTGCTTGCTGCCCGCTATCGCCGGCTGCCCGGCGTGTTGCGCCACAGGGTTGTCGCGCCGGCAGTCGACCGGCTTCCGGTGGCCGGCCGGCGTCGCGGCTACCGCGCGGCGCGCTGGGCCAAGCGCTTCGTGTCCTTCGCGGACCTACCCGAGGAGGCGGCATTCCGCCGCAGCTACACCCACTATGACGTCGGTGAGCTGCAGCAGCTGCTCGACCCCGAGCTGTGGCCGGCAGTCGATCAGCTGGTCAACGAGCACGCCGCCGTCTACAACGAGGGCCCGGCCGCCGACCAGGTGAACCGGATGTGCTACACCGACACCCGGATGTTCCTCACCGGCCTCAACCTCGCCTACACCGACCGGGCCAGCATGGCCGCATCGACCGAGGTCCGCGTCCCCTACGTAGACAAGGAGGTGGCCGCGGCTGCGTTCGCAGTTCCCGGCAGCGCCAAGATCGTCGGCCGGGAGCGCAAGGCGATCCTCAAGCAGGCGGCCGAGGCCTGGCTCCCCAGGGAGATCGTGTACCGGCCCAAGGGGCTGTTCAGCGCACCGCTTCGAGCTTGGATCCGCCGCGACCTGGCCGACATGGTCGAGGACTTGGTCGCCGGCGGGAGCATGGTGACATCCGGGCTGGTCGACAAGCAGATGGTACGGACCATGATCGATGATGACCGGCGCGGTGCCGCCGACCGGTCCAAGGAGATCTGGCAGCTGCTGACCCTCGAGCTCTGGTACCGACAGCAAGGTCAGGACTGATGAAGCAGATCGCGCAAAACTATAGGTCCGGCGAGTTGGCCCTGCTCGAGGTCCCCGTGCCGGCCGCGCGATCGGATGGCGTGGTGGTGCGTACGGAGTTTTCGCTCATCTCGACGGGCACCGAGATGATGAAGATCAACGAGAGCAAGCTGTCGCTTATCGGCAAGGCGCGCGCCCGGCCCGACCAAGTCAAAAAGGTTATGCAGTCGGTGTCCCAGCAGGGCCTGCGCGCCACCTATCGGAAAGTCAGCGACCGGCTCGACTCCTACACCCCGCTCGGCTACTCGCTGTGCGGCGCGGTCATTGAGGTGGGCGCCGGCGTAGAGCATCTGGCTGTCGGTCAGCGGGTGGCCTGCGCCGGCAACAACTACGCCCTCCATGCCGAGTACAACTGGGTCCCACACAACCTGTGTGTCCCCGTGCCGGAAAGCGTCACCTCTGAGCACGCCGCATTTACCGCCGTCGGCGCCATCGCCATGCATGGCTACCGACAGTCGGAGGCGCGGCTGGGAGAGACCGCCTGCGTTATCGGGCTCGGCCTGGTTGGCCAACTGCTCTCGCAGATCCTGCGGGCTGCAGGGGTCAATGTGGTCGGCCTGGACCCGTCGCCTGAGCGGTGCCAGCTAGCCGAGCGGATGGGCGCGGCCACCTGTCGCTCACCCGACCCGACCGGTCGTGGCGCGGTGCTGGCAACGCTGGCCGCCCTCACTGACAGCGCCGGGGCCGACCACGTCTTCCTGACGGCCGGCGGCGACACCAACCAGCCTGTGGAGGTCGCCGTCGAGCTGGCGCGTGACCGGGCGCAGGTCGTCGACATCGGTAAAGTCCGCCTCGATCTGCCCTGGACCGAGTACTACGCCAAGGAGCTGGACGTCCGCTTCTCTCGCTCCTACGGCCCCGGACGCTACGACCCGACCTACGAAGAGGGTGGGGTCGACTATCCGATCGGGTATGTCCGCTGGACCGAGCGGCGGAACATGGCCTGCTTCCTGGATCTGGTGGCCGAGGGACGGCTGGACCTCGAGCCGCTCGTCTCGGCGGTGCTGCCGTTCGACGATGCGGTCGGCGCGTACGAGCGGATCCAGCGCGGCGAACAAGGCGGTGTCGGCCTGCTGTTCCGCTATTCGCCCAATGGGTCGCTGCAACGCCGGCTGTCCACCTCGGCCCCGTCCAGCCGCCCCGTCCCTCGACCGGTCGTTCATCTCGGCGTCATCGGGGCCGGCAACTACGCAACCAGCATGCTCCTTCCGCACCTGCAGAACCGCAGCGACGTCCGACTGATCGAGGTGGCGACTGCCACCGGCCTATCGGCCACTAACGCCCAGCGCAGGTTCGGCTTTGAGCGCTGCTCGACCGACTACCGGGGCCTGCTGGACGACGAGGCAGTCGACGCGGTGGTGATCGCCACACGCCATCACGCGCATGCGGCCATGGTCTGCGAGGCTCTGCGAGCCGGCAAGGCGGTGTTCGTCGAGAAGCCCCTGGCCGTCGACTCGGACCAGATGCAGGCGATCCTGGCGGCTGTCGGCGACAGCGGAAACGACAGGCTGATGGTCGGCTTCAACCGCCGCTTCGCGCCGCTGCTGGTCGACCTCAAGGGCGACTTCGGCGCCCGCCGGGGTCCGATGCAAGTCCGTTACGACGTCAATGCCGGGCGGCTGGAAGCGGGTAGCTGGTACGCCCAGCCTGAGGAGGGCTCACGCCTGGTCGGCGAGGGGTGTCACTTCATCGACACCGTCTCCTGGTGGCTCGACCAGGACCCGGTCGCGGTGTTCGCCGCGGCCACTGGCGATCCCGACGACACCGCGAGCACACTGCTGTATCCCGACGGGTCCGTAGCCACCATCGCCTACCAGACGGGCGGCGACTCCCGCGCGCCCAAAGAGTTGCTCCAGGTGACCGGGGACCGGCAGCTAGCCCGGCTGCATAACTTCCAACGTTCCGAGCTGTGGCGGAGTGGCCACCGCCAAGTTCGCCGGTCCCGCAGCGGCATCGATAAGGGCCAGAAGCAGGAGCTCGAGGCCTTCGTAATGGCCGTCGCCGAGGCCCGCGCCATGCCCATCCCCTTGGAGTCGCTGGTGGCCACCACGCTGGCTACCTTCGCCGCCCGCCGCAGCTTGGCCAGCCGCCGCCTGGAGTCCGTGGCCAGCGACGTGCAGGACGGGGCGGACGCCGGCCGGGTGGATGAGGAAGGCTCCCGGACATGAAGTTTGGGTGGTACGCGCACCGGCTGGCCAGTATGTCGGCAGCTGAGATCGCCCGCCGTACCCGCGACGAGCTAACCAGGCGCGGCTGGCGTGGGCGTCAGGTCACTGACGCCGCCGCCGACCCGACCGGCACGCCGGTCCCCAATCCAGCCTTCGCGGCCCGGTTGCCCCCGGACGGGGACGTCCCCGAGGAGGGCCGGATCCGGCTCAAGGAGGCCGCCGACGGGCTGCTCGGGGGACACTGGCCGGTGCTCGCCCGCGAGCGCGACGACATGGTCCCAGCACCGGACTGGTTCCTGGACCCGACCACCGGCCGGCGCGCGCCTGATCGGACCTACTGCTTCGACATCGACTACCGCGATCTGGCCACGGTCGGGGACGTCAAGCAGGTGTGGGAACCGTCCCGCCACCAGCACCTGACGGTGCTGGCGGCCGCCTACTATCTCGACGGCGATGAACGCTACGCCCAGGCCGTTGCCACCCAGCTCCTCTCTTGGTGGGCCGCAAACCCGTTCCTGTCCGGCATTCACTGGACCAGCGGCATCGAGCTCGGCCTCCGGTTGCTGTCCTGGGTTTGGATCCGCCGGCTCCTGGACGGTTGGCGCGGGGCCGAACCGCTGTTTGAGGGCAACCACAGCTTCCTGCAGCAGCTCCGCCACCACCAGGAGTGGCTGGCCCGGCTCCCCAGCCACGGGTCGTCCGCCAACAACCACCTTCTAGCCGAGATGGCCGGGCAGTTCGTCGCAAGCTGCGCGTTCCCCTGGTTCCCGGAGAGCACCGCTTGGCGCGAGACGGCTGCCGCCACGCTCCAGCGTGAGCTGCCACGCCAGACCTTCGCCTGCGGCCTGAACCGCGAGCTGGCCACCGAGTACCACGGCTTCGCACTTGAGCTGGGTCTGGCAGCCGCCTTGGAGGGCGAGCTGGCCGGTCACCGGCTGGGCGGCCCCACTTGGGACACCCTGCGGCGCATGACCGACGCTCTGGCCGCCGTCGTGGACGTGTGTCTACGCCCGCCCCGCCAGGGCGATGGTGACGATGGCCACGGTCTGCTGCTGGATGGCCCCGACTATGATCGCTGGGCCTCCCTGCTCGCCACCGGGGCGGCGCTCTTCGGGCCGGTCGCCTGGTGGCCGATCGAGGCAGGAGGCGACGTGCGCACCGCGCTGTGGACCCGGCTCGCGAGTCGGCCGCTCGCTGGCGAGGCGCGGCCCAACCACCGGCCGTCGCTATTCCCTGACGCCGGCATGGCAATTCTTCGTGACCACGATGGCAGGCAAGACGAGCTGTGGTGTCGGGCCGACCACGGCCCCCACGGGTACCTGTCTATCGCTGCCCATGCACATGCCGATGCACTGGCGATCGAATTCCGGGTGGGTGGAATCGACCTGCTTGCCGACCCGGGCACGTACTGCTACGGGGCCGAACCGACCTGGCGCTCCTATTTCCGCTCCACTGTGGCCCACAACACTATGCAGGTCGACGGAGTCGACCAGTCTGTGGCTGCCGGCCCCCACCTGTGGACTCGCCACGCCCGAGCCCTTCTGGAGCGTACAGCTGGGCTGGACGGCGGCCCGGTGGCCGAATGGCGCGCCGCTCACTACGGTTACCGCCGCCTGCGTCCGCCGGCTGTTCACCGCCGGAGCATCTGGCTGGACCGGCGAGCGCGCCAGCTTGTCATCGAGGACCGCCTCGAAACGGCCGGCGCCAATAAATGCCGCCTGGCCTTC
>Ga0307296_10001437_pt1 | contig 11956 bp, 16 predicted proteins | sample ER_DNA_153_FD_194467 | JGI IMG/M metagenome (GOLD analysis project Ga0307296, IMG submission 194467) | Bulk soil microbial communities from the East River watershed near Crested Butte, Colorado, United States - ER_DNA_153 | ecosystem: Environmental > Terrestrial > Soil > Floodplain | place... | reverse complement strand
ACCTCGGCCAGGATCCGCTCCCCGAGCTCGTAGCCCGGTCTCGCGAGCGCGAAGGCTGCGTGGGCGTGCAGGCACTTGAGCCCGCCGGTGCGCGTCTGGCCGCCGATCCCGCTCGGCAGCTCGGGGCGCAGGCGGCGCTGCTCCTCGTGCCCGCGCTTGGCGCTTTCCCGCAGCTCGGGATCCTCGCGGGCGAGACGGCTCCAGCGCTCGACCCCGCCGGCGGCCTCGAGCCTCGCAATCGCGGCCACGAGGTGGCGGCAGGTGACGTAGTAGGTCGTCGGGAAAGGCTCGCCCGAATCGTCGAACGCGGCCTGCTCGGTTACGGCCGGGCGGCCGAACGGGCAGCGCACGACGACGCGCCGGAACGCGCGAGGCGGCCGGCCGATCTGGCGCTCGACGATTGCGCGGTCATCCTCCACCGCCGTCGATCGTAGCCTTGCCCCGCAGCCACGCGGGGACGCCCTTGACGATGAAGAGCCGCTCGCCCGGGCGAACGAGCCCGAGGCGCCGCGCCTGCCGGGTCAGGGCCTCCTGACTCGTGGATTCGGCCAGCCGGTGTTGGAGCGCGCGGCGCTGGGCCTTGAGCGTGCGCACGTCGGTCGCGCGTTTGGCCAGGTCGTGCTTCGCGTTCAAGTAGCTCTGTAGCGGCCGCGCGTAGAGCAACCCGAGCAGCACGATCGCGCCGACCGCGAGCCAGCGCAGAACGAAGCGGGAGCGCGGGGGCTTCTTGCGAGCGCGTTTGGCCACGCGGCCGGGTTCGTCGCGTCGCTCCTCGCTCCTCTAGCGGCTAGAGGCCGAACAGGCGCTGGATCTGGTTCCAGATCACGAGCGCGAGGCCGATGCTCGTCGCGATCACTGCGGTCAGCGCGAGCCAGAAGCGCAACCGCGCGAGGTTCTTCTCGTACGCTCGCTCCTCCAAGACGCGCCGCTTGATCCGCTGGCGCCGGTAGTTCCGCTGCACCGCTATCGGGTCGAGCAATTCCTCCTCGACCTGCTTCCGCTCCGGCAGGGCCATACCGGGAGTCTAGAGGGCCTGTGGCCCGGCGGGCCCGGTGTCGCCATACTTGCGCCGAAGGGGGCAAGATGGCCGTGGTCAGGGACACCAGCGGAGCCGCCGGGCTCGACCAGGCGCTCGCCGAGATCGTGGAACGGGCCGCCGAGGTGACGGAGGCGGACTTGGTCGTGGCCAGGCTCGGCGACGACGCGGGCGGGCTGACCGCACGCGCTGTACACGCGTCCTCGCCGGCGTTGCAGGCTGAGCTCGAGGGCTCTCGGATCAGCGCCGGCTCGGTGCCCGTCGGGGAGCGCGACGAGCTTCTTCAGCTTCCACGGCCGCTGCGGCGCGTGGCGGAACAGCTTGGCGCGATGGCCGTGCTCCAGCTACCCGTGCGCGCAGGGCAAGTCGTCGTCGGCTCGCTCGAGCTGATGCGCCGCCGCGGAGCCTTCGACGAGCGTGAGCGCGCCCTGGCGCGCACGGCGGCCGAGCAAGTCGCGCTCGCTCGGCGAGCCTACGGCGATGGTGGCGGCACGAACCCGGTCGTGCCCGACCTGCTCGAGCTCGCCGGCGACGCGCTGGCCGCCGGCTCCGACGAGACTCGGGCGGCCGACCAGGTGGCGGTTCTCGCGGCTGAGGCAACCGGAGCCAAGGCGTGCCTCGTCTGGCGCTACGAGCCGGACGGGCCGGTGCTGGCCGCTCTGGCTGGTCCTGCGGGAACAGCCGCGCCGACCGCTGCGCTCGAGGCCGTGCTGCGCGCGCAGGCCTCGGCCGAGCCGATCGCGCTCGAAGAGCCTGCCGCCGACGGCAGCACCCTGGCGACCCTTCAACTCGGCCAGCCGCCGCTCGGCGCACTCCAGCTCGCCTTCGGCGCGGAGCGCGAGCCGGACGTTCCCATGCTCGCGCGGCTCGGCACCTTCGCCGTTCGCGCGGCGCACGCGCTGCGAGCAAGCGAGCGCAGACGGACGCTCGCCGTCGAGCTCGAGCGCACGCGGGCGCTGCTGACCATCATCGGCCAGGCGATCGCTCAACTCTCGCTGGCGCACACGCTGGAGACCGCCGTCGAGCGCGTCTGCGAGCTGCTCGGCTCCGAACGAGTGGCCGTCTACCTCGTGGAGGGGGCAGACGAGAAGCGACTCGAGCCGGCAGCCTCCCGCGGTCTAGCCGGCCCGCATGTGCGCGTCGGCGAGCGGCTGCTCGAGCTAGCGCTAGGTCCCGCCAGGGGGCGCGGACTCGTGTTTGTCCCCGAGGCTGCCAAGGACGAGCGGCTGGGCGGCGTGCACGATGTCCTTCAGGAGGTCGGGCTCGAGGCGGCAATAGGGGTGCCCCTGCGGGTGCGCGAGGAGCTGATCGGCCTGCTCGCCGTCTACCCCGAGCGCGGCCGGGAGCTGACCGAGAACGAGGAGTCACTCCTGCGCGCGCTCGCCGCCCAGCTCGCCGTCGCGGTGCAGAACGCGAGCCTGCACGAGCAGACGAAGCGGCTCGGTGCCGAGCGCACGGAGGCACTCGAGGCCGAGCGCGACGCCTCCAAGCGGCTGCGCGCGCTGTACGAGATCTCGCGCTCCTTCACGGAGAGCCTGTCCCTCGACGCGACGCTGGAGGCGATCACCCGCACGATCGTCGAGTCGCTCGGCGTGGACGCGGCGGCGCTGCGCATGCCCGACGAGCGCGGCACAGCGCTGGTCCCCGTCGCGGTTCACGTTCGGGAGGAGCGGCTGACGGAAGCGCTCGAGACGATCCTCTCGCTGCCGCAGCCGCTCTCCCCGGTTCGGCCGAGCGTGTTCCGAAGCGGAGAAGCGCTCGTGCTAGACGCGGAGAGCGCCGCGGCGCTCGGCCCGGCGCACGAGCCGCTGATCCCCTTCCTCGAAAAGGGCTCCTCGGTTGCGGTGATCCCACTCTCGACACAGGTGGAGATCCTCGGGACGTTGACGCTGCTCTCACTCGACTCAGACAACCCGATCGCGGGGAACACGCTCGAGGCGGCCATCTCGATCGCGGGGCAGGCGGCGCTCGCGCTCGACAACGCGCGGCTCTACCAGCAGCAGAAGCGCTTTGCGGACACGATGCAGCGCTCGCTCCTCCCGCGCACGCGGCCGCAGCTCGAGGAGCTCGAGATCGGCGACGTGTACGACTCTTCGGCGCGCGTGGATGTCGGCGGCGACGTCTACGACTACCTCTCGCTCGCGGACGGGCGGCTAGCCGTCGTCCTTGGGGACGTCACGGGGCACGGGATCGATGCGACAGCCGACATGGCGATGGCGAAGTTCGTTTTCCGCTCGCTTGCGCGGGAGCACCCCGAGCCCGGCGACTTCCTCTCCGCCGCGAACGAGATCGTGCTGGAGGAGATCGGAGCCGGGAAGTTCATCACGCTCCTCTACCTGACCGTGGACGGTCGAGCGGGCGAGCTTGCCTGCGCGAGCGCCGGCCACCCCCCGCCGAGGCTGCTGCGGACGGGCGGGAAGCCGGAGCCACTGGCGGTCGGGGGTCTTGCGCTCGGGATCGACGGCGGCCAGCGCTACGAGGAGGCGCATGTGCGGCTCGAGCCCGGGGACGCGATCGTGCTCTACACCGACGGCCTGCTCGAGGCGCGGCGCGACGGCGAGCTCTACGGCGAGCAGCGGCTCGACGCGGCCCTGACGGCCAACGCGCACCTCCCCGCCCAGGAGCTCGCGAACACGCTGCTGGCCGACTGCAAGGCGTTCGGCGGCGCGCTCGGCGACGACTGCGCGATCGTGGTTCTCAAGCGCAAGTGATCGATCTGAGCCGGCGCGACGGCCGGATGCTGCGGATCGGCCACCGAGGTGCGGCGGCGCTCGCGCCAGAGAACACGATCGAGTCGCTGCGGCTGGCGCTCGAGCTCGGCTGCGACCTCGTCGAGTTCGACGTGCACGACCTGGATGGGACGCTCGTGCTCGTTCACGACGCCCCGGCCGGGCCGGCGCCCGAGCTGCCGACGCTCGACGAGGCGTTGGCTTTCCTCGCCGCGACCGAGGCGGGCGCGCACCTCGATTTGAAGGCGGTTGGGGCGGAGAATGCCGTCGCGAAGGCGCTGCGAAGGCACGGCCTCGTCGAGCGCATGGTAGTGAGCTCGTTCCGGCCGGAGACGCTGCGGGCGCTCGCCGCCGCGGAGCCCGGCGTTCGGCTGGGGCTGACCTACCCCGAAGACCGGCGTGGCCTCGGGCAGCGGCGAGCGGTCGCGCCGCTCCTTGCCCCGGCGCTGGCTGCGATGCGGGCTGCGCTGCCCTTTCGACTCCCGCGTCTCCTGGCCGGGGCGGACGCGAGCGCGGCGATGCTGCACTTCGCGGTTGTCAGTCAGGCCGCCGTCGAACGCTGCCACTCGCTCGGCGCACCCGTGCTCGTCTGGACCGTGGACGACCACGCCTGGTTGGCCAGGCTCCAAGCGATGGGCGTGGACGGCGTGATCACGAACAATCCGCACATCTTCGACGTCTAGACTTTCCGCCGGGATGAGACGAGCGGGTCTCGCATTGCTCTTCGTGCTCGGTTTCGGCGCTGCCGGCGGGCTGTCGGCGGGCGTGGTCGCTGCCACGACGTCCGGTACTACCACCGGCACGACCACCACCGCCCCGCAGACGATCGCGCCGGGGGTGTCGATCGGCGGCGTCAACGTGGGCGATCTGACCGCAGACGAGGCGATCGTCGAGGTGAACGCCGCCTTCGCTGAGCCGCTCGTGCTGATCGCGCCGCGGAGCCGCCTGGCCGTGACGCCGAAACGGCTCGGCGCCGTCGCAGCGGCGCGGGCCGCGGTCACACGCGCCCTCACGGCGACCGCGGGAACCGTGTTCAAGCTGCGGGTCTCGCTCAGCCGGGCTCGAACCTCGAACTACCTGGCCGTCGTCGCGCGCAGGTTCGACCGCAAGCCCGTGGACTCCCAGCTCGCGCTGCGCCACATGCGCCCCTGGGTGAGCAAGCAGCAGACGGGACGCGTGTTGCGCCGCCAGCGAGCGATGGCGAGCATCTTCACGGCGCTGGCGGCGAACGAGCGCCTTCCGCTGCGGCTCGAGTTCCTCCAATTGAAGCCCCGCATCACCCGCTCGTCGATCGGGCCGGTGATCGTGATCCGCCGCGGCTCGAACCGGCTCTACCTCTACAAGGGCATGCGCTTCCAGCGAGTCTTCGGCGTGGCCACCGGACAGTCGATCTACCCCACGCCGCTGGGCCGCTGGTCGGTCGTGGTCAAGTGGCGCAACCCCTGGTGGTACCCGCCCAACTCGGACTGGGCCAAGGGCGAGAAACCGGTTCCGCCGGGCCCCGGCAACCCGCTCGGCACGCGCTGGATGGGCCTCTCGGCCTCGGGCGTCGGCATCCACGGCACCCCGGACGACGCGTCGATCGGGTACTCCGCCTCGCACGGCTGCATCCGCATGCACATCAGCGACGCCGAGTGGCTCTTCAACCACGTGAACATCGGCACGACGGTCTTCGTAGTGTCCGCTTGACGTGGCTGCACGGCTGAAGCTCGGCGCGCAGGCACTTGCGGTCGCGCTGGTCGCCGGGCTGCTCGCGCTACTGATCTGGAAGGTGGCGCAGGGCTCGCACAACGAGGCGAAGATCGGCAAGCCGGCTCCCGATTTCACCCTTGGCCGCCTCGACCGCCCGGGCTCGCTGCAGCTCTCGTCACTGCGCGGCAAGGTCGTCGTGCTCAACTTCTGGGCCTCGTGGTGTCAGCCGTGCAAGCTCGAAGCGCCTGACCTTGCGGCTTCGGCGAAGAAATGGAGCGGCCGTGTCGTCGTTCTCGGCGTGGACGTGAACGACCCCAGCGGCGATGCCCGGGGCTTCATGCGCAAGTACGGCATCACCTACCCGGTCGTCCACGACAACAAGAACGTGACCTCGCCGAAGTATGGGCTCACCGGTCTTCCGGAGACGTTTTTCCTCGACCGGCGCGGCCGGATCGTCAGCCACGTGATCAGTGGGATCAAGGCCGCTGACCTCCAGCGTGGTGTCGAAGAGGCGCTGCGCGCGTGAGGCTGCTCGCGCTCGCGCTCGCGGCTCTACTCCTGGCGGCACCTGCCGCGGCGAGTGAGAGCCATCCCACTCAGGGCGAGCTCGAGAGCGAGCTGATGTGTCCAATCTGCGCGGGCGAGACCCTGGCCCAGTCGGACACCGCACCGGCACAACGAATCAAGGCGTACATCGCTTCGCGGATCGCCGCCGGAGCCACCAAGAGCCAGATCAAGGACGAGCTCGTGACGCAATGGGGCCAGCGGATCCTCGCTGCGCCTCCGCGGCATGGGTTCAACCTGCTCGCCTGGGTGCTGCCGCTGGTGGGCGTCGTGGGCGGCGCCGGGATCCTCGGGCTCCTCGCTTGGCGCTGGACGCGTGTGGGGGAGCCCGAGCCTGTGCCGCAGCAATGGGCGCTGAACGGGCACCCGCTCGGACCGGATGAAGAGCGCCGGCTCGACGAAGAGCTCGCCCGCTTCGATGGCTGAAAGAATCGCGGCAGCTTTTGCTGCTGGGCTGGTGTCGATCGCGTTCCCTTGCGTGCTACCCCTGGTGCCGGGCTACCTCTCGGCGATTTCCTCGGTCGAGGTCGACCGCCTCGGGGAGCGCGGGGTGGCGAGGCGGATCGTCTCGGCGAGCGTGCCCTTCGCGATCGGGTTCACGGTTGTGTTCGTCGTGCTCGGAGCAGGAGCCGCGGCTCTCGGCCACTGGGTCGATCCGGAGGCCAAGGTCAAGATCGCCGGCTTCGTCCTCGTCGTTCTCGGTCTCGCCCTTGCGGGGCTGCTGCCGTGGCCGGAGAGAATGCTGGCGCCCGGTGCCATCGGCCGGGCGCGTGCAAGCGGCTCGAGAGCGTTGCTCGGAGCCGCTTTCGCTGTCTGCGCAGCTCCGTGCGTTGGTGTCGTGCTCGGGTCGATCCTCGTCCTCGCTGCCGACTCCCGCACCGTCGTGCGCGGCTGCGTCTTGCTCGCTGCGTACTCGCTGGGCCTGACCGTCGCGTTCGTCCTGATCGGGATCGCGTTCGGGCACGCGATGACAGCGTTCCGCTGGGTGCGAAACCACTACGACTGGATCCGCCTGGCCAGCGGGCTCACGCTCGTTGCCCTCGGCCTGCTGCTCTTCTTCAACCGAGACTGGTGGCTCAACGTGCTCCTGAGCCGCGCGCTGGACGCGATCGGGCTCGACCAACTCTGAGGAGGCCGCTGTGCTCGAACGACTGCCCCGACTCCTGCTGCACGCCGAAGGCCTCGCCGTCTTTGCCGCGGCGATCGGCCTGTACTTCCGGGCCGACTACCAGTGGTGGCTGCTGCTGGCGCTGGTGCTCGCGCCGGATCTCTCGATGATCGGCTACGCCGCCGGGACGCGGGTGGGCGCCGCCGCCTACAACAGCGTTCACACTTACGTACTTCCGGTCGTTCTCGGCTTTGCCGGCGTGCTCGCCGAGAGCAGCCTGGCCACGAAGCTCGCGCTGATCTGGTTCACGCACATCGGGCTCGACCGCGCGCTCGGGTACGGGCTGAAGTACCCGACTCACTTCAAGGACACGCACCTGCAGCGCGTCTAGAGCCGCGGAGGCGGCAGCTCCAGCGAGCCCCCGGCGACCAGCGTCCTCGCCTCTTCGACCTGCGCCAAAACGGAGCTGATGTCCACACCGCGGTGCTCCGGCGCGTAGGGCCCGAGTCGCCGCGCCGCCTTCTCCAGCTGCCGCTCGCAGCCGACGCGGTTGCCCCGGCCGGCCTGGTACCAGGCGACGGCGACGTGGACGAGCCCCTGGAAGAAGTCGCGCTCCGGTGGCTCGGCGGCGCGCCAGGCGTCCTCGAGCTCCTCGTGGGCCGCGAAGAACTCGCAGCGGCGGATCAGGTCGAGGCCGGTAACGAGCTTGGTCACGGCGTTGGAGACTAGGCGCAAGGGTGCTACGTTTGCCGCAATGGCGACGATCCTGCTGGTAGGGGTCGACCTGTTCTTCCGGGGAAAGCTGGAGGGGCTTCTGGCTGGGCACCATCTGATCACGGTGGACAGCGTCGAGCCTCCGGACTGCGTCATCTGCGACATCGCGCGGATCGAGCCGGAGGACGTCGCCGACGCCTATCCGGACATCCCGATACTCGGTTTCGCGAACCACACGGACACCGCCGGACTGCGCCGCGCCCACACCGCCGGGTTCGATCAGGTGGTCGTAAAAGCGGCGCTCGACGAGCGCGCGAAGGAGATCGTCGAGGAGTTAACGGCGCCAGTAGACTGACCCGCCGTGACGTACATCATCGCGGAGCCGTGCATCGACATCAAAGACCTCTCCTGCGTGGACGTCTGCCCCGTCGATTGCATCCACGAGTTCGAGCGCATCCTCATCATCGACCCCGAGGAGTGCATCGATTGCGGCGCCTGCGAGCCGGAGTGCCCGGTCGAGGCGATCTTTCCCGAGGACGCGCTGCCTCAGAAGTGGGAGCCGTTCGTGAAGATCAACTACGCCTACGACCAGGGTGCGGACGTGATCAACAAGCTCGTGGACGAGTACGCCACCGAGCACAACGTCCAGAACCCGCCGCTCGAAACCTAGGCATAAAAACGGCGCTCGCGGGCACCCTCGTCGCACACGACCGAGGAGGGATCGCATGCCTCAGCAGGCCTGGAGCAACAAGCGCGAGCGGCAGTACGAGCACGTCAAGGAGAGCGTCAAGAAGCAGGGCGCCTCGACGGAGAAGGCCAAGGAGATCGCGGCGCGGACCGTGAACAAGGAGCGCGCCCGCAGCGGTGAGGCGAAGGAGTCCTCTCGGACGTCGAAACAAGACATCTCGTCGGGCCGCCGAGGCGGGTTGCGCTCGGGCACGAACCGCCCGCGCGGGCGGACCAAGGAGCAGCTCTACAACGAGGCCCGGCGGATGAACATTCAGGGGCGCTCGAAGATGACGAAGCAACAGCTTCAGCTCGCGGTCGACCGCAGGAAGTAGCGGCTGGCTATTCTCCCGCGGTGACTCCGGAGACGCTTGACCACGTCGCCCTCTGGGTGGCCGAACGGGATCCCATCGCCGACTTCCTCACGAGTCGCGTGGGCATGCACGTGGTCGACCGGACGGATGCGTTCACGCTCGTCGGCTCGGACGCGCGGCGCGGCAAGCTGACGCTCTTCGCGGCCGAGGGTCCGCGTGAGCAGGGCGCGCTCAAGCACGTGGCGCTGCGAGTCTCGAATCTGGACGAAGCGCTGTCTGAGCTCGACGGCACGGAGGTCGAGCGGCCGAGGGAAGGCGAGGCGTACTTCGACGTGGCCGAGGGGCTGCGACTGGGCCTCGTCGAGGCGCCGGCGGAGGTCGAGTACGACCTCGACCACGTTGCGCTCTGGTCGCGTTCGCCGCAGGAGACCGCGCGGGAATACGACCGGCTCGGGTTCTCGCCCGCGGGGGCCGGGCCGTCGGGAGCCCCGCGCGTGGAGGCCGGCGGTGCGTTCGTCGAGTTTCACGAGGGCGAGCCGGGCGATCCGGAGCGGCCGCTGCTGAATCACCTCGCGGTGAAGGTGAACTCGGCCGAGGAGCACATCGCGGAGGCGCGCGACCTCGGGCTCGAGATCGCCGACATCGTCGACGCGCCGAACACCTACGCGGTCTTCGTCTGGGGCCCGGAGCGCGTCAAGGTCGAGTACGTCGAGCACAAGCCCTCGTTCTCGCTCACTTAGTTGCTGATCGCCGGCGCCGGGATGGCCGGCCTGTGCGCGGCCGCGCGCGCTCGGGAGCTCGGCGCCTCACCGACGGTGCTCGAGAAGGGCTCGCGCCCCGGCGGTTCGATGCTTCTGTCGAGCGGCGTCATCTGGCGCTACCGCTCGTTCGACGAGTTCCTGGCCCAGTGCCCCGGTGGCGATCGGCGACTGCAGGAGCTCGTGCACGGACGGCTGGACGAGGGTCTCGAGTGGCTCGAGGCGATCGGTGCGCCGGTCGTAACGCGGGAGACCGGCAACCCGCTGACCGCCGGCGTTCGGTTCGATCCGAAGGGCCTGACCGAAGCGCTCACCCGCGCCGCCGGAGACGTCCGTTTTGGCCAACCGGTGACAGTCACTGTGACAGTCACCGATCAGCCGCTGGTGCTGGCGACCGGCGGATTTCAAGGTGACCCCGAGCTCGTCGAGCGGTTCGTGCGGCCGGCGGGGCCGCTGCGGCTGCGCGCCAACTCCTGGAGCGCGGGAGACGGGCTCCGGCACGGGCTCGAGCGCGGCGCCGGGCTCTCGGAGGGCCTCGACGAGTTCTACGGGCGCAACATGGCGGACGTCGACTTCGGCGAGCCCGAGTTTGTGCGCCTGGCGCAGGTCTACGGCCGCTTCGCGCGGATCTTCAACGACCTTGGCGAGGAGTTCATCGACCACAACGAGGTCTCGTGGTCGGAGATCGAGCTTGTGCAGGCCACCGCTCGCCAGCCGGGAGCGAGAGCCTGGTACGTGCTCGATGAGGAGGCGCTTGACGAGCATGTGCGCGAGCGCACCGTCCGGGAGATAGTCGCGGAGGCGCCCACGCGCACCGAGCCGGCTGACCTGCCGTTCGCAGCCCCGGAGGGGGCAGTGGTCGCAGTGCGCGTCGGGGCCGCGATCACGCACACGATCGGGGGGCTCCGCATCGACGCACAGGCGCGCGTGCTGGACGACGAGGGCGTGCCGATCGACGGCCTCTTCGCGGCCGGAGCCGACGCCGGCGGCGTCTCCACCGGGGGCTACGCGAGCGGGCTGGCGGCGGCGCTCGTACTCGGTCGCGCCGCTGCGGAGAGCGCGGCTAGCTGACGGGCTGCAGGTAGGCGCAGCGGCGCAGATCGCCGGGGAGCGGGGAGGGCGCGACCTTCGTCACGTAGAGCCGCGCGTCGTCTTCCTCGACCTCTTCGCCGACCGCAGGCACGTCGCCTTCGCGTTCGCGCAGCTCGTAGCCGGTCGTCTTCCAGACGAAGCGCAGGTGCGTCGCATGCCGCTGTCCGTTCTCCATACCCAAATGCTAGTCGCTCAGCGATGAACGCGATTGGTTCGACCGGTCATTTCCGACGGACGAGCGAGCAAAGCCCGCACGTCCTGATATCGGCACCGCAAGCGGCGCCTTAGCTGTGCGCGACGTAGGGCGGCAGCACCACGCGAACCACGGTGCCGCCGTCGTCGCCGGGCTCGACGTCGAGGCGGCCGCTGAGCGTCCGCGCGCGCTCCTCGATGTCGTCGTAACTCGCCCGCCGCCGCTCGCCGGCGCCGTCGTCGGCGATCACCGTCTCGACGCTCCCGTCCCCGTGCTCGGTGACCCGGATCGAGATTCGTGTCGGCGGCCCGCGCCGGATCGCCTGGTTCACCGCGTCGCGGATGATCTGGTAGAGCCCGACGCGGGCGTTCTCGGCGAGGCCCTCGGCAGCTTCCACGTCGAGATCGACCTGGATCCGGTTCGAGAGGCCGACCTGCTGCGCGAACGCTTGCACTGCGGGGGCGAACCCCTGGTCGCGCAGGACGACGGGCTCGATGTTGAAGGAGAGATCGCGCAGCGAGCGGATCGTGTCCCGGTGGCGGTCGAGCGCCGACTGGGTCACGCGGGTGGCCTCGTCGAGCCGGTTGTCGCCGATCGAAGCGATCGCGGCGTCCAGCATCAGGCTGATGCCGGCGAGCGACTGCACCGGGCCGTCGTGCAGGAAGAGGGCGAGCCGCCGGCGCTCTTCCTGCTCGGCCGTGATCAGCTGGTCGGTGAGCCGGGCCCGCTCCGCCTCGCGAACCTGCGCCTCGGCCAGCAGGCGCGCGTTCTCGACTGCCCTCGCCGCGAAGTCGGCCAGCAAGGTTGCTCTTGCAAGCTCCTCCCGGTCGAGCGGCTGTGCCCGGACCAGCCGCAGCGCCCCGATCTCCTCGCCGCGGATTCGCAGGGGGAGCACGACCGCGTTCTCCGCCGACTCGGGTGGCGCTGTCTCTCCCGGAGCGAGCAGCGAAGCCTTCGCGCCGAAGAGCTCCTTCGCCTCGCGGCGGGTCTGCTCCAGCACCTGTTCCGGCGCGAGGGTGGCTGCGATCGA
>Ga0307296_10001435_pt1 | contig 11961 bp, 6 predicted proteins | sample ER_DNA_153_FD_194467 | JGI IMG/M metagenome (GOLD analysis project Ga0307296, IMG submission 194467) | Bulk soil microbial communities from the East River watershed near Crested Butte, Colorado, United States - ER_DNA_153 | ecosystem: Environmental > Terrestrial > Soil > Floodplain | place: USA... | reverse complement strand
CGCCTTCAACTCCTCGCCCGCGTTTTTGTCCGGCTCCTCGTCGCACTCGATCACCATGAAAGCGTCGCCGCCCCGTTCCTTTCTCGACAACCTCAGCGTAGCAATGTTGATCTCGTGCTCGGCCAGAATCCCCGTGATTCGGGCGATCGAGCCCTTCCTATCCTCAGCTACGAGAACAATCGTGTGTAAGTTTCCGGTCACTTCCACAGGGTAGCCGTCGATCTCCTGGACGAGGATTCTCCCGGCCCCGAGGGACGATCCGAGCATGGTTGCCTTGTTGTCACCCAGCTCGATGGAGATTCGGACTGTGTTCGGATGCGCGGCATCCGCAATCGTCGTCTTCTCGAACTTGTAGTCCAGGCCTTCGCGCTCGGCGATCTGGAGGGCCTCACGAAGCCGCTCGTCGTCGGGACGGAAGCCGAGTAGTCCGCCGACCAGCGCCTTGTCGGTGCCGTGGCCTTCGCCGGTCCGCGCAAAGGAGCCGTGAAGCTGGAGAACCCCCCTTTGCGGAGTTCCGCCGATCAGTCCGCGCGCGAGCAGGCCGAGCCGGCAGGCGCCGGCCGTGTGGGAGGAGGACGGCCCCACCATCACGGGGCCGATAATGTCGAGCAGGGAGACCATGCTTGAAAACTACGCTGGGCGTTCGAGGAAAGGCGAACCCCGTTTCCCGTTTCCTGTTTCCTGTTTCCTGTTTCCCGTTGCCTGTTTCCCGTTACGGGCAACGGGCAACGGGCACGGGTAACGGGTGACGGATGACGGGTAACGGTGTTTTACCCTGCTTTGAGCGCCACCTTCTTCCTATTGCCGCGATCCCGTTTGAGCATCGTCCGCAAGTATTGCCCAGTGTAGGACGCCGCGACATCCGCGACGTCCTCCGGCGTTCCAGCGGCGACGACATCGCCACCGCGAAGGCCGCCCTCGGGACCGAGATCGATGATCCAGTCCGCGGTCTTGATGACGTCGAGGTTGTGCTCGATGACGAGCACGGTGTTGCCACGGTCAACGAGCCGGTGCAGGACTGTCATCAGCATGCGCACGTCCTCGAAATGTAGGCCGGTCGTCGGCTCGTCAAGGATGTAGAACGTGCGGCCGGTATCCCGCTTCGAGAGCTCGGCGGCGAGCTTGACTCTTTGCGCTTCTCCGCCGGACAACGTCGTCGCCGACTGTCCGAGGTGGATGTAGCCAAGCCCGACATCGAAGAGAGTCTGCAGCTTCTGACGCACGCGCGGCTGATTCTCGAAGAACGTCAGCGCGTCTTCCACCGTTTGCTCGAGGACGTCGGCGATGCTGAGACCGCGGAACCGGACCTCGAGCGTCTCGCGGTTGTAGCGCTTTCCCTTGCACACGTCGCAGGGAACGTAGACGTCCGGGAGGAAATGCATCTCGATCTTGACGAGACCATCTCCCTCGCACGCCTCGCAGCGCCCGCCTTTGACGTTGAATGAGAATCTCCCGGGGCCGTATCCGCGAATCTTGGCTTCGGGCAATTCGGCGAAGAGCTCGCGAATCGGCGTGAAGAGTCCTGTGTAGGTCGCCGGGTTCGAGCGGGGCGTGCGCCCGATCGGGCTCTGGTCGATGTCGATGACTTTGTCGAGGTGCTCGAAGCCGGTGATGCGCTTGTGCGCTCCCGGAATGACGCGAGCACGGTAGAAATGCCTGGCCATCGCGCGATGAAGGATGTCTTCGATCAGAGTCGACTTGCCGCTGCCCGATACTCCGGTCACGGCCACGAAGAGACCGAGCGGTACTTCCACGTCGAGGTCGCGCAGGTTGTGCTCCCGCGCGCCCTCGATCCGGATGATGCGACCGCGGTTCATGCGGCGGCGCACCTCCGGAATTGGAATTTCGAGCTCGCCGCGCAGGTACCGGCCTGTGATCGACTCTGGATTGTCGCGCACCTGATCGACGGTGCCTTCGGCGATGACGAGGCCGCCGTGTTTGCCGGCGCCGGGTCCGAGATCGATCAGGTGATCCGCGGCCTGCATCGTCTCCTCGTCGTGCTCGACCACGATGACGGTGTTGCCGAGGTCGCGGAGCTGGCGAAGGGTGTTGAGGAGGCGAGCGTTGTCGCGCTGGTGCAGGCCGATCGACGGCTCATCGAGGATGTAGAGCACACCCACGAGTCGCGACCCGATCTGAGTGGCGAGACGGATGCGTTGGGCCTCACCACCCGAGAGAGATTCCGCCGAACGTCCGAGAGTGAGGTACTCGAGACCCACGTCGTTGAGGAACCGCAGCCGCTCGCGCACTTCCTTTAGGATGGGCGCGGCGATCTCTGGATCGAGTCCAGGTTTGCCGTTGTTTCGCACCGGGACGTTCTCGAAGAAGCTTTGCGCCTCAGTGATGGACAATTGCACGACGTCACCGATGTTTTGCCCGGCAAGTGTCACGGCCAGCGATTCGGGCTTCAGCCTCCGGCCGCCGCAGGTCGTGCACGCACGCGGCTGCATGTACTCCTCGAGCTCGAGGCGAACCGAGTCGGACTCGGTCTCATCGTAGCGACGCTGGATGTTGGAGATGATTCCTTCCCAGTTCGTGCCGGAGTTGTCGGTCCGGCGGCCCCCTTTGCCTCCCGTACCATAGAGAAGCTTCTCCTGCACTTCGGGAGAAAGCTGCCCCCACGGCGAGTTGGGGTTGAACTGGAACTGCTTGGCCAGCCCGGGAAGAATCACCTTCTTCAGGTAGCCGTCGGGCTCGCCCCACGGCAGGATCACACCTTCGAGGATGCTGATGCTTGGATCGCCCAGCATCAGCTCCTCGCTCACCTCGCGCCGGGAGCCGAGTCCGCCGCAAGCCGGGCAGGCGCCGAACGGGGAGTTGAACGAAAAGTGGCGGGGCTCGAGTTCGGGTAGCGAGATGCCGCACTCGGGACAGCCGTACTTCTCGGAGAAGAGATGGATGCTTCGATCGTCGGCGCGCTGAACTTCGACCAGCCCTTCCGACAGCTTGAGCGCGGTCTCGACGGAATCGTTGAGGCGTCCGCGGTCCTCGAAGCGCACGACCAGGCGATCGACGATGACGGAGATCGTGTGGTTCATGCGCCGATTGAGCTTGGGCGGGTCGGCGACTTCGATGAGCTCGCCGTCGACGACGGCGCGGACGAAGCCCTGCTTCCGGGCCGCCTCGAACAGCTCGCGGAATTCTCCTTTGCGGCCGCGCACCAGCGGCGCGAGGATCTCGATCTTCGATCCCTCCGGCCAGGCGAGGATCGAATCGGCAATCTGTCCCGCGCTTTGTCGTTCGACGGGACGTCCGCAGTTGGGGCAATGCGGCGTTCCGGCGCGCGCGTAGAGCAGGCGCAGGTAATCGTAGATCTCGGTGACAGTGCCGACTGTCGATCTCGGGTTGTGACCGGCCGACTTCTGCTCGATGGAGATGGCGGGCGACAGTCCTTCGATGGAATCGACGTCGGGTTTCTCCATCAGACCCAGGAACTGGCGCGCGTACGCGGACAGCGACTCGACGTAGCGGCGCTGACCCTCAGCATATATGGTATCGAAGGCGAGCGAGGACTTCCCCGACCCCGACAAGCCCGTGATGACCGTGAGGCGGTCGCGCGGGATGGTGACGTCGATGTTGCGGAGGTTGTGCTCGCGGGCGCCGCGAACGATCAGGGATTCTTCCGGCATAGCCTTGTAAAGTCGCGGGTTACACCGCCAGACTCAAGGCGGACATATAGGACCGAGATAACGCCTGCTGGCGACAACGGTTCAGGCTCAGGCGTCCAACTTGCACGGAGGGGCGACATGCCCGTTCTCAAGCAGCTGATCGACGTAGTAACGATGGGGTCGGAGAAGCCCATGCGACGCCTGCTGGCGTACTACGGGATTCTGGCGATCATCGTCCTCATTCTCGCCTACTTCTTTCCCGTAATGCTGCAGCGCCTCGCGGCCAAGGGTCTGGGCGAGGTGTCCGAGGGGCCGACGATCCTGACCGACGCTCTGAATGCCACTCCTAACGCCCCCGTAGGATTCGGCGCAGGCACCTTCGGCAACCTTGCGATCACGACGGTCTTCATTCTGCTCGGCACGGTCGCACTCATGCTCCCGGTGACGTGGGTTTACATGTCGGCGCGGCCGATCCCCGGACACAACCAGGCGATCGTCCAGACGCTGATCTTTCTGCCAATGGTTGTCGCCGGCATCGTCTTCATAGTTCAGAACAGCCTTGCGCTCGCGTTCAGCCTCGCCGGTGTCATGGCCGCGGTGCGATTCCGGACGACGCTGCGGGACACGCGAGACGTCGTTTACATATTTCTGAGCATCGTGGTGGGTTTTGCGGCCGGAGTTCAGGCCCTCGCGGTCGGGGCGCTGATCTCGATCATCTACAATCTCATTCTGCTCATCACCTGGCGTTACGACTACGGCCGGAATGTCCTGACGCCGTCGGCTGCTTCCAATTGGGCAGGGCCTCTCCACACGCTGGCGAGCGACACCGGGATTCATGAGATCCCCGATCGAGACCTGGTGCTCTCGCTCACGCCCGACAAGGCCGGCGCTCTCGCGGACCGCTTCGAAAGGGTGCGCGATACCATCGGCAAAAAGAACAAAAAGCCTCGGTACAATGCGGTGCTGAACATTAGGACTTACCACGTGCCGGAGCTGCAGGAACGCCTGGAGTCGGTACTCAACAAGATGACGAAGCGGTGGAAGCTCGACGAAGTAGTCACTAACACCGGCAAGCCGTCGGAGATCTACTATCTCCTTCGCCTGAAGAAGTCCGTTCCGCGCGACGACTTGCTCACCGGCGTCCACCAGGCTGGCGAGGGGATGATAGACACCGCCGACATCGAGACGGGGGAGTCTGTCGAGGACAAGGAACGCGCAAAGGCATGACAATCGTGCGCGCGTTGGCGTTGCTCGTGTGTGTCTTGCCCTCTGCCGCAGCGTGCCGGCAGACGCAAGAGGCGAAGGCGGCGCAGATCCGCGCTCTGGAAGTCGCGCGAAAGGAGCAGCTCGCTCATCGCATCGCCGCGGCGGACGCCGATCCGACGAACGCCGCCCCGATTGCCATGTGGATCATGCCAACGGAGTTGCGGGAGATCTCCGGCCTTTCGCTGCTCCCAAACGGTCACGTGCTCGCGCACGACGACGAAGTCGGCGTCGTTTACGAGATCGATCCCAGGACCGGTATCATCATCAAGCATTTCGAGCTGAACGGCGATCCGCACGGTGATTTCGAGAGCATCACGACTGCCGGGTCCGACATTTACCTGCTCGAGAGCAAAGGCGTTCTTTTCAAGTTCAAGGATGGAGCGGACGCCTCGGCGGTGCCCTACACCAGGTTCGACACCCGGCTCGGCCACGAGTGCGAATTCGAGAGCCTGGCTTACGAGGCGGATAGCTCACGGCTCCTGCTGGCGTGCAAGAATGTGAAGGCGCAGGCCCTGAAAGGCCAACTGGTGATCTATCGCTTGCCGCTGCCGATGACAGACACATCGAACATGTCGACGATGACAGTCCCAATGACTGATGTGGTCGGAACGAACGGCTGGAAGAAGTTTCAGCCGTCGGACATGGCAATCGACCCAACGACAAAGAATTACGTCCTGATAGGATCGCGGGAAAAAGGGCTCGTAGAGATTACGCCTGGGGGCGAGGTGGTGCGCTCTGAACCGCTTCCGAAGGGTCATAATCAGGCGGAAGGCGTGGCCGTCACGCCCGACGGCATCCTGATCGTAAGCGACGAAGCGACGCAGAAGCCCGCGGCCATCACACTTTACCGGTGGCGGCCGTGATGCGCCAAATACGAGCGGCCAACGCGATGACCCGGTACTCGTACCGTGCGGCTCTTGGTCTGGTCGCAACTCTCGTGGCGCTGTCGCCGTCGAATGCGCGCGCGCAAACGAAAGTGGTTCGGAGGATCGGAACCGATAGCGTCGTCGTCGTTCCTGCAGATATCTACGCCGCCGGCGGCCTCCACCGCTGGCTGCTTGGCGACAACTACCGTGACGAATGGACGACTCCGATCACGGTGCCCGTCCTCGACCTGCGATCGTTTCACGGCGGACTCGTGCCGACGAAAACAGGCGGCGGGATGCAGGCCAAGTCGCTTCGCTTCGTCGCACCGGACAGCTCCGAGTTCGTCTTCCGCCAGGTGCGCAAGACAAACCTCTTCCTGACCGACCAGTACAAGCGCACCGTCATCTGGTACATCGTCCGCGACGAGGGCAGCGCATCGCATCCAACGGGCGCGCTCGCGGCGGCACCGATGCTTGGCGTCGCCGATGTGCTCCACCCTTCGCCCCAGCTCTACTTCATGCCGGACGACCCACTCCTCGGTGAGTTCAGGAAGGAGTTCGCCGGCATCCTCGGTATGGTCGAGGAGCATCCGAGCGTTCCGAAGAAGGGCCGCGCATTCGCTGACGCCGACAAGATCATCGACAGTGAAGAGCTGCTCGATGCGATCAACAAGGATTCCGAAAGTCAGGTCGATGCCCGCGCGCTGCTGACGGCGCGCATGATGGATCTGCTGCTCGGGGATAACGACCGGCATCCCAACCAGTGGGACTGGGCGCGCCTCAGCAAGAAGGATAACGCGCCGTGGGAGCCGATTCCGACCGACCGCGACAAGGTGTTCGTCTCCTACGAGGGCGTCGTGCTCAGCCTGGCGCGCCTCCTGGTTCCGAGCCTCGTCACCTTCAACAATAAGTATCCGAATCCGACGCACCTGTTTGCCAACGCCGGCGAATTCGACCGTCGACTGCTTGAGAGCCTGGATCAGGGAGTTTGGGATTCAGTCGCAGTGAGTCTGACGCAGAGGATCACTGATCCCGTCATCGACCGCGCGGTTCAGGCCATGCCTCCGGAGTATGCAAAGGGCTCGCGCGAGATCGCGGCCAAGCTCAAGGTGCGGCGCGATCGTTTGCGCGGGGCTGCGAATCGTTACTACCACGAGCTGTGGCGGGTTGCGGCCATCCACGGCAGCGATGCCGACGATCAGGCGACAGTCGTACGCTCCGGCGAAGGGATCGTAGATGTTCGGATCCAGTCCGGGAAGCAATTGTACTTCGTGCGGCGTTTCAAAGTGGCCGAAACCAAGGAGATTCGCATCTACCTGCACGGCGGCAACGATCGAGCGACGGTTGAGGGCTCCGCGCGGCGGAGCATCCCGGTGAGAATCATCGGCGGCAACGGGACCAACAGCTTCACAGATCTGTCGACGGTCAACGGGAAGAGAAACCCGACGCGTTTCTACGACGCGGGAAGCGTGCAGGACCTCAAGTACGCGCGCGACACAGTGGACGAAAAAAAGAATCTGGACGATGCGTTCAATCACAGATTCAACCGTCGGCCGTGGATTCGCGCCTATGGCAAGCTGATACCTCCGCAGGCAGACAACGGCTCAACGATGCGTTTCGAGCCGAGTGTGCATTCTCAACGCGGACTCGGGATTTATCCCACCATCGGCGTGACCCGGTACGGCTACGGGTTTCGCACCGTGCCCTATTCCACGATGGCGCATGCGGATTTCTCGTACGGAATGGGTAGCGGCCGAGTGCGAGTTCGAACCGCGTTGGACAAGCGGTTCGAAGGGTCGGACGTGCACATCCCCGTGACCGCGCACATGTCACAGTTCGAGATCGTTCAATTCCACGGCTTTGGCAACGACGTGCCCGATCTCCGCGGCCGGGTCTACGACGTGAGGCAGCGTCAATGGCAGCTCTTTCCAGCCATAGGCAAGTCGTTCAGCCCCGTCAGCGATATCTCTCTCGGGCCGATCGTTCGCTACACCAAAACGGACAGCCTCGTCAATCGATTCATCACTCAGCAACGGCCGTACGGCTTCACGCAATTCGGTCAGGCCGGATTGCGACTCAGGATGCACCTGGACAGTCGTTACGTCCCGGACACCCTGAAGCCGCGGTTCCTGGTCGACGTTACTGGTAGCGCATATCCGGGAATCTGGGACGCGGTGGAGGCGTACGAATCGGCGGACGCGTGGGCCGCGGCGTTTTTCACACTGCCAGTCGCGAAGAAACCGGTGCTCGCGCTCCGCGCCGGTGGAAAGAAGCTGTGGGGCTCGTTCCCCTACTTCGACGCCGCGTTTCTCGGCGGCTCGGAGACATTCAGAACCGAGGAGAAACAGCGCTACGCTGGAGATGCCTCGCTCTATGGCACGACGGAGCTGCGGATTCCGCTCGCCAAATTCCCTCTCATTCTGCCGCTCGACGTCGGCGCGATCGGCTTCGTTGACGCGGGACGCGTGTACCTGAATGGCGATTCACCGGGCGGATGGCACACGGCGGCTGGTGGAGGATTCTGGGTTGGGTATCTCAATCCGGGCACGAGTTTCAACGTGCTGTTCACCAACAATAGCGACCGGCGCGTCACGACGAACATTGGATTCGCGTTTTAGAACACGGATGCTTCGGATTGAGGCTGATCAATCGGGATCGCTCCTCGTGGCGGGAGAGCGCGTAACACCAGGGCAGGGGTTTTTGGGAACTGCTCGAACATGCTTCAGTCGCCGAGTTGAACTCTCCTGCGAAACAACAAAAAGAAGATGGCCCTGGCGAGAAAAGTCATAGCGCCGCACGGAGCGATCCGAAGTATCCGCCCCAATCCGAAGCATCCGCATAAGGCTTTTGACTTTATTAGTCCGCTGATCCGGTCGGTTGCAACGATCTGTTTCTTGCTCGCCTGCTCCCGAGATGATCGCCCCACGACGGAGAGCGGAGAATCGCTGAAGGAGCTTCCGCTTCCTGGCGCGGCGGTGATGATTGGCGCCGGCGACATCGCAGTCTGCGGAACAAGTGGCGATGAGGAAACCGGACGGCTAGTCGACAGCCTGCTCACGGCCGACAGCGTGGCCAACGTCGTCAGCGCGGTTTTCACTCTCGGTGACAACGCCTATCCATCTGGCTCGGGTGGGGTCGACCGCGATTTCCAGCGCTGTTTTACTCCGTCATGGGGCTCGCCGCGTATCGTAAGTCTCATTCACCCGGCGCCGGGCAATCACGATTACGACAGCGGGAGCGGCGCGCCTTATTTCGAGTACTTCGGCCCGCGAGCGGGTCCTTCGGGCAGGGGCTACTACAGTTATGACTTCGGCGGGTGGCACGTTGTCTCGCTCAACAGCGAGGTCTACTTCGAGGTCAGCGATCCCTCCGAAGCGAAACGACAGGAGGATTGGCTCCGACAAGATCTCAAAGATCACCCGAGCCTTTGCACGCTGGCGTATTTCCACCGCCCGCTCTTCAGCTCAGGCACGCACGGCGGCGCCCAGGAAGTGCGGGAGCTATGGAACATCATGTACAACGCGGGCGTCGATGTCGTGCTCAACGGCCACGAGCACCACTACGAGCGCTTCATGCCCCAGAATCCGGGTGGTATTGTCGACACCAGAAGGGGAATTGAGCAGATCATCGTCGGAACCGGTGGTGGCGAATTGCGCGGGGTACGTCGCTCGGTTGCCGGAAATTCTGTCTTTGAGGTGCACGGACACTGGGGGGTGCTGAAGCTGACCGTCGGCGCCGGCGAGTATCGATCTGCGTTCATTGGCACTGATGGCCGAGTGTGGGATACCGGCTCGGGCAGGTGTCACTAGACATTCAGTAGCAACTACAACTGCAACTTCGAACTACACAGATGCGAGGGGTCAGAAGCATAGATTCGAGATGCGAGGATCCTCGCAACTCGCATCTACGCCTCTGTGATCTCGCATCTGTGTCGTTCTATGTTGACTTTCGTTTGACTCCCACCAAAACAAGATTGGAGGTACCGCCGAGCCGCGTGATCGTACAACTTTGAATCATGCCGTCCGCGAATCCCCAGCTGACACTCAGCAGTCCGAGTAGTCCTTCGCAGCAGAGCGACGGTGATATCCGGCTCTCCGCCATCGACATCGGATCGAACTCGATCCGACAGACGATAGCCGACGTTTCCCCCAGCGGAATCATTCGGGTGGTCGACGAAATGAAAGCGGCTCCGCGATTGGGGGCTGGTCTGTCCAAGCGGGGAAGCATCAGCGAGATCGCAGTCCAGAACGCCCTCAGCACGCTCTCGCGCATGGCGACGCTTGCCAACCAGCTCGGCGTCAAGCGCACTGAAGTCGTCGCCACCAGTGCCGTGCGGGAGGCGAGCAACGGTGAACAGTTTCTGCGCCTCGTCAGGTCGGAGACGGGACTCAAGATAAAAATCCTGCGCGGAGAGGACGAGGCACGTCTCGCGTTCCGCAGCGCGCTCGCGCATTTCGATCTGGCCGTCGGTCGCGCGGTGGTGATGGACATCGGGGGCGGCTCGCTCGAGCTAGCACTGAGTGCAGATGGACTGGTCGACCGGCTGATCTCTCTGCCGTTGGGAGCGATCCGAACCACCGAGCGGTACCTGGGCGCCGGCCAGAAGAAAAAAGGACTGCGGAAGCTCAGAAAGCACGTTCGACTGGAGCTGCGCCGTCACCTGTCGGCGCGCCATTGGCACGCGGCGCGGATAATCTGTTCGGGGGGCACCTTCACGACCCTGGCTTCGATCTATCTCGCGCGAATCGGGATGGAGAGCGCCAAGACCGTACACGGCACCGTGATTCCGCGCGTCGAGCTCGAGCACATCGTCGACATGTTGCGCAACCTGTCACCGGAAGAACGCCAGGCGGTTCCGGGACTGAGTGCGGCGCGAAGTGACATCATAGTGGGTGGACTCGCGGTAGCCGCCGAAGTTGCCGCGCGGGTCGAAGCCAAGGAGCTGGTGGTGTCAGCTTACGGCATCAGGGAGGGCATTTTGCTTGAAAGCGCGCAGGTGGCGGCTTCGCCCGCGGATCCCGGAGAAGCGCGTGAGCGCTCGGTACGAGAGCTGGCTGAGCGGTCACATTACGAAGAAATCCACTCGAAGCACGTTCAGACGCTGGCCCTGCAGCTGTTCGACTCCATTGGCCAGCGGCTGGGTTGCACGCCGGATGACAGACGAATCCTGTCGGACGCCGCTCTTCTGCACGACATTGGCTATCACATCAGCTACGACAAGCACAATAAGCATTCGTATCACCTGATCGAGCACGCCGAGCTGCTGGGAGTTACGCCGGCTGAGCAGATAATCGTCGCCAATGTCGCGCGCTATCACCGGGGCGCGGAGCCGAAAAAGAAGCACGTCAACTACGGCGGGCTCGACAAGCCGATGCGCGAAACGATCAAGCGTCTCGCCGCAATCCTTCGCGTCGCGGATGGCTACGACCGCGGTCACGCCAGCGCGGTGGCGGAGATCAGGGTGCGATGGATGGAGCGCGCGTTGAGACTGACCGCCGTGCCGGCGCGACAGAACGCGAACCTGCGCCTCGAGCTATGGGGAGCGAGCCGCAAATCGCAGCTGTTGTCGGAGGTTGCAGGCGTTCCAGTGGAAATCGTCGCGCCGGACGGTTCGGTGATGACCTACGACGACGACGTAGGCACAGCGGACTGAGTGGGGATCGGCTGGCCATCGTGCGAGCCGTCCGCGCCATTCTCGTGCGCCGGTGGTAGCGGCACGAGTCCCCATGAGTTGAGCAGCAACCGCTCGTGGGTGGACACGACCGGACGTGTACCAGGCTTTCGCTGAGTATAAGTCCCATCCGAGGCGAGATCCCACGCCTGACGGTTGTCGGCGAGACAGGTTTCGAGCAACGCGCACACGCGCGGATGCAGGTTCCGATCTTCGATTGGTGTGATCACCTCGACGCGGCGGTCGAAGTTGCGCGGCATCCAGTCGGCCGATCCGAAATACAATTCCTCGTCGCCGTTGTTGGCGAAATAGTAGATGCGCGAATGCTCCAGGAAGCGTCCGACGATACTGATGACTTTGATCCGGTCGCTCACACCGGGAATTCCAGGACGTAGACAGCAGATGCCGCGCACGATCAGGTCGATGTTCACGCCGGCCTGGGACGCTTCATAGAGGTGCTGGATCATCTCGGGATCGACCAACGCGTTCATCTTGGCGATGATTCGCGCCGGCTTCCCCGCCCTGGCGTTCGCCGCTTCACGCTTCACCA
>Ga0307296_10001434_pt1 | contig 11967 bp, 11 predicted proteins | sample ER_DNA_153_FD_194467 | JGI IMG/M metagenome (GOLD analysis project Ga0307296, IMG submission 194467) | Bulk soil microbial communities from the East River watershed near Crested Butte, Colorado, United States - ER_DNA_153 | ecosystem: Environmental > Terrestrial > Soil > Floodplain | place... | reverse complement strand
CTCACCCGCGGCCGGATCACGCTCCCGTTCAAAGCGATCCCGGGCGGCACGCGGATCAAGGACGGCAAGCTCTTCCACGACGGAGTCGATCTCGCGACGTTCTGCGGCGACACCGTTCGAGCGGCCCACGACGGCGTCGTACTCGCTGCCGGTCGCCGGTTCGACGACTTCGTCGGCTGGATCGGCGACCTCGGGCCCTACTACCGGATCCTCGACCGCAAGAAGCTCTGGGACGACCTGCCCATCGTCGTCGTGATCGACGACGGCAACGGCTACCGCAGCGTGTACGCCCACTTCAGCAAGATCACCGTCGGCGTCGGTGACGTCGTCCACGCGGGGAAGAGGATCGGCTACGAAGGCATGACGGGTCACGCGTCGGGCTGCCACGTCCATTACGGCCTGTTCAGCCCGCTCGAGACCAAGACGTTCGGGGTTCGCGCGGACATCCTCAAGCGGCTGCGAGTGCCGCGGCTCGAGATCGCCCGCATCGACCCGCTCCTGGTCCTTCCCGAGGGCGCGGCAGCGCTCCGGACGCGCCAGATCCCGAGAATCAGGCCGGCCGCGCCGACGAACTGAGCCGCCGGCCGGCCGCGCCGACGAACTGAGCCGCCCGCCGGGCAGAGAGCTCAATCGCCGGCGCCACGGCCCGCCGACGCAGCCGGACGCCGACTCAGCCCCGCGCGAGCCGCCGATACCGCCGCGCGATCAGGGCGTACGCCGGCAACCGCCCTAGCGATCGAGCCAGCGACAGCGAGGAGCCGTCGCGACCCTCGACGGCGAGGAGCGAATCGGTCGCGGTGACGTCGGCAGGGCGGGCGTCGACGATGGCGAGATCGATGGCGACCACCCCCGGCTCGGCCGGTCCGAGCGAGGCTATCTCAGCCTCGGGCTGCTCGCCGGCTTCGTACTCGGCCCGGACCTCGGCCTCGGCCCGCCAGCTCGGCTGGCGGAGGAGGATCGCCCGCCAGGCCTCGGCGACGGCCGGCTGGACCCGCCCGTCGCCATCGGTCGGTCGCTCGTCGACGGACTCCCCGCGCGCCCAGCGAGCGGCCTGGTGGAGGAGCGCGTACTCGTCGAGGTCGGCGAACGCGGTCAGCTGCTCGGCCGGTGAGCCGTCGCCGAAGATCGCCCGGACCGACGGCTCGAAGACCTCGGCGAGGTCGAGATCGATCGCCCGGACCGTCCGGTGGAAATAGACCTGCTGGTACATGAAGAGGCGGGCCGTCAGGAACATCTCGAGCGCCCCGAGGCCCGGCTCGTAGAGCGTCAACCCGCGCGGCCCGATGAACGTATAGCGCCGCAGCCGCTCGACATCGATGTTGACCGCGACGCCGGTCATGTACGCGTCGCGCCTGACGTAATCGAGGTTGTCGACGGTGAACACGCCGGAGAGCAGCGGCTGGAGCCAGCGGACCCAGCGCGGCATCGCGGCGTCGACGAGGGCCGGCTTGGAGACGATGAACGAGACCCAGCGCGGGTCGATCGACTCGCCGTCGGCGAAGCCGTCGCGGCTCGCCTCGGCCCCCGGCGCCCTCCGAAGTCCCCGGATGAGCGGCCCGAGCTCGCGCTCGACGATCAACTGCGACAGGTCCTCGTGGGTCAGCCGCTTGCCGGCCGCACGGCGATCGTCCGTCGGCGCCTCGAACGCGTGCAGGACGTGCTCGTCGAAGAAGTGGGCAAAGGGTCCGTGACCGACGTCGTGGAGGAGGCCGGCGACCCGCAGCGTTTCCACGACAAGGCCCTCGGACGGCATCGGCTCGCCGGCGGCGAGGAGCGCCGAACGGAGCGACGGGTACAGGGAGCGAGCCCAGGCCCCCGCTTCGTGCATGACCCCGAGGCCGTGGGTGAACCGCGAATGCTCGGCCGTCGGAAAGACCCAGCGGGCGCTCTGGAGCTGGCTGACCCGGCGGAGCCGTTGAACCCAGGCGGTGTCGAGGAGGTCCTCCTCGGCGACGTCCTCGGCCGGCAGCCCGGCCGCGGAGGACTCCGCCGCCGACAGCCGCTTCGACAGCTCGACGTAGCCGTGGATCGGGTCGCTGATGAGGTTCACGGCGATGAACGGATGACGGGCCATCAGCGGCTCAGCCTAGCGGCCTGTCGCAGCCGCTGCGTCCGACGCGCCCCTTGCGCCGTAGCGCTCGGCCGCCCGGCGGTGGGTTGCCGCGACATCGTCCCGCAGCGACGCCGGCCCGAGGACCTCCGCGTCGTCGCCCCACGACAGGACCCACAGCCGGATCTCGATCGTGCCCGCCACCGTCGCCCGCCAGACGAGCGAGCCGTCGCCCTCGATCTCGACCCGCTGTGCCGGATGCCAGCGAGCCTCCTGGACGCGGGCCGCCACCGACGGCGAGAAACGGATGACGACTTCGACCGGGTCCTGGTCCGCGATGATGTCCCAGGCCCGATCGAACATCGCCTCGACGAAGCCGGCCGCCGGTGCCTCGAAGCTGTCCGGGGTCACGGAGACGTCCTGGATCCGCTCGATCTTGAACGTCCGGATGGCGTCGCGCGTCTCGTCGAAGCCGACGAGATAGAGCGCGTGGGTCTGGAGCGATGGTTCGATGAGATAGGGCCGAACGCGAGCAGATCGCGGCGCCGAATCGGGGCCATAGTGGGCCGGCGCGTAGTCGAGGGCGACGATCCGCCGCTCCGCCCAGGCCTTCGTCAGGAGGTGGACGTGGCGACTGAAACGCTCGTCACGAGGGTGTCGCGACAGGACGTCGAGCGTTCGGGACACATGGTCGCCGAGCGCCCGCGGCAGGACCTCGCCAAGCTTCTCGAAGGCCGAACCCAGGTCCGGGTCGTACTTGTCGGCATAGCGAACCATCAGCCGTGCCGACAGGACGACAGCCATCGCCTCGTCGAGGGTCAGCTTCAGCGGCGGCAGGAACTCGTCGGCGGCGAGACCCCAGCGACCCTCGTCCGACCAGACGGCGATCCCGATCTCGCCTTCGATCGCGTTGAGGTCCCGATAGACCGTCCGGACGGAGACGTCGATCCGACGGGCGATGTCCCGGATCGGCATGCCGTCCGGGTGGGCGCGCAGGAGCGACACCACCCGGGTGATCCGGGCGAGCCGATCGCGCTTGCCTGAGCGGGGCTCGTCGTCCACGACTTCTCCGTCCTCGTTACGTCAGGGAGTGGGCGGGTTGAGACGAACGGGGACTCCTCGGTCCGTGGCCTTCAGCTCGACCCGGATCGTCGCCTGGAGCGCTCCCGTCTTGATCACCCCGGCGTCGCCGTTGATGCTGCCGATGACCTGGCCGAGCTCGCCGTCCAGGAAGATCCAATAGTCGAGCTGGCCTCGCCAGCGGGCCATGACGTTCGTCCCGACGAGCCACTTGACCTGCGGAAACGCCAGCCAGAACGTCGGGCCATCGATCGCGACCCTGCAATGGCGGGCCCGGGCGCCCTCGACGACGTCGACGCCATGGAGCTCCGCCGCCGCCCGCTGACTGCTCGACAGGGCGACCGCGATGGCCTGGCTGTCGACGGTTCCGCCGGCGACCTCTGCGATCGTCGCCCGTCGCCAGCCACCGAAGGGCTCGCGAATCCAGGCCAGGTCGCCGATCCGAGCCGCTCCGTGAAGCCCGAGCTCACTCGTCGTCGCGGCGTACGCGAGCCAGCGGAAATCCGCGCCGGACCGATCGCCGGCGAGGTCGATGCTGCCGATCGACCGACCGTCGAGGTCGCCGTCCAGTGACAGCTCGACTCGGGCCGAACCCGCGGTCGCCAGGGAGGCATCGCACAACGGCGGCTCACGGTCGGTGTCCGTAGGCCCGAAGCGCGACGATACCGTCGGCTTGTCCCGCAGGGCGAGCTCGTTGGCCATTGCCGCAACCGTGAACAGCGAGCCTGCTCCGAGGGCGAGGACGACCGCCACGACCACCCCCCGAACGAGGCGCCGACGGCGCATCGCCGTCTCGCCGAGGATCCGGCGCGCGATACCGAACCCTGCGAACAGGCTCGTCCCCAGCAGCGCCAGGGCCCACGGATACGCAGCCTCGACCGATGGCAGGAGCGTCTGCGACCCACCGCCAACGAGCTGATCGTAGACGCCGACGATCGATGGAACGAGGACGAGGAGCGACCCGAGCCCGAGCCAGACCATGACCGCGAAGCCGCGCTGGCCGTGGGTGGCAGGTGGCCAGATGAGCCCGGCCAGGCCGATCGCGATGGGTCCCGCAGCAACCAGTCCGACCGCGATGTCGACCGGTCCGCCCGGCCGGTAGACGACCAGGAGGAGTGCCGCAGTCAGCGACCAGCAGGCGGTCAACGCGACCGCGATCAACCGCAGCTCGAGCATCCGAACGCGCACGGGATCGAGTCTACCCGGCTGCAGTACGCCGAACGGACGAGCAGGCCGCCTGAAGTACCGGCAGGGCTGGGACCGATGGGTCATCGTGCGTGGCCCGGAGCCGACCGAACATCCACCTACTACACACGCAACGACCGTCGCAACGGTGATGGCCGATCCGTCGCAACGGAAGACACGAACAAACGTCAAACAATCGTCAACCCGGCAGAAACGCCAGCAGCGCATAGATAGGACGGCACGGTGACCCATGGCAGGCCAGGCTCGTCGAGGTACTCGGGGTCAGGGACGATCGTCTCGCGACGACTCCTCCTGGCCGGTTCTCGCGGCGGCCTCCGCGGCCGTGTCTGGGTCGGTCATCGCCACCTCGACCACGGAGCTCAAAGCGGAGACACAGCAGGCGCTGGCCACGCGGTCTACCTACCGTCACCTTCTGATGAAGGGCATGGCGCCTGAAGAGGCGGCCAACCTGACGGCCTACCTGGCCGGCATCCCGGTCGGTGAGGCGCACTGGACGCTCAAGCAGATCAACCAGCTCCTCTTCCTTCGCCAGATGCGCCAGACGGGTCGCTTCGGCGACGCGGACGGTAACCGGACACACTGATCTCGCGGGCAACCCGCCCGCCGCACAATTGAATACACCCCCGTGATGGCGTTCTCTCTCCTCCCGCCATCACGGATCTCCCACCGAAGCGGCGCCAAACCTCCTCCTGGCGCCGCTTCGGATTCTCCGGTCGGCGCATGGACGTCCATGCGTTCGTTGACGGCTGCGGTCCTCAGTCACGCACATCCGAGTGCGCGTGTGAAAGCACACACGCGCTTCGCGCGCGCTCCGGTCCTCGCCGTCGCCTTCGCCTGAACGCCCCTGCGGCGACCGTGGCTGACGCGCGGTTCGGGCGCCGCGAGAACCGCGACGGCCGGTAGTATCCGGCGATGCCTTCACCCCTCATCACGCTACTGACCGACTTCGGTGCGCGCGATCCATCGGCGGCGATCCTGCATGGCGTGATCGCCGCGATCGCCCCGGATGCGCGGGTCATCGACATCAGCCACGAGGTCCGCAAGTTCGCGATCCGCGACGGGGCGATCCTCCTGTGGTGCGCCCTGCCGTACCTGCCGATGGGGTTCCATGTTGCCGTCGTCGACCCCGGGGTGGGAACGGAGAGGCGGCCGGTGGCGTTGCGGGCGGGGCGCGGCGACGTCCTCATCGGGCCGGACAACGGGCTGCTCCTGGCGGGCGCGGAGCGGCTCGGTGGCACCAGCGAGGCGCGGCTTCTCGAGGCGGAGGCCTATCGCCTGCCAACGGTCAGCACCAGCTTCCACGGGCGAGACATCTTCGCCCCGGCTGCGGCCCACCTGGCGACCGGCGTCGCGTTCGATGCGCTCGGACCGGCCATCGATCCGGCCGGGCTCGTCCCATCGCCGATCCCCGAGCCCGTCGTCGAGCCTGGAACGCTGCGCAGCGCCATCGTCTATGTCGACACGTTCGGCAACGTCAAGCTGGCGGGGCTGCGGGCCGACCTCGAAGCCGCGATCGGGCCGGTCACGCCCGGTGACCGGCTCGAGCTGACGTTCGCAGCCCACGACGACCGTCCGGCAGAGGCCCACATCGTGGCGTGGCGGGCGACGTTCGGCGAGGCCGAGCCGGGGGAGGTCCTGCTGTACGAGGATTCCTACGGCCGGGTCTGCCTCGCCGAGAACCAGGGCAATGCAGGGACCGACCTCGGCCTGAGCGACGATCGGCCCGTCTCGATCCGCCGGGCCTGACTGTCGCGCCCGACGCGTCTCCGACGGATCTCCGACGGATCCGGTCGGAGTTCGGGTACACTCCGCCGGCACATCGACGGGGATCTCGAGGAGGCTCACGCCATGCGAAGCGCGCTCAAGCCAACGGTCGTCCTGCTGATAGCCCTGATCGCCGCGGCCTGCAGCTCCGGTGGTGGCGCCAGCCCGTCGGCGAGCGTGGGCGCGCCCGCTACCGCGTCCGCTCCCGCCTCGGCATCGACGGCCCCGAGCGCCTCGCCGGACGCCTGCGCCAAGGCCAACCTGACCACGAAGGCAGCGGGCAGGCTGACGATCGGGACCGACAACCCGGCGTACCCGCCCTACTTCCAGATCCCCGATGGCACTGCAACTGCCCCGTGGGAGCTCGGCGACCCGACGAACGGCCAGGGCTTCGAGAGCGCCTTCGCCTACGCCCTCGCCGACAAGCTCGGCTTCGCCAAGACCGATGTCGCCTGGATCGTCGTCCCGTTCGACAACTCGTTCGCACCGGGCGCCAAGACGTTCGACATCGACGTCAACCAGGTGTCCTACAAGCCCGAGCGGGCCCAGGCCGTCGACCTGTCGGACGGCTACTACACCCTCAACCAGTCGATCGTGGCTCTCAAGGCAAACCCCATCGCCGCGGCGAAGACCATCGCCGACCTGCTGGCCTTCAAGTTCGGCGCCCAGGCCGGGACGACGAGCCTCGACACCATCAACAACGTCATCGTGCCAACGGCGGCGGCCAAGGTCTACACCACGAACGACGACGCGATCGCGGGCCTCAAGGCAAAGCAGATCGACGGTCTCGTCGTCGACCTGCCGACGGCCTTCTATGTCACCGCGGCCCAGGTCGACAACTCGGTGATCGTCGGGCAATTCGCGCCGCCCTCCGGCGCCGACGCCGAGCACTTCAGCGTCGTGCTGGCCAAGGACAGCCCCCTCACGGACTGCGTCAACGGGGCGATCGCCGCGCTCAAGACCGACGGCACCCTCGACTCACTGACCAAGGAGTGGCTGTCCGACAAGGCCAGCGCTCCGGTCATCCAGCCCTAGGCGGCACCGGCCGCCCGGCGGCCTGAAACGTGGGATTCGGAGGCCCGATCGATAGGGGCGAGCTCATCGGGCTCGCCGGCCGGGGCGGGCCTCGTCGTTCCCGGCGTCGCGTGCCGCCCGGGGAGGCGGTCCGCTCCACAGTGACCGCGCTGGTCAGCACCGTCGTGGTCTTCGGGCTGATCGTCGTGGTGGTCACGAGCGCGCCAAACTGGCCCGAAGTCCAGAAGGCGTTCTTCGACGGCGCGATCTTCGCCAGGTCGCTGCCAAAACTCATCGACGCGTTCGGGACGAACGTCGCCCTCTTCCTGATCGCCGAGGCGTTCATCCTCGGCCTTGGCCTCGTCATCGCCATCTTCCGCGGGCTACCGGGCCCGGTCTTCTTTCCGGTTCGGCTGCTGGCCACCGTCTATGTCGACCTGTTCCGGGCCGTCCCGGGAATCCTGATCATCTACCTGCTCGGCTTCGGAATCCCTGGCCTCGGTATCGCCGGCGTACCGAATGACGTGTTCTTCTGGGGCGTGGTCGCCCTTGTGCTCGTCTACTCGGCATACGTGTCCGAGGTGTACCGGGCCGGGATCGAGTCGGTCCACTGGAGCCAGGAGGCAGCGGCACGGTCACTCGGGCTGAACCGGCTCCAGGCGCTCCGTTACGTCATCGTCCCGCAGGCCGTCCGCCGGGTGATCCCGCCGCTCCTGAACGATTTCATCGGTCTCCAGAAGGACACCGTCCTGGTATCGGTGATCGGTCTCGTCGAGATCTTCCGCGAGGGCCAGATCCTGAAGTCGGCGACATTCAACTTCACGCCGCTCCTCGCGATCGCGCTCATCTTCGTCGTGATCACCATCCCCCTCGCCCGGTTGACCGATTGGCTCGTTGCCCGCGACCGCGGATCGCAGCTGGGCGGGGCCCGGTGACCCGGCCGGCGCTCCATCTGGAAGGCGTCCACAAGTCGTTCGGCGCGCTCGAAGTCCTCCGTGGGATCGACCTGGAGGTGGCCGAGCACGAAGTCGTCTGCCTCATCGGCTCGTCGGGGAGTGGCAAGTCGACGCTCCTGCGCTGCATCAACCTGCTCGAACCGATCGATGCCGGCCGGATCGTCGTCGAGGGTGACGAGATCACCGCCCGGGGTGTCGACGTCAACCGGATCCGGCGCCGGATCGGGATCGTCTTCCAGGCGTTCAACCTGTTCCCCCACATGAGCGTCCTCGCCAACGTGACGCTGGCACCGCGGAAGGTCCTGGGGCTGAGTCGGGACGAGGCGGAGGCGCGGGCGACCGAACTGCTCGAGCGCTTCGGGCTTGCCGACAAGCGACTTGCCTATCCGGACCGCCTTTCCGGCGGTCAGCAGCAGCGAGTCGCCATCGTCCGGGCACTGGCGATGCAGCCGGACCTGATCCTCCTGGACGAAGTGACCAGCGCCCTCGACCCCGAGCTCGTGGCCGAAGTCCTCAACGTCATCCGCGAGCTGGCCGCCGGCGGCATGACGATGATCATCGCGACGCACGAGATGGGCTTCGCCCGGGACATCGCCAACCGGGTCTGCTTCCTCGACGCGGGACAGATCCTCGAGGAGGGACCGCCGGCCGAGATGTTCAGCGCGCCCCGCGAGGAGCGGACCCGCCAGTTCCTCCAGCGGGTGATCGACGCGGGGCGCCTTTAGAGAGCCTCCGGCGAGTTCCTATTTCTCGACGTCGCGCTCTGCCCAGCGCTCGCCGCCGCCGGGGTTCGCCCCACCGCCCGAGAGGCCGCCCTTGGACGATTCGATCTCCTCGTCCGACGGCCCCTCTGTTCGGCTGCCGTCCGGGCGCTGGCGCGCCATCTGGTCCTCGTTCCAGGTCGGAACCTCGCGGTCGACGTCAGATGGCGATGCCGCTGCGTCGTCGCCGAAGTCCGGCTTCATGTCGTTCCGGTCCCAGTTGTCCGGCGCGCCGGCCTTCGACGCCTGGCCGGGATGTTCCTTCGTGTCGTGGTTCATCGGATGCCTCCGCGGGTTCGCGTCGGCGACGCGCAGCACGCGTCAGCGACACGTCCACACTGCCGCGGGACAACGGGTCCGCGCGGCCCCCGCCGGGCCGCCAGGGGTTGCGGCTTTCTGTCAGTCGGCCTGTCAGTCGGCCCGAACTGGGCCGGCGAGCTCGCTTTCACGCGCGAATCCGTCGCCGCGAGCCATCCGGCAGGCATCGACGAACGCTCGCCAGAGCGCCTCGAACCCGCCGGGGGTCGACTCGGTCCGCTCGGGATGGCACTGAACGCCGACGACGAAGCGCGAGCCAGGTCGCTCGAACGCCTCGATCAGCTCGCCGGCCTCGCTGGCGGCCCAACCGGTCGCGACCAGGCCCGGGGCGAGATCGGAGCCGCGAACGGCCTGATGGTGATACGTGTTGACAGGCACCTCAGAAACGCCGCCTCGCGCCACGAGGGCCGGCAGGCGACCAGAATCGGCCAGCCTCAGCGAGTGGATCCGGGCCGGACCCGTGCTCCAGCCCGGACCGGCGTGACCGGCGACGTCCTGGAGGAGCGTTCCACCGGCGAACACGTTGATCGCCTGGAACCCGCGGCAGATCCCCAGGACCGGCAGCTCTCGCTCCTCGGCGGCGGCCCACGCCGCGGCCTCCAGCTCATCCCGCTCCGGTTCGATATCCACGCTGCCGAGGTTCGGGGCGCCGTAGCGGGCTGGGTCGATGTCGGCCCCGCCAGTGAACAGCAGACCGTCCATCGCGGCGAAGGCTGCTGCCCGCTGGGCATGGCTGGATGACCCGTCGATCAGGATCGCGGTACCACCATGCCGCTCGACCCCCGCGGCATAGAGGCGGTTCTTGCGCTCGGCCAGCTCCCGATCGAGGTGGCGCCCCGGGACGGTCACGGTGACGACGATTCGGGGCAGGTCGCCGGGGAGATCGCTGGCACTCACCCGGCGAGGATAGCCCGACGACCTGCCACGTGTGGGGCGTCGCAGGCCACCGAGCCTCAGAAGGAGGGCGTCGGGCTCGGCGCGCTGGTCGCGTCGGGGACGGCATTCTCGTCGAAGAGGACGCCCGGGATGAGGACGAGCGTCCAGCCGACCTGGATCGAATTCGGGCTGTAGCGGCTGGACTCGGGATCGAGCGACGGGTACGACGCCCGGTTCCAGAAGGCGATGCTCCGGCCCTTCGTGCCGAACCGGTGGGCGATCGTGTAGAGCGAGTCGCCCCGTTTGACGACATAGACCATGAAGGTCGGCATAGGCGTCGGGGTCGGCCGGACAAAGGACGGACTGGGGCTTGGCCCGCTCGGCGAGGGTGTCGACGTCGGCGTCTCGGCGGCAGGCATGGAGTTGGTCGCGGCCGAGCTGGCGGGTCCCGTCGAGCTCGGCAGGCAGCCCGTGACAATCGCGGCAAGCGCGAGAAGAACGGTCGGACCGGCTCGACGATCGATCATTGATGGACGTCTGACGGGTGGCCTGCCGGGTCAGGTTACGCCGGGCGGCTCAGTCGATGGCGGACGGCCGTCGGCCTCAGGCCGCCGATGAGGTCGGCGGGTCGACCGGCGTCGGCTCCTGCAGCGAGAACTCGCTGGCGATGGCGAGGCCTTCGTCGGCGGTCGCGATGAGGCCCTTGCCAGTCCGCTTCGCCACGAAGCACGCGCGGTCGGCCGCCAGCAGGATGGAGCCCGGGGTCAGGCCATCGAGCGGGAACGTCGCCAGCCCGATCGAGACGCTGACGTCCATCTTCTGGTCGGCCCAGGTCGTGCCGGCCCCGCCGATCGCATGGACCGCCGCGCGGATCCGCTCGGCCACGGACAGGGCGGACGCCTCGTCCGTCCCGGGCAGGATGACCGCGAATTCGTCGCCGCCGTAGCGGAAGACCCGGTCCGAATCGCGACCGGCGCCGACGATCGCGTTGGCCAGCTCGGCCAGCAGCCTGTCGCCGGCCTGGTGGCCGAGCGCGTCGTTGACAGCCTTGAAGTCGTCGAGGTCGAGCATGATCAGGCTGAACGGCTCGCGAAGGTCGACGCTCTGGTCGAGCCAGTCCTCGAATGTGCCGTGGTTGAGGAGCCCGGTCATGTCGTCGGTCTGGGCCCGGATCTCGACGGCCTGGTGGACCTCGGCGTTCTGTAGGGCGATCGAGACCTGCGCGGCGAAGAGCTTGACCAGCTCGAACTCGTCCTCCGTGTAACGGTGGTCGAGACCGAGGCGCTCGAGGGTCAGGACGCCCGTGGCTCCGTTGCGACCTCGCAGTGGAACGCAGATCAGGGAGCCGTCGAGCGCGTCGGTCCCGCGGAAGTGGTTCACCCGCGCGTCGTTGCGCTCGTCGAGCACGAGCACCGGCTCGTTGTGGTCGACGACCCACGTGGCGAGGCCCTCCTCGCCGGGCGCCCAGGGTTCGAGGTATTCCGCGGCATGGACGCCGCGTGCGGTCAACGGGGAGAGGAGCTTCGTGATCGGGTCGACGATCTCGATCGCGATGTTGTCGTAGCCGACGAGCTCGGCGAGACGGTCCGTGACCTGGTCGAGGATGGCCCGCGGGTCGAGCGTCGTCAGGATCGATTCCGTCACCTGGAGGAGGCCGCGCTGGTTCTCGAGCTGGCGCTCGAGGGCCTCCGACTGGGCCCGGAGCCGTTCGGTTGCGATGGCGGTGGCGAAGGCCTGGGCGGCAAAGCTCGCGTAGATGACGAGCAGGCGGAGGTCGTCGTCGCTGAACTGATGGAGGCCGAGCTTGGACAGCACGAGCACGCCGAGGACCTGGTCCTCGAACGTCATCGGGGCGAGGAGCATCGATTCGTCGAGGTCCTCCTCCGTCCCCGGGATCGTGTTCGCCCGCGGGTCGTTGCCGGCGTCAGGCAGGTTCTGGGCG
>Ga0307296_10001433_pt1 | contig 11969 bp, 12 predicted proteins | sample ER_DNA_153_FD_194467 | JGI IMG/M metagenome (GOLD analysis project Ga0307296, IMG submission 194467) | Bulk soil microbial communities from the East River watershed near Crested Butte, Colorado, United States - ER_DNA_153 | ecosystem: Environmental > Terrestrial > Soil > Floodplain | place... | reverse complement strand
TGGGGAGATTACAGCATGACGACCATCGATCCCGCCGATAATCTAACTTTCTGGCACACCAACGAATATTATCCTGTCACTAGCAGCGCTAACTGGTTTACGCGGATCGGCAAGTTCCAGTTTCCGATTAGCACGCCTACACCTACACCTACACCAACACCAACACCAACACCAACACCGACGGCGACAGCTACAGCAACAGTAACACCGACACCTACGCCAGGGCCAACACCGGCTGCTCCCAATGCATTAAGGGCGACCAACGAGACTGCCAGCAGTTTCACTGCGAACTGGACAAGTGTAAGCGGTGCGACCGGTTACCGCTTGGATGTGTCACTAAACAGTTCGTTTACTAGTTACGTGCCGGGGTATCAAAACTTGGATGTCGGTAACAGGACTAACTACAATGTTACCGGCTTGAGTGCGAATACGTTTTATTACTACCGGTTACGGGCATATAACGGAAGTGGCACCAGTCCCAATTCCAACGTCGTCCGGGTAAAGACGAAACCGCACTGACGTGATAGCGCAGGTCGGTTGGAGGTGAGCGTAAAGGGCAACGCTACCCACCGAAGCAGCGCAACGCCTTTGCGTAAAACTGGGCTTCCCGTGCTCTGCGCTCATCCGTTATCCGTAGCCTGTGCCCGGTGATATCGTTCATCCGATCGGTGCATTCGGAAAACCGGTCGCAACGCGTAAGCTTCTCTGTGATCGGATAATTTCGCAGCGGGGCTCAAGGTTCATATTCTATTCGATGAAAGCTTCCGCAGTCTCATCGATACCACAGTAAGCTTCGATTCATTTACCTTTCTAATTGAGTGAAGAATGATCTGATGCTGAACGGCGAAAAGCCGCTCCGGACGAATAGCCCTACCGAAGGAGTTGTTCGCTTCCCAATCGGTCTTATCCGGCGGAACAAGGAAAGCATCGTAATGCGTATTCTATTTGTGTATAAGAAGCGCGTTGCGCTAACGTTGCCTTCGTCGTCATGACTCGCACTAACACATTCGCGCTCGTAATTCTTTGCTTCATCTTTATAGGATCAATGCACGCACAACAAACTCCGGCAGAACGGGTGGCTGAAATCACGGCTGCCTAGCTTTCCAATCAATCGGCACTTGCTTTTACTTGCGCCCATTTGGATCGCCCATGATTAGCTTCCAGCTCCCGTCGGATTGGCGGCGTAGAATTTCGATTGCGTTGTTGTGAACCGGAACGGTCTTTCCGGATTCATCTACTCTTGTGCCTTCAAAGTCGGTATATAACTGTGCAATATCGCCAACGGTCACCGCTCGAACGACGCGGCTTTGAAAATGCGTTCTGGCTTCGATCAAGCCGCGCAGTACCTTTCGAATCGCATCACGGCCACCCAGCGTTTCGCCAGACTTGTTTACGAAATGAGCCTCCGGTTCGTACAGCGTAATCACCGCATCGAGATCACCGGCGTTGAGACGCTGTTCGAACTGGCGCGGCCAATCCTCGGGCTTATCCGGCAATGTTGCGGACATCGTTGGTGACGAGGTTCCGGATCCTGCAAGACCAACCGATGAACTGGCGCGACAAATTGCAACGGTAAACGAAGCTGCTGCGGCAAGCGCCGCGATGGTTCGCACATGGTTCCACATGGTCCAATTCTTCAGATAATTCGTCCAAACACGACCAGCATCCGCACTTGAGGGATCTACCGCGGCAAGCGCATCGTTCAAGGGCACATTGCATGCAATTGTCACTAAAATCGTGCCGATGAGATAAAGCAGGCTGCCGACGAGCAGAGAACCAGCGCCCGGTTTTTGCCAGCGAACGAATGAGCTAATGGTAAGCGCCAAACAACACACCGCGGTGCCAAAAAATACGGCGAAAAACCATCTGTTGAGCACGACGACGTTAATCGATTGCATGGCCGCTATCCCCTGCACCGGAGGAACGCGCGCCAAAGCCTTCATAACGAAATTCGAAAAAGCGAAAAAGATTCCAGCCACAAGACCCGAGCCGAGTGCTGCGACAAACGTCAGGAGGTAGATCGGATTATTCATCTGTCTAAAAGTGCAGACGCATTTTCCGACGTCGTTTTCATCGTGCGCATCGAAATGCTAGGTGACTGCGCGACGAAGAACTTCCGGGGACACATTCGCACCCGTGACCAAAAGCACAATCTCGGCATCGGCGTAATCGGATGGGTCCTGAAGGAACGCCGCCGTCGCCGCTGCACCGGAGGCTTCGGCAACTACATGCTCGTCGAGCATAAGAATGCGGATCGCGTCGAGTAGTTCCTGCTCCGAAACCAAACGCACTTCATCCACCAATTCGCGGATAGCGGTCACATTTGCTTCGAGAGGATGGAGCGATGCTAACCCGTCAGCAATCGTGTTGCATTCATCGGTGACGACGACTCGCCCTTGCTGCCATGATCGCACGTAGGCGGGCGCCTGTTCCGCCTGAACACCGATGATGCGAACCCCCGGGAAGCGACGCTTCGCTTCAGCGGCCACACCGCGGATCAGCGCGGTATCACCCATCGGGACAAAAATGACGTCAGGCGCTGGCATCTCGTCCAGGATTTCACTGGCGATCGTGGCGGTACCCGCCGGAACGAGCGGATCGCTCGCATCGTCGAGAAAATAGTGGCCGTGCTCGCGCGCAAACTCTGCGGCGCCTTCGCTCGCTGCCGATCCACCCATGGTGCCTCGCTCGATTACTTTTGCACCAAGCGCGACAATGCGCGCGCGTTTCACCGGGTTCGGATTTTCCGGAAGAAAAATCGTGACGCCAACTTTTGCGATGCGCGCAGCGTAAGCAACAGCGGCCCCGTGATTACCGGTGCTCGCGGCAACAACTCCTGGCACCGGGCGCTGTGCCGCAGTTGTAAGCAAAGCGTTCAACGCTCCGCGTGGCTTGAAGGAGCCGGTCGGTAGATCGCTTTCAATTTTTAGATAGACGCGTGCGCCTGAACGTTGCGCGAGTGATTCCGCCGACGCGAGGCGCGTGGGTCGAAAATATCGCGACAACAATTCGCGTGCGTGTTCGACTTCCTTCGCGCTCGGAATCATCGCGCAGACTTCATTCCTCACACCCACTGATAGGCGCGAGCCAACTCGTTGTGATCGCACAGACCAAGATCGACGATGTGAGGGGAACTGGTCGCATAAAGGATTCCTATCGATTGCTGAAGCACAGGTAAAGTTCGTTTCGACGAGACGTCGAAAAACCCGGGTCAGACTGGGACGAGGTAGTCGTGGCGACTACTCTCCTCGCCGACTGCATCGCAATGCCGATTCGCGTTTGCATTGCGCTTTCTAAATGCCGAATGATTCGGCACAGTTCTCGCCGTGCAGCCTTTAATCGCTTTCCTCCAGCAACGCCAGGAATGCTAAAACTTCACACACTCGGGTTTGTTGCCGTTGTCCTGGCGGGGCTTCTCTTTTCTTCCTGTGCGGTGGCTCCCCGACGCGTCGGTCCGGCTGCAGGCGAATTGAAAATCACGCAGGACATCATTCCTCCAGGGAACTGCGGACGCCCCTTGCATCGGCCGATGCGTCCGACATTTATCACTATTCATTCGACCGACAATAGGTCTCGTAGCGCCAACGCATTGAATCACGCGCTCGCCATGAACAAAGGGCTCCGAGGCCGTCACAATCGCACTCGATTTCTCACCTGGCATTTCACTGTGGACGATCATTCCATTTACCAAACCCTCCCCACTAACGAAACCGGAGAGCATGCTGATTACGAAGGCCAGGGAAACAGGTCGTCCATCGGTATCGAAATGTGTGTAAACCGGGGCAACGATATTGGCAGCACCGTCGACCACACCGCACAACTCACAGCCAGACTGATGCGTCAATATGATATCCCTCTCGATCATGTTGTCCCGCATATGCACTGGCACATGATCCGTTACAAAGACGGCCGCGATTTGAGGTACAAAAAATGCCCGAGAATCCTTCTCGATGCCGGTCATCTTGGTCCAAAATGGAGCGCATTTATCGCCAAAGTTTCGTCTTATGCACGATGAAGCCGGGAACGACGTCAGCTCCGGCCCTTCATTTGGGCACAATCATCGTGTTTTTGTAGAACAGATCTAACCGTGAGTCGAACAAGATCGATGACAACGGAACCGCATCGGCGAGATTGGCGAATTCATTCTCCAGGCGGTTCCGACGTTTCTCCAAAATCTCTCGCGTGAGCCTCTCATTGCCGCGTTGTTCAATGTATTTGCCTAGGCTGTCGCATACCTTGGACGGTTATGCAGCCTTCCCTTTCGATGGCCGTCCGCAGTCGCGAATCGTGAGTTTCGCCTCTCGCGAGCCTAATCTTTTGCCATTCGCCGCCGGAGCGCGCCGTCAATCGGCTACGACGATTTCTTCCTTCGTCGTCGGCTTGGTTGCCTTTGTCTCCGCCGCCCCTGCAAACGTTTTCTGGTCTGCTTTTCGGTTCCACCAATTTGCTGCAGGAAGCCGCCAAAATTAAATCCAAAAAGTTCCGTTATCTTTGTATTGAGTTCAGGCAAAACAAAGCGTTGCCCTAGACGAGACAGGTCATCTACCACGGTGTCAGCGAAATTAGCAAACTGTGAGCCTTTCGTGTTCTTGGCGAGCTTGTGGGAGTAACCGAGAGTATAGCCGGCGGCAAATCCTGCGGAGAGTGCACCAACGGTCCAGACAACGGGCTCTTTTTGGAATTCTTCCCGATAATCGAGTACGTTCGAAACTGTTTTTTTAACTGCCTGAAACTTTTGTTCTGCTGTGTCTTGTATCTGGTCAACGGTATCTCTCAGCGAGTCAGTCGTCCGTCTAATTTGGCGTTGAAGTCCCTTCTTATGTGCGTCCTGTGATGTTGTTTCTATCATAATATTTTTGTCTCCTTTTTTGTTAATTCCCAATAACCACCTAAAATTCTTCTTTGAGCCACTGCTTATCGCGCTTGAGTTCAAGCGCAGTCTTCGGAATCATCCTCTGCTTCGCGAGGCGGCTTTTTCCCACCAGAATAATGAGGGTCCCAATAACCAGATACAGTAACGCTGTGATGATAAAGCCAAGTCCATAGCGAACGGCCGGGCTTAAATTTGTGCTATCGAATAGCATAGAGACCAAGAATGCGATCCCTGCATTGAGAAGGGCAAAGCCAACTACTCCTATAACCCCCCCGCCCAGAATCAGCGAAGCCCAACCCGCATAGGAGATCGCCTCCTCCTTCAGCTCCGTTTTTAAGAGCTGCAGTTTAGCGTCAAGGAGCTCAGTAAAATTGTCCGTCAAACGGCTAAATAGGGTTGGCAGATTCTGATCTGGCCTTTCCACTACCCGATTCGCTGTGTTCTCTTTAGGCATTTTTACTACAACAAACTGTGTTAGTTCGTTCCCGTCGTACTATTGACGCCACTTTCGCCTAATCGATTTAGCATCTCATCTGGCTGTTCTTGTTTCTTTCGAGGCTGCCTTTAGTAGCAGCGCGTCTAAATGGCTTCGCACGTAGGTGCAGCCTTGGTTTTGAAGATTTGCCCACTGGCGAGCAACCCTATAAAATCGGATGCCCGAAGAGGAAATAGCCCTAGGAAGGATTAGGCACTAGACGGCGCTTTGCGCCTGACATATTTGCTTTCGCTTAGAGCGATTCGCTTTCGCATCATAGTCCTTTGGACAACCGGTTTGGGGGTTGAGCTAGCCGGAATGGGAGGATGCGTCGGCGCTAGATCTCAAATCCGATTCGTTGGAACTATGACATTCACGGCTCTGCGAATGAAATTGGGTTGTGTCTCCCTTACCCATTCATGTCAGCAATTTCAGGAGCGCTCCTGCTTTTGCCGGAATATCTATCGTTCGGCCAACAACAAATTCGCGCAATGCCACAGCCAACCATTCGCGCGACGCCGTCGCTTCCTCGATAGTCAACCGCGCGCCCGAGTCTTTGTTCTTGAGATTGTATTTCGTGATCTCCACTTCAATTGGCTCGGCCTCGCCTAGTAATTCGAGGCGGACGCGAACCCGACGCTTTTTTGTGTCGATCGATAACTCCGTCATTTCGCCAATTCCTTTCAGCCAACTGTTACTGGCAAGCCGCGCAGTAAACGCCAGCGTCGCATCCTTCGAGCGGCGGAGAAATGTGCGCACTTCACTGTGAGCGGCAGCGGGTGTCAGCTCGCGCTGGCGGACTTTTTTGAATGAGCGCGTTTCTTACGGTCGCCGCCGCCGTTATTCAAACCCGGTAGCTTGTGCGCCGCGTCTTTCACCGCCGGCGCAAACCCCGCCACTGCTCTGGCGAGATGTTTACCACCGGGCAAGTGTTTCACGGCTTTTTTGATCTGCTTACCTCCGCTTTTGCCTTCCGCTCCGACGTACGTGGCTAGACCAGCCACCAAAGCAGTCGCCAAATGTTCCGCTACAGTCGATGCATGCTTGTTCACGACTTTCTTGAAACTCTTCCGGATTGCCTTGCGTGTTTTCTTTTTCAGTATTGCCATGATTTCAGTCCTCCCTTAATAGCATCGCTCGCCAATTGCTATTCGGACGCTGTTGTTTCCGTCGAATCAACGGAATCGCCGGAAAAGTGCTTCGCGCTGGGACAGCAGTTGATATCTGAATAGCAGATGAAATCACACCGTCCGAACGCCTTCGCACGACCTTCGGCGTGGCAAGCACGGCAGGCTCATTGCCGGCTACAAGACTGGGATCAACTCCTCGTGCCATCGTGTTGCTATACGTGATTCACGTATAGCAACGACTTCCGCCAAAAAAAAAGTTTCACCAACAAACCCCTCTGTGGACGCGCTAGGCACGAATGGCTTTTGCGATTGCGGTTCGCGCAAAACCGCGGGGCGCAGCTCGACCTTGCTCCCACTCTTGCAATGTTCGTTTCGAGATCTGTAATTTCAACGCCGCCTCGCTTTGCGAGAGATTATTCCGCTCGCGCCAGGCTCGCAGTCTTCGTGGAAACGCACCCGCTGCGAATCTTTGATGCCGCATTTGCTCAGGAAGTGTACCGAAAGCCATGTTAAGATGCTATACGTGAATCACGTATAGCATCAACTCCGCGCCCGGCCTTGAACCCGAGTCCTAGCCGTCATTCGCGACGCACTCTCATTCGCGCCGCGCGTCAGTTGACGTTACCTTTTCTTGGAACCAAGGATGGAGAGATCGATGTCGCGTGGGGTATTGCCAACAATCTTTCGGCAAGACAAGACAACGGAGGGAATTTCCCTCCAGCTGCGATGGGATCCGAAAGGTCCGCTCGATCTGCCGGGCTTCGAGGAAGTGTTGCTCGCCATCCATATCGGTCCGGCGGCAAAGCTCACTTGCCGACGCGGTGGCCGATATTACAGCGGCACGGCTGTGCATGGAGACATCGATGTTGTCCCAGCCCGCACTTCGATGCGGTGGGAAGCCCACGATCAGAATGACCGATCCCTTATCGTGACACTTCCGCAGCGGCTCCTGCACAAGGTCGCGCAGGAGTCGGAACTGGATCCGAAGCGCATGGAAGTCCTTAATCGATTTCAAATTCGCGATCGCGAACTGGAACTTCTTGGCTGGGCGCTCCAACGTGAGGCGGAGTCGGGTTATCCCTCCGGTCGCGTCTATCTGGATGGATTGACGGCGGCAATGGCGTCGCGGCTGGTCGCTCGGCACAGTTCTCTGGCGCGAAAATTTTCGCCGAACGGCAACGGCGGGCTGACCGGTTATCGCTTGAAGCAGGTCCTGGCCTTTATCGAGGAACAACTGACCGAGGATTTATCGCTGGAGCGAATCGCCGCCGTCGCCGGCGTGAGCAGCTCACATCTGAACACGCTTTTTCGTCATTCGATGGGTGTGGCTGTGCATCAATACGTCATTCAGCGACGGGTGGAGTTGGCGAAAACGCTGCTCCTGCAGAAGGAGAAGTCAATTACCGAGATTGCGCTTGAAGCCGGCTTCGCGCACCAAAGCCATCTCGCGCGCCATATGCGGCGCATGCTTGGCCTGCCGCCGCGGGCACTGAAGCGTCTTCTCGGGGACGCCTCCGCAGAGCGCTGAATTTCATCCGCCGTTTGTGCTCAAACGCGTCGGAACAGGCGCGCAATTTTTTCGCAGCGGGAGGATGTTGTGTTCATGAAACGCAGAGATTTTTTAACGATTACGTCGGGAACTATGTTGGCGCTGGCGGTGAAACCACGACTCTCGTCCGCTTCACCGGCCAGCGAGGCAGCTTCGTGGCACAAGGCGCGCAAGTTTGTAGACTTGCCTTTCGGTCGGGTGGCGTATGTGGAAAAAGGCGAAGGTCCGGCCGCGCTCTTCATCCACGGTTGGTCGCTCAACGGCTATCAATGGCGCGGTGCGTTCGACCGGCTCCACACCCAACGCCGGTGCATCGCGCCCGATATGATGAGCATGGGCTGGACAGAGACGCCGGACGCACAAGAAATTTCACCGGCGACCCAGGCGGCGATGTTGGGACAACTGCTCGAGAAATTGCGGATCGACACCGTCGACCTGGTCGGGAACGATAGTGGCGGCCTGACGGCACAGCTCTTCCTGGCTAAATATCCGGCGCGCGTTCGCAGCCTGCTCCTCACCAACTGTGATGTAGACGAAAACAGTCCGCCGCCGCAATTCCTGCCATTCATCGAGAAAGCGAGGCAGGGAACCCTGGTTGATGAGTTCGTCGTCCCACAGGCGGATGACAAGGCGCGCGCACGCTCCGCAAAAGGCGTGGGCGCTTTCTACACCCATCCAGAACGTCTCGCCGACGAGACAATCGAGATCTATTTTCGTCCCTTTGCAGATTCGAAGCTCAAGCGGATGCAACTCAATAAATTCTCCGTCGCCATGGCCACCAATCCCCTGGTCGCGATCCGCGACGATTTAAAGCAATGGAAAGGTCCGGCCCGCATGGTCTGGGGCACGAAAGATCCGCTTTTCGGTGTGCAATGGGCCGAGTGGCTCGACCGCACTCTGCCTGGCTCGCTCGGAATCCGGCGAATCGAAGGCGCTAACTTATTTTTCCCGGAGGAAATGCCTGAGTTGATTGCAGAGGAGGCACAGCGTTTGTGGCAGGAGAAAGCGGCGGCGCCATCATGAGCAAGCCCGAAAGCAGAACGGTGGCGGTTTTCGGAGCATACGGTCACACCGGGCGCTTCGTTGCTGCCGAGCTTCACCGGCGCGGGATAACCGCGATTCTTTCCGGACGCGATCGAGTGAAACTCGACTCGTTAGGGCCAGTTCATCCGGATTCGGACTTGCGTGTCGCTTCCATCGAAGACCCGGCCTCGCTCGACCGCGCCTTGGAGGACGCGGACATTGTAATCAATTGCGCCGGACCTTTCGGTGAAACTGCGCCGGCCTTAATCGAAGCGGCGTTGCGTGCGCGCTGTCATTACCTGGATGTGACCGGTGAGTCGCTCGTCACGATCGAAACATTTGCTCGTTATGCTGAAAGCGAACTTAGTGTCAAACGCGTGCAGGATGCGGACATTGTTCTAGTGCCGTCGATGGCATTCTACGGCGCTCTGGGCGACTTCCTCGCCACCGTGGCGCTCGGCAATTGGGCAGAAGCGGATGACATTTCCATCGCTGTCGCGCTCGACAGCTGGAAACCAACACGCGGAACACGACTGGCTGGCGAACGCCGAGCCGGACGGCGCGTTGTCTTCGAGAATGGCCGAGTCAAAGTGCTTCCTCCGAGTAACCAGATACCGACTGCGAGGTGGGAATTTCCTTCACCATTTGGCAGCCAGGAAGTCATAGGCGAATTTCCCACCGTCGACCTCGTCACGATGTCGCGCCACCTGCGCGCAGCGAAGATCAGCGCTTATCTTAACGTCGCGCCCATCCGCGACCTGCGCGATCCCAACACACCCGGGCCGGAGCCGGCGGATGAGAGCGGTCGTTCGGCGCAGATTTTTCTGGTGGAAGTCGTCGCGCGGCGCGACGACCAAAAGCGCAGCGCCATCGCGCGAGGGCGCGACATTTACGCGATCACGGCGCCGATCGTTGTCGAAGCTGCCGCGCACATCCTTGACGGTAACTTCAAGAGAAAGGGAATCGGCGCGCCGGCGGAGATCTTCGACGCGCGGGATTTTCTGGAGGCGCTCGCACCCGAACATCTCACGATGGAAATCACATGATCTCGCAACCGTCACGCGCAAAAGAAAAAGCACGACATCAGTGAAATGAGCTAACTGCGGAAACATCTTGAGCTGATATTTCGATAGCGGTTTTGTAGCATCAACCGTTGTTCACTGGAAAGAATATGCGGCTGTTACCGCCGCTGCAGGAGGAGCCCGACGCACGGCATTCCTAAATCACTTTCGACGGTCATAGACCGCAGCTACAAAGAACGCCTCGAAGTAGCGAGGCGGCTACAAGGTACCGACGCCTCGACGCGCCTTCATTGATTCCGGCGGCACAGCCCGGTTCGACTCGCTCAGGGAAGGCTCGCGTACATTCGACAAAAGTGCTTCGTCCTTGGACAAGTGGCTGATATTTCAATACCAGGTGAAATCGCAACGCGCTTCTGTATTCGCAGTATTCGTTCTTGGTTTAACTTTTGTCGGACCAATGCGTGCACAACAAACCCCGGCAGAACGGGTGGCTGAAATTCAGGCTGCTTTGCGCGACGCCAAACTGGATGGCTGGCTCTTTTATGATTTCCGGCACAGCGATCCGCTCGCTTATCGAATCTTGAAGCTGGACGAAAATATGTTGGCCTCCCGTCGCTGGTTCTATTACGTCCCGGCCTCGGGCGAGCCGGTGAAAATTGTGCAATCGATCGAGCAGTTCAAACTCGACTCGCTTCCCGGCAAAAAACTTGTGTTCCGCGGCTGGCAGGAATTGCAAACGCGGCTGCAGGAAGCGCTCGGCGCGTCAGCGAAGGGATCGAAGAAACGCATCGCGATGCAGTATTCGCCCATGAACGACATTCCCTACATCTCACGCGTGGATGCCGGGACGATCGAGCTGGTACGTTCGTTTGGAGTCGAACCAGTTTCGAGCGCGGAACTGGTACAAAAATTCGAAGCAGTGTTTTCCCCGGCTCAGTACCAGATGCATGTCGAAGCATCCGACAAAATGCATCGCATCATTCAGGATGCGTTTGCAGAGATTGCGCGCCGGATTCGTGCCCACGAACCAACAACTGAATGGGACATCGCGCAGTTCATGCAGCGTCGATACAGCGAGGAAGGGATGCAGCAGGAGCCAATGATCGTTGCGGTGAACGCGAATACTGCCAACCCGCATTACATGCCGACAAAGGACAAGAACTCACCGATCAAGCGGGGCGATTTTGTGCTGATCGATGCGGCCACGAAACTGAACAAGCCTGATGCAGTCGCGACCGATCAAACCTGGACCGGTTACGTGGGCGAAACTGTTCCGGAAGAGTACACACACATTTTCAACATTGTGCGGGAAGCCCGCGATTCAGCGGTCGATTTCATTCGCAAGAACGTTCGGGCTGGCAAACCGATCCGCGGCGCCGAAGTGGACGATGTCTCGCGCGGCGTAATTACCCGCGCAGGGTTTGGCGAACAATTCACACATCGGACCGGGCATTCGATCGGCGAAGAAACCCATGGCAACGGTGTGAACATCGACGATTTCGAAACGCGCGATTCGCGGCGCATCATTCCAGGAGTTTGTTTTTCAATCGAGCCCGGAATCTATCTCGAAGGAAAGTTTGGCGTTCGATCGGAAATTAACGTTTACGTTTCAGATAAAGACATCGAAGTCACGGGACAGCCAATCCAAACGGAGATCACTCGGATCTTGAAGGAGTAACGTAACGCGCAAAGGTGGATCGTGTCGCCGCGACGACACGATGCTAAATAGATCACCGTCGGCAGATTCTCGGCGGCAGAGCCGCATATGTCGTTGCCAACGCGTTGAGGACAACGCGTTCCACCTTAAGCGTTGTTAAGAATGGATCGCGCACTCATCGGTTACAAAACGCGCCTCGTCGCGATGCGTATTCCTGTTTGTGCATAAGAACGGGGTTCT
>Ga0307296_10001428_pt1 | contig 11977 bp, 8 predicted proteins | sample ER_DNA_153_FD_194467 | JGI IMG/M metagenome (GOLD analysis project Ga0307296, IMG submission 194467) | Bulk soil microbial communities from the East River watershed near Crested Butte, Colorado, United States - ER_DNA_153 | ecosystem: Environmental > Terrestrial > Soil > Floodplain | place: USA... | reverse complement strand
GCCATTCTGACAATCCTCGTTACTGGCTACCCAATGACGTTGATCGTGCTCGCGCCTTGAACGATGGGGTTGTTTGTTACCTTCGTAAGCCGGTTGATGAGCAGCATCAGGTACGGTGTCTTCGCGCGGCTCTCGAGTCAGGTGAGCCGGCCGAAGAGAATTAGTGAGCTCCTTGTCCGCGTCGGCTTCGATCACGGTACCCTCGCCTCGCCGACCGGTAGCGTGAACTGAAAGATGGCGCCGTTGGGCGCATTGGCTGTCGCCCACAGCCGTCCGCCATGTGCCTCGATGATCCTGCGACTGATCGCCAATCCTAGGCCCAGGCCGTGCGCCTTGGTCGTATAGAAAGCATCGAACAGCCGCTCGAGGCTCTTTGGATCCGGTCCGGGGCCCGAATCTTGGACCGCGACGAGCATGCTCTTCGACTCGTCTCTTGCGGAACGGACCACCAGCTCACGCTGACCCTCGCCGACTCCGCTCATGGCTTCGATGGCGTTCATCATCAGATTGAGCAACACCTGTTGGAGTTGGATTCGATCTGCCAGGATCGGCGGCAAATCGCCCCGGAGCTCAACCCGCAGGAGCACGCGATGCCCTTGCAGCTCGCTCCGCGTCAGGGCGATGACATCACGGATCGTGTCGTTGAGGTCGAGCCAGTTCTTCTCCGGGGGCGCTTTCTGCGCGAGCGCGCGAATCCGGCCGATGATCTCCGCAGCGCGATGGGCGGCCTCGATGACCATCGCCGCCGACTGCCGCGCTTCCTCGAGGTTCTGGGCCGCGAGCCAGCGCACGCAGGCAGTGGCGTCGTTGACCACGGCGCCGAGCGGTTGATTGATCTCGTGAGCGATCGAGGCCGTCAGCTCGCCCATCGTCGTCAGCCGCGCCACGCGGCTAAGCTCTGCTTGCGCCTCGCGCAATGCCTCCTCGGCGCGCTTGCGCTCGATGAACTGACCGATCTGGCTGCTGATGGTAACCAGCATGTTGAGCAGCTCCTGATCGGGCTGCCTGATCTCGCGGCTGAAAAACTCGATCACGCCCAAGACTTCCCCCCCGAGCAGGATGGGAAAGCCGAAGGCCGCGTGTAGTCCTTCGCGTTCGGCGATGGATGCGCGCGGAAAGTTTTCATCAGGAACGACATCGGGAATGTATTTGGGCTCAAGGCTGGACCACACCCGGCCCGGTAGTCCCAAGCCCGCAACGAAAGTGAGCTCCCGGCTGACTCTTTCAAATTCCGGGATTTCTATCGACGCTTTATGCCAAAGCTCGACACAGCGCAGCGCCTCGGCCTCCCGGTCCACGCGCCAGAGCGCGCCCACGTCCCATCCCAGACACTCGCCCATAGCCCGCAGTATTCTCGGAGTGGCCTCTTCGATCGTGGCCGCTTCCGCCAAGATCTGCGCAACCGTGTGCTGCACGCGGAGGCGTTCCTCTGCGCGCTTGCGCTCGGTGATGTCGCGGGCGATCTTAGAGGCACCGATGATCCGGCCGGCCGCGTCCCTGAGCGGCGACAAGGTCAGTGAGATATCGAGCAGGCTGCCATCCTTGCGCATCCGCACCGTCTCGTAGGACGTGATCCGCTCGCCGCGCCTGATGCGCTCCAGAATTCCCAGCTCTTCGTCGTGGCGGTCCGGCGGGATGATGATCAGGATGGACTTGCCGATGACTTCGTTCGCCTGATAGCCAAAGAGACCTTCGGCCCCGCCGTTCCAACTCTCGATGGTGCCATTGAGGTCCTTGCTGACGATGGCGTCCTCAGAGGAATCTACGATGGCTGCCAGCCGTTGTCCGACCACCTCCGCTCGCTTGCGCTCCGTCAAGTCGAGCACGAAGGCGACACCTTGATTCCCGACTTCCTCGAAGGTTGCCACGCCGATTAGCACGGGAACACGGCTGCCGTCTTTCCGGAAGTACTCCTTCTCGAATGGCTGCAAACTTCCGGTCATCTTGTGCTCTTGTATCAATCGCGCATCGCGATCCCGCCAGTCCGGTGGCGTGAGATCCGTCCAGCGAATGCGGCCCGCGACGAGGTCGTTATGATCGTACCCCATCATGTGGAGAAAGGCTTCGTTAGCCTCCAGAATCTGACCTTCGAAATCCCACATGAAGATCCCAATGATGTTGGAGTCGACCAGGCGTCGGATCTTCGCTTCGCGTTGTGCGAGATCGCGGTTGGCGTGCGCAAGCGCCAGCGTGCGTTGCTTCTCGGTTTCGAACAGGCGCACGTTTTCGATCGCGATCATCGCCTGGTTGGCGAAGGTCTCGAGAAGTGCGATCTGTTTGTCGGAGAACGGTCGGACCTCCATTCGTCGTACTAGAATTATTCCAATGGGGATGCCCTCGCGCAGCAACGGCGTCGCAAGCGTGGTGCGCCAACCCTCGTCTTTTACGTGCCTGCTGCCCACCGGGTACTCGCGCTCCTCCGCGGCGAGATCATGGACATGAATCGTCTGACGATCGTGCGCGGCTCGCCCAGTCACCGTGTCTCGGTCTGCGGGAAGGCCCTCGCGGCCATGGATAGTCGCCGAACTTTCCCCGTATGAAGCTACCAGCCAAAGAAGGTCGTCCTCCAGGCGCCAGATCCTCGCATTGCTCGAGTCGCACAGGCGCGCGGCATTTTTGGCTACCGTGTCCAGCACCGACTGAATGTCGTTCGGCGAGTTTGAGATGATGCGCAACACCTCAGAGGTGGCAGTTTGTTGCTTCATAGCCTCGACAAGGCGCTCACGCGCGTCGGCGATCTCGCGTCTGCATGCTTTGAGCTCTCGTTCGAGATCGGCGCGGGTCTGGCGAGCTCGACCAACACGGGCCTTCGCTCCGGTCAATTGAAGCTTGCGACCTCGCGTTCGGCTCTTCGCCTCTTTGCGAGACAAGGTCACCTCCATCGCCAGATTAGCCCAATGCTGGTCGTCACAGCCGAGAACGGGGACCTACCGAGAGAATAGCACGCAGCCCAGAGCGCGCGTCAGGCCCGGTTGCGCACACGAGCGCGACGGCCTGCCCGATGGCGTGAACATTCCACGAACGCTCAAGCCTCTCTTGGAGGAATTTGATCCAACATGATCTCGCGACGCGCGGCTATTCTGAACGTGTTGGTTCTCGGCGGCCTCGCCGGCAGCCGCATGCCGGCGTGGGCGCAAAGGCGCGCCAACCCGGTGGCGCAGGCTCGACACCGACAACGACGGCACCATGGCCGAGGCCAAGAAGGCCACCGGCGCGCTGTTCGACTGGCTCGACCGCGATCGTGACGGCACGCTCGACCGGCGCGAGCTCCGGGGCCGGGTCGACGCCAAGGAGTTTGCCGCCGCCGATCCGGACAAGGAAGGCATGCTGACTAAGGACGAGTACTTCACGATCGTGGAAAAGCGCTTCAAGGCCGTCGACTCCGACAATGACGGCACCGTCTCGGCCGCAAAATTGCGCACCAAGGCGGGCCGCGCGTTGCTGCGCCTGCTGGTGTTCTAGAGCGCGTGCCGGTTCAGATGAACCGGGATGCGTCCAGATTCTCGCGTTGGCGAATATCCTTTTTCGGAAAACCGGCGTCCACTTTTCCGGGATATGCGCTAGGCCACACGGGAGCTACGGTCTAAAGGTCGATAGCGATGTTTCCTCCGGCATCAAGCGCCGCATGCGCATCCGGGGGAACAACGCAGGTCGAGTCGTATTCTTCGACGATCAGCGGTCCGACGCGCCGTGTCGCAAGGTCCGAGCGCCGGATGACCGGCGTTCTCATCCACCCGCGCCCGCGACCGAAATACGCGTCACGCGGCGGCGACGGAGGGAGCTCGGGGCGGCTGACGACGACGCGTTCCGGCACGCCGCCGCCGGCGCGCAAGCCAATGGCGACAACCTGGATCGAGACGAGTTCCACCGGTTCGTCGCGCCCGGCGCGGTGACCATAGGTGCGCTCATGCTCCGCGCCGAAGGCTTCCTCAAGGTTAGCGACCATCGCGGCATCGACCGGCCCGTCGACGACGGGCACTACCAGTTCGTAGGTCTGACCCTTGTAATGCAATGCCGCGGAGCGCTTGAGCTGTGCACGCGCGCCGACGAAACCGTCCGTCGCGAGCGCCTCAGCCGCCTGTCGCGAGAGCGCGTCCCAGGCATGGCCGATTTCCGAAACATCGGCCTCGCGCAGAACCCGACGGAATGTCCGCGCGTAGTGATACTCGACATCCGCATAGAGGAGCCCGAAGGACGAGAACAGCCCGGCGCAGGGCGGTACGACGATCCGCTTGATGTCGAGAGCCGCCGCCATGCCCGCTGCGAATAACGGCCCGTTGCCGCCGAACGCAAACAGCGCAAATTCCCGCGGATCGCGTCCGCGCTCGCTCGACACCGCGCGGATCGCACGGATCATGTTCGACGCCGCGATCTGATGCGCGCCATGGGCCGCGTCTTCCACCGTCATCTTCAACGGTGTCGCGATGGTCGCGGAGAATACCGCGCGCGCCTTCTCGGCGTTGAGCTTGAGCGCGCCGCCCACCAAATGCCGCGGATTGATGTAGCCGAGCAGCACGTTCGCGTCGGTGACGGTCGGCGTCTCACCGCCCCGATCGTAGCAGACCGGGCCCGGCGAAGCGCCGGCGCTCTGCGGTCCGATCTGCAGAGCGCCGCCTGCGTCGATCCAGATATGCGAACCTCCGCCCGCGCCGACTTCCGCGAGATCGATCGCCGGAACCTTGAGCGTGTAGCCCGCGCCGGTAAGGAGTCGCGAGCCGATCATGATTTCGGCACCGACCGCATATTCCTGCGCGCGCGTCACCTCGCCGTTCTCCACCATGGCCGCCTTCGCGGTGGTACCGCCCATGTCGAAGGTGATGATCTTGGCAAGCTTCTTCGAGCGGGCGACGGCTTGCGCGCCGACGACGCCGCCCGCCGGGCCGGACTCGACGATATTCATCGGCCGCGCCGCGGCGGCGGCGTTCGTCGTCAGCCCGCCATTCGATTGCATCAGGAGGAGGCGCGCGGGAATGCCGGCCGCGTCGAGCCCGGCACGCAACGCGCGCAGATAGGTGGCCACGATCGGCATCACATAGGCGTTGATCGTCGTCGTCGACGTTCGCTCGTACTCCTTGATCTCAGGCAGCACCTCGAAGGAGATGCTCAACGAAATGTGCGGCGCCTTGCGCTGCACGACGTCCTTGATCAGCAACTCGTGGACCGGATTGGCGAACGAATTGATGAGGCAGACGGCGATCGCTACCACATTCTCGGCTAGCAACGCGTCGACGGCACGCGCGGCATCGGCCGGATCGAGCGCCCTCTCAATATTGCCCTTGTGATCGACGCGCTCATCCACGACCTTGCGCAGGTACCGCTCGACCATCGGCGGTGGCTTGGTCCAGGTGAGATCGTAGAGGCGCGGCATCCGCAATGTGCGAATCTCGAGCACGTCGCGAAAGCCTTTCGTCGTAATGAGGCCGACGCGCGCGCCCTTGTGCTCGAGAATAGCGTTCGACGCGACAGTCGTGCCGTGGCGGATTTCCTCGATAGCCTCGCCGGTCAGCCCGGTTTCGCCAAACAGCTCAATCAATCCATCGACGATGGCTTGTGCATAATTGCCGACGCTCGACGACACCTTCCTGGTGTAGATCGAGCCGTCCGAGCCGAGAACGACGATGTCGGTGAAGGTGCCTCCGATATCGACACCGACGCGAACTGAGGGAGCCATGTCGTCTACTCGGCGGCTGGAGCGCGTCCCGATTGGATGGAATCGGAACGCGCTCCAGATTCTTGCTTTGGCGCATGTCCTGTTGGGAAAACCGGTGACCACTTTTCCGGGACATGCGCTAGCTTCGGAGCGGCCGGCTCGTGCCATTGGACCTTGGGCGCCTCACGCCAGCCGCGCGCATCGCGGATTTCAGCGCGAAGCCTCTCCGTCGCCTCTTCGTTGACACGCCACGTCGCCGTGTCGATGACAACGCCATAGTCAGACCTGGCGCGCTCCGCTGACAGGAATTCGTTGCGCACGTCGCGCAGCACGGCATGCGGATCGCGCTCAACCGGATCGCCCCAACCGCCGCCGCCCGCAAGCACGTGGCGGAACACATCGCCCTTGCGGATCGTCATCTTGAGCTTCGACGGAAGGAGGCGGCTATCGGTATCAGGATTGAGATAATTTTCGGACGGCTGGCCGGGGCTGCCGCCATAGAGGCCGAACGGCCGGTGGTCACGCCGGTCGGAACGGACCTGGAGCATCCCTTCGTGCTCGAGGAATCGATAGTCACGCCGGAACGGAACGCCGCCGCGATACTTTCCGGCCCCGGCCTTGTCCGTCACAAACTCGTACGCAATGATCGACAGCGGCATTTCAGCTTCCGTCACCTCGATCGATTGCGACGCCATATTCGCCATCATATGGGAGTTACCGTCGAGGCCGTCGGCCCAGGGACTGCCACCCCATGCCCCGCAGGTGAAATCCACGTAGACGAACGGCTTACGGTGCGCATCATAGCCGCCGAAGGAAATGCCGGTGTTGCCCCCGTCGCCCGCCGCCGTCACCTTGTCCGGCAGCATCATGGCGAGCGCACCGAACATGCAATCCACCATGCGGAAGCCCGTCAGTCCGCGCGCCGCACATGCGGCCGGCAGCACGCAGTTGCCGATCGTGCCGGGCGGACAGATCACCTCGATCGCACGGTAAACGCCTTCGTTGCTCGGTATGTTCTGCGGCAGCACGGACCGCACGGCGCAGTATGACGCGGCCTTGGTGAAGGACAGCGTGTTGTTGATCGCGCCCTTGACCTGCGGATTGGTCCCGGTCCAGTCGACCACCATGCTGTCGCCGGATTTGCGGATCGTCACGAACAGGCGGATCGGCTTGCCGTAATCGATGCCGTCATCATCGATGAAATCTTCAAAACTCCATTCGCCGTCCGGGAGTTTGGCGAGCTCTGCGCGGGTGAGGCGCTCGGCGTGATCGAGCACTTCGGCCATGAGACGTTTCGTCAGCGCAGCGCCGTATTTGGAAACGAGGTCCGCGAACTGCGCTTCGGCTATATGGCACGCGGCAAGCTGCGCGCGTAGATCGCCCTGCACCTGAACCGGCAAGCGGACATTCTTCTCGATGAACGTCATGATGGTCTTGTTGAGCTTGCCGGCCTCGTAGAGCTTCATCGGCGCGATCCGCAACCCTTCGGCATAGATCTCGGTCGAGTCCGACGCGTTCGAACCGGCGACACGGCCGCCGACATCGGAGTGGTGACAGCATGTGCATGCGAACCCAAGCCGCTCGCCCTCGTGGTACAGCGGCTTGAAGATGAAGATGTCCGGCAGATGCATGCCGCCGTCGAAGGGGTCGTTCATGATGAACACGTCGCCGGGCGCCATGTCGTCATCGAAATGCCGCAACACCGACGCGAGCGCCGTCGGCACGGAGCCGAGATGTCCCGGCAAGGTCAGGCCCTGTGCGACCAGCTTTCCGCCGGCGTCGGCGAAACCGGTGGAAAAATCCATGTTGTCCTTGAGGACGCCCGAATAGGTCGTGCGGAAGATCGTCAGCGCCATATCGTCGGTCATCGAAAACAGCGCGTTTTTGAAGAGCTCGAAGGCGATCGGATCGAATGTGTCAGCCACGGGTACGCCCTTTCTCACGTGCTCGCGCCGCGCGCCGTGATGGGCCAGAGCGCTTCGACTCGGCCGTGCCGCACGCCGATATACCAGTCGTGCAGGTTGACCGTCGGATCGCAATGGCCGGGGATGAGCCAGACCTTTTCGCCGAGCCTCAGGCGCTCCGCCTGGGCGCCGATCTTCAGCTTGCCGTGCTCATCGGAGATATTGGTGACCTCGACATCCTTGAGGCCGTGGACCCAGGGCGGACCTTTCTCGCCGCTGTAGGACTTCAGCCCCGCGTCCACGATGGCGCGGCCGTCTGCGGGAACGCTGATCACGGTCGCCAGCACGAACAGGCTGTGCTCGAAGGCGGTGTAGAGCCCGCCGTCCTTGTTGCCGATCCTCGCGTATTCGGTGTCCATGAACACATATGAGCCGACCTGCAGCTCGTTATAAACCCCGCTTTCCGCCTCGAACGCGAAAGTGCCGGTTCCGGCGCCCCCGACGATCTCGCAGGTGAGACCGTCTGCCTTCAGGGCGTCGAGCGTCTCGCGGACGGAATCGACCGCGGATGCGATCGCCTGGGCGCGCTGCTGATATGTCGCCATGTGCTGCGCGCGGCCGTGATAGGCTTGCAGCCCGCGAAATTTGAGATTCGGCGCGTCGGCGATACGGCGGGCGAGTACGGCCGCATCCTTTCCCGGCGCAACGCCGCAGCGCTCCATGCCGACCTCGATCTCGACGAGGCCGCCGAGCTCGACATCGAAGTCCTCCGCCACCCGAGAGGCTGCATCGACCTGCTCGGGAGAGTCGAAGCAGAGCGCGATCGTGGCATCACGCGCGAGCGCGGCAAGTCGGCGCAACTTACGATCGCCGACGACCTCATTGCTCACAAGGACGTCCGTCACGCCGCCGCGCACCAAGGCTTCCGCCTCGCCGACCTTTTGGACACATTGACCGACGGCGCCCTGCGCCATCTGCCGCAGCGCGATGGCAACCGATTTGTGAGTCTTGGCGTGCGGACGCACACGTACCCCGGTCGCACGCGCAAACTCGGCCATTTTCGCAATGTTGCGATCGAGCGCGTCGAGGTCGACGAGGAGCGCCGGAGTGTCGATGTCGTCGACGGGAGCACCGATTTCGGCGGGCGGCAGGTTCATCGGTCTCATCCAAACATGCGCGGCGCCCACATGACGACGTCCGGCCAGATGCAAATGATCGCGATCATGATCAGCAGCGCGATCACGAACGGCGCGGAGCCGAGCTCGACGTCGGAAAGCTTGCCGCGGCCGCGAATGCCCTGGATGACGAACAGGTTGATGCCGAAGGGTGGCGAGATCATCGCGGTCTGGATGAGCAACACGATGAGGATGCCGTACCACACGGAATCATAGCCTGCCTGCACCATGAGCGGCGTCGTGATCGGTATCGTCGATATCATCATCGACAGTTCTTCCATGAAGGTGCCGAGCACGAGATAAAGCGCGATCACGGCCATGAGAACCTGTACCGGCGACAACTGATACGCCGCGATCAGCCGACTCAGCTGCTGCGTCAATCCGATCGTCTGGATGACGACGTTGAGGAAGAAAGCCCCGATCAGGATCGCCACCACCATCGCGGTCGTGCGAACCGTCGCTTCACACACATCGCGCAGCATGGCGAAGCTCAGCCGCCTGCTCCAGGCCGTGATCGCGAGCGCGCCGACAATGCCGACAGCGGCCGCTTCCGTCGCCGTCGCAATGCCGTAGAAAATGGCACCAATGACGATGATCAGCAGAACCAGCGGCGGCAACAGATCGGGCAAGGTACGAATCCGCTCTTCCCAGCTGGTCGCGATCTTGTTGCCGCCCCAGTGCGGTTTCCACATGCAGGCGATCAGAACGGTCAGGCTGAACAGGACCGTCAGGATGAACCCCGGAAGGAACCCCGCGAGGTAGAGCTTCGGCACCGACGTGTCGGTCATGACCCCGTAGATGATCATATTGATCGAGGGCGGGATCAAGATGCCGAGCGTTCCGCCCGCTGCGAGCGTCCCGAGAAAGAGCGGCTCGTTGTATTTGTGCTTGTCGATCTCTCCCATCGCGACGACGCCGATCGTCGCCGCGGTCGCGACGCTCGAGCCGGACACCGAGCCGAACAATGCGCAGGCGCCGACGTTGGAGTGCATCAGCCCGCCCGGCAACCATGACAGCCATTGCATCAGCGTGGAATACATCCGCTCGGCAATGCCGCTGCGCAACAGAATTTCGCCGAACATGATGTAGAACGGGATCGCCGTGAGGATGAAGTTGCTGGTGGTCGACCAGGTCAGCTCGCCCAGAATGCGGGTCAGCGGCATTGAGGAGTAGAACTGGTTGAGGACTACGCCGGTCAGTCCCATGCCGGCGGAGACCGCGATCGAGCTGCCCAGTATGACGAGCAGGACGATGAGGGAAACGGCAGCGGTCATGGCTCGCGGCCCTGGCGTTCCCGCGCAAATGCTTTCTCGACGTTGATGACTTCCTCCTGCGCCTCCGCCACGGCCGATTTCGAGCCGATCAGCGCGAACAACCTGTCAAAATCGCCCATGACAAAGGCGCGCAGCCCGCGCGTGAACAGCAGCACAGAAACCAGGACGAAGAAGACGAGGCCGAGGACCCAGAGGCTCTGCGGCACGACCAGCGGCATCTGTATCTCGGAGAGCGAATGCGAGTCCGACACCCAGGACTGCTTCAGCACGCCCCACGCATGATAGGTGACAAGCGAAAAGAAGAACATGAATGCTGCGAGGCTGAGGAGATCGAGCACAGCCCTGACTCGCGTCCTCACGCGCACGTAGACGGTGTCGATGCGAATGTGCGAGCGCGTCAGCACCGCCGCCGAAAGCCCCCAGGCGCTTGCGATCGCGAGTGCATAGCCGGATAACTCGTCGGCGCCGCCGATCGTCCACGAGAGCGTGTAGCGCAGCGTGATGTCTATGCAGATTGCGATGGAGGCGATGAGCAACAACGCCCCCCCGACAATCGCGCCAACGCGCGATATCCTCTCGGCGATCGTTTGCAGCCGCAGCATCGGCTCCCGCTCCCGATTGGTCGATCAGCTGATCGAGCCCGCGATCAGATTCGAGTTCAGATGTGAGAGCAAGTCTCGGGCCAACTGGAGGTCATCCAAAGATCACGGCGTGGGTGCCGTCAGCCCAAGCGCCGCGCCGACGGTTGCATTCCACTCCTTCGCGCATTCGACGCCACAGCGCTTGGCCCAACCGGCGAGGATCGCGCTCTCGAGCAGCTTCTTGTGCGTTTCTGCCTCCTCAGGCTTGACTGCCACAAGCGTCGTCGTCGCCAGCTTGCCCATGGTGCACGGCTGCTTGCCGGTATTGCAGTTGTCAGCCTCGCCGGTCGTCGTTTTGATCGTCGTCCACATCTTGTCTTCATAGGCCCTGAGCTGCTCGACCAGGAACGCTTGCGTCTTCGGATCGAGCCGCTTCCAGGTGTCGAGGTTGACGGCCACGACATTGATGCTCCATCCGAGCGACATCGGATAGATCGATTTCGTGACCTCGTTCCAACCGGCCGTGTTGCCGGACAGGCTGCCCGTCACGCCGCAGTCCACCACCCCGGCGCTGAGCGCCGGCACCACTTCGGCGAATGCCATGCTGATCGCGGTCGCGCCGACGCCGCCGAGGAAATCGCGCATCGTGTTGTTGAACACGCGGATCTTCTTGCCCTTGAGGCCGGCAAGCCCCGCGATGACGTCCTTGCACCAGAAGACCTGAGACGTATTGCCGCCGAACGCCAGCAGTTTGGCGTTCCAGTTCTTCTGCATCTGCCGGTCGATGACGGCGCGGTAGGCGTCGCACGCCTTGCGCGCGCTGTCCGGATCAAGCGTCAGTCCGGCGAGATCGCAGCCTTCAAAGCGCGGGTCGTCGCCCGCCATCTTGGAGATGTCCAGGCCCGCGAAGTCCATCACGCCGAGCTTCAACAGCCGCAGCATGGTCTTGTCATCGATGCTCATCTGGTCGAGCGGTGTGATGTCGGCCGTGATGGCACCCTTCGATACCTCGGTGATCGTCTTGCGCCAGAACGGCACCTCGTCATGAATCGAGACCGGCGTCGGACTATTGAGCCCGATAACCTTGAAGTGGTTCTTCGGAAGATCCTGCGCTGCAGCGCCGAACGCGAGCCCGCTTACCAAGAGTAATCCTGTCAGCAACCAGCGCAGCATGTGCGATCTCCACTCGTTCGCGGTCGGTGAGGCATTGCCGGCACTGAGAGTGTGTCACCAACGACCGTCGATTGGCAACGAATGTTCAGCGATAACACTGACCTCAGGATAGCCGACCGCTCGGCTTCAGCCTCTACGAATAATGAGGACGTGCCCTAGCGCGAGGTGGATTCTGGCTCTGTTGTGGCCGCCGCGGTTTTGGAGTCCATCCTCGCGACAG
>Ga0307296_10001426_pt1 | contig 11979 bp, 9 predicted proteins | sample ER_DNA_153_FD_194467 | JGI IMG/M metagenome (GOLD analysis project Ga0307296, IMG submission 194467) | Bulk soil microbial communities from the East River watershed near Crested Butte, Colorado, United States - ER_DNA_153 | ecosystem: Environmental > Terrestrial > Soil > Floodplain | place: USA... | reverse complement strand
GCGCCGCCCGAGGCGACCCAGCGGCCGGAGGCCCCGGAGCCGGTCCGGCGCCAGGAGGCCCCCGCACCGCCCGCGGCCCCCGAGCCGGTCCAGCGCCGGCAGGCGCCCGCGGCCCCGGAACGGCCGGATGAACAGGCTGGCAGCGGCGGTGAGGGCGCCGAGGCGGGCCCGGCTGCGGCCGGCGAGACCGCGGCCGTCCGGACCGGTCGCCGCCGCCGGCGTGGGGGCCGTGGCCGAGGCGCCGCCGACCCGACGGCCGCTCCCGCCGAGACGGCCGGCTCCGACCCCGGTGCCACCGAGGCGGCCGGCTCCGATGCTGCCCCGGCAGCCACCGGCGTCACCGGTCTCGGCGGCCCGACCGCCCGCGTCCCCGCTCCCGTGCCCGACCCGGCCGGCGACGGCCCGGCTCCGGCAGGGCCCGACGCCCCTCTGGGCGAGGCCGCGGCCGCCACCTCCAGCGGGTCGGCCAGGACCCGGGCCCGGCGCCGCCGCCGGGCCGCGGCCAAGACCCGCGGCCGGGATGGCGCCGCCGACCCCACCCAGCCGGCCGTCCCCGGCGGCGCCCCGGCTGACGAGCCCGCCGGGCCTTCCGGCGCCGGCGGCGCCACGGCCGGCGAGGCCACCAAGCCGGCCCGGGCCGACGGCGACACCACCGAAAGCACCAGGACCAGGGCCCGCGGTGCCCCCGCCGGTGACGAGGACGCCACCGCGGCCCCCACTGGGACCCCCCAGGGCGAACGGGCCGACCAGCCGCAGCCAGACTCGGCGCCCGCCCGCACCTCACGGTCGCGGCGCCGCTCCGGCGGAGGCGGCAACGGCGAGGCCCAGCAGGCCCGCCCCGGGAACGGCGAGCCCCAGCCGGACAACGGCGAGCCCCGGGCCGCGGCCGGCACCCGGACCACCGGCGAGCGCGGCTCCGGCCGCAGCCGGCGGCGGGGCCGGGGCGGCGGCCGCCTGGTCGCCGTCGACGCCGGCGCGGCCGCCGAGACCCCCGAGGCCCCGCCCGAGGGCGAGGCCGACGAGCAGCAGGGAAGCGGCCGGAACCGGTCGGGCGGCTCCGAGCGCTCGACCCGGCTGGAGACCCGGTCCAGGCGCGAGGGCGCCCGCCAGGGCGACCGGGGCCGCCGGCGCCGCCCCTCGGGCCTGACCGAGGAGCAGAAGCGGATCCTGCGCGAGGAGGGCCCGGACCGGCGCATGGTCGTCACCGAGGGCGCCGAGCGCACCCAGATCGGCGTCCTCGAGGGCCCGACCCTGGTCGAGCACTACGTGACCCGCAAGGCCGGCCGCTCCATGGTCGGCAACATCTACCTGGGCCGGGTCCAGAACGTCCTACCCGGCATGGAGGCCGCCTTCGTCGACATCGGCCGCGGCCGCAACGCGGTCCTGTACGCCGGCGAGGTCAACTACAACGAGGAGGACCTGGACGGCGAGGCACCCCGGATCGAGAAGGTCCTCAAGGCCAGCCAGCCGGTCCTCGTCCAGGTGACCAAGGACCCGATCGGGGCCAAGGGCGCCCGCCTCACCGCCCAGGTCTCCCTGGCCGGCCGCTACCTGGTCCTCCAGCCCGAGGACAACACCTTCGGCATCTCCCGCCGGCTGCCCGAGGCCGAGCGGTCACGGCTGCGCGACATCCTCAAGGAGGTCCGGCCCAAGGGCCTGGGCCTGATCGTCCGCACCGCCGCCGAGGGGGCCAGCGCCGACGACCTCCGCGCCGACCTGGCCCGCCTCCAGGCCCGCTGGGAGGCGGTCGAGGGCAAGGCCAAGAAGTCCAGCGCCCCGGCCGCCATCTACTCCGAGCCCGAGCTGGTCGTGCGGGTCATCCGCGACATCTTCTCGCCCGACTTCGTCGAGCTGGTGGTCGACGGCGACGAGCTCTACCAGCGGGTCGAGGAGTACCTGACCGAGGTCGCCCCCGACCTGCTGCCCAAGCTGCACAAGCACCAGGGCAAGCTGCCGGTGTTCGAGCACTACCGGGTCGTCGAGCAGATCCACAAGGCCCTGGAGCGCAAGGTCTGGCTGCCGTCGGGCGGCTCGATCGTGATCGACCGCACCGAGGCCATGACGGTCATCGACGTCAACACCGGCAAGTTCGTCGGCAAGGCCAACCTCGAGGAGACGGTGGTCGCCAACAACTTGGAGGCGGCCGACGAGATCGTCCGCCAGCTGCGCCTGCGCGACATCGGCGGCATCATCATCATCGACTTCATCGACATGCTGTTCGAGCGCAACCAGCAGGCCGTGGTCGACCGCCTCCGGACCGCCCTGGCCAGGGACAAGACCAAGAGCCAGGTGATGGAGGTGTCCTCCCTGGGCTTGGTCCAGATGACCCGAAAGCGCGTCTCGGGCGGCCTGCTCGACAGCTTCTCCGAGACCTGCCCGACCTGCGACGGCCGCGGCGTGGTGATCACCCACGAAATCCAGTAACCTTGGCGGTCGGCGCTCCGGCGACCCTGCCTGACGCCGCCCCCATCTGTGAAAGGACGATCCCAGGTGTACGCCGTCATCCGGACCGGCGGAAAGCAGTACAAGGTGAAGGTCGGCGACCTCATCGACGTCGAGAAGCTCGGCGGCGACGACGGCGCCAGCCTCGAGCTGGAGCCGCTGCTGGTCGTCGACGACGACGGCAACGTGACCTCGGCCGCCGGCGACCTGGCCAAGGCCAAGGTCACGGCCAGCGTGGTCGACCAGCGCCGGGGCCGGAAGATCCGCGTCTTCACCTACAAGAACAAGACCCGCCAGCGCCGCACCCTCGGCCACCGCCAGTCCCTGACCAGGCTCAAGGTCGAGACGATCGACCTGGGCACGCGCAGGCGCGCCCGCTCGGGCGGCAAGGCCAAGCAGGAGCAAAAGGACAAGCAGGAACAGGAAGGCTGAGATGGCGCACAAGAAGGGCGCATCCTCCAGCCGCAACGGCCGCGACTCGGCCGCCAAGCGGCTCGGGGTCAAGCGCCACGGCGGCCAGCTGGTGACCGCGGGCACGATCCTGGTCCGCCAGCGCGGCACCCGCATCCACCCCGGCGAGGGCGTCGGCCGCGGCGGCGACGACACCCTGTTCGCCAAGGTCGGCGGCACCGTCGTCTACCACATGGTGCGCGGCCGCAAGCTGGCCAGCATCGACCCGGGCGCCTAGCCCAGCCGCGGCCACGCCGCGAACCCGGATGTTCGTCGACGAGACCACCATCGAGGTGACCGCCGGGCGCGGCGGCGACGGCGTCACCTCGTTCCACCGCGAGAAGTACCGGCCACGGGGCGGGCCCGACGGCGGCGACGGCGGCCGCGGCGGCGACGTCGTGCTGGTCGCCGACCCGGGCGTCGGCACCCTGGTCGAGTACCACTTCCACCCCCACCAGCGGGCCCGCAGGGGCACCCACGGGCAGGGCAGCAACCGCAAGGGAGCCGACGGCGACGGGCGGACCCTGCCGGTGCCGGTCGGCACCCTGGTCCGTGACGCCGACGGCCAGCTGCTGGCCGACCTGGACCGGCCCGGGGCGCGGTTCCTGGCCGCACGGGGCGGTCGCGGCGGCCGCGGCAACGCCGCCCTCTCCGGTCCCGGGCGCCGGGTCGCGGCCTTCCACGAGAAGGGCGAGCCGGGCCGCCAGCGCCGGCTCACCCTCGAGCTGCGGTCGCTGGCCGACGCCGGCCTGGTCGGCTTCCCCAACGCCGGCAAGTCCAGCATCGTCGCCCGGGCCTCGGCGGCCCGGCCCAAGGTGGCCGACTACCCGTTCACCACCCTCGAGCCGGTGCTGGGGGTGGTGCGGGCCGGCGACCACGACTTCGTCCTGGCCGACGTGCCCGGCCTGATCCCGGGCGCCGCCGCCGGCAAGGGCCTGGGCCACCGCTTCCTGCGCCACGTGACCCGCTCGGCGGTGCTGGTCCACGTGCTCGACCTGCACCCGCTGGAGCCGGGTCGCGACCCCGAGGCCGACCTGGCCGCCCTCGAGGCCGAGCTGGCCGCCTACGACCCGGAGCTGGCCGACCGCCCGGCGATGGTGGTGGCCAACAAGGTCGACCTGCCCGAGGGCCGGGCCCGGCTGCCCGAGGCGGAGGCGGCGGCCAGGCGGCGCGGCCTGCCCTGCTACGGGGTCTCGGCCGTCACCGGCGAGGGCGTGGACGCGTTCCTGTACGCCCTCGGGGCCGAGGTCGCCCAGGCCCGGGCGGCCCGGCCGGTCGCCGCGGCCGCCCCGGCGGCCACGATCGCCGCCGACCCCGAGGTGCCGATCGCGGTGACCAGGGAGGGCGCGGGGTTCCGGGTCTCCGGCGACCGCCCCGAGCGCTGGGTGGCCATGACCGACCTGGACAACCCCCAGGCCGTCGCCTACCTGCAGCGCCGCCTGCGCCGGGCCGGGGTCGACGACCTCCTGGCCGTCGCCGGGGCCAGCCCCGGCGACGAGGTCCTGGTCGGCGAGGCCGCCTTCGAGTTCACCCCCGACCCCTTGGCCGACACCCGCGGCCGCGACCGGCCCCGCCGCCCGGCCCGCTAGGTCCCGCGGTCGTCCCAGGCGCCGGCCCGGCCTGCTGCCTGTGTCATGGCTTGTCCCTGGCCCCGGAGCCGGGGACGGAAACCGGGCCGACCCGGAGCTGGACGGTCCGGACCTCCCAGGCGCGCAGGTCGAGCCGCAGGACGCCGCCGGCGACCGGCAGGTCGGGCCCGGGCCGGCCCAGCAGGTCGGCCGAGCGGGCGGCGACCACCCCGCCGCCGACGGTCGCGGTCACCGGGGAGGGGTGCTGGCAGGCCAGGCGCAGCTCCAGCCAGTCCCCGCGCCGCCGCAGCGACGACAGCGCCACCCCCACGCCCTCGACCGACAGGCCGTGCCGCTCCAGCCCAGCGACCGTCCCTGGTCGGCCGCCCGGCCCGGGCGGGCCGCTGCCGGGGGCCTTCAGCAGGTCGTGGCGGAAGCACTCCATGAGGGTGAGCACCCCGTCCTCGTGCCAGGGGCCCTGGTGCGGGTAGACGGCCAGGTCGGTGGCGCCGGTGCCGAGGCACTGGGCGCCCGGGGTCGGGGTCTGGGGCCCGGCCGGCTCCTCCCGGTAGCGGTGGAGGTCGCGGCTGATCTGGCCCACCGACCGCAGCAGGGTCAGGGCCAGCTCGGCCGGGTCGGCGAGCAGCTCGTACTCGGTCACGTGGTCCAGCAGCACGGCCACCCCGCCGGCGTCGACGAACCCGCTGGCCGGGAAGGTGGGCAACGGGACCTCGCCGTGCCCGCCCTCGGCCGAGGTGCCCCGCTCGACCACCGCGAACTGGCCCTCGGCGGAGGACCGCCCAGCGGGGCCGGCCAGCGGCACGTGCAGCCGCAGCCGGTGGTCGCGGCAGGGGTTGTCGACCACGACCCGTAGCCGCACGAACGGCTCCCCGGCCCGCAGCTCGACCTGGAGGACCGTGTGGACGTCGGTCCGCTCGGGCGAGCGGGCGGCCCCGCCGGGGTCGAGGGCGGCCGGCCAGCGGTAGGTCCGGCGGACGGCCAGCTCGCCCCGGACCGGCCCGCCGGCCAGGGCGGCCACCTCGACCCCGTCGGGCTCCTCGACCAGCAGGTCCTCGGTGGGCGGGGCGTAGTTGTAGAGGTCGCCGGCGTCGCCGCCGTCGACCAGCCGCCCGACCCCGTCCAGCGTCGCCTCGCCGGCCCGCACCCGCAGGGTCCCGTCGCCGGCGACCTCGACCGAGACCAGCCCGTTGTCGAGCCGCCCCGGCCCGGCGACCACCGGGTCGGGGTTGACCGTCGGCACCAGCGTCCCGCGTCCCGGGCTGGCCGCGACCGCCGTCCAACCGAGCGCCGGGACGGGCACGGCGGCCAGCAGCCGCCGCCGCGGTGGCGCCACCACCCGCACCTCCCAGGAGGCCTCGGGGGCGGCGCCGGCGGCCGTGTCGACCTCGGCCCGCAGCTCGTCCATGTCCAGATGTGGTGGGTCGGGGTGGTCGTCGATCTCGAAGACGAGTCGGTGGCCGCCACCGTCCCGCTCGATCCGGATCCCGTTGACCGACCGGTTGTAGAGGTTGCGGCCGTGGATCCGCCGGAACAGCTCGGGCAGGCGCCTCCCGGGCAGGGTCTCGGTGTGGACCAGGGCGGGGGAGCGGCCCAGCTCCTGGGTGGCCACCTGCCGCCCGTCGGCCAGCTCGAGCGCGACCTGGTCCCAGTCGTCGGGCACGGCCAGGTCGAGGTCGACCAGGCCGGCCCGGGGGAACGGCGACGGGTTGAGCACCGCCACCGCGCCCCGGGGCACCCGGCCGGCCACCTCGGCCGCGACCCGCTCGGCCAGCCCGGACCCGAGCTGGGCGGCCTCGCCCAGGCGCACGGCGACGTGGTCGGCGACCGCGTCGGCGCCGCAGCCGGTGATCGAGTCGTGCCCGGAGGACTCGACCAGCCGCCGCCAGCCCAGCTCCAGGAACGGCCCCGGCCAGCCGGTGCCGTGCAGCGCCTGGAGCGGCTCGGCGTAGCGGGTCAGCAGCCGCTCGGCCCGGGCGCAGGCCGCCTTGAGGCCGACCCGGGCCGAGATCACCCCCATGAGGATGTTGGCCCGGGCGCTGGAGCGCAGCTCGCCCTGCCAGCGCGGCAGGTCGTCGCCGTCGGCCGCGGCGCCGTCCAGCAGGTAGCCCGCCAGGGTGCCCAGCCGGACCCGGTAGTGGTCCTGCCCGCGGTTGATCTCCTCGACCACGTCGGGCAGGTCGGGCAGGGGGGTGGAGTGGTCGGCGCCGTACATGGCCAGCACCGGGTCGGCGCCGAAGTACGGGGCCAACCGCTCCAGCAGCCGCCGGCCGGCGGCGGCCACATCCGGGAAGGTGAACAGGCCGGCGGCGTTGCCGTACCCGCCGACCAGGTACTCGGTGCGCACGCTGGAGCCGTCGGGGGCGCTCCAGTGGAAGGCGTGGCGGTCGACGGCCGCCGGCACCCCGCGCCAGACGGCGGCGTGCCCGAACCCGGCCAGCCGCAGCAGCTGGGGGACCTGGGCGGCGTGGCCGAACTCGTCGGGCAGGTAGCCGACGGCCATGGTCTGGCCGAACCGCTCGGCCCGGGCCACCCCGGCCTCCAGGTTGCGGACCAGGGTCTCGCCCGAGACCAGGAACTCGTCCGACAGGATCCGCCAGGGTCCGACGGCCAGCTGCCGGGTCGCGACCAGGGCCTGGATGCGTGGCTCGGCCTCGGGCCGGATCTCCAGGTAGTCCTCGAGCATGGCCGTCTGGCCGTCGAAGGTGAAGCAGAAGCGCCGGTCGGCCTCGGCCCGGTCCAGCACGCCGTCGACCAGGTCGACCAGGCGCAGGCGGAACCGTTGGAACGGCTCGTACCACTCGCGGTCCCAGTGGGTGTGCGGCACCAGGTACAGCAGCCTCACCGGCGGCTGGGCGGTTCCACGGCTCATGGCGGCCAGCCTACCCGCCGTCCCGGCCTAGCCCTCCGGCGGGTTGTGCTCCAGGAGCGGGGCCATGCTGGCCAGGTAGGCGGCGACGGCCGCGTAGTCCTGGTCGGCCAGGCCCCTGCCCTTGGCGCCGGCGTACAGCTCGGCCACCCGCTCGGTCCCGGGCAGGCTGGCCCTGGCCGCCCGGGCGGCGTCGACGGCCAGCCGGAGGTCCTTGTGCATCAGGGCCAGCCGGAACCCCGGGTCGCCGTAGTCGCCGCTTCGCAGCTTGTCCCGCTTGGACCGCACCGTCTGGGTGGCCACCGAGGCGCCCTCGAGCACGTCCAGGGCGTCGTCGGGCGACAGCCCCAGCACCCGCCCGAGGGTGAAGCCCTCGGCGACCGCGACCGTGACCCCGCCCAGCACCAGGTTGACCATCAGCTTGGCCGCCTGCCCGGCCCCGACCGGGCCGACGTGCCAGGTCCGCTGCGGGTCGCCGAGGACCTCCAGCAGCGGCCGGGCCCGCCCGACCGCCTCGTCGGCCCCGCCGACCATGATGGCCAGCGTGCCCTCGGCCGCCGGGCCGACCGACCCCGCGACGGGGGCGTCGACGAACCCGACCCCCCGCTCCTCGAGCGCCTTGGCCACCTTTCGGGCCGGCGCCGGTCCCGTGGTCGACATGTCGATCAGGAGGCTTCCCGACCCGAGGCCTCCGGCCAGGCCGTCCCGGTCGAGCACGACCTCCTCCAGCGCGCCGCCGTCGGTGAGCATGGTGATGGCCACATCGGCCTTGGACCCGGCCTCGGCGGGGGAGCCGGCCACCTCGGCCCGGCCGGCCAGCGCCTCGGCGTGTTCCCTGGTTCGCGACCAGACGACCAGGTCGTGCCCGGCGTTGGAAAGGCGCCCCGCCATGGGGGCGCCCATCCGTCCGAGCCCGAGGAAGGCGACGCGGGTCACGCCTGGTCGGACTTCGCTTCCCGCCGCTCTCGGGAGCCTTCGCCTTCGGTGATGCGGCCGATGGCGGTGCCGGTGTCTTTGTCGAAGAAGTGGAAGCCGCTGGTGTCGACGGCCAGGTCGATGGTGCGACCGACCCGGGCCTGGGTCTTGGGGTTGACCCGGGCGGTCCATAGCCCGTGGCCTTCCCCGGCCAGCTCTTCGGCCTCGGCCTCGTCCTTGGCCGCCTTGTCGAAGCGGGCGATCATGATGTCGTGGTGGACCGGTGGGGTGGCCATGTGGAAGATCAAGTTGACCTCTGAGCCCAGCTCCTCGGTGACCGCCACCTCGCCCTTGAGCTGCGGCCACTCCGCCGGCGCGAACGCCCCATCCTCCATCGAGGAGGGGCGCAGGCCCACGATCAGGTCCTTGTCGAAATAGTCGTCCAGCCCCTCGCGGCCCGAGACCAGCTGCTCGGGGATGGGCACCTTGTGCTCGGCGAACACCAGGGCAGGCCCCTGATCTTTGACCAGCTTGGCCCCGGCCAGGTTCATCGCCGGGCTGCCGATGAAGGTGGCCACAAACAGGTTCTCGGGGGCGTCGAACAGCGACTGGGGGGTGTTGACCTGCATGAGCTCGCCGTCTTTGAGGACCGCGACCCGGGTGCCCAGGGTCATGGCCTCGATCTGGTCGTGGGTGACATAGACCGTGGTCACCCCCAGCCGCTCATGCAGGCTGGACAGCTGGGCCCGCATCGACACTCGCAGCTTGGCGTCCAGGTTGGACAGCGGCTCGTCCATCAGATACGCCTGGGGATTGCGGACAATCGCCCGGCCCATGGCCACCCGCTGCCGCTGCCCCCCCGACAACGCCGCCGGCTTGCGCTTCAAGAAGGGTTCCAGGGCCAGCATTTTCGCCGCCGCGGCGACCCGCTTTTTCTGCTCATCCTTGGGGGTCTTACGCAGCTGGAGACCGAAGGCCAGGTTGTCCTCCACCGTCATGTGCGGATACAGGGCATAGTTCTGGAACACCATGGCGATGTCGCGGTCCTTGGGCGGCATGTCATTGACCACCCGGTCCCCGATGCGGATCTCACCCTCAGTGATGTCCTCCAGCCCGGCCACCATCCTGAGGGCGGTCGACTTGCCGCAGCCGGAGGGGCCCACGAACACCATGAAGTCCCCGTCGGGGATGTCCAGGGTGACCCCATTCACCGCCCGCACCCCACCGGCATACACCTTGGACACACGATGCAACTCGATGCGCGCCATCCTCGCTCTCCCTCCACCCGGGTCGGGCCGGCCTATCGGCAGGGCCGCTCGGGCCGCCCTGCTGACCTGCGCAGACTCTACCCGACGAATGCAAGCAGAAACGCCATCAGGGGACATCCCTGCCGACCTTGGCAGTAGCGTAGCCGCCAGCGATGTTCGATTCCAGCACCAGCCCTCAGGTGGGCGGAGCGGGCGCTACACTCCGCGCTCATGAGTCGGCGCATCGGGGTCATGGGCGGCACCTTCGACCCCATCCACCATGGCCACCTGGTCGCCGCCGAGGAGGCGCGCTGGCAGTTCGACCTTGACGGGGTGATGTTCGTCCCCACCGGCCGGCCCTGGCAGAAGCCGGTCGGGGTGAGCCCGGCCGAGGACCGCTACCTGATGACCGTGATCGCCACCGCCTCGAACCCGGCCTTCACGGTCAGCCGGCTGGAGATCGACCACGAGGGCCCCACCTACACCGTCGACACCCTGCGCCGGCTCCGGGCCCAGCAGCCCGAGGGCACCCGCCTGTTCTTCATCACCGGGGCCGACGCCGTGCTGCAGATCCTCACCTGGAAGCAGCCCGACCAGGTGCTCACCCAGGCCGAGTTCATCGCCGCCACCCGGCCCGGCTTCGACCTCGAAAGCCTGGTCAACCAGGTACCGGGCGCCGCCGGCCGGGTCCACCGCATGGACATCCCGGCCCTGGCCATCTCCTCCAGCGACATCCGCGGCCGGGTGGCCCGCGGCGCCCCCATCCGGTACCTGGTGCCCGACGGGGTCGCCCGCTACATCCAGAAGCATGGCCTGTACCGCGGCCCGACCGGCGTCCCCTCGGACCTTCCCGACCCGGCCGACCCGCCCGACGCCTCGCCGCCCGGGCACGGCCCCCAGTGAGGTCTCCCAGGTGCACGCCGCGCCCCGGCTCGGTACCGTAGTAGGGCCAGACCGCACCGACCTCAGGAGCTCGCCCCTGCCGACCAGCCTCGACCTCGCGCTCACCGCCGCCGCGGCGGCATCCTCCAAGCAGGCCCGCGACGTCCTCGTCCTCGACGTCTCCGAGCCGCTGGTCATCTCCGACTACTTCGTCATCTGCTCGGGCAACAGCGACCGCCAGGTCCGCGCCATCGCCGAAGAGGTCGAGCGTGCCTGTCGTGCCGAAGGCGCCCGGCCCCTACGCCGCGAGGGACAACGCGACGCGCGCTGGGTCCTCCTGGACTTCGTCGACTTCGTCGTCCACGTCTTCCTCGAGGAGGAACGGGCCTACTACGACCTCGAACGCCTCTGGCGCGACGCCCCCGTGGTCGCCCGCAGCGACGAGGTCGGCAGCCTGGTCACCGCCTGATTTCACCCAGTTTGCCCAGCAGCTCCCCCTCGGCGCACACTACCTTGCCAGTCGTCCGGCAGGGGGGATAAGGAGCGCGCGCCGTGATCCGTCGTAGATTCAGCCTTCTCGGCCTCATCTACGTCCTGGTCGGGATCTACGTCGCCTGGGCCGACAACTACATCGGCATCCGCCTGATCAAGCTGGTCCTCTCCGCCCTCCTGGCCATCTTCCTCTGGCCCCTGGTCCTCCTCGGGGTCGACCTCCGCATCCGCTGACCTTTGCGACCCCCCGCCTCCCCTCGCTATAGTCACACCCTTCAGGGGCTGTAGCTCAGCTGGCAGAGCACTTGCATGGCATGCAAGGGGTCAGGGGTTCAAATCCCCTCAGCTCCACCAGGCACAACGCATCTCCCGCTCATCCATCCGGCGTCGTTTGCCAGCAATCTGCCAGCAAATGACGGAGTGTGGCCGGTCGAACGCTCTCAGCGTTACCAGGGTTGCTGATCGAGGTCGGCCTCGGCCGTGGCCAGGACAATGACCAGGCACTCCTCGACCGCGGTTACCACGCGGGCGGCCATCTCTGGGGTGGTGTGGCGGTAGTGGGCACCGATGGCGCTGGCCTGATGCCGTCCGGACCGCCCGGTGGCCTGGTGGCCCATCAGCTCGTCGATGACCCGAGCAGGGATACCTGCGTCTTCCAGCCAGGTCGAGAAGGTATGGCGGAAGTCGTGAGCGCCGTGCAGGTCGACCGCATCCAGCAGCGGGTGGTGGGCGGCTGGCTGCAACATCCACCGTTGCGTCTGGAGGTCGGCGGTGGCGGCGCCGGCGGCAGCGAGCTCGGCTAGCGCTTGGTCGATGGTGGCCACCCTGCCGGTGCGGCCCTGAGTAGTCAGTTGGGCCGCGAGCTGCTCGGCAGTGAGAGGTCCGTAGTCACGAAGCGCCTTCAGGACGCGGGCGGCGGTCGGCCGCAGCCCGGCGGTGGTCGGGTTGGTCAGCTTGGCCAGGGCGCCGTGGTAGGTGCGGCGGAAGTTGTGCCGCGACACCACCGTGCGGGTGCCCTTCTTCACTCCAGGGCCACCGCGCTGCCCAGGGCCGCCGCCGGGCCCGGTGAACAAGAGAGCGGCGGGATCGCTGCCGG
>Ga0307296_10001425_pt1 | contig 11981 bp, 12 predicted proteins | sample ER_DNA_153_FD_194467 | JGI IMG/M metagenome (GOLD analysis project Ga0307296, IMG submission 194467) | Bulk soil microbial communities from the East River watershed near Crested Butte, Colorado, United States - ER_DNA_153 | ecosystem: Environmental > Terrestrial > Soil > Floodplain | place... | reverse complement strand
ATCCACGCCCTCGCCGTTCGAGCAGACGCGCAGCTACTGGTACCCGCACCAGCTCGAGTACGAGGCGCTCGCAGACTGCGCAGATCTCCTGATCGGCGAGCACGACTTCCGCGCCTTCACGCCTACGGAGACGTACCACGACGTGTTCACGCGCGAGGTTCGCTCGGCAGCGTGGTTCGACCGCGGCGATGCGCTCGAGCTCGAGATCACGGCGAACAGCTTCCTGCGCCACATGGTCCGGACGCTCGTCGGCACGATGCTCGAGAAGCCTCCGGAGGAACTGGCTGGCCTGCTCGAAGGCGCCCCGCGCGAGGCAGCCGGCACGACCGTGCCCTCGCACGGCCTCTACCTCGAGCGGGTCGAGTACAAACCGTGACGCTTTCTTAACGGGGTCTGACCCTAGAAGCGGTACGAGTGCTGGCGGCTGAGGAAGAAGCCGTGGCCGCTGCGGTTCTTGCAGCGGAGTCCAGAAAGGTTTGATTTACAGGTGAAAGGACCGCCGCCCCAGGTCGTTCCGTAGCGAACGACCCGCGCGTCCGGGGAGAGGACCGTGTCGCCCGCACAGACCTTGTGGGCGCGGCCGGTCGGGCCGACCTGGTACCCGCCCGTCCAGTCGACGGTGCAACCCTTCGGCTTCGACGGCGGCGGCTTCAGGCCGCTGCGGATGTCGCAGCGCAGGTATGCGGGCGAGCTCGAGTAGACACACCCGATGTTGTGCGACGGCATCTGGAAGAAGACGAACTTCGCCGACGCCGATGCGGGTAGGAGAAGCGCCAGCAGGATCGCGAGTCGGGTCAACGGGGCGACGCTAGCATCACGCTCGATGGCGACCAAGACCGTCGACAAGCGCGCCGAAGAGCTCCGCGAGCAGCTCGATCACCACCTGTACCGCTACCACGTCCTCGACGACCCCGAGATCTCCGACGCCGAGTACGACCGGCTGTTCGACGAGCTGAAGGCGCTCGAGGACGAGCACCCCGAGCTGATCGCGCCCGACTCACCGACGCAGCGAGTCGGCGCGCCGATCAGCGGACGCTTCCAGAAGGTGCAGCACCTCACGCCGATGGGCTCGCTCGAGAAGGTCACCACTGACGAGGCGCTCACCAAGTGGGCCGGCGATGTTCGCAAGCGCCTCGATTCCGACGAGCCGATCGCCTTCGTGACCGAGCCGAAGATCGACGGGCTCGCGATCAACCTCACCTACGAAGCCGGGATCCTTGCGCGCGGCGCAACGCGCGGCGACGGGCTCCAGGGCGAGGATGTGACCGTCAACCTGCGCACGATCTCGTCGGTCCCGCTCAAGATGCGCGGCGACGGCCTGCCCGCGGTCGCGGAGGTGCGCGGTGAGGTCTACATGCCGATCTCCGGCTTCCGCGAGTTGAACGAGCGCGTCACGGAACTGGGCCAGAAGCTCGCGCCGAACCCGCGCAACGCCGCCGCCGGGTCGCTCCGCCAGAAGGACTCGTCGATCACGGCCTCGCGCCCGCTCGCGGTCTGGATGTACGGCCTCGGCGCCGCGGAAGCTCTCGACCTGGCGACGCATTCGGAAGCGCTCGAGTGGCTACGCGAGCACGGCTTTCGCACGAACCCGTTCGCCGAGCTGCACGACTCGATCGAGTCCGTCGCCGAGGTCTGCCGCGTCTGGGAGACGAAGCGCATCGAGCTCGATTACGAGATCGACGGGATCGTGATCAAGGTCGACTCGTTCGACCAGCAGCGACGGCTGAGCGAGCTCCACGGCCGCCCCCGCTGGGCGCGCGCGTACAAGTGGGCGCCGATGACCGCGCAGACAAAACTCCTGCAAATCCACATCAGAGTGGGGCGGACCGGCGCGCTCAACCCGTGGGCGCAGCTGGAGCCGGTCGAGGTCGGAGGCGTGACCGTCTCGACCGCGACGCTCCACAACGAGGACGACATCAACCGCAAGGACATCCGCGTCGGCGACACGGTCATCGTCCAGCGCGCAGGCGATGTGATCCCGCAGGTCGTCGGGCCGGTGCTCCCGCACGCGAAGGGCTCGCGCCGTTTTCGGATGCCCAAGAAGTGTCCGCTCTGCGGGGCGGAGATCGTCAAGCCCGAGGGCGAGGCGATGCACCGCTGCCCGAACCCGAAGTGCGAGTCGCGCGGGCTCGAGACGCTCATCAACTGGGTCTGGGACATCGACGGCGTCGGCGAGCAGGCGATTCGGAGGCTGTGGCGCGAAGGGATCGTGACGTCGCTGCCCGACCTCTACCGCCTGACGAAGGAACAGCTGATGGAGCTCGACGGCTATGCGGAGATCTCCGCCGGCAACGCCGTCGCGGCGATCGAGCAGTCGAAGCAGGACATGACGTTCCATCGCGTCCTGGCCGGCCTGAACATTCCGGACACGGGGTGGGTGACCGCGCGGAACCTCGCCGCGCACTTCGGCTCGATCGACAAGCTCATCGACGCGACCCAGGAGGAGATCCAGGAAGCCGAAGGCATCGGGCCGGGCCGTGCGGAGGGGATCGCGGAATGGTTTTCGGACGAGGAGAACCTGAAGCTCGTCCAGGAGCTGCGTGACCTCGGCCTGCGCTTCGAAACCGGCGACGAGCTGAAGCCGGTCGAGGGCCCGCTCTCAGGCCAGACCTACGTGATCACCGGCACGCTCGAGTCGTTCTCGCGCGATGAGGCTGCGCAGGCGCTCGAGGCGAAGGGCGCCAAGGTGTCGAACTCGGTCTCGAAGAAGACCGCGGGGCTCATCGTCGGCGAGGAGCCGGGCTCGAAGCTAAAGAAGGCGCAGGACGCCGGCGTGCCGGTCCTCGACGAAAAAGCCCTGCAAAAACTCCTATCTGGCTAGCACTGTCGCGAACTGATCCTGGGCCACCCGCGCCCAGTAGACCGACATCCCGGGCCCGTTCTGGATGACCGAGAACGCGTAGCGCCGGCGCACGTAGCCGGAAAGCGCGGAGGCTTCGTTGAGCGTGCCGGTCTTCGCGCGCACGCGCCCCGCCGCGACGGTCCCGCGCATGCGCGAGTCGAGCGTGCCGCTCCGGCCCGCGACGGGCAGTGCGTCAATCAGGAGCTCACGCAGATCGTCGTCGAGCCAGCTCGAGCGCAGCATCGCGACGACGGCCTCGGTCGTGAGGCGGTCGAGGCGGGACAGGCCGGAGCCGTCGACGATCCGCACCCCGGTCAACGGGATCTGCTGCTCCTGAAGGAGCTGGAGCACGGCCTGGGCGCCGGCCGCGGTCGTGCCCTGGAGGCCGATGCCCGCGCCGAGCTGTTTGAGGAGCATCTCGGCCGTGAAGTTGTCGCTCTCGTGGTCCATGAAGCGCAGGACGCCGGCCAGCGGCACGGACTCGATCGTTGCGAGCGGAACGGCCGCCGAGTCGGCGGTCCCCGTCAGAGCGCGGCCCGCGACCGAGATCCCGGCCCGGAGCAGCGCGGCCCGGAACGAGAGCGCAGCGGCGAGGGCCGGCTGTCGCGTGGCTCGGCCCTTGTAGCGACCGCGGTCGACCGTGAGCGCCGAAAGCGCGGGCGACTCGTTGAGGAAGAAGTAGGACTTCCACCCAGGCCCCATGCGCTTCGCGTCGAAGAACGACTCGTCGCCGATCACCTGGCCGGTCACACGCCTGATGCCCTGTGACCGGAGCTGCGACGCGAGCGAGAGCAGGTCGAGCGTGGACAGCGTCGGGTCGCCGTAGCCCTTGAGCACGACGTCGCCCCGCCAGAGCGTCCCGTCCAGCTCACCTTCCCCGAGGACGTCCGTCGAGAAGCGGAAGCTCGGGCCGAGCGCGAGCAGCGACGCGTACGTGACCGCGAGCTTCTCGTTCGACGCCGGGATCAGCGGCATGTGGAGATTCCGCGCGTAGAGCTGCTTGCCCGTCGCGAGGTCGACCGCCAGCGCGGACGTGTGGGCTCTGGCCACGTGCGGGACAGCGAGCGCCCGGGAAAGCTTCCGGGCGAGCGGCGTCTGGCTCGCGGCGACGGCCGGCGACGGCGCGAGCAGGACGACCGCGAGAACGACGGCCGCGAGTCTAGGCATCGCGACATTGTTGAGACGACAGCGGGAAAGCGTCAAGTCTAGGACCCGGAGCCGGCCAAGATGGGCCGCTCGGCCCATAGCCCTCGACCGAGCAGCCTGCAAATAATCGCCTCCTGGTGGCCAACGACCGGGAACTCCTGGAGCGAATCTGGGCGCTCACCGAGGCAATGGCGGAAGGTCAGACGCTTCCTCGAAGCAAGATGGAGCCGATCGTGACCGACGGCTATGCCCGCGCGCTCGAGCTCGACGCCGAATGCCTGCGCATCGAGCAGCGCATCGACGGGCTGACCGAGGAAACAGTCGCGGGCCAGGAGGTGCCGGGCGAGGAGTTGTCGGCCCTCCTTAGGCGCCTGCACGAGGTAAGTCAGCAGAGCCGGGAGCTCCGCGAGCTGCTCGCGCCACTACGAAAAGTCGTCGCAAAAGCTGCCTAGACGATTCCGCTGCGGACGGCGTACACCGCCGCCTGGATGCGGTTCTCGATCTGCAGCTTCATGAGGATGTTCGAGATGTGGTTCTTGACCGTCTTCGGGCTGATGTGCAGCGCGGCCGCGATCTGGGAGTTGTCCTTCCCGTTCGCGATCAAGCGCAGGACCTCGAGCTCGCGGTCGGACAGCTCGGCGCGGATCGTCTCGGCTCCCTGGTCGAGCGTGACCGCGCGCACCCGCTGAAGTACCTTCGCGGCGATCGGCGGTGAGATCAGCGACTCGCCCACCGCGGCCGACTTGATGCCGCGGATCAGCTCCTGGATCGACGAGTCCTTGACGAGGTACCCGCACGCGCCGGCGACGATGGCGTCCATCACGTCCTCGTCCTGATCCGAGATGGTCAGGACGACGACTCGCGTCAGTGGCGCGAACGAGGTGATCTCCCGCGTCGCCTCGACGCCGGTCATGCCGGGCATGTTCAGGTCCATCACGACCACGTCCGGAGCGGCCTCGCGCACGGACCGCACGGCGTCGAGCCCGTTCGCTGCCTCGCCGACGACCTGGACGCCCTGCTCCTCGAGGAGGTTCCGGAGCCCGGTCCGGAAGAGGTCGTGGTCGTCGACGAGCAGCACGCGGAGGCCGTCACCGTCCTTCTTGGCCTTCGGCTTGGCCGCCTGGGTCATTGCGCGACGCCCCCTGCTGGTGTCTGTTGGAGTCAGTCCAGGGTCACGGTAACTGTTCTGCTGCCCCACGCAAGCGCCTCGGCCTCCGTCGGGAACCAGAGGTCGATGTGCGCTCCCGCGACCGCGCCGCCGGTGTCGGCCGCGACACCCTCGCCGTAGCCGGGAATCGTCATCTTCGTCCCGAGCGCGATCAGGCTCGGGTCGACGGCGACGATCCCGTAGCCGACGGGCACCCCGGTCGACGTGTGCCCGGTGAGCGAGTAGCCGGTGGCGAGCACGGTCAACGTGCGGCCGCTCCGGCTCGCGCCGGGGGTGGCCGCGAGCTCCCGCGCCTGCGACTCGAGCGTGGAGATCTGCGACGAGTTGGCGCTTCGCTTCGCGCTGAGCGAGGCGAGGGTGGCCGCCTGCTCACGCTGGGCCGCCTCGAGCGCGACGACTGTAGCCGCAGTCGCAGCTTCGGTCTCACGAGCCTGGGCCTCGTCAGCCGCGAGGCGTTGGGTGATGACCGTCAGGTGCGCACGCGCTGTCTTCGCGGCGTCGATCACCTCGCGGTCGAGGCCGGCGATCCGGTGCAGGCTGTCGATCCGGTTGATCGCGTCGTCGACCGAAGTCGCGCCGACGAGGACGGACATCGGGTCGCTCGGGCCCTGTTCGTAGAGCAGCCGCAGCCGGCCGGCCAGCCGGTTCTGCGAGACCTCGAGCGTGTGACGCGCGAGGCGTAGGCTCTGCGCGGCCTCGGCCCGTTCCGCCGAGATTGCCTCCCGCTTCGCCCTGAAGCGCTCGAGCGCGCTTCGCGTCTCGACGAGACGCGTCGAAAGCGTGACGGAACTGAGCCACGTCGCCCGCGTCTGATTCTGGAGCGAGGAGTTCTCGTTCCGCAACTGCTGAGCCCGCTCCTGCAGCCGCGACGGCGACCCTGCGCCGATCGCAGAGGGCAGTTGCAAAGCGGCCAAAGCGACCACAGTCGCGGCTACGAGCCCAGCTCGCAACCCCCTACCTGGCTCTCCCACTGCGGGCAACCTAACACCTCGCCGCCCTCGCCGGTCGGGCTCCGCAAGCGCCCGACTTCGTCGCAGACGGCACGTTGTTGATCGTTTGCGGTCATCCGAAAGGGTTGTTAAGGTGCCGTGCTCGTGACGTACCGGCCCCCTTCCGGTGCGCCCGTCGTGGCCGAGACACCCGCATCGTCCGGCCTTTGCATGCGGCAGGCGCGAATGCTCTTCATCGCCCTCGCGGCAGCTCTCGTAGCTGCCTCGCCGTCCTTTGCTGCGCCGGGCTCAGTCTCCTCGAAGCAGGCCGAGGCGCGCGACGTGATGGCCCAGATCCAGGGTCTCGACGCGAACCTCGAGCGGGCCGTCGACGCGTACAACCTCGCAAACGAGAGGCTCGCCGGGATCGAAAGCGACCTGCGCACCAACAAGGCCGAGCTCAAGCTCGCGAAGGCGAACCTCAAGCACGCGCAGAGGCAGCTGAACGCCCACCTCGTCGCGATGTACACGTCCGGAAACCAGGACACAGGGCTCGAGGTGCTGCTCGGCGCGACGTCGATGGACGACCTCATCTCCCGGCTCGACACGATGAGTCGCGTCTCGGATCAGACCGCCGATGTCCTCCGGCAAGTGAAGGTCTTCCGGGCGAAGGTGAAGCACGAGCGCGCGCGGCTCCAGACCGCGCACGTGCAGCAGGCAAAACTCGTGGCTGAGCGCACGGCGGAGAAGGCTTCGATCGAGGGCCAGCTCGGCTCGCGGCAGCAGCTCCTGTCGTCGATCAAGAGCGAGATCACTCAGATGCAAGCCTCAGAGCAGGCCCGGCAGGCCCAGCTCGCGGCGCAGGCTCGCACCCGACTGGCATCGACGGGCGCGGCGGTTCTGAACGCCAGCGCCGGCGCGATCTCGTCGCCGCAGCCGGCACCGGTCTACGCGCCGCCTCCGTCGAAGTACGGCGGCGTCGTCGGAATCGCGATGCAGTACCTCGGAACGCCGTACGTCTACGGCGGTGCGAGCCCCGGCGGGTTCGACTGCTCCGGCTTCGTGATGTACGTCTTCAACCAGATCGGCGTGTCGCTGCCCCACAATGCGGCGGCGCAGTACGGCTACGGGATGCCCGTCTCGCGCGATCAGCTCCAGCCCGGCGACCTCGTCTTCTTCAACGGTCTCGGGCACGTCGGGATCTACATCGGCGGCGGCCAGATGATCCACTCGCCGCACACCGGCGACGTGGTCAAGATCTCGAGCCTGACCGGCTGGTACGCGTCGACGTACGTCGGCGCGCGACGCCTCTAGCTGTAGAGCTCCTCCAGCTCGGCGGCGAAGTGCTCCTCGCAGATGCGGCGCTTGAGCTTCAGCGTCGGTGTGACCTCGTTCTGCTCGGGTGAGAAGTCGCGCGGGAGGATCGTGTAGCGGCGGATCTGCTCGAAGGGCGCCAGTGCGCCGTTGATGTTTTCGACGGCCTGCTCGATGAGCGCCCTGGCCTCATCGGGCTCACTGAGCTTGCCGACCTCGTCCTCATCGAGCGTGATCAGTGCGACGAGGTACGGCCGGCGGTCGCCGACGACGAGCGCTTGCGAGATGACCGGGACGGTCTTGAGCATGTTCTCGAGGTTCTGCGGTGAGACGTTCTTCCCCCCGGCGGTCACGATCATGTCCTTCTTGCGGTCGGTGACGGTCAGGAAACCGTCCTCGTCGAGCGTGCCGACGTCTCCGGTGTGGAGCCAGCCGTCCCCCGGGAGCGCGGCTCGTGTCGCCACCTCGTCGTTGAGGTAGCCCGCGAACACTGTCGGCCCGCCGATCAGGATCTCGCCGTCGTCGGCCAGCTTGAGCTCGATACCCGGGATCGCAGGCCCGACGGTGCCGAACTTGTAGTGCGTGGGCCGGTTGACGGTCGCGGCGCTCGTCTCCTCGGTCTGGCCGTAGCCCTCGAGGATCAGGATGTCGAGCACGTGAAAGAACTCGGCGATCTCCTTCGCCAGCGGCGCACCGCCAGAGATCGCAGCCCGCACCCGTCCCCCGAGCCGCTCCTTCACCTTCGAGTAGACGAGCCGGTCGGCGAACCGGTGCTTGAACGCGAGGCCGCTCGGGATCGCCTCACGGCGCCGGCGGAGCTCGCTCACCTCCGTGCCGACGCCCAGAGCCCATTCGACCAGGCGCCGCTTGACGCCCGTGGCGGCGGCGAGGTTGGCGGACACCGCGGTGTGCACCTTCTCGAGAACGCGCGGCACGGTCGGGAGGACGGTCGGCCGGACCTGCGGCATGACCTCGGCGATCCGCCGCGGATCGGCCAGGAACGCGATCGTGTATCCCAGGTGCGCACCGAGCAGGTGCATTAGCCGCCCGAAGTTGTGCGCGAGCGGCAGGTAGAGCAGCATCACGTCCGTCGGGAGGAAGAAGGACTCGATCTCGTCGATCGTCCCGACCATGTCGTAGTAGTTGCGGTTGAGGATCATGCAGCCCTTCGGCGGCCCGGTCGTCCCCGACGTGTAGATCAGCGTGAAGAGGTCGTCGTCGCCGATCTGCCCGCGAGCCCGCTCGACCGCGTCGGGGTGTTTCTCGGCGTGCTCGCGACCGAGCGCTCTGAGCTCGTCGAGGCGCTCGCACTCGAAGACGTGCTCGACCTCGACTCCGTCGATCTTCTCGCGCAGCTCGTCGTCGACGAGGCACCCGACCGCGTGCGCGTGCTCGAGGACGTACGCGCACTCGGCCGGCGTGCTCGACGGGTAGATCGGAGCCGCCACCGCTCCCACGTGTGCGAGCGCGAAGTCGAAGAGCGCCCACTCGATGCGGTTGCGAGCGAGGATGCCGAACGCGTCTCCCTTCTCGAGCCCGATCGCGAGCAGCCCGTTTGCGAGCTCCTGCACGACTTGGTCGGCCTCGCCCCATGAGACCTCCCGCCAACCGTCCTCATTCTCGACGAGGTAGGCGGGATTCTGGCGATTCTCGGCGATTCCCTCGTGCCAGAGCGACCAGATCGTGCGCATCTCAGCCATCGTACGGGGGAGGAAAAGGCCGCTCCAAGTACAATTCGATCTCTCCATGCGGACGATTTGGAACGGCTCCATTAGTTTTGGCCTGGTCAACATCCCGGTTGGGCTCGCGCTCGCCACGAAGCCCGCGGCGCGCCAGTCCGACGTCTCGTTCCGCACGCTGCACCGCGAGTGCCTGACGCCGATCAAGCAGAAGCGGTGGTGCCCGACGCACGAGCGCGAGGTCGAGCGTGATGAGCTCGTCAAGGGTTGGGAGGTCTCCAAGGGCGAGTTCGTCGTCGTCGAGGAGGCCGACCTCGAGGCGATCATGGAGCTCGACGACTCGAAAGCGATCACGATCACCCGGTTCGTGGACGCGTCCGACGTCGACCCGGTCTACTTCGACCGCACGTACTACCTCGCTCCGCCTCGCGAGACTGCTGCGCAGCGGCCCTACGTGCTGCTGCTGCGCGCGATGCAGGAGACCGGGAAGGCGGCTCTCGGCCACTTCGTGCGGCAGGGCTCCGAGCATCTCTGCCTGATCCGTCCGAAGGGCGACACGCTCGCGCTCGAGACGATGTTCCTTGCCGAGGACGTCAATTCGCAGGCCGAGATCGAGGAGGCCGTGAGCGAGAGCACCGTCAAGGAGACCGAGCTCGACCTCGCCCGCCAGGTGATCGACAGCCTCGTCGGGGAGTTCGACCCGTCCGAGCTGACGAGCGAGTACCGCCAGAACCTGCGCCAGATGCTCGAAGCCAAGCTCGACGGCCAGGAACTGAAGAAGCCCGAGCCGGTGGAGGAGGAGACTCCGGTCGTCGACCTCATGGAGGCGCTCAAGCGGAGCGTCGAGGAGGTTCGCGAGTCGAAGCCGGCGGGGAAGAAGGCCGCGCGCAAGCCTGCTGCGCGCAAGAAGGTCGCGAAGAGCGCTTAGTTAAGAGGCGAGCGCCTGCGGGGACGGCTGTGAGGCCAGCGCCGCGAGCTGTGCCTGGAAGAGGGTCTTGTCGATCTTGCCCTGGTAGATCGGCACGCCTTCCTGCATGCAGACGCGGATCACCTCCTGGCGGTCGATCCCAATCTCCTTCGACAGCTCCTCGGGCGTCAGGTGGTTCGCCATGCCACTCCTCCTTTGAGCACTAAAAAACCCGACCGCTCATGGGCGCTTCGGGCTCTGGTGTCCTCTGGGTATGTCACGCGGAGCTCAGACACCCCGCGCGTCGGAAACAATCACGTCTCGAACTTTACTCCTGCCTTCCGACGGTGGCAATCCACAACTAGACCGGGTTCGGGAGGTCGATGAACTCCCACTCGAGGTCGAACTGCTCGGCGAGGCGCTTCGCGAGCGCCTGGATCCCGATCCGTTCCGTCGCGTAGTGCCCGGCTGCGACGAAATGGATCCCCAGCTCGCGCGCCGTGTGGAGGCTGGGCTCGGCGGGCTCGCCGGTCAGGAACAGGTCGTAGCCCTCGCGCGCGGCGTCAGCCAGGTAGCGGGCCGCTCCGCCCGTGATTACCGCCGCCCGTTCGATCCGCTCCGGGCCGTGCGCGAACACGACCGGGTCGCTGCCGAGCCGCTCGCGGACCCGGGCGGCGAACTCGTCCACGGAGACAGGCTCCGCCACAGGGCCGCCGAAGCCGATCCCGCCGAACTGCTCCGAGGGCTCGATCCCGAGCTCGCGCGCGATCAACGCGTTGTTGCCCAGCTGAGGGTGCGCGTCGAGCGCGAGGTGGTACGCGGCCAGCGTGATCCCGGCGTCCAGGAGCGTCTTCAGTCGGCGGCGCATGGCGTCGTCGATCACGCGCGAGTCGCGGTCCCAGAGCACACCGTGGTGGACCAGGAGCATCTGGGCACCCGCCGCCGCGGTGCGCTCGAAGAGCTCGAGCGACGACGAGACGCCGCACGCGATTCGGTCGACCTCGGGCGTGCCGGCGACCTGCATGCCCATGGGCCCGTAGTCCGGGTAGGCGTCGAGGTCGAGCAGTTCGCTCGCGAAGGCGAGGATCTGGTCCCGGTTGGCCACGAGACGCGATTCTAGGCTGGTGTGGGTGCTTCGAACGGGATCTCCGCGGCCTCCTCCTTTTCACGCGACGAGAGGAACTCGACTCGGTTCGCGACGACCTCGATCGCGTTCCGCTTGTTGCCGTCGGAGTCTTCCCACGAGCTGCTCCGCAGGCGTCCGTCGACGCCGACCTTGCGTCCCTTTGCCAGGTACTGGGCGCAGACCTCCGCCTGCTTGTTCCAGGTCGAGACGCGCACGAAGTCGGCCTCGTCCTTGCCTGGCCGGTCGACCGCGAGCAGGAAGGACGCGACCTGCATATCCTGGCCGACGTCCCGAAGCTCGACGTCCGTGGCGAGATTGCCGATCAACGTGACGACGTTCACGCGAACACCTCCTCAGTTGACTGAGAAGGCAACGCTAGCGGGAAAAATGTGGCGGCACTGTGTCGAACACGTGCCGCCTTTCAATCGGGGTGCCCAGATTTGAACTGGGGACCTCTCCGACCCGAACGGAGCGCGCTACCAGGCTGCGCCACACCCCGAGAAGGTCACAGGTTAGCGACGTCTGACCTCGGCTGTAGTGGGCGGGCGGAGCCGGGCTTCGCCCGGCGGGAGCCCAGGAGCTATTCGACGCTGAGTACTGAAAGGAGGGGGCCAACGGGGGAACCATGGGTTCACCCGTTCTTCTCTCCGACCCGAACGGAGCGCGCTACCAGGCTGCGCCACACCCCGAGAAGGTCACAGGTTAGCTCAGATCCTCGGGGTATCCTCACGGCCGTGGCCGACCGAATTCGGATCGCATGCGTGCAGCTGACGAGCGGCCGCGACAAAGGCGCGAACCTCGGGACGACCGAGCGGTTGGTCGCACAGGCGGCCTCGGCGGGCGCCGACGTCGTGGCGCTTCCCGAGAAGT
>Ga0307296_10001421_pt1 | contig 11994 bp, 10 predicted proteins | sample ER_DNA_153_FD_194467 | JGI IMG/M metagenome (GOLD analysis project Ga0307296, IMG submission 194467) | Bulk soil microbial communities from the East River watershed near Crested Butte, Colorado, United States - ER_DNA_153 | ecosystem: Environmental > Terrestrial > Soil > Floodplain | place... | reverse complement strand
TTCGCTCGAAGACCAATGTGACGGCGAGCGTCCTCGATGCCTCGCCGGAGTTGCAGGCGATCGGCGCCTTTTGCATTGGTACCAACCAGGTTGATCTCACCGCTGCTGCGACGTTGGGGATACCAGTCTTCAATGCGCCTTTCTCCAATACGCGCAGCGTCGTGGAGCTCGTCATCGCAGAGATCATCGCGCTGGCGCGCCATCTCACCGACAAGAACGCGGGGATGCACGCCGGCGTCTGGGACAAGTCAGCCAAAGGGGCCCATGAGGTACGCGGGCGCACCCTCGGCATCGTCGGCTACGGCAACATCGGCAGCCAGCTCTCGGTCGTAGCCGAGGCGCTCGGTATGCGGGTCTATTTCTACGACGTCGCCGACAAGCTGGCGCTCGGCAACGCGCGACGCTGCGAGACGCTCGATGAGCTGCTGGAGGTTGCCGAGACGGTGAGCTTGCATGTCGACGGCCGGCCTGGCAACGCAGGTCTCTTCGGTGCCGAGCAATTCGCGATGATGCGTCGCAGGAGTCTGTTTCTCAACCTCTGTCGCGGTTTCGTTGTTGATCATGAGGCGTTGCGCGAGCACCTGCTCAGCGGCCAGATCGCCGGCGCTGCGCTCGACGTATTCGCTGACGAGCCCAAGCGCGCTGGAGATCCATTCAGCACCAGTCTCCAAGGTCTGCCCAACGTGATCTTGACGCCACACATCGGTGGATCGACCGAGGAGGCGCAGACCGATATCGGCCGGTTCGTGGCAGGCAAGCTGCGCGATTACGCCGACAGCGGCCACACCACTATGTCGGTCAATCTGCCCCAGGTGCAGACCGAGAGCAGGGTGGCGGGACGCAGCCGCCTGCTACACGTCCACCAGAACGTCCCCGGCGTGCTGGCGACCGTCAACGGTTTGCTGGCAAACGCCCATGTCAACATCGAGGGCCAGGTGCTGTCGACCCGCGGTGAGCTGGGCTACGTGATCACCGATGTGGCAAGCGGCGGTCTGACAGCCGATCTGATCGACAAGCTCCAAGGCCTGCCGGAGACCGTACGACTGAGGGTCCTCGACTAATGCGCGCGAGCTTGTCGAAGCGTGCCCTTCGAGGGCACATACCGGTGACTATCTAGCGAGCGAAGCCCGACGGATCAGCGGCGGCAGCCATGACGGACAGCGCGGATCGGCTTCAAGATCACCAAGCTTCCACCAGCCGACCTCGGTGAGCTCAGCCGGCGCATTGACGAGGGGCTCGACCCCAGGCGGCGCATGAGCCGTGAACGTCACCGTGATCTGACGCTCGCCACTATCGGTGATGAAGAATTCCGACTCCAGGTATTCAAGCCGTACACCTGCGAGATCGAGACCGACCTCTTCGGCGACCTCGCGTCGCGCGGTTGTCTCGAGCACATCCGCGACGGGATGGATCACGTCGACGTGACCGCCGATCATTCCGATCATGCTCGGGGCGTACTCGACACCGGGTGATCGAACCACCAGCAGCCACTGTTCACCGCGTTGAACCAGCACACAGACCGTGACCGCGTACCGCTCGTTGGCCACGGATGGCTCAGGACTTGCGCCGAATGATCTTGATCAGCACGAAGATCAGCAGGCCGACGACCGCGAGAGCCGGACCGTATCGCTTCAACAGCACCGGTCCCACGGTGCTGAGCACATTGAGGGTGCTTTCACCACTATCTGGCTGGGGTGGTGCAGAGTAGGTCGGCGAGGGCTGTCGAGCGCTCGGGGATTCCGCAGGCGTATCGGCCGCGACGGCAGCCGCCGCCGTCGCAGCCACTTCCTCCGCCGGCACTTCCTCGGCCGGCACTTCCTCGGCCGGCACTTCCTCGGCCGGCACAGCCTCGAGCTCGATGGTCTGCTCGGTGTCCGCCTCGTCCTGCGGGGGAGCTGTAGAAGCCGCTCCAACTGGGCTCGCCGACGGCTCGGCTCCGGCCGCACCGAGACCGGCAGCACCGAGACCGTCGGCACCGAGACCATCGGCGAACCGCCCTGAGACGCAGCTCACGAACTGATCCAACAGCTTGTCGCTGACGTCAGAGATCACTCCGCGACCGAATTGCGCCGGCTTTCCGGTAATCACCAGGTCGGTCAAGACTTCGACGTCGGTCTGTCCACCGCTCTCGGCGAATGAGGCCGTCACTGTCGCGGTTGCCGTTCCGTTCCCGCGCTTGTCCTTGCCCCGCGCCTCGATCACCACCCGGCGGTCCGCATCGTTGCGTTCTATGTAGCGGCCAGACCCGTTGTACATCAGGGAAATCGGACCCAACTTGATCTTCACCGATCCGGAGAACTCGTCACCGTCGACGCTGGTGATTGTGGCGCCCGGAAAGCATGGCGCCAACCTTTCTAGATCATTGAAGGCGTCCCATGCCTCCGCTACGTCGGCGGGCACGCTAAAGCGATGCGTCAGGTCCATGACCCCATCTTTGTCCTAAGAGCGCGCGGCCGCTAGCACCGCGCGGCGCCCCAAGATCGACACCAGATGCCGGCGATACTCAGGGTCACCATTGATGTCGGTCGGCGGTTCAGTGCCATCGGCGATGCTGCTGAGCGCCCCAGCGACAGCATCGGGCTGCACCGCTACGCCCGCGAGCGCTTGCTCAGCCGCTCGTGCCCGGATTGGTGTTGGCCCCATGTTCGTCAAGGCAATGCGAGCCTCGGCGATGGTGTCACCCTCCGTCCGAACCGTCGCCGCCACGCCCGCAATCGCCCATTGTTGAGCGACCCGGACGAACTTCTCGTACGCCGAGCCCCAGCCGGTGTACTTCGGCACCCGAACCGCGACCAAGATCTCGTCAGCTCCGACGGCAGTGGTGAAAAGATCTTGGAAGAAGTCCGCCGCCGCTACTCGGCGTTCCCCACCCGGACCGGCGATCACGAACTCTGCGTCCAGCGCCAGTGCTGATGTCGGAATGTCACTCGCCGGGTCGGCGTGCGCGCAGGCCCCACCGTAAGTGCCGCGATGCCGAACTTGCGGGTCGGCCACCGTTGCGACGCACTTGGCGATCAACGACGCATGCTCAGCGACCAATGGGTCGCCCACCACCTCAAAGTGTGGCGTCATCGCTCCGATGATGATCGCGTCCCCATCGTCACGGACGCCGCGCAGGGAATCGATCTTGGCCAAGTCGATCAATAGCTCGGGTGCCGCGAGCCGCAGCTTGAGCACCGGCAGCAGGCTCTGGCCTCCTGCGATGATCTTGGCATCTTCACCGCCATCGGCGAGCAGCTGCAGCGCCTCATCGAGGCTGGTTGGTGCCTGGTAGTCGAATGCCGCCGGGATCATGCCTGGCCTCCCTCGGCGTCACCGCTCCGCGGGGGTTCAAGCGGATTGTCTCCCTCGCTGTTGAAGTGGGGTTGGGCCTCGGCAGGTGTGGCCGATTCTTCGGTCAGCGGCCTCGCCCCTTGGATGGCCTTCCACACCCGCATTGGCGTACACGGCATCTCGATGTCGGTCACACCCAGTGGCCGCAACGCATCGAGAATCCCGTTGACAATGGCCGGCGTAGAGGCGATCGTGCCTGCTTCACCGACCCCCTTGGCACCGAGCTCGTTGCTCACGGCGGGCGACTCGGTGCGGTCGGTCACGTAATCGACAGTGTCGGCCGCAGACGGCACCAGGTAGTCCACGAACGACCCCGTGATCAGGGTGCCGTTCTCGTCGTAGACCGCTTCCTCGAACAACGCCTGTGCGATTCCTTGGGTAAGGCCGCCGTGCACCTGCCCCTCGACGATCATCGGGTTGACTACTTTTCCGATGTCGTCGACGGCGACGTAGGAACGGATGGCGACAGCCCCGGTCTCCGTGTCCACCTCAATGGCTGCGAGGTGGGTGCCGTGCGGATAGGAGTAGACATCGGGATCGAAGGACGCCGAAGAATCCAGGTTCGGCTCGATTCCCTCGGGCCAGGCGTGCGCCTGGAGGGCGGCGAAGGCAATCTCAGCCAGCGACTTGCCCGTATCAGTGCCCTTGACCCAGAAGTGGCCGCCTCTGAACTCAAGATCATCCTCGCTCGCCTCCAACATGTGCGCAGCGATGGGCTTGGCCTTTTCGATCACCTTGTCGGCGGCCTTGAGCACCGCGGTCGCGCCGACGACCAGTGATCGGGAACCGTAGGTGTCGAGGCCACGCTGGGCAACCTGGGTATCGCCATGAAGCACTTCCACATCCTCAAAAGCCACACCCAACTTGTCTGCCACGATTTGGCTCCAGGCTGTCTCGTGTCCTTGTCCATGAGGGCTCGTTCCGACAACGACCTCGACCGTGCCAAGTGGGAGCATCCGCACCTCAGCGTGTTCCCAGCCGCCGGCGATGTAGTTCAGCCTCCCGAGTATCCGCGACGGGGCTAGCCCACATTGCTCGGTGTACGTCGAGACACCGATCCCGAGCTGTACCGGGTCTTTGCGGCCACGGCGTTCGGCCTGTTCAGCCCGCAGCCCGTCGTAGTCGAACAGTTCCTTGGCCTTTGCGGTGGCTGCCTCGTAGTTGCCGGAGTCGTATTCAAATCCGGCTACGGTGGTGAACGGAAATTCCTCGGCGGTGATCCAGTTCTTGGCCCGTAGCTCCAAGGGATCCATGTCAAGCTCGACTGCAAGATCATCCATGAGTCGCTCGATGGCGAACGTCGCCTCGGGGCGGCCGGCCCCGCGATAGGCATCAGTGCGGACCATGTTGGTCAAGATGTTCTTGACCTCGAAGCGGTAGGCGGCGAACTTGTAGATCGCGTTGTACATGTACGCGCCGAGGATGGGAATGGCCGGGCCGACCAGACCCATATATGCGCCCATATTGGCAAGTAGGTCGACGTGCAGTGCGGTGACCTTGCCCTCCTTGGTCGCCGCCAGCGTCAACCGTTGCACTTGATCTCGGCCATGGTGGGCACCCTGCAGCGACTCGCTGCGGGTTTCGGTGTACTTGACTGGCTTGCCTAGCTTCTTGGCCACCGTAAAGGTAATGAACTCTTCGGGCGTGACCTCCAACTTGCCGCCGAAGCCGCCGCCGACATCCGGTGCGATGACCCTGATCTTGTGTTCAGGGGTGCTTGTCGCAATTGCAGTGAAGACGCGCAGAAAGTGTGGCACCTGCGTCGATGACCAGAAGACGATCTGGTCACCGGTTGGGTCGACCAGGAAGGAACGCGGTTCCATGAAGGCCGGAATCAACCGCTGCTGCCGGAAGGTCCGCTCCAGCACGATGCCGTCCTGGCGAGCCTTTTCGATCTCGTCCTTGACATCGCCACCGGTGCCCGCCTCGGCCGAGTCGAAGACCCAATGGGTCGACACATTCGTCTCCCAGTCGGGATGGACGTACGGAGCCCCAGCCGCCGCAGCCTCGAGATCGAGGACAACCTGCTCATCGTCGTACTCGACGTCGACCAGCTCCGTCGCGTCCCGGGCAGCAGCGGCACTCCGGGCCACCACCACTGCCACAATCTCGCCAGCGAAGTTGACCTCCTCCCTCGCGACCGGGTAGTACTCAGGGACCTTGTCCTCAGGGGAGAGCGGCCAGCCACATGGCATTGGGCCCACGTCGTCGGCAAGATCAGCTCCGGTGAAGACGGCGACCACGCCGGGCGAGGCCTTCGCCTGGGCCACGTCGATCGATGTGATCTTGGCGTGTGCGATCGGGCTGCGCACCATGCCGAGGAACAGCATGCCGGGGACGGTGAGATTGTCGGTGAATCGTGTCCGACCGGTGAGCAGGCGCTGATCTTCTTTGCGGAGCCGTGGGCGGCCAACCTCGAGGGTGGTCTCGGGAGATTCTTCTGTGATGGTCATTGCAGGCTCCCCGCTGCCCGGCGTACGGCCTTCACGATGTTCTGGTAGCCGGTGCACCGGCACAAGTTGCCCTCGAGCCCATCGCGAATCTCACGGTCCGATGGGTCGGGATTCTCATTCAGTAGCGACGCCGCCTGCATGATCATTCCCGGCGTACAGAACCCGCACTGCAATGCGTGATTTTCATGGAAGGCCTGCTGCACGGGGTGCAGCTGGCCATCGTTGGCCATGCCCTCGATCGTGGTGACTTCGCATCCGTCCGCCTGGACCGCGAGGATTGTGCACGACTTCACACTCAGTCCGTTGAGGTGCACCGTGCAGGCACCGCAGCTGGTCGTATCGCATCCGACGAGCGTTCCGACCTTGCCGAGTCCCTCGCGCAGGTACTGCACCAACAGTGTTCGCGGCTCAACGTCATCGCTGTAGGTGACGCCGTCAACGGCTACTGAAATTCGCATGCACCACTCGCTTTCTGGGTGGACGTCGCCCCGAAGCGCGAGGATGCGTGGCTGGCTGGCGACGGTGCCGGCCTGGAGTAAATGTAACCCGTACGGATGATCATGGGCACCCCACCTGGACGGCCCGTTGCCTGGTCAATCTCCTGCCGGAGGACGTTTCGCAGCACAGCCGTTACAACGTTCCGCAATAGCGGACGACGAGGGGACGTTTCGCCGCACAGTCGTGAAAACGACCCGGGCGCTCATGACGCTGGTGCCTGAAAAATCTCAGGATGCCGAATGGTGGATGCGACCGCTGAGCTCGCTGAGCCGGTTGCCGCGGCCGCCCCAACGCTGGCCGACGATCTCCGCGGCGATAGAGACGGCGGTCTCTTCCGGCGTACGGGCTCCAAGATCAAGTCCGATCGGACTGGAGAGTCGGCCGATCTCGATCTCGGTGAGCCCCGCTTCGCGCAGCCGCTCGAGACGTTCCTGATGAGTGTTCCGCGACCCCATCGCGCCGACATAGCCGAGCTGGGGGAGGCGAAGCGCAATCTCCAACACCGGTACGTCGAACTTCGGGTCGTGGGTGAGTACGCAAATCACCGTGCGGAAGTCGATCCGGCCCGCGTCGACCTCCGCTGCCAGGTAGCGATGTGGCCAGTCGACGATCACCTCGTGCGCATCGGGAAACCTGGTACGGGTCGCGAAGACCGGTCGCGCATCGCAGACGGTCACCCGGTATCCCAGGAAGCTGCCGAGCCGGGCAACTGCAGCCGCGAAATCGATAGCACCGAACACCAGCATCCGTGGATGCGGTGCATAGCTGGCTGCGAAGACGCGCATTCCTTCTCCGCGGCGCTGACCTTCCGGGCCATACGTCAGGAGCTCGGTCTTGCCTGTCGCCAGGAGGCCGCGAGCATCGTTGGCAACAGCTGCGTCAGCCCGCTCGCTGCCGAGTGAACCACTGATGGGGGAGTCCTCGGCGGGTCGGATGATCATCCTGCTGCCCACTCGCGTCGGGTCTGGATGTTCTACGACAGTCACGATGGCTACTGGGCGGCCCGCGTCGATGTCTGCGGCCACCTCGGCTAACTCGGGGAAGGTCTGCTGAGACACCTTCTCGACAAAGACATCGAGTATCCCGCCGCAGGTGAGGCCGACCGCGAACGCATCATTGTCGCTTACGCCATAGCGCTGCAGCACGGGATGCCCGTTGGCGACCACCTCTTGCGCGAGCGAATAGACCGCGGATTCCACACAGCCACCCGACACAGAGCCGACGGCTGACTCATCGGGACCGACCAACATCGCGGCTCCAGGCTGCCTCGGGGCCGAGCGCCAGGTGCCGACGACAGTTCCCATGCCGACGGTCTCGCCGGCCCGCCACCACGACAGCAGCTTGGGGAGTACCTCACGCATCAGGGCGCCCCTCAGACATCAGCGAGCACCTCCAACAGTTCGGCGAATGCGGCCAGCGAATGCCCTCCGACCATCCGATCGAGATGGGGGAGGCAGGCTTGGATACCGGCCTGGATCGGAGCGTACCCCGGCTTTCCGCGATGTGGGTTCATCCAGACCACCGCGTACGCGAGCAGCTGGAGCTGCCGGATCTGTTCACCAAGCAGGCGCGGGTCGCCACGCTCCCAACCGTCGCTGGCGATCACCACGATGGCGCCGCGAGCCACTCCGCGCCGTCCCCAACGATTCAGGAACGCGCCGATCACCTCACCAAGCCGGGTGCCTCCCGACCAGTCGGGCACCAGCCGTCCAGCTGCGGCCAGCGCCTCCTCAGCCTGGCGCGCCCGAAGTGCCGGGGTGATGCGAGTCAGTCGAGTACCGATGGTGAAGACCTCAACGTGGTGAGGTACGGCTCGAACGATCCGATGTGCTAGCCGCAACAACGAGTCCGCGTACGGCTGCATCGAACCAGAAATGTCGATCAACAGCACGATCCGACGGCCCCGCAGCCCAGGCCGCCGGCGGCGTAGTGGGGCCAGCTCGCCCGCCGACCGCAACTGGGCACGCAGCGTACGGCGTAGGTCGACCGATCCTCGATGATGCGGCCGGCGGCGGAGCGCACGTCGTAGCGGAGGCACCACGTCGAGGCTGTCGAAGAGCAGCGCGAGCTCGGTTCGCTCATGCTCGGTCAGCCGCGCCAGGTCCCGATGGCGCAGCACCTCCGTGGTACTCGCTCGGGCAGCCAGAATGGCAGCGTCGGCGGCCTTGCTGGAGTTCGACTCAGTGCTCAACGACGCCTGCGGTTGCCGTGCTGCCGTCGCGGGAGTCGCCATCCCGGTCCTTTCGGGTGAGGCGGTGAACCAGGCGGTGAACGCTCTGTCGTAGAGCTCGTTGTCGTCAAGCGAGGAGCACAAGGTGGCGCGGCCTGACCAGTACGTTGCGGCTCGATCATCGAAGCCGGCCAGCGAAACCGCCTCGACGAAAGCACTCGTTCGGTCCGGAGTGATGGCCATCCCCGCTGCGCGGAGAAGGCTGCTGAAGCCCACCAGCACTTCGTCAGCTGCGGGGCTTCCGGCGAGGGTCATCTGCGGTTACCGAGCAAGGATTGCGGCGAGCGCGCGCCGTACCCGTTCCGCGTCCTCGCGGTATTTGAGCACCGCACCCAGGGTCTCCGCCGCCGACGCGACATCCAGCTGTTCATAGCCCAGACGTTGCAGCGCGCGGGCCCAGTCCAGGCTCTCGGCGACGCCCGGCGGTTTGAGAATGTCGTCGCTGATCCGAATTCTTTGCACCGCAGAAGCGACCTGCGCGGCCAGCTGGGCGCTCACGTCAGGGAGTCGAGTCCGAATGATCTCCACCTCGCGGGCGAGCTGTGGATGGTCGATCCAGTGATAGAGGCAGCGCCGCTTGAGCGCATCGTGCAGTTCCCGGGTGCGATTCGAGGTCAGCACCACCATCGGCGGAGTCGCCGCGCGGACCTCCCCGTACTCAGGGATCGTGACGGCAAACGTGGACAGCACCTCGAGCAGAAAGGCTTCGAATTCGTCATCTGCACGATCGATCTCATCGATCAACAGCACCGCGTTCGACGATCGCAGCGCTTTGAGGATCGGTCGCTCGAGCAGAAAGCGCTCGTGGAACAGCGATTCCTCCAGCGCACCCGCGTCAAGATCATCTCCGGCTGTCGCCTCCACTGCTCGGATATGCAGGATCTGTCGGGCAAAGTCCCAGTCATAGAGCGCCTGGCTTGCCTCGATTCCCTCATAGCACTGCAGGCGGATCAGCTCCGCATCCGTAACGGTCGCCCACGCCTCCGCGAGCGATGTCTTGCCGGTTCCGGGTTCGCCCTCGAGCAACAGCGGTCGATTCATCGTCGTGGCGAGAAAGACGACTGTCGACAAGCCCTCACTGGGAAGGTAGCCGGTGCTGCGCAGCGCATCGCCGATCGCGGCCGGACTGAGGGTGGCTGTGCTCAACACGGCTCGCTTCGTTCCACCTTTCATCAGCTGCGCCCTGAGCCCTTCGACAAGCTCAGGACGGCGCCTGTCGAAGGGCGTCTTCACGCCGCTAGACGCTGTCACGGTCCTGGCCGCTGGCCAGATCACCACATTCCACACCATCAGCGTCATGCTGCGCGAGATAGTCCTTGGCACCAGTGTCTCCGCCGAGACCCGCCATGATCGACGGCAGATGGTCGCGGCCGATGAGGACGGGGTGACCGGGCCGGCCGCCGTAGGTGGCGCGAGCCAAGACGGCCGGGTCAGGCGGCGCCTTGCGGAGCAGCCGGCGTACCACCTCAGCCGTGACATCGGGCAGGTCGACGAGATGTACCAGCACCGCGACTACTGGGTCGCGCTGGGCGATATGCAGGCCACGCCGCAAGGAGCTACCCATGCCGTGTTGCCAATCTGGGGCATCCACGACGGTCACACCCGGATCCGCTGCGAAGCCCGAGCAGGCGAGGACATCTCTCGTACGGTCAGCCTCGGCACCCACGACAACCACGACCGCGTTGCAACCGCCATCCCGCAGCACCGTGATCGAGCGCAGCAGCCATGACGTGCCGTCGGGGTCGACGCGGAGCGCCTTCGGGCCACCGGCGCGGCGCCCGGCTCCGGCGGCGAGCAGCACACCGACGATCCGGTCAGCAGTTGCGTCCGTCTCCGGGTCAGTGCTGGGGACCACCAGTTCCTTGATCATCGTCATGATCGTTGTCGCTATCGATGTCGAGAGCAAGCTGCTGCAGGACGGCATGGTGCAGCCGACCGTTGGTGGCGTATCCGCCGGTGCCCAGCGGCCCGGGATGCCCGTCAAGATCAGTGAACTTTCCACCCGCCTCAGTCACGATGACCGAGCACGCCGCCATGTCGTGCAGCGCCAGCTCGGGCTCGCAGGCGATATCGACGCCGCCCTCGGCAAGCAGCATGTACGACCAGAAGTCCCCGTACGCGCGGGTCCGCCAGCAGCGCCGCAGCAGGTCAACGAATTGCTGGCCCTGGTGTGACTCCACCCAGGCTGAGATGGAGGCATAACTCAATGACGCATCCTCGATGCTGGCCACGTTCGACACGTGAATGGCGGTAGCCGACATCAAGGACTTTCCGGCGTACGCCCGGCCGCCCAGGCTGGCCCACCATCGCCGGCCAAGCGCAGGCGCGCTGACGACCCCTACGGCCGGCTCGTCATTGATCATCAACGCAATCAGGGTTCCCCAGACTGGCACGCCGCGGACGAAATTCTTGGTGCCATCGATCGGGTCGATCACCCAGCGCCGCGGGCCCCATCCGGTGTCGGCCATCTCCTCGCCGTGCACCGCATCGCGTGGTCGGGCCCGGCCAAGGGTGCGACGGATGGCCTGCTCAGCCGCGGTATCGGCGTCGGAAACAGGCGTCAGATCAGGTTTGGAGGTTACGTGTAGGTCGAGCGACTTGAAGCGGCTCATCGTGATCGAGTCAGCGTCATCGGCGAGCAGATGGGCCAGTCGAAGGTCGTCGGTCAAGCCTCGGTGGAGCGCAGCATTAGGCCCTGTTCGCGCGGCGTCGGGGACGGGCATGTGCCTACGCTACTGGCCAGAACCGAGCATCCGGCGGAAAGACTCAAGCCGGGCGGCTGAGAGGCGTCCATTCGCGACGGCAACGTCCAGCGCGCACTCTGGAGCAGCGTCATCGTGCCGGCAACCGCGCGGGCAGTCTTCGGTGATGACCCGCAGGTCATCGAAGGCGGCGATGATTCGGTCGCGGCTGACGTGGCTGAGGCCGAATGACCGGACGCCCGGGGTGTCGATCACCCAGGAGTTCGTAGTGTCTGGGAGCCGAAGCGCGATCGCCGAGGAGGAGATGTGCCTGCCCCGCCCGGTCACCGCGCTGACCTCACCTATGGCCCGATCGGCGCCCGGGATCAGGGCGTTGACCAGCGTCGACTTGCCGACACCCGAGTGGCCGACGAAGACGCTGCGATGCCCGCGGAGCCGCTCGCGAAGGGGATCCAGATCGGCGCCCGGGAATGTCACCTGCACCGGAACGCCGAGCGGCTCATATTGCGCGATGAGCTCGTCGGGTGCCGCGATGTCTGCCTTGGTGAGGCACAGCAGTGGCTGGATTCCAGCGTCGTACCCCGCCACCAGCAAACGGTCGATCATTCCGACCCGGGGTGGCGGATCCGCAAGGGCGGTGACGATCACGAGCTGGTCGGCGTTGGCCACGATTGGGCGCTCGTACGGGTCGTCGTCGTCGGCCGTACGCCGTAGCACGGTGGTGCGTTCCTCGACCCCGACGATGCGGGCCAAGGTGCCCTCCGCGCCGGACGTGTCG
>Ga0307296_10001419_pt1 | contig 11994 bp, 7 predicted proteins | sample ER_DNA_153_FD_194467 | JGI IMG/M metagenome (GOLD analysis project Ga0307296, IMG submission 194467) | Bulk soil microbial communities from the East River watershed near Crested Butte, Colorado, United States - ER_DNA_153 | ecosystem: Environmental > Terrestrial > Soil > Floodplain | place: USA... | reverse complement strand
GACGGGAATGTGCAGCCCCGTGGTGTGGCTCAGATCGGCCGAGCAGAGCACGAAGACCGCGTTGGCGACGTTCTCGGGCAAGACCTCGCGCTTCAGCAGTGTCCGGGAGGCGTAGTACTTGCCCAACTCCTCCTCGGGCACCCCGTAGACCGCGGCCCGCTTGGCCCCCCAACCTCCGGCGAAGATTCCGGAGCCGCGCACCACACCGTCGGGGTTGATGCCGTTCACCTTGACGCCATGTTCCCCAAGTTCCGCCGCGAGCAACCGCACCTGATGCGCCTGGTCGGCTTTCGTGGCGGAGTAGGCGATGTTGTTCGGGCCGGCAAAGAGTGAGTTCTTGCTGGAGATGTAGACGATGTCGCCGCCCAGCTTCTGCTCGATCAACGCCTTGGCCGCCGCCCGCGACACCAGGAAAGAACCCTTGGCCATCACGTTGTGCTGCAGATCCCAGTCAGCGACCGTGGTGTCCAGCAATGACTTGGATAGCGACAGGCCAGCGTTGTTGATCACGATGTCGATGCCGCCGAAGGCAAGCAGCGTGGCATCGACCGCCGTCTGCACAGCCTCTTCGTCCGTGACATCGGCGGCAATGCCGACCGCGGCATCGCTGCCGCCAATCTCCGCTGCCGCGGCCTGAGCCTTTGCTGCGTCAAGATCGGCGATCACCACGCATGCACCTTCAGCGGCCAGCCGAACCGCAATCGCCTTGCCAATGCCCGAAGCGGCACCGGTAACCAGTGCGATCCGCGTGGCGAGCGGCTTCGGCTTTGGCATCCGCTGCAGCTTCGCTTCCTCCAGCGCCCAGTATTCGATCTTGAACTTCTCTGACTCATCGATCGGTGCGTACGTCGACAGGCCCTCCGCGCCGCGCATCACATTGATCGCATTCAGGTAGAACTCGCCGGCCACCCGGGCGGTCTGCTTGTCCTTGCCGTAGGAGAACATGCCGACACCCGGCACGAGAATGATCAAGGGATCCGCGCCACGGATCGGCGGCGAGTCGGGTGTGGCGTGGCGCTCGTAGTAGGTCTGGTAATCGGCGCGGTACGCCTCATGGAGCTCGCCGAGCCGGGCGATGCTGTCCTCTACCGACGCGTCTGCCGGGAGATCAAGGACCAGCGGCTTGACCTTGGTCCGTAGGAAGTGGTCGGGGCAGCTGGTGCCGAGCTCGGCCAGCCGAGGATGCTCGCTGCGGGCGAGGAATTCCAGCACCCGCTCGTCATCGGTGAAGTGCCCCACCATCGGCTTGTCGAAGGACGCGATGGACCGCAACGTCGGTGCAAGTGCCGCCGCCTTGACTCGCCGCTGATCATCGGGCAACGCGGCGCACCCGTCCAGGGCAGCACCGAAGGGCTCCGGCTTGGAATGCTCGGCAATATAGGTGGCCGCGGCGTTGATGATCTCTAGCGAGTTTGCCTCGCTCTCTTCAGACGTATCGCCCCATGCAGTAATGCCATGGCCGCCGAGGACGCAGCCGATGGCCTGCGGGTTCGCTGTCTTGATCTTGGCAATGTCCAAGCCGAGCTGGAAGCCGGGCCGGCGCCACGGCACCCACGCAACCCTGTCGCCGAAGATCTTGGCCGTCAGCTCCTCACCGTCCACAGCCGTCGCAACCGCGATCCCGGAATCCGGGTGCAGATGATCAACATGCACCGCGTCGACCAGGCCGTGCATCGCGGTATCGATCGAAGGCGCCGCACCGCCCTTGCCGTGCAGGCAATAGTCGAATGCGGCGACCATCTCGTCCTCGCGCTCGACACCGGGGTAGACGTTCACCAGCTGCCGCATCCGATCAAGCCGTAGCGCCGCGAGCCCCGACTCGGTCAGGGTCCCCAGATCGCCACCGGAACCCTTCACCCAGACGAGCTCGACCGGCTCGCCGGTCACCGGATCGGTCTCAGTGCCCTTGGCGGAGGTGTTGCCGCCGGCGTAGTTTGTGTTCTTCGGATCCGATCCCAGCCGGTTGGACCGAGCGACCAATTCCGCAACCACGTGATTCGTCATGATCATGCTCCCCAGCCCGCTTGGGTACCGCCGGCACGGTCGGACTCGATCTTGCTCTGATACCCAGACTCGGCGTATGCCTTCATCGGATCGGCCGGCAAGCCGCGGCCCTCCCGCCAGTCAGCCAGCGCGGGCCGTACGTCGGTGTAGAAGGCGTCCATCAAGATCCCGTTGCCACCGAGCACGTCGTTGGCCTCTTGCGCCGCCACCAGAGCCTCGCGATCAACCAGCAAAGCTCGCGCGGTCATCTCCTGCACGTTCAGCACCGAACGAATCTGCCCGGGAATCTTGGGCTCCACGTTGTGGCACTGGTCCAACATGAAGGCGACCTCTGAGTCGGGACCGTAGCCGCCGCCGCGCACGACCTCGTACAAGATCCTGAACAGCTGGAACGGATCCGCTGAGCCAACGATCAGGTCGTCGTCGGCGTAGTAGCGAGAGTTGAAATCGAACGAGCCAAGCTTCCCCAGCCGCAGCAGTTGAGCGGCTATGAACTCGATATTGGTGCCCGGCGCGTGATGTCCGGTGTCCAGGCACACCACTGCCCGGTCCCCCAGCGCGGCAACTTGCACGTACGAGGTGCCCCAGTCGGGCACATCGGTGTGATAGAAGGCGGGCTCGAAGAATTTGTACTCCAGCACCAGCCGCTGGTCGGGCCCGATACGGTCGTAAATTTGCGCGAGGCTGTCGGCGAGTCGATCTTGTCGCCCTCGGAGGTCACCCTGTCCCGCGTAGTTAGTGCCGTCGGCGAGCCAGATCTTCAGGTCCCGCGACTGGGTCTGGTTCATGATCTCGATGCATTCGAAGTGGTGGTCGATCGCCTTGCGACGTACGGCCTCGTCGATGTGGGTCAGGCTGCCGAACTTGTAGATGTCGTCCTGAAAGGTGTTGGAGTTGATCGTGCCGAGCGCCACACCAAGATCAGCGGCATAGTCCCGCAGCGCGCCGTAATCCTCGACCTTGTCCCATGGGATGTGCATTGCGACCTTCGGTGCGAGCCCGGTCAGCTCGTTCACCTTGGCGGCGTCGGCGAGTTTCTCCTGGATCGTCCGCGGCGTGCCGGGCGAGCCGAACACCTTGAACCGGGTGCCCGAGTTGCCGAACGCCCAAGAAGGCAGCTCGATGGCCTGATGGGCCAGCTGGTCGGAGATGTCGGAGAAGGTTGGCATGTACTCACTTCCCAGGAGTCGTGCGGGTCGGGGTTGAAACGTTATTATGCCTCACCGCTCAGGCCGATGTCGACTAGTGCAACTCGATCGTCCGGACGGCTGAGAGCTGGTCGCGGATGAAGCGATTGGCGTGGGCGGCGAGGTCGTCGCCATCGCTCCACAAGTTCCGCCAGATGCCCAACGTGTTGCTCAGCGTCGCCGAGACCACGGCAGAGGAGAAGGACTCGAAAACGATCGGCCCGTCGTAGTTGATCCGGTCAAGCGCCCGGAAGGCACTGCCGAAGTCCACCGAGCCAGTTCCGAGGTAGCCGCGATGGCTCTCCCCGACGTGCATGTAGCGGAGCCGATCGCTGGCATTGAGGATCGGTTGAAAGAGGTCGGACTCTTCGATATTCATGTGATAGGTGTCCAGGTGCACCGAAATGTTGGGCCGGTCGACCTCCTTGAGGAACTCCAAAGCCTGTCGAGAGGTGTTGATCAGATTGCTCTCATAGCGATTGACGACCTCCAACGACAGGGCGATGCCGAGCGAGGACGCTTGGTCGGCAAGGGTTCGCAGGGCGGCGACGCTGCTTGCTCGACCGCTGGCCGAGGCCGGCGACATGTGCTTACGCATAGACCCGTACAGCACGCCGCAGAGATGGGATCCGCCCATCTCCGCGGTCTTGTTCAAGGCGACGTCGAGCAGGCGCCGGCCGGCGGTAACGACCGAGGGATCGTCGCTGCTGATGTCGGCTTCGAGGGGCAGACCGAGGCTCGCACTGGCATGCATGCCTTCCGCTTCCAGCGTCCGGCGTGCCGTCGCACTGTCAAAAGTGTCGGGTTCCATGAGGGGAAACTCGATGAGGTCGAAGCCGGCCGCGCGGGCCCGGCTTACCGAGCTCTCAATCCCTTGAGAGTTGAATTCGCCAGTGAATACCAGCGCGTGGCACCCGATAAGTGAAGACATCTTCTCAAACCTCGATAGCTATCCGGCGCCGCCGTAGCGGCGGAGGGCGAAGCCGTTGAGCAGCGCTGCGAACACCAGCAGTACGCCAAGGGCAAGCAGCTGATTCTGTGGGCCCGCATTGCCTTCGAAGGCCAACCGAATTCCCGCGTTCATCCACACGATCAGCAGCGTGGCGAGAACGATCCCCGACACTCGGCCGATGCCGCCGGTGATCGCGACTCCACCGAGTACCGCGATGGTGATGGCCGGCAGGGCCATTCCGTTGCCGGACACACCCGCGTCTGGGCGGGCCGAGGCGAACTGGCCGACGGTCACGACCGCCACGAGACCTGAGATCGCGCCGCTAAGCGTGTACGCAGCGGCGCGCGTGGGTCGCACCCCGATGGCTGACCAACGCGCCGCGACGTCGTTGGTGCCAATGGCGTAGGCGCGCCGACCGTACGTCGTATGGGCGAGAAGCAGCCAGACCACAACCAAGGTGGGTAGCAGGAAGAGGAAGATGCCCTTCGGCACATTGGGAATCCAGCTGCCGATCAATGGCAGCTCGACCGAGCGGGCCGTCGAGTCGTAGAGGTTTTGGATCGGACGCGTGCTGATCGGACGCTGGTTGTTGATGACCACGGCAAGGGACTTGTACGCGTAGTACGTGGCGAGGGTGGCGATCAGTGCTGGGAACCCGATGTAGGCGACCAGGATTCCGTTGACGAGACCAAGCGCCGCGCCGACCACCATGGTGATCACGATCGCCAGCAACAGCGGCCAGCCCCACTGCCCGTAGGCAAAGCCGAAGATCATTCCAGCTAGAGAAACGATGGCACCGACGGACAGATCGATGCCACCGCGTCCGGAGAGGATCACGATCAGCTCTGCGAAGCCCAGCAGGGCCAGCGGCACAGCGTTGATCAGAGCAGCGGACATGTAGTCGAAGTCATAGTTCGCTGTCAGGTAGCCGTTTGCACCCAAAAGGATGAAGTAGACCACCACTGCAACGACCAGCACCGCTAGCAAAACGATGCGTTGAGTCAGGAGGGCACGCAGGATGCGGGCGGGTACTGATTCGGTTCGTTCGGGACTGGGGGCACCGGACTGCTCGTCGGGAGTGGTCGCCTCGGGCTCGGAGAGGGTGGGGACGGTCATCGTTTGCTCCTCGCCCGCTCACGAATGAGATCGGCGCCGACCGCGATGATGATCGCGACGCCGACGAAGAGGTCGGACAGCTCTGATCGCCAGCCAAGCTGCGTAACGCCGGATGCGACGGTCTGCACGAGCAGTGCGCCGAGCACGGTACCTAATACCGAACCGCGCCCACCGGTGATCGACGTTCCGCCGATAACGACGGCGGCGATCACGGCCAGCTCCTTTCCGTTGCCGACGTTCTGTCCGAGGTTCGATCCCTGGGCCACGACGAAGGTCGATGCGAGGCCCACCAGCAATCCGGTCAGCAGGTAGGCAGCAAGTATTCTTTGCCTGACCTTTACGCCGGCCAGCTGGGCGGCGAGCTGATCACCACCGATGGCGTAGAAGTGCCGACCACCTGCAGTGTGGCGGAGGTAGAACCAGGCCATGGCGGCTAACACCACCGTGATCACGAAAGAGTTGGGGATTCCTAGCGTGCGGCCCGCGGCGCCATTGCCGAGGGGGGCAAGAGTGTCCGGGATGTTGTTGACTGTGCTCGAGTTGAAGATCTTCAGGCTGATCCACAAGAAGATGTTGGCGGTGCCGAACGTGATGATGATTGCGTGCACTCGGCCGTACGCGATCAGCACACCGTTAAGAAGCCCCAGCAGCCCACCGACCACTATGGAGACCAGCAGCGCGACCGGCAGACTTTGACCTGCTTGCACCAAGATCAGCTTCGCCGTGATCACCGAGCACACGGCAATCGCCGCGCCGACCGAGACGTCGATCCCTCCGGTGATGATCACTACCGTCATGCCGATGCCGATCAACGCGATCGGCGCGACGGAGGCGACAAGTGGCTGAATGGAGCTTGGAGTGAAGAAAGCTGGTGTCGCGAAGGCCAGGATGGCCCACAGCGCGGCAAGCACGCCGATCAGCACGATTTCCTGGCCTGTCACCGGAGGCGCGAGGACTCGATGACGGCGCCTGGTCGTCTCCGGTGGCCCAGAGGGAGGTGTCTCGCGCTCCGCGACGTCGACGCTCATGCGGCTCCCTTTGCACGGCCATCTTGACCATCGACGTCGCCAGCTGCAGCCGCGAGAACGTCTACCTGCGTAGCGTTGGGCCCGAATTCGACGGTGGTGGTGCCATTGCGGACCACCTGCAGCCGGTCGGAGATGCGGATTGCCTCAGGCAGGTCTGAGGTGACCACCAGGACTGCAGTGCCAGCATCAGCCAGTTCATGAATAATGCGGTGAATCTCCTCCTTGGCGCCGACATCTACCCCTTGGGTCGGCTCCGCCAGCACCAGCACGTCAGGTCGTTCGACCAGTTGCCGAGCAAGCACGACCTTCTGCGCGTTTCCCCCTGACATCGCCCCGATCGGCTGGTTCTCGCTCGGCGTCTTCACCGCAAGCCTGGTGATCATGTCCTGGGCGACTTTGCGTTCCCGGACCCGGTCCACCCAGACGCGGAGCTTGCTCAACAGCGTCAGGTGCCCGACCGAAATGTTGAACATGATGGACTGGAAGGAGAACATCCCTTGCTGTTTACGGTCTGCCGGCAGCAGGCCAATTCCGAGGCGCTGGGCATGCAGCGGGGAGCGGGGAGCGACCGATCGCCCGTCGAGCAGAATCTGGCCCGAGTCGGCGTGATCGATGCCATAGATGGAGTCGGCGATCTCGGAGACACCTGAACCAACAAGTCCGAAGAGGCCGACAATCTCACCTGGCCGGACAACCACATTGACGTCTTGGTATTCGCCCCGTCGGCCAAGGCCGGCAAGTTCAAGTCGTGGCTGGGTCTCCGGATCGATCTTTCGTTCGTGCTTGGTATCGGTGAGGATTCCGCCGACCATCAGCTCAACCACCTTGCGCACCGACAGCTCCTCGATCGGGTACGTGCCGATGGTTCGCCCGTCGCGCATAACGAGAACGTCGTGAGCAATGCGGAACAACTCGTCGAGGCGGTGGGAAATGTAGATCACCGACACGCGCGATTCGGTGAGCCGTCGAACCACCCGGAACAGCACCTCGATCTCAGCGTCGGTCAGGATGGCGGAGGGCTCGTCGAGGATAAGAATGTTCGCGTCGCCCGCCAGCGCCTTGGCTATCGAGACCTGCTGCTGCTCCGCGATCGACAGGTCCCCGACAACGGCGGTGGCGTAGCGCGGCGGTAGTTCCAGCAGCGCGAGGAGATCCACAACCTTTTGCGTTTGGGCAGGCCAGTCGATGCGCCCGCCTTTGCGGATCTCCCGGCCCATGAAGATGTTCTCGGTGACCGTTAGCTCACGGAACAGCTGCGGCTCTTGGTAGACCGTCGCTATGCCCAGGGCCATCGCGTCGGAGGTTGACCGGATCGAGACCTGCCGGCCTTCGTAGGTAATGGTGCCGGTGTCGGCAATGACGGCGCCGGACAAGATCTTGATCAAGGTGGATTTACCGGCGCCATTTTCACCGACCACGGCCAGCACCCGCCCAACATCCACGGTCATGTCGGCGTGCCGGATTGCGCGTACCGCCCCGAAGCGCTTGGCTATGTCGCTCATGTGCAGCCGGGTCGTGCGAGGCTCCGCCGTCGCCGTCCCAGACGCGCGTTCCAGTTGGGCCTCCCCGGATCGCTGATCCTGGGCTAGTGGCGCGGAGCCGCCGGCGGTTCCGTCACCGGTCGATGCTGTGGTCATCAGATCCTCCGAGAGGACATCGGGCCGCTCGTCGGGCTGCCACGGGTGCTCGTATGACCTAGAAGTTGTAGTCGCCGACGTTCTCCTTGGTGAAGGTCAGCGGCTTGCCCATCAGTAAGATCTTTGTCCCGCTGTCGTAAGTGACACTGTCAAGGCCGCAGGCGTCCACCGTCTGGGTGGGCTGGAACTGCTGACCCTGCGCCATCTGCATGCCGGCCCAAGCGGTTAGGCAACCGAGAGCCTTCGCGTCCCACAAGACACCGGCCGACGCCGATCCGTCATTGAGGTATTTCTTCATGTCATTCGGCGTACCCATGCCGACGGTGAAGACCTTGCCAGTCTTCCCTGCATTGTCCACCGCCTGCGCTACACCAGGCCCGGCCGTGGAGCAAACACCGAGGAATCCCTTGAGATCGGGCTGGGCGTTCATCAAGTCAGTCGCCATCTGCGTGGCCTTGGCGACGTCCTCACCGGCGTAGACGGTGTCGACCAACTGGGCGTCCGGGTACTTCTGTTTCGAGTACTTCTTGATCTCTGCAATCCACTGGTTCAGCTGCGCCGCTGTCTCGCCGCAGGACACGATGGCGAACTTGCCCTTGCCGCCCATGGCCTTCATCAGGGCGTCAGTATCTGCCTGGCCGATGCCCTCGGCCGAGGCCATCAGCACCATAAGTTCCCTTTCAGAGTTCGGCGCGTCGGTGTCTGAGGTACCGACCTTGATGCCGGCGTCGATGCCTTGCTTGATCAACGGCGCCATCGAGTCAGGATCGTTGGGGGCGATGAACAGCGCGCTCACCTTCTGCTGGATGTAGCTGTTGACGACGTCTGCTTGGGCCGCGGCATCCGCGCTGGTGGGCCCCTGGTAGAGCCACTCAACGTTGCCGAGCTTGCTGGCGGCCTCCTTGCCACCGGCGTTCATCGCCTCGAAATAGGGGATGCCCTGCAACTTGGGAACGAATGCCACCTTGACGCTCTCACCACCGGAAGCACTTGCGCCCGGAGCTGCCGTTTGGTTCTTCTTCGTACACGCACCCATGGCCAAGGTCATCGCCAAGGCGATGACGACCACTGCCGTCACCTTGAGTTTCGATTGCATGGGTCCTCCTAGCTCGCACACGAGCGCTTGAAGCTATGTGGCCCTGGACGACGCCAGGTCATGACCCCCGTTGTTTCGCATCCTGTCATCACACCTTGGGCGCTAGCAAGAGCAGCCCCGGAAATGGCACCTTGTGTGTTGAATCGCTTCAGTTTTGACAGTAGTCCAGCTAGCCTGCCCTGCATGGCAGAGTCGCAGGTCCCACCAGCTTTCGAGGCGCGCGACTCCCTCCGGCCAGGCAGTCCACGCATCCAAGATGTCGCGCGGCGCGCCGGGGTGGCAATTGGCACCGTGTCCAACGTGCTCAACAACCCCGACATTGTGACCGAGCAGACCCGCCTCAAAGTGGAAGCAGCGATCGCCGAGCTGGGCTTCGTCCGCAACAGCGCCGCCCGGGCACTTGCCGCAAGACGGACAGATACTGTCGGCTTGGTCCTTATCGACATCGGGAACTCGCTCTTCGTCGACGTCGCGCGCGGGGCCGAGTCGGCGGCAGGGCAAGCTCAGCTGAAGCTCCTTCTCGCCAACAGCGACAGCACTCGGACCAAGCAGGACAACTATCTCGAGCTCTTCGACCAAGCCCGAGTTGCCGGGGTCTTGCTGACTCCCCTCGAAGAGCCCCTTGACGCGGCACACGCCGTCATTCGCCACGGGCGTCCCGTGGTTCTGGTGATTGCTTCCTCGCCAGACCCGCTCACGTGCAGTGTCATGGTCAACGAGGAACTTGGCGGCTATCTCGCTGCCACCCATCTCCTCCATGGAGGAGCGCGCAGGCTTGTCTACATCGCTGGCTGTCCGCAGCTGCGACTCATCCGCCAGCGCCTGGCAGGCGTCGAGCGGGCCGTTGCCGAAGCAGGCGCCAGTCTCGAAGTGGTCGAAGCGCCTAACCTCGAGATCGGCGCCGGTCGCGAGGTCGGACGCCAGGTGTTGTTGTCCCAGTCAGTGGATGGGGTGGTGTGTCCTTCAGATCTGATCGCCGTCGGCGTTATCCAGGCAGCGACAGATCTCGGAATCCGGGTACCCGATGAATTGGTTGTCGTGGGCTACGACGACAATCACTTCGCCTCTGAGAGCAGCATCCCGGTGTCCACGGTGAGTCTGCCCGGGTATCGGATGGGTGAGCTGGCCATCGAGTTGCTCCTCGAGGAGATCCGCCAAGGCTCTGGCCATGTGCACCGAACGGTCATGCTGGATCCTCACCTGATCGCACGAAGCAGCACCTTGCGTTAACCCGAAAGGAACTCATGTCGCTTACCTGGTCTGCGCTGCCCGTCGCACCGAACGAGGACTTTGACGGGGCTCCGTTGCTGCGTACGGAGTTCATGCTGGAGGAGGGTCACGGCTCGATTGCCCGGGCGACCCTGCATGCCACGGCACAGGGTGTTTTCGAGGCCTACCTCAATGGCGATCCAGTTTCAGACGACGTCTTGAGTCCAGGGTGGAGCAGCTACGAATGGCGGCTGCGCTACCGCAGCTACGACGTGACCTCACTGCTGCAGCCCACCTCTGTGCTCGGAATTGCGCTGGGCAACGGTTGGTTTCGCGGACGACTGGGCTGGAGCGGCGGCAGCGCCTTCTACGGCAAGGAGCTGGCTGCCCTCGCGCAGCTCGAGATCGAGTTCTCCGACGGCTACGTCCAAACCGTCGTGACCGACCAGAGCTGGACCGCCGGACCGTCGGCGGTGGTGGTCAACGACCTCTACGACGGTCAGACCATCGACGCGCGACGCTACTCGGACGCCTGGTTGCGGAGCGGCTTCTCTGACGAGGGCTGGACCGGCGTGCATCCTGCCGGCCTCGATTTCAGCACGCTCACCCCCTACATCGGTCCGCCCGTCCGCCGACAGGAGGAGCTTCGACCGATCAAGATCTGGACCTCCCCCGCGAGCAAAACCCTGATCGACTTCGGGCAGAACCTGGTGGGTTGGGTCCGGGTCCGGGTCCGGGGTCCGGCCGGCACGACGGTCACGCTGCGCCATGCCGAGGTCCTGGAAAATGATGAGCTCGGTACGCGGCCTCTGCGCACGGCCAAGGCAACCGACCGCTTCATCCTCAGTGGTGGCGACGATGTGTTCGAGCCGACGCTCACCTTTCACGGCTTCCGCTATGTCGAGGTCGACGGGTGGCCAGGTGAGCTCGTTTCAGAAGCCTTGACCGCCGTTGTCGTTTCCTCCGAGCTGCAGCGGACCGGAGAGTTTGAGTGCTCGAACGAGCTGCTCAATCAGCTACACCGCAATGTGGTCTGGGGAACCCGCGGCAACTTCTTGGACGTGCCAACCGACTGTCCTCAGCGAGACGAGCGCCTCGGCTGGACCGGCGACATAGCGGTCTTCGCCCCTACAGCCGCCTACCTCTTTGACGTCGAGGACTTCCTGCGGAACTGGCTGATCGATCTTTCCGCGGAGCAGAGGGCCGCTGATGGCATGGTGCCGTACGTGGTTCCGGACGTCTTGAAGTACGTCAAGCACCCATCGCAGTTCCCCGCCCCAGAAAGCACCGCCATCTGGAGCGACGCTGCCGTGTGGGTGCCCTGGGCGCTCTGGCAGGCGTTTGGCAGCAGGCAGGTGTTGCACGACCAGTACGACTCGATGACCGCGCATGTCCGCCGCGTGGAATCGCGGCTGCTGTCACCCACAGGGCTGTGGGACACCGGTTTTCAGTTCGGCGACTGGCTCGACCCGACCGCGCCGCCCGATCAACCGGAGGCCAGCAAGGCCGACAACGGCGTCGTCGCAACCGCCTGTCTGTATCGAGACGCTCGCATCGTGGAGGAGACTGCGGCCCTGCTCGGACGCAGTGAGGACGCCCGGCACTTCTCAGATCTCGCCGAGCGGACCAGAACCGCCTTCAACGAGCACTACGTGAGCGACGACGGCACTATCCAAAGCGACGCACAGACGGTCTATGCGTTAGCGATCGTCTTCGGGCTCCTTGAGGAAGAGACCAGACAACTGGCAGGGAAGCGCCTTGCGGA
>Ga0307296_10001417_pt1 | contig 12006 bp, 9 predicted proteins | sample ER_DNA_153_FD_194467 | JGI IMG/M metagenome (GOLD analysis project Ga0307296, IMG submission 194467) | Bulk soil microbial communities from the East River watershed near Crested Butte, Colorado, United States - ER_DNA_153 | ecosystem: Environmental > Terrestrial > Soil > Floodplain | place: USA... | reverse complement strand
GACCTCGAGCCGTGGGACGCGGTTCGCGTCCACAAGGACACGATGCGGAGTATGGAAGCGGGCGACGAGGGTGCCGTGTTCCTGATCGTGGGCGCCCCGAACACCGGTCCGGGCGACGCCGAAATGGTTCAGGAGTGGTGGAGCGACTAACGGGCTGATCGAGCTCTTCCCCGACACGGCGGCCGTCGAGGACGGCGAGCTCGTGGTGGGCGGAGTCCGTGCGTCGGCCTTCGCGGAGGAGTTCGGCACGCCGCTCCTCGTGTACTGCCGGGAGACGATTCTCGCCCGGGCGCGCGCGTATACGGGAGTGGATCACGATGCGCTCGTCGTGTACGGGACGAAGGCGTTCCCCAACGTCGCGCTGCTCCGGCTCCTCGCCGCGGAGGGTCTGGGGGCGGACGTCTCGACGCGCGGTGAGCTCGAGTTCGCGTTGCGTGCAGGCGTGCGGGGCGAGCGGATCCTGTTCCACGGCAACAACAAGTCCGACGAAGAGCTCCAGGCGGCGGCCGAGGCCGGGGCAATCGTGGTCATCGATGCGCTCGACGAGGTTGCGCGGGCGAAAGCGGCAGGCGTTCGAACCGTGCTCGTCCGCGTCACTCCGGGCATCGACGCGGAGACGCACCGTGCGGTTCAGACCGCCCATGCGGAATCGAAGTTCGGGCTCGTCGCCGGCGACGCCCTTGCGGCGGTCAGGGACGCGCTCGCCTCGGGGCTCGACGTCGCCGGGCTCCACGTGCACATCGGCTCGCAGCTGACGCGAAGCGCGGAGAGCCTGCTCGCGGTCGAGCGGCTTGCCAATGTCGCGGCGCACTGCCGGGAAGAGCTGGGCTGGACGCCGCGCGTCTTCGACCTCGGCGGCGGCCTCGCGGTTCGTCATTCTCTGAGCGAGAGCGTCCCGCGGGAAGACGAGTTCGCGCGGGAGCTGCTCTCACGTCTGCGTGCACACTGGCTCGACCCGGCGCGGGTGATCTTCGAACCGGGCCGCTCGCTCGTCGGCCGGGCCGGGCTCACGCTCTACCGGATCGGCGTCGTCAAGCGCACGACAGGCGTGGCGTATGCGGCGATCGACGGCGGCATGTCAGACAATCCGCGCCCGCAGCTCTACGGATCGCGCTACGAGGCACTCCTTGCGAACCGTGCCGACGAGGAACCGGTGGCGACGTTCCGGATCGCCGGCAAGCATTGCGAGTCCGGCGACGTGCTCATCGAGAGCGTCGAGCTGCCGGAGCCTCGCCGGGACGACCTGCTCGCGGTTCCCGCCACCGGGGCCTACACCCTGGCGATGGCGTCGAACTACAACGGCGTCGCTCGCCCGGCCGTGGTGCTCGTGGCGGACGGCGACGCCGAACTGATCCGCCGGCGCGAGTCGGTCGACGACCTGCTCGCGTTCGAGACCTAGAGGGCTGATGCGAAATTGGGCCGCCGTCGGGGGCGCTCCAGACCAAGCCGGGCAGTGCGGTCGTTCGCGGTGCGTAGCGGCGCTACGTGCCGCGGGCGAACGTGCTGATCCGGCGCCGTGGCTGGTGCGTCATCCGGCCCGGCGGAATTTCACATCAGGCCTCTAGTTCGTAGCGAAGCCGGGTCGCACGAGACGCGGCGGAGCAACGAGTCGTGCGTCCTTCACCGGCGGATTCCACGGCTCGGCGAGCGGGGCCGCGCCGAACGACGCGAGCCGTCGTTCCTCCGGCGCGTCGCCGTAGAGCGTCGTCCGCTGTCGTGCCAGGCGGCCGCACGAGCGGATCAGCGCCTCCATCGCTTCCGGCGGGAACTCCTGGCCATGCTCGGCTCCGGCCGAGCGGGAGATGGACTCGTTCATCAGCGTGCCGCCCAGGTCGTTGACGCCGGCGCGGAGCGCGGCCGCTGCGCCTTCCGCACCGACCTTCACCCACGACACCTGGATGTTCGTGATCCACGGGTGCAGCGCGAGACGCGCCACTGCGTGCACGAGCAGCGTCTCGCCGAACGTCGGGCCCGAACGCGCCTGGCCGCGCAGCCACATCGGCGCCTCCATGTGCACGAACGGGAGCGGCACGAACTCCGTGAACCCGCCGCTTCGGCGTTGCTGTTCGCGCGAGTGCAACAGATGGCGCGCCCAGTTGAGCGGCCCTTCCACATGGCCGAGCATCATCGTCACATTCGAGCGCAGGCCCGCACGATGCGCGGCATCGTGCACCTCCAGCCACTGCGCCGTCGTGACCTTGTCCGGGCAGATGATGCGACGCACCTCGTCATCGAGGATCTCGGCCGCCGTTCCCGGCAGCGACCCGAGACCGGCCTCGGCCAACTCCGCGAGGTACTCGTCGAGCGGCAGGCCGAGCGTCGCAGCCCCCTGCCACACCTCGAGCGCCGAGAACGCATGGACGTGCAGGCCGGGCACCGCTTCCTTGATCGCACGCACGACCGAGAGGTAGTAGTCGCCGGTGAACGCCGGATGGATCCCGCCCTGTAGGCAGACCTCGGTCGCGCCGCGCTCCCACGCCTCCTCGCAGCGGCGCACGATCTCCTCGTGCGGCACGAGGTACGGCGCGCCGCGCAGGTTCGCCGCCAGCTTTCCCTTCGAGAAGGCACAGAACCCGCAGCGGAAATAACAGACGTTCGTGTACTGGATGTTGCGCGTGACGACGTACGTCACCTCGTCACCGCAGACCTCGCGCCTGAGCTGATCGGCGGCAGCAAAGACACGGTCGCGCTCCTGCCCCCGCGCGCGGAACAGGCGCACGATGTCCTCCTCGGCGAGCTCTGCACGGGTGTCGATGGGCAGCGCGTCCCGCGGAACGAAGGGGATCCCAGCGTCCTCGCCCGGCGACCAGCGGTCCTCGCGCGCGAGCCCGAGCGAATCCGATGCGCGCAGAACCGACGGCAGCACGTTCGGGTCGATCCACTCGGCGGAGATCCACTCGGGATAGACCGGGAGCCGCGGGGCGAGCTCGAGGTCGCGGCTTTCGGTGCCGGCCCGAAGCAGGTCGAGCTCGGGCCAGGGAGCCTCCGGGTTGACGTGGTCGATCGTCACCGGCGAGACGCCTCCCCAGTCGTCGATCCCCGCGTCGAGCAGTCGCGGAAAGTCGGTGTACGAAAGGTTGGGAGGTGCTTGCAGATGGGCTTGCGGGCCGAGCACGATCCGCGCGACCGCGATCGTCCAGAGGAGCTCTTCGAGGGCCGGCTCGGGAGACTCGGCCATCCGCGTTCCCGGCTTCGCCCGGAAGTTCTGAACGATCACCTCTTGCACGTGCCCGTGCGTATCGGCGAGGTCGCGAATCGCGAGCAGCGCGTCGATGCGCTCTTCGCGCGACTCGCCGATGCCAATGAGCAGGCCCGTCGTGAACGGGACTCGCTCCTCCCCGGCGGCGGCGATCGTCTCGAACCTGCGGGCCGGCAGCTTGTCCGGAGAGCCAAAATGCGGACCTCCGCGCGCGGACAGACGCTCCGAGGTCGTCTCGAGCATCAGCCCGAGCGAGACGCTCACGCGCCGCAGCTCCCGCACGTCCTCGCGCGTCATGACGCCCGGGTTGAGATGCGGCAGCAGCCCCGTCTCGGTCAAGACGGCCTCGGCTGCACGGGCCAGGTACTCGATGGTCGTGCCACAGCCGAGAGCGGCCAGCTCGTCCCGGGCCGCGCGGTAGCGCAGCTCCGGCTTGTCCCCGAGGGTGAAGAGGGCTTCGCGGCAGCCGGCGGCCGCACCTGCACGCGCGATCTCGAGGACTTCCTCGATCGTCAGGTAAGCCCGCTCGCCGCGGCGTGGCGGCTGCGCGAACGTGCAGTAGTGACAGACGTCGCGACAGAGCTTCGTCAGCGGGATGAAGACCTTCGGCGAGTAGGTGACGAGCCGGCCGTGCCCTTCGGCCCTTAGCGCCCGCGCCTCCGCACACAGCTCGTCGAGCGGACGGCCGAGGAGCTCCATGCCGGGAGCTTACGTCTACGCGCGCGGGCTACGAAGGTTCAGAGAAGATCGATCGACGCGACGCCGAGCGCCGCCGCCAGGACCACTGCCGCGACCCCGGCTCCGGCCATCGACCAGCGCCTTGTGCGCGTTCCCGGCGCGGCCAGGACGGCTGCACCGGCGAGGCCGAGTGTCATTCCCGAAAACGTCTCGACCGCCTGGAACGCGACTCCGAGCGCAAGTGAGGCGCCGAGACCCACACCGGTCCCGTGCAAAGCGATTGTTGCCGCGCCTGCCCCTGCCCCGAAGTTCCCCGGCGTGAGCGGCAGCAGGCCGGCAAGCGCCATTGCGGCGAGCAGCACGACGGCGACCCAGACCGGCCTCGACACACCGAGAGCGAGCGAGATCGCGACCGCGCCGCACACACGCGTGATCGCCGCGAAGGCGATCCAGCCGAAGATCGTCGCTCCTGCGCGCGGCGATTGCCCGACGCTGCGGAAGATCTGCAGGAGGCTTCCGAGTCGGCCGGCCGCTCGTCGGCTGATGCGCACGGACACGAGGACAACACACGCCACGGCGAGGATCAGCAGCGGAGCCGGCCACAACGGGACGCGACCCACGGATGCAGCCACGACGATGAGCAGGGCCAGCACGAGCGTCCGGGCCGCGGCCACCGACGCGCCCACGCCGCCCGCACGCCAGAGACGGTCGTCCCCGGGGAGCGTGCGTGAGAGGAGACCGATCCGAACGGCCCCGCCGAGGTGCGCCGGGGCGACAGAGTTGACGAGCGAGCCGATCGCATAACGCGCCGACACCTGCTTGAAGCACGCCTCGCCGCCGCATGCGCGCAACCCGGTCCGCCAGGCCGCCGCCGAAGCGAGCAGGCCAAGTCCGAAAGCAATCGCTGCGACGACCAGCCATTTCGGCTGGGCATGCGACAGGCTCGCGATGGCACCGTCGAACGTCCCACGGCCGATCCTGGTCGCTCCGAGGGCGATGCCGGCGATCACGAGGGCTCCAAACCCGACGGCGTAGCTGCGGCGCATCGATCCGAATTGACCGAGCGAAAGCTCGTTCATGAAGCCGCTGCTGGTCCGCTCGCTCTGCACGCCACAAACGCTATCGGCACGAAATGAGAGCAACGTTAAGAATGCCGGGCCGGTCGCACCCTGCGTGCCATCATGGCCCGCGGTGAGAACCTCGCGACGAAGGCGACGGCCGGCCTCGAGCGGGGCGCTGATCGGACTGCTGGCCCTGGTCGCGGTGGTCGGGAGCCTGGAGTATCGAGACTGGAAGGGGGACCAGGGAAAGACAGCAGCCGCGGCCAGACTGCCGCCTCCGGTTCACCAAAAGGCCAAGGTCCGCCGCCTCGCTCAGGTCCGTCCGCTGAACCTCTATGCGCACGACCGCGCAGGCATGATCAGCGCGATCGCCCGGCGGGACCCGGCCCGCGTCTACGTCCCGAACAGCGCGGGAGACTCGGTCGATGTGATCGACCCGCAGACGTACAAGGTCGTCGGACACTTCTCGGTGGGAGCGCTGCCACAGCACGTCACGCCGTCGCACGACCTGCACACGCTCTATGTGAACAACGACGTCGGCAACACGCTGACGCCGATCGATGCGCGCACGGGTCGCCCCGGCAAGCCGATCGACGTCGCCGATCCCTACAACCTCTATTTCACGATCGACGGTCGCTACGCGATCGTGGTCGCCGAGCGTCTCCACCGACTCGACTTCCGCTCGGCACACTCGTTCCGGCTCGTGCGGGCGCTGACCGTTCCCTGCGCCGGCGTCAACCACATGGACTTCTCTGCCAACGGGCGCTATGTCATCGCAAGTTGCGAGTTCTCGGGCCGTCTGCTGAAGGTCGACGTGCGCCACTTCAGGGTGCTCGCGGTGCGAACACTGCCCCGCCGGTTCTCGGTACCTCAGGACGTGCGCTCGTCGCCGGACGCGAAGGTCTTCTACGTGGCCGACCTCGCTGCCGGCGGAGTGTGGGAGATCAACCCCAAACGGCTGAAGGTGATCGGGTTCATCCATACCGGCGCAGGAGCGCACGGTCTCGTCGTCGGGCGGAACGGAAGGGTGCTCTACGTCGCAAATCGCAGCGAGGGAAGCGTGTCCGTGATCTCGTTCAGGACCCGCAAGGTCATTCACAAGTGGCGCATACCGGGCGGCGGAAGCCCCGACATGGGCGATGTCTCCGCGGATGGCAAGGTGCTCTGGCTCTCGGGACGGTACAACTCGGAGGTCTATGCAATCGACACGCGCAGCGGACGGTTGATCGCGCGCGTTCCAGTCGGTCCGAGCCCACACGGCCTGTCCGTCTGGCCGCAGCCGGGGAGATTTTCACTCGGTCACACGGGGAACATGCGCTGATGACTCCGCGCGTCTGGCTTCGCACGCGCGCCGACCTCCTGATGCCTGCAGCCGCGGCGGCATCCCTCGCGGCACTGCTCGTCTGGTTCGGCCCACCCGGTACCGACCTGGCCGCGCACGTCTACCAGCGGACGCTCTTTCTCGAGCACGGCTACGTTCTCTGGAACAACTTCTGGTACGCGGGCCGCTACAGCTTCGTTACCTACAGCGTCCTGTACTACCCGCTGGCCGCGGCGATCGGCATCAAGCTGCTCGCCGTCTTGATCGTTGCCGTCGCGGTCGCCGCCTTTGCAGCTGTCGTGCGACGTGAGTGGGGCGAGGAGGCCAAATGGTCGATCCGCGCTTTCGCGGTCGTGTGGGCGCTACTCGTCGTCTCCGCGGCCTACCCGTTCATGCTCGGAAGCGCGTTCGCCCTCGTCGCTCTCTGGCTTCTGCAACTCGGCCGCCGCCCGCTCTTCGCAGGCTTCGCGCTCCTGACCCTTGCTGCCAGCCCGCTCGCCTTCGTGCTCCTCGTGGTGCTCCTGGCCGCAGTCGCGCTCGCTCGTCGTGATCAACGGGCTCTGCTTCTGTGGCCGTCCCTCGCGATCGCGGCGGTCGGGGCGCTCGAGCTCGTGGTCCGCAGAATGTTCCCGGGCCGCGGCACCTTTCCCTTCTCGGTTCAGGAGTTCCTCGCCGCGACGATCTTCTGCGTGCTCGGAATCGGCTTGACGTGGGGAATCGCGAGCGCACGGCTCCTTCGCTGGACGTACATCGTCTATTTCGGCGCCTGCACGGCCGCGTTCGCGTTCGCCTCGCCAATCGGCGAGAACATTGCGCGGCTTCGGTTCGCCGCGGCGCCGATCGCGATCCTGACGCTCACGCTCCGCCACTGGCGTCCGCGGCCCGTCTGCGCGGTCGCGCTCGCACTTGCCCTCTCGTGGAATCTGACGCCGCTTGCCGCCAGCTTCGTCCATGACGCCGGGGATCCCACCGCGCACGCCGCCTACTGGAAGCCGACGATCTCCTACCTCCAGGGCCACGTGCGGCCCTCGTACCGCGTCGAGGCGGTGGACACGCGAGGTCACTGGCCTGCCGACTTTCTCGCCCGCGCGCGGATCCCGCTGGTACGCGGCTGGTTCAGGCAGGAGGACTTTCCGCAGAACCGCGTGCTGTACGGGAAGCTCGGACCGGCCGTCTACGTGAACTGGCTGCGCAAGCTCAGCGTCCGCTACGTCGTGCTCACGACTGCGACACCGGATTACAGCGCACGTGCCGAAGCACGGCTGCTCGAGAGTGGCCGCTCAGGCCTCGTAGTCGTTCACCGGACTGCGACGACAACCGTTTTCGCCGTTCCGTCACCACGCCCACTTGTCAGCCCGCCGGCACGTGTGCTCGAGCTCGGCTACACGTCGATCCGCATCGCCGCTCCCGTTGCGGGCACGTACCGGCTCGACGTCACGTACGCGCCCTACTGGCACACACCCGCGGGTTGCCTGAGCCCCAGCGCCGACGGCATGACGGAGCTGACGGTTCGACATCCCGGCATCGTCTCGCTGCGTTTCGCCGTCACGGCGAGGCGTGCGCTCGCCGCGGTTGTCGGCGACAACTCGGACTGTCGCTGAAGGAGCGCTAGCCGGGCTTGGCCGAGACGAGCGGACCGAAGGTGCGCCACGCGCCCTTCGACCACCGCTGGAGTCGCACCTGCGTGATCGGAAAGCGACTCGTCGGCGCCGTATGGATGATGATGCCCGGCAGCACGAAGGGATTCCCGCGTTCGGTCAGATGCGTCGCCGCGTTCATCAAGCTCTGCCGGGTCAGGTTCTTCCCGGCTTTCTTGAGCGTGTTGACGAGCGTGTAGGCCGTTGCCATACCTGCGGTGAAGTAGCCGTCCTTCAGGTCGCGGGAGCTGGTTCCGTTGCCGTACTTCCTGAGGATCGACTGGAAGAGCTTGATGCCCTTGTCGTTCGCCCACTGAGGTGAGGCCGGGTCCTTGCCGAAGACGATCGAGATCGATCCGTTCGCCGCCTTTTGCGGGACGATCGCCATCAGCGACGCGGCCGATGACACGTCGTTGACGAAGATCTGCGGCTTCCAGCCGAGCCGCGACACAGCATTGAACGCCTGGAGCGAGAACTTGCCGAAGGCGAACACCATCAGCACGTTCGCCTTCGATGCCTTCAGCTGGGTCACCTGCGGCTGCACATCCGAGGACGTCGGGTCGTAGCCAACGCTCGCGACGATCGACTTCGCCTTCTTGCCGAGCCCGCGCTTCATCCCGGCCAGGAGATCGCGGCCATAGTCGTCGTTCTGGTACAGAACAGCGACCTTCGCCTTCTTGATGTTCTTCACGACATAGCGCCCGTAGATCTCGCCTTCCTCCGAATACGGCGGGATGTACCCGATCGTCCATGGGTACTTCTTGTAGTCCCGGCCGAACGTCGTCGCGCCGGACGAGACATAGAGCTGTGGAACCTTCGCGTCGTTCAGGAGCTTGCGGACTGCGAGGTTGTTGTTCGTCCCGAGCGAGCTGAAGACCGCGAAGACCTGCTCCTGCTGGATCAAGCGGATCGTGTTGTTCACTGCGCGGCCCGGGTCGTACCCATCGTCGAGATACGTGTACTTGAGCTTGCGACCGAGAACCCCGCCCTTGTCGTTGACGTACTTGAAGTAGGCGTCGATGCCGCGCGCGACGTTCCCGGCGATCGCGGCCTCTCCGCTCAGCGGCACGCTCGAGCCGATGTGGATCTCGTCCGAGGAGACACCGGGCGTCGCGACGGGGCGCGCGCCGGCAGACGCAGCGGCCGTGACGGCCACAGCGGCACAAACGACAAAGACCCTCACGCCCACTTGCTCACCTAAGACCGAGTGTATAGCCGAGTTGTTAGCGGCCCAAAGAGCCGTCGCACCAGGCCTCCGACGCCGGTCGGGAGAAGGATCATCACGACGATCAGCACGATCCCGAACACGACACTCGGGATCCCAGGCTTCTGCGGATCGAGGCTCAGCGCAGGCAGGTGGTTGAGCCAGCGCGCAACCGTGTCCGCATGGTTCTGCAGGAAGTAGATCAGGGCGGCGCCGGCGATCATCCCGAAGAGTGAGTCGAGCCCGCCGACCGCAAGGCCGACGACGAGGTAGACGGAGAGGATGATCGGGAAGACGTCGGGATTGACGTAGGCATTCGCGATCGCGTAAAGCGATCCGGCGACGCCGGCGTAGAAGGCCGAGATCCCGAACGCGAGCGTCTTGTATCTCCCGATTCTGATTCCGGAGGACACCGCTGCGACCTCGCTGTCGCGGATCGCCTTGAAGGCGCGTCCTGTCTTTCCGCGCACGAGTATCCAGGCTGCAACCAGCAACACGAGCGCGATCCCCCAGGTCAGGTAATAGATCCAGTTGTTGGTCGTCGTACTGAGCCCGAACGGCGGTTTCGCCAGGTTGAGGATCTTGCCCGTCGTGCCGCCGAAGAAGTGGTCGAACTCCTTCGGCAATTGCGGGAACGAGACGGCGATGCCGAAGGTGATCAGCGCCAGATAGAGCCCCGAGAGACGCAGCGCGGGAAGGCCGACGACAAGGCCCGCGATTCCGGCAACGACGCCTGCAATCGGGATCGTCCAGAGGTCGCGCACCTGGTGTCCGTAGAAGCCGTCCACGCTCAGGATTGCGGTGGTGTAGCCGCCGATTGCCATGAACGCGCCGTTACCGAGCGAGATCTGCCCGTTGAATCCGGTCAGGATCGAGAGACCCAGCAGGGCGATGAAGTACATCCCGACGATCGCGAGCTCGCGGGCGCGGAAGTCGCTCACGAACCGCGGCAGCAACGCGACGACGGCCGCGAGCGCGACGAAAGCGGAAAGCTCGAGCCAGAGCCTCGTCCTCATACGCGCCGCACCGCCACCTTTCCGAAGAGGCCGCCCGGCCGCACGAGCAGCAGCAGGAGGATGAGCAGGAGCGCTGCCGGCAGCTTCAGCGTCGACCCGATGAACCCGACGTAGCGGCCGAGCAACGTGATCGTGACGCCGAGGAGGATGCCGCCGACGACTGCGCCGACCGGCGAGTCGAGCCCGCCGAGAACGGCAGCCGCGAAAGCGTAGAGCAGGATCGTCTGCATCATGTTCGGGTCGAGGAACACGACGGGTGCGATCATCATTCCCGCGACCGCGCCTAGCACCGTCGCGATACCCCAGCCGAGCGCGAACATCCAGCTGACGCGTACGCCGACGAGCCGCGACGAATCCCGGTTGACGGCCGCAGCGCGCATCCCGAGCCCGAGCTTCGTAAAGCGGAAGAAGAGCGCGAGCAACCCCACGAGCAGGATCGAGACGGCGACGATGCCGACGTCCTGCACGCTGACCGGGACGCCGCCGACATCGATCGTCCTCGTCGAGAAGGGACCGTGGAACTGCACGTTGGCCCCACCCCAGATCAGGTTCATCAACCCGTTCAGCAGCAGGGCGAGGCCGAGGGTGATGATCACGATCGTAAGAACCGGGGCGTTCTCGACCGGACGGATCAGGGTTCGCTCGATCACCACGCCGCCGGTGAAGGCGATCGCGAGCACGATCGGGAACGCCTCCCAGAACGTGAGCCCCTGGTTCATCAGCGACCAGGCGATGAAGGTCGTGAAGGTCGCCATCTCGCCTTGCGCGAAGTTGATGACCCTTGTCGAGCGGTAGATGATCACGATCGCAAGCGCGAGCCCGGCGTAGATCGCACCTTCGCGAATGCCCGCCGCAAGCTGTTGAGCGAACTCGGTCCAGGTGAAGGCGGCGATCGGCATCAGTAACCCAGGTACGACTTCCGGACGGACTCGTTTGCGCGCAGCTCGTCGCTCGTTCCCTCGACGACGACGGTGCCGACCTCGAGGACGTAGGCGCGGGCGGCGTGGGCAAGCACGAGATTGGCGTTCTGCTCGACGACGAGCACGGACATGCCCTCCTGGCCCTTCATGCGCTCGAGCGCCTCGAAGATCTCGTTGACGACGATCGGCGCCAGACCGAGCGAGGGCTCGTCGAGCAGCAGCAGCTTCGGCCGCGCCATCATCGCGCGGCCGAGCGCGAGCATCTGCTGCTCGCCGCCGGAAAGGGTCCCTGCCTGCTGGTGTCGGCGCTCTTCCAGCCGGGGGAAGAATCCGAAGACACGCCGTGCGTCGTCCTTGATGCCGCCGCGGCGCGTGTACGCACCGAGGCGGAGGTTCTCCCAAACGGTGAGGTCGCTGAATGTTCCGCGGCCTTCAGGCACATGCGCGATTCCTGCGCGCGCGGTGCCTTCGGGACGGCGCGGGAGTGCCTCTCCGCCGAAGACGAGGTCACCGGTGCGGCGCACGGTTCCCGAGATCGCGCGCAGAGTCGTGGTCTTGCCCGCGCCGTTCGCGCCGAGCACCGCGACGAGCTCGCCGTCGTCGACGGTGAGCGACACACCGTGCAGCGCCTTGACCGGGCCGTAGCGCGCCTCGACGTTTCGCAGCTCCAGCAGGGTCACGATTCGGCTCCGAGATATGCCTCGATCACACCTTTGTCCGCCTGCACCTGAGCCGGCGTCCCCTCCGCGATCTTCTTGCCGAAGTCGAGAACGTGCACGCGATCGGCGACGCTCATCACGAGGCCCATGTGGTGCTCGACGAGCAGGATCGTCAGCTCGAAATCGTCTCGCATCCGGCGGATGAACTTGCCGAGCTGGTCGACCTCTTCGTGGCTCAGGCCGCCGGCGGGCTCGTCCAGCAGCAAGAGCTGTGGTCCCGACGCAAGCGCGCGCGCCAGCTCGACGCGCTT
>Ga0307296_10001414_pt1 | contig 12012 bp, 12 predicted proteins | sample ER_DNA_153_FD_194467 | JGI IMG/M metagenome (GOLD analysis project Ga0307296, IMG submission 194467) | Bulk soil microbial communities from the East River watershed near Crested Butte, Colorado, United States - ER_DNA_153 | ecosystem: Environmental > Terrestrial > Soil > Floodplain | place... | reverse complement strand
GCCAGGAGACGCCGTTTCCGATTGCCTATCCGACGGCTGCCCGCCCGCAGGCCTGGGCGGCCGGCACGCCCGTCTTGCTGCTACAGGTGCTGCTCGGCCTGCGCCCCGACCGAGGCCGCCACGCGCTCGAGACACTGGCGCCGGCCGAGCTGCCCTCATGGGTCGGCCGCTCGCTCCGGCTGACCGGCGTCCGGGCCTTCGACCGCCAGTGGGACGTGCGCGTCGAGGACTCACACGTCACAGTTGAGGAAGCCTAGGAGTCCCTTTCACGATGAAGCACTGTGCCCCCGGAACGCGCTGGACGGCCCGTGGCGGCGTCCTCAGTCGCGCCCGTATCTCATCCGATACGAACGCTCCCTGCGTCCTTGCCACGAACCGCCCAGCGCGCCCCGGGGACGAGGCCCCATCATGAAAGGAACTCCTTGAAAGTCGCCATCCTCAGCCCGGTCTGGTTCGCCGTCCCGCCGAGCGGTTACGGCGGGATCGAGTGGATCGTCTCGCTGCTCGCTGACGGGCTCGCCGACGCAGGTCACGACGTGACGCTGTTCGCCTCCGGCGACTCGCATACCAAGGCTCACCTTTCCTACGTCTTCGAGCACGCGCCGAGCGATCAGATCGGCAAGTCGCTCCCGGACCTGCGCCACGCCCTCGCCTGTTTCGACCAGGCCGGCGAATTCGACGTCATCAACGACCATTCGGGGCCGCTCGCGGTCGCGCTCGGCGGCCTCGTCGAGTCCCCGGTTCTGCACACGGTGCACGGGCCGCTCGAGGGCGACCCCGGACTCGTCTACGAAGGGCTTGGCCGGCTCGCCCCGGCCGTCGGCCTGATCTCGATCTCGCTCAATCAGCGCAACCCGATGCCGGAGCTCAACTGGGCGGGCAACTGTCCGAACGCGCTCGACCTCCAGCTCTACCCGTGCAAGCCGCACATCGGCGACTACCTGCTCTTCCTCGGCCGGATGAGCCCTGACAAGGGCGCGCACCGAGCGATCTGGGTCGCGAAGGAGACCGGGCTGCCGCTCAAGCTCGCCGGCAAGAAGCAGGATCTCAAGGAGCACCGCTATTTCCACGAGTTCGTCGAGCCTCACCTCGTCGACGAGATCGAGTACCTCGGCGAGGTCACGCACGGGGAGAAGGTGGAGCTGCTCCAGAACGCGCGCGCGACGCTCTTCCCGATCGATTGGGAGGAGCCCTTCGGGCTGGTCATGATCGAGTCGATGGCCTGCGGGACGCCCGTGATCGCGACCCGGCACGGCGCCGTCCCGGAGGTGATCGAGGACGGTATCAGCGGCATCATCGTCGACAACTACCGGGAGATGCCGGCCGCGCTGGAGCGCGCAGACGCGCTCGACCCGCTCGAGCTGCGGCGTCACGCCGAGGAGCGCTACGGCCCGGAGCGGATGGTCCAGGACTACCTGCAGGTCTACGAGGCGGCCGTCGCTCGCACCTCCGCCTCGGTGTAACCCGCTCCGTCGACGCGGCGAAGGGTTCGCACGTCGCGGCTGAGGAGCGCCGCGCCGATCGAGACCAGGCCGATCGCGAGGAACCCCCAGAGCGTATTCGTAACGCCGAACCTGTCCGCGAGTGGGCCGGCAATTACGAGCCCGAGTGGGATGAAGACGAAGGAGCCGAGCGCGTCGTACGAGTTGACGCGTGAGAGAACGCGTCTGGGGATGTGCTGTTGCAGCGCGGTGATCCAATTGACGCCGAAGATCTCGAGCCCGATTCCCGCGAAGAACGCCACCGTGGCAATCACACCGGTCACCCTCACGCCTGCATAACAGGCGATCTCGCCTGCCGTCGGCAGAAGCGCGAACATCGAGACGAGTAGAGGGCGAGCCGGCCGCCAGCGCAGCGAGAGCAGCCCGCCGGCGATGAAGCCCGCGCTCTGCGCGGCGACGATTGCGCCGTAGGCGGACGCGCCGCCAAGGTAGCGCTTCGCGATCAGCGGTCCGAGTACCGCGAAGCTGGCTGTGGCGACGAGGTTGCCGACGGAGGCGGAGACTACGATCACCCAGAGCCACTCGCGGGAGCGGAACTCATTCCAGCCCTCGATCAGCTCGCGGATGATGGTTTCGCCGCGCTCCACGACGACGCGAGGGATACGGATTTGCACGAGGATCAAGGCGCTTGCGAGGTAGGTGGCCGCGTCGAACGCGATCGCCCAGCCCGGGCCCGCGGCGGCTACGGCGATGCCTCCCAGGCCGGCGCCGATAACCGTACTGAAGCTCGTGGCGAGCCGGAGCAATGCGTTGGCCGGCTGCAGCAGTTCGGCTTCGACGATCTCAGGCACGACGGCCTGCGCGGCGGGAAAGAAGAGAGCGGTCGCCGTGCCGCGGACTGCCGCGAGCGCGGCGAGGTGCCATGGCGTCGCGACGCCGGCCAGGAGCAGTGCTGCGGTCGCGCCCTGGGCCGCGGCGCTGAGCAGGTTGGCCCCGACCATGACGAGATTCCGCGGTAACCGGTCGCCTAGGACACCCCCGATCAGAATGAAGACGATCTGTGGCAGCCAGCCGGCCGCGAGTACGTAGCCGAGGTCCGTCGCCGACCCCGTCAGGTCGAGAACTGCGAAGGCAAGGGCGACGGGCGCAACCGCCGTGCCGAGCAGGGAGACGAGCTCACCTGCGAAGAGCAGGCGGAACGGTTTGCTGCGAAATGCCGCGAGAGCGAGTCTCATGCGCGCGTCCCCGACGTATCGCTGTCCGCCGACGAGAGGTAGTTCTGCCGCACGTACAGCGGCTCGAAGCCCGCGCGCTCCAGGTTTCGGTACGAGCCGCCGGGTTGGCCGTCGATCGGCGAGCCGGTCTCGGTCACGAGCGTCTCGCAGCCCGCTTCCCGGCCCGCTTCGATCCGTGCCGCAAGCAGCGCTCCCTGCGCGCCGCGGCGCCGGAGCTCGGGCAGCGTCCCACCCGCGCCGACCCAACCCACCTCGCCGGTGAGGAACAACGATCCCGTCCCCGCGGGCTCGTCTCCGTCGAAGGCGACGAAACACTGCCAGCCCTCGCTGCCCGGGAGCCGCTCGAGCAGGGGGCGAGTGACCTCGGGCGTCCCGTAGGCGCGCAGGAAGACGTCCGCAAAGAGGTCGGCTCGATCGGCTGAGACTTCCTCCACGCGCAACCTCGAATCGAGCAAGTGATCTAGATCGTTTGTCAGGTCGGCCCGCCGGGCGAACTTCGTCCAGGCGTAGCCGCGGCGAAAGCCGCGCGCTTCGAGCCACCCGGGAAGCTCGGATGGTTGCGCGTCGGGGGTCAGCGGAATGCCGTAGGCGAGGCTTCGGCGGCTGAAGAAGTCGTCGATCCCGTCGAGCGCCGCTTTCGTCGCCGGCTCGGCGAGGCCGAGCCCGAGGGCGCGGTTGAAGAGCGCCGAGCCCGGCGTCGCCTCGAAGGAGGTGCAGACCGCGCCTCCGATCTCCGCCTGCTCCTCGCCGCTCAGCAGGCTGCGGAACGCCTCGAGCTCACCGAGCTCGGCCGGCGGAATCACGCAGCCTCGCGCCGACTGTCCCGGGAAGGCAACACCTTTTCAGACTTGCAGAACGCCCCTACGGGCGTCGCGGGATGAGGTCGGTCAGCCCGGGGAGCACGAGTCGTCACCGTCGGTGACGCCCGGGAGCTTGCCGAGAATCTCGGCGATCGCGTCGAGGTCTCCGGTCTCGAAGTGCTCTTCGAGCAGCGCACAGATCGAAGCCGTATGGGCGCTCGCAGCCGCCTCTAGCTTCTCGCGGCCGGCGTCCGTGAGCTGCGCGTAGGTGACGCGCAGGTCGCTCGAGCAGGACGCTCGCTCGACGAGCCCCGCATCCTCGAGGCCCCGGAGCAGGCGTGTGATGCCCGACGGCGTCAGCAACAGGTTCCGCGCGAGCTCCACCCGCTTCAATCGCCCGCCCTCGGCGTTCGAGAGCACGAGCAGCGCCTCGAAGTCGTTGATCGTCAGGCCGTGGGCCTCCTGGAGCTCGGCACTCAGCAATCTGGTCGTCAGGGCGTACGCGCGCAGCAGCCTCGTCCACGCCCGGACGGCCGGCTCGATCGCTTGCTCTGTCAAAATTTGCGTCATCAAGGAATAATGGTAGGGTTGTTTGCGTACTCAATAGTACACCACGCAACGAAAGGAGCAAAAAACGCCATGAACAGCACTCTGACAATTGCCCCGGCCGGTACCTGGAACCTGGATGCCATTCACTCGCGGGTCGACTTCGAGGTTTCCTACCTCGCCGGGACGTTCAAGGGCCATTTCAACGAGATCGCGGCAGAACTGGCCGTCGACGACGAGCGGGCCACGCTCGAAGGCACGACGAAGGTCGCGAGCATCGATGTCAACGAGGAGAACCTCTCCGCCCATCTCCAGTCGCCCGATTTCTTCGACGCCGAGCAGTACCCCGAGCTTCGCTTCACCGCCGAGGACATCCGTCTCAACGGTGACGGCCAGGTCTCGGTCGACGGCGAGCTGACGATCAAGGGCGTCACCCAGCCGGTCACAGTGACCGGGGCGGTGACCGCGCCGATCACCGATCCCTACGGGAACGAGCGCATCGGCCTCAACCTGACCACGAAGGTCGACCGCACGAACTTCGGGATCAACTGGAACAACCCGCTCCCGAGCGGCGAGCCGTCGCTCGCGAACGACGTCACCATCCTCGCCGAGCTGCAGTTCGTCAAGCCGGGAGAAGAGAGCTAGCTAGTGCCCCATCCAGCAATACATGCCGGCTTCTGGCCCGCGATCACGCGGCGCCAGAGTCCACCCTCGCTCTTGCCAAGGCTGCCAGCCTTGGCCGCGAGCGAGTGCGGCCTCTGGCTTGGTGCTCGCGACCCAGAAGGGCGGCGGCATCACTGGAAGGGGCACCCGTGACGCGAATTCTGGGGATCTCCGGCAGCCTCCGCCGCGACTCGCACAACACGAGTTTGTTGCGCGCCGCGGCCGAGGCTGCCGGCCCGGACATCGAGTTCGAGCTCTACGACGGCCTCAAGCAGATTCCGCCGTACGACGAGGACGACGACGTCCATCCGCGCCCGCAGAGCGTCGCGCGCTTGAACGAGGCGATCGTCGCGGCGGACGCGGTGTTCTTCTCCACGCCGGAGTACAACTCGTCGATCCCTGGCCAGCTGAAGAACGCGATCGACTGGGTCTCGCGCCCGGTCGCGACGAACGCGCTTCGGAACAAGCCCGTGGCCGTCGTCGGCGCTAGCACCGGAGGCTTCGGGGCGGTCTGGGCACAAGCCGAGCTGCGAAAGGTGCTGGCGGCCGTCGGCGCGCGCGTCCTCGATCTCGAGCTGCCCGTCACGCATGCGCACACGCGCTTCGAGGACGGCGGACTGACCGACGACGAGATCCAGACCCGCCTGGAGGGAGCGATCGAGGCCCTGGCCGACGCAGCCCGAGCGCGCGAAGATCGAAGAGCCGCCGTCTGATGCGGATCGACTCCTCGGCAACGGCGATCACGTGGCTACCGCTTGCCGCGCTCGACCGGATCCCGCTGATCCCGCTCGAGCTCGCCGTCGCGCACTACGACGAACCTCCGCCGGAGACCGTCCCGGACATTGACGAGCTTCGCCGCCAGGATGCGTTTCGCGAGGCCAACGAGCTTCGCGCCTGGATCGAGGTCGACGGCGGCGAGGTCCTCGACTACGGGCAGACCGGCAGGAGCCTGATCGGCGACGGGCCGGAGCTCGAGTCGCAGCAGGTCTTCTTCCCTGCTGTCGAGTTTCCGGTGATCCAGCCGGAGCCGGAGGTCGGCGACGGCTGGGTCCGGTTCACGCAGACCGTGGGCGGCCGGATCGGCCTGCCTGCTCACAGGCCTGTCGTCGGCCGGCCTTATTTCCACGTCGGCGCCGTTTCGGCCTGGACGACGCTCGAGCTCCTGATCCACGCGGACGGGACGAGCGAGACCAGGCTCGTCGCCGCGAGCCCGTTTCCCCGCCACTCGCTCTACGCCGCCGACAGGCGGCTCGTTGATGTCTTCGGGGCGGACGAGTTCGAGCTCGGCGACGGTACGCCGTGGGGCGACGAGGTGACGCCGGCCTTTGCCGCCGCAGTCGAATCGGAGCTCGAACGCAGGCTCGCGACCTCGATCCTCCGCGACGGCGCGAAGCTCGTTCGGCGTCGCGTCGCACGCGGCGAGACGCTCGTCGAGCAGGGAGAGCCGGGTCGCGACCTCTACGTGCTCCTCGACGGGGTGTTCGACGTCGAGATCGACGGCGAGGTCGTCGCGCAGGTCGGTTCGGGCGCGATCCTGGGGGAGCGAGCGGTGCTCGGGGACGGGCGTCGCACGGCAACCCTGCGCGCGGTCCGGTCGTCGCGGGTTGCGGTAATCGGTTCGGAAGCGATCAGCAGGCCGGACCTCGCTGAGATCTCGGCGTCCCGCGCGAGGCCTGCGCCGGAGCGGTCGTAGTCCCTAGCCCCTCGGTCGAGGGGTTTTTGACGCGGTTCAGCCGAGCTGCTTGGGGACCACGTAATCGACGAGCTCGGCATCGCCGGCGCCGAGAGCGGCCCAGCTCTCGCTGTCGACAACGAGCGTGGCGAGCGCGCCGGTCGGGAATTTCTCCTGAAGCCGCGGCAGCTCGGCGCCCCGAGAAGCAAGGGTACGCGCGAGCTGGTGGAGGCCGGGGTTGTGCCCGATCAGCATCACCGAATCGACAGACTCGGGAAGCGCCTGCAGCCGCTGGAGCAGTTCTCCTTCCGAGGCGGCGTAGAGCCGCGGCTCGAGCTCAACCACCGACCGCTTGCCGAGCGAAGACTCGATTGCCTCGAGCGTCTCGCGAGTGCGAAGCGACGGGGAGTAGAGGACGAGAGCGGGGCGGATTTTCTTCTGTCGTATGTACTTGGCGATCCTCCGCGAGGCGCGTTCGCCACGCGGCGCGAGCGGGCGATCGAGGTCGGCGAGGGTCGGATCCGACCAGCTCGACTTGCCGTGTCGAAGCAAAAGGATCGTTTGCACCCACCGGACCGTGCCCAAAACGGGCGATCGACGTCAAGCGCGTAGTCTGCATCTGGAACGGGCTTTGCCCATGTTCGAGATCGGCAACAATCTCCGCGCGGCGCGGATACGTAAGAAGCTGGAGCTGTCCCAAGCCGAGGGCGACACGCGGATCCGTGCCAAGTACCTCAGAGCACTCGAGGACGAACGCTTCGAGGTCCTACCCGGCCCTGCCTATACGAAAGGGTTCCTCCGCACGTACGCGGATTACCTCGGTCTCGACGGAGAGCGCTTCGTTGAGGAGTACAACGCACGCCTCGCCCCTGAGGAGGAGCCGGCGGCACCCCCTCAGCTTAGGATTCGACGCCGCCGCCGGTTCGTCCTTGCACCGCGGCTGCTCGCCGTGGCAGTGCTGGCGGCCACCATCGCCGTCGTTGCCTGGCGGCTCTCGAGCAACGGCGGCCACCACCCCACCGCTGCGCCCCCGCCTGCTCAGACCCGCACCACCACGCGGGCGGCTCTTCCAACCACGCCCCCCGCGGCCACGCAGCCGCTGACGGTCGCTCGGGTCGTGCTGGTGGCTAGGCGAGGCCGCTGTTGGCTCTCAGTGCACCAGGGCTCGGCGACCGGCAGATTGGTCTACGAGAGGACGCTCGAGCAGGGTCGAACCGCTCACTTCGTTTCGACGAGACTCTGGATCCGTATCGGCGCCCCGTGGAACGTGGACGCAACCTTGAACGGAAAGGCGGTTCAACTGCCTGCCTCGACCGGCGATGTCGTCGTCACCCCGGCCGGCCTCAGCGCAACCCCAGGCTGACGTCGGGTTCAGGCCCCAGCGGAAGCCAGGCGTTGGCGCGAATGTCGGCTCTTGAGTATCGCCTTAGACGGGCGCACAATGGACGTTCTAGGTCCGGGGCAGGGGCCTTCCCTCTCCCTGGCGCCATGCGGCACTCACCGTCTAGGCGCGAAAGCCCCTGTCCCGGCTCTCAAAGATGATCTCGGACGCTGGATTGGACGGCTTCCCCCGTAGGTCTTGACATTGCCCGAACGTTCGGGTGGCAGAGGCGAATGCCTACGGGTTCTCGAAATCAAAAGCCGGCGGCGGCCCGTTGACAGACCTTCCGTGCGAACCTACAAGGAGGGTATTGCGGCTCGCTGTCCAGGGTTCACTCGTGAAAGGGGATGACGTGGAGGAGTCGCAGCTCAGAGTCTCATCAGCTTCCGCCGCCGACGAGTGCGTGGAGTTCTGGCCCGCTGGTGTCTTGGCGAAAGGTCAGTTCTCCTGCACCGCCTGTGGGAACCGCGTAACCGTTCACCAAGTACTCCCGCGCTGCACGGTGTGCGGCGAACGGCTCTGGGAGAGGGCCGAGTGGAGTCCCTTCGCGCGGTCTGATACGCCGGGTTAAGCTCGCTTCGCCGGGGCTTAGCGCCCTCGTTTTCCAGGCGCGCGCGTAACTCGATGTCGCGCGCGTTCCCAACTCGATGTCGCGCGCGTTCCCGGAACGATCAGAAGACCGGCGGCTTAACGCAAGAGCAATACGACGTTAACGGCGCCGCAACGCCAACGGCTTAGTCTCGGGCTCCCATTCAACTGCTCGCACGCGAGCAGGAGTCTGAGGAAGGGATCTGCGAATCCCGTCCTCGAGCGAAGCGGCCCGGATGCCTGCCCCGGGCCGTTTCGTCGAGTTGGGACATACGGGGCAAGCCTCAGAACAAGGGATCGGTGCAGCGGATGAAGCGGTCGATTCCTTACGTGCGCACACACCTGTGCGCATTCCTGTGGCCCTATTCGAGATCGGAACCATCGTCAGTTACCAAGGCCGGCTCTACGTCGTCCTTGGCGTAACGCCGATGAGCGTCACACCTGCCTTGCTCGAGCTCGAGGACACCGAAACTGGAAGCACCCGCCGAGTACGAGCGGACGATGCCGAGCTCGTCGTCGGAGTCATGAAAAGGCCTCCAGCCGACGACGCATGATCAAGGCGAAGCCCTAGGACGAGGGAGGGAGCCGGTTCTCCCGGTCCGCTCCCTCGTCACCACCGAGAGAGGAAGCTAGCTAGAGAGCTCGCTCCTAGTCAGGCTGTGGTCAGGCGCTGAGCGGCTTAACGTGTCGGCTCTTCGAAAACGTGGAATCACCTATTCGTGCAACTGCTGTCCCATCTCACCGACGCGGATATCCGGCGTTACGTGACTGGAACTGTCGATCCGGAGACGGAACGGCACGTGAGGGTCTGCGTCTGCTGCGCACTTCGGCTTGCGGATGCCGCGATGCAGGCCTATTGGTGGGAACGGCGCGGGCCCCTCGGCCGCCTCGTGCGGTTGAACAACACCCAGGCGGTCGACGAACTGCTCACCGAAATCGCGAGGGAACAGCGACGTGACGCTGCCTGACCTCAATCAAGCGGACTCGGTGCGACGCTTGTCCCAGTAGCGCTGGAGCCCGGCATAGGACTGCCAGGGCGGCATCGCCTGAACGTACGGCGGCGCGTCGTCGCCGAGCTCCGCCAGCGCGGCCGCCTCGAACTCCTCCTCGGTGGCTCCGTCTCCAACGAGGCCGGTCCAAGACCGCAGTCGCCGGCGCAGCTCGGCGAGGTGCTCGCGCGGGTCGTCGGCGACGCCGAAGTGGATCAGGGCGAGGCGCTCTGGAGCACGCCGTTCGAGCTCGTCCAGCGTCGACTCCCAGACCGCGAGGTCGAACTCGGGCGGCGGCGTCGGCGGTAGCACAAACGCGCTCGGTTGGACCCTGACGCCCGCCGCGTCGCCCGCGTACAGCGTTCCGTCACTGTCGAGGTAGCAAACGTGGTGGGAGGCATGCCCGGGGGAGGGAAAGCAGTCGAGGCCGAGCACGCGGTCGCCGGTCTCGCGCACGTTCTCCTGCGGCACGGACGCGAGCTCGCCCCAGAGGGTGTCGAACTCGTCGCGGTAGAGCCGGCGCGCGCTCTGCTCCAACCGGCTCGGGTCGACGAGATGCGGCGCGCCGATCGGCGAGACGTGCACCTGCAGCTTCGGGTGCTCGCGCACGAGCACTCCTGCCGCGCCCGCGTGGTCGAGGTGGATGTGCGAGAGCAGCAGGTGCGGCACGTCCTGCAGTTCCAGTCCGCGCCCCTGCAGGCCCGCCTTCAGGGCCGGCACGCAGGTGGTGGGCCCGCAGTCGAAGAGCGCCGGGCCGTCGGGTGTGTCCAGCAGGTAGGCGCCGATCACGCGCTCGCGGCCGAGATGGAGCAGGTCGAGCGGCTCGGGCGGCACGCGCGCCTGGTTAGTGCCCCATCCAGCAATACATGCCGGCCCCTGGTCCGCGATCACGCGGCGCCATAGCCCACCCTCGCTCTTGCCAAGGCTGCCAGCCTTGGCCGCGAGCGAGTGCGGCCTCTGGCTTGGTGCTCGCGACCCAGAAGCTCGGCGGCATTACTGGAAGGGGCACTACGCGCCGGTGGTTGCCACCGAGACCGCCAGTGCGACCTCGAGGTCGGCGAGCAAGTCTTCCGGCGCCTCGAGCCCGACCGAAAGCCGGATCAGGTTCGGCGGGGCCGCGAAGGGCGATTCGGCGGTCGACATGTGCGTCATCAACGCTGGGATCTCGATCAGGCTCTCGACCCCGCCGAGGCTCTCCGCGAGCTTCCAGATCTTCGTCCGCTCGACGAGCGCGACCGCCTCGTCCTCCGACTCGACGAGAAAGGAGATCATCCCTCCGAAGTCGCGCATCTGGCGTGAGGCGATCGCATGACCCGGATGGTGAGGGAGCCCCGGGTAGAGCACCTTCTCGACACGGGGGTGCCGGTCGAGGAAGCCGGCGATCGCCAGTGCGTTGTCGCAGTGCTGGCGCATCCGCACCGCCAGCGTCTTCGCCCCACGGAGAACGAGCCAGCAGTCGAGCGGGCCGGGAACCGCGCCCAGTGACTTCTGCAGGAAGTAGAGACGCTCGGCGACTGTGGGATCGCTCGTCGCGACGAAGCCGCCGATCAGATCGGAATGGCCGCCGAGGTACTTGGTCGTCGAGTGCAGGACGACGTCTGCGCCGAGCGAGAGCGGCTGCTGCAGGTAGGGGGAGGCGAACGTGTTGTCGACGACGACCATCGCGCCGGCCTCGTGTGCCGCGTCGGCCGCGGCCCGAATGTCGACCACGTTCATGAGCGGATTCGTCGGCGTCTCGAGCCAGACGATCCGTGTCCGCTCGTCCAGGTGCGCCGCGAGATTCTCGTTGATCTCCTCGTGCGAGACCCATTCGAAGAGGTAGCCCTTCGGCTCGTAGACCTGGGCGAACATCCGGTAGACGCCGCCGTAGACGTCGTTGACCGCGACGACGCGGTCACCGGGGTTGATCAGATGCATCAGCGTGGTCGCCGCGCCCAGGCCGGAGGCGAAGGCAACGCCGTGCTCGGCTCCTTCGAGCGAGGCCAGGCACGTCTCGAGCGCGCTCCGCGTCGGGTTCGAGGCGCGCGAGTAGTCGTAGCCCTTGTTCTCGCCGACCGCGCTCTGGAGGTAGGTCGAGGTTTGGTGGATCGGCACCGTCAAGGCGCCGGTCGTGGGATCGGGCTCCTGACCGGCGTGGATCGCGCGGGTCTCGAATTCCATGCGCTCGATTCTAGTTGCGGCGGTTCGCGGCGCCGGCCTAGTAACTGAAGGGCTTCGCCACCATGTCGAAGACGATCAGGAACATCAGCGCGACATCCACTCGGACGACGAGCAGGATGCGCCGCATCTCGGACGAATGACTCGGGCCGAGGCGGGATTTCAACGGGGTTACGTGACGGTTACTACCCGTTCAGGCGCGGCGCCGCGGTAGTCCGGACCGAGCTTCTGCTCGAGCGTCCGCTCCAGCTCGCCGTTCTGGGCGAGCTCCTCGACGATGTCGGCGCCGCCGATCAGCTCGCCGCGGACGAAGACCTGCGGGATCGTCGGCCAGCTCGACACCGCAGAGAGCTCCTGGCGGATCCGAGGGTCGGGCAGGACGTCGACCGCCGTCACGGGTGCACCGGCCGCCCGGAGCGCGTCGAGCGCGCGCGAGGAGTTCCCGCACATGACGAACTGGGGGGTCCCCTTCATGAACAGGGCGACGTCCTCGGACTGGATCACGTTCTCGATCTGCTCGCGAAGCTCGCTCACTGACT
>Ga0307296_10001409_pt1 | contig 12039 bp, 12 predicted proteins | sample ER_DNA_153_FD_194467 | JGI IMG/M metagenome (GOLD analysis project Ga0307296, IMG submission 194467) | Bulk soil microbial communities from the East River watershed near Crested Butte, Colorado, United States - ER_DNA_153 | ecosystem: Environmental > Terrestrial > Soil > Floodplain | place... | reverse complement strand
CCGTGCTCTCTGCTTTCGACGACGCAGATGAGCGCCCGCATGTCTCGGTCGTCGCCGTGCGCGAGATGCCGAGCTCAGGCAAGCCGATGGAGCTGCTCGCAGCAGCGGGTATCGATGCGGAGCACATCATCCAGGCAGTGCGCGAGCTCGTGGCGGACGCTCGAAGACCAGCCGTTGCTCTCTAGCGTTCGTTCGCCGCCGGTTTCAAGAGAGAACTGATGTCGGTTGATGGGTCGGCGAGGAGGTCGGAATCGAGCACGACCTGCTGCTTGATCAAAAGCTGGAGTTCCTCTTCGGTTTGCTTCTCCTGGCCGACGGCGAGTGAGGCGACCAGCCGTCCCTGCTGGAGGTAGAAGCCGAGAAGGTTGCGATCCGACAGTGAGCCGCGGACGACGAGCTCGCTGTGGCCGCTGAGATCGCCGAAGACCTTGAGCGTCAGGCCGAAGATCTCGCTGAAGAAGGTCGAGACCGTGTCGTAACCGCCGTCGCCCCCCGCGAGTATGCGACCGACCTGGTCGCCCTGGTAGTTGGCATTCGACCAGTGCTCGATGCGGCGACGACGGTCGAAGAGGGAGTCGTAGAAGTTGGCTACGTCGCCTGCCGCATAGATGCCGGGAACGCTCGTCTCGAAGCGCTCACCGACGACGACGCCGTTATCAAGCTCGACGCCGCTCCCTGCGAGAAAATCGACGACTGGCTCGGCGCCGATGCCGGCGACGACGAAATCGGTCGCCAGCCTTTTGCCAATCTCCGTCTCGATCGAGTCGACGTGGGAGCGGCCGCAAAAAGCAGCAACCTGGTCGGGCAGGAGGAGATTCACGTCGTGGTCGGCAAAGAAGATCGCGACTTCGCGTTCGAGCTCAGGCGCTTCAAGCGCCTGGAAGAGGCCGCTGGCCCGGTTGATGAGCGTGACCTCGAGGCCGAGGTGACGGAGTGAAGCAGCCACCTCCATGCCGATGAAGCCGCCGCCGATGACGAGCGCCTCGCGGGCTTGACCTGCGGCCTCACGAATGACGGTCGAATCGGAGAGCGAACGTAGCGAGAAGACTCCGGGAAGGTTGGCACCTGGACTGTCGAGACGTCGCGGTCGAGCGCCACTGGCGATCAGGAGTTTGCGATAACGGTGGCGTGGCCCGCCCTCGATCTCGACGGCGCGTTCCCGGCTGTCGACTCTCGCCACCGTCGTCTCGAGCAACATTTCAACGTCGTTGTCGGCGTAGAACGTCGCTGACTCGACGAGCGCGTCCACAGCCTCTGTCTCGCCGCGCAGGTAGCGCTTCGACAGCGGCGGTCGATGGTAGGGGAGAGCGCTGTCCTTCGAGACGAGCAGGATTCGCCCCGCGCCGCCCTCTTCGCGGTAGGACTTGATCGCGCGAGCGGACGCCAGTCCACCGCCAATGATCACCAGCTCGAAATCCTTCACGGCTCTCCCCTCTACGGCGCTGTTGTGCGGGTCAGATTGATCTCCTGATTCATGATCGTTGGTGTCTCGGCGGCGGTCGGACTTACGTGTGCCGACCCGTCCGCGCAGACGCTGGTCGCCCAGCTCTAGATGGGGCCGCGACCCGATAGCGAGTTGGCATGGTCGCCTCGATGATTCGTAACGACGACAGCTCAGGTTTCGAGACAGCAGAGGAGTTGAAGCGAGCATGGGATCCGCAGGCGGTGCACAGTGACCAGGGTCGCCATCAACGGCTTTGGGCGGATCGGGCGGAACTTTCTGCGCGCTTCACTCGACCGTCAGGCCGGCTTTGAGATCGTCGCTCTGAACGATCTCGGCGATCTGAAGACGATGGCGCATCTGCTCCAGTTCGATTCGATCCTTGGCCGCTTCCCCGAGGAGATTGCGGTCGATTCGGACACGATTTCCGTCGGGGAACACCGCGTGCGAGCCTTCTCGGTTCCCAACCCTGCGGATCTTCCCTGGCGCGAGCTTGGTGTCGACGTGGTCGTCGAGGCGACCGGACGCTTCGAGGAACGCAACAAGGCACAGGCGCACCTCGATGCCGGCGCGGAGACTGTCGTCATCTCGGCCGTTGCCAACGACGCCGACGTGACGCTCGTTCTGGGTGTCAACGACGATGCCTACGACCCGGCGCGTCATCGAATCATCTCGAACGCCTCTTGCACGACGAACTGCGTTACCCCGCTGGCGAAGGTCATCCATGACGCGTTCGGAATCGAGCGCGGCTTCATGACGACCGTGCATGCCTACACGCCGTCGCAGCCCGTGCTCGACGCGCCACACAAGGATCTCCGTCGAGCACGCGCAGCGGCGATCAACCTGATCCCGACCTCGACCGGCGCCACGCGCGCGCTCGGCACTGTGCTGCCGGAGCTCGAAGGCAAGATCGGGGGGATCGCGATCAGGGCGCCGGTCCCGGTCGGATCGATCGTCGATCTAGTGGTCCAGGTCTCGAGACCTGCTGATCGCGATGAGGTCAACGCGATCTTCCGGAAGGCGGCCGACAAGCGCCCGCTCGTCGGGATTCTGCGCTACGCGGACGCGCCACTCGTCTCAACTGACATCGTCCGCTCTCCATACTCGTGCATCTTCGACAGTCAGTTGACCATGTCGGAAGGCGGCCTAGTGAAGGTCTTCGGCTGGTACGACAACGAGTGGGGCTATAGCTGCCGCCTGGTCGACCTCGTCGAGCGGCTGCAGGCAACGCCCGGCCCATGACAACGAAGAGACACCCGCCGCGCGAGCAACTCCACGAATTCTTAGCCGAGATGTTGCTGATCCGACGCTTCGAGGAGAAGGTCGAAGAGCGTTTCCGCGCCGGCAAGCTGGCTGGCTTCCTGCACACGTGCATCGGCCAGGAGGCCGTCGCAGTCGGTGTCTGCCAGGCCCTCAGGGACGGCGACGTGATCGCTTCGACGCACCGTGCGCACGGGCACGTGCTCGCGAACGGAACTCCGCCGAACGAGGTCATGGAGTTGTACGGCAAGGTCGAGGGCTGCCCCAGCGACGCGCTCAAGTACGTGTACGCGGAGCAGTGATGACGGAGGCGCCTGCAACGACTGCGGTCGAGGACCTTGCACGTTTCGTCGTCGCGAGGTCCTCGTCCGACCTTTCCGCGGGTGCATGCGATGCGCTCAAGGTTCGTGTCCTCGACTCCCTGGGGTGTGCGTTCGGAGCACTTGATGCACCACCTGTCGAAGCTGTCCGTGCAGAGCTCCAAGAGTTCGGCGGCCGCCCGCTCTGCGCCTTGATCGGCGGGGGTCGTACCGCTCCCGACCGCGCCGCTCTCTACAACGGAGCGCTTGTCCGCTATCTCGACTTCAACGACTCCTACTTCGCGCCCGGCGAGACCTGTCATCCGAGTGACAACCTCGCGCCGGTGCTCGCTGCAGCCGAGTACGCGAACGCCTCCGGACGCGATCTGCTGACCGCAATCGCCGTCAGTTATCAGGTGCAGTGCCGGCTGTCGGACGAGGCACCGGTACGCGCGAAGGGGTTCGATCACACCACGCAGGGCGCATATGCCGTCGCCGCTGGAGCGGCGAGGGCCCTTCGTCTGCGCGAACCGGAGACCGCGAACGCAATCGCGATCGCAGGCACCGCGCTGAACGCCTTGCGCGTGACGCGCACCGGCACTTTGTCGCAGTGGAAAGGTATGGCCTATCCGTTCACCGCATTCAGTGCCCTCGAGGCCGTCTTTCTCGCTGCGCGCGGGATCACCGGTCCATCCGAGGTCTTCGAGGGCAACAAGGGTTTCATGGACTCGATCGCCGGCCCGTTTGAGATCGATTGGGAAAGCGAGGACCTCGAGCGTGTCCGGCGCACTTTTCTCAAGCGCTACAACGCCGAGATCCACTCTCAGTCGGCGCTCGAGGCGATACTCGGGCTGCGCGAAGCACATGGATTGAATCCCGCCGACGTCGAGCGCGTGGATCTGGACACTTTCCAGGTCGCCTACGACATCATCGGCGGCGGCGAGGAAGGCGCGAAGAAGGAGATCCGCACGAAGGAGCAGGCCGACCACTCGCTTCCTTACCTGCTGGCGGTCGCGCTACTTGACGGGCAGGTGATGCCCGAGCAATTTGCGCCCGAACGGATCGTACGATCGGATGTTCAGAAGCTGCTGCGGAGGGTCGAGGTTCACCCGGCGGCGGACCTGTCCGCTCGCTTCCCCGCGGAGCATGCGTGCCGGGTCCGCATCCAGCTCTTCGGCGGCGCGACCCTTTCGGCCGAGAAGTCTGACTACGAAGGTTTTCTGACCCGCCCCATGAGCTGGGAGCGGGCACGGCAGAAGTTCGCGCGGCTCGCAGGGCCGCGACTGGGGGCCGAGCTCCTGGCGGAGCTGGCTGGCGTCGTCGCCGATCTCGACGAGCTGAAGACGCGCGACCTGACTGCATTGCTCGGACGAGCTGGCGCACGTGAGCCTACGAAGGGAGAAGTCCGATGACCGGTAGAGCTCGAGACGACTCGGCCGATCGCGCGTTCGCGTTTCTGCGTTTGAACGAGCGTCCGGCGAAGCCACGTAGCCGTGGCGTGACCGAGATCCGCGGCCCTTACTACACACCGCTCGGAGTCCGTCAGCTGAAGGACCTGCTGGAGACGATGGGCGCCTACGTCGATACGCTCAAGTACGCCGGCGGCTCGTTCGCACTGATGCCGAGGGAGGCGGTGCGCGGCCTCAACGAGCTCTGCCACGAGCACGAAGTCGATGTCTCGACCGGCGGCTTCCTCGAATACGTGCTCAGCCAGCGTGGCGACGCGGTCGCGCGCTACCTGGAGGAGTGCCGCGAGCTGGGCTTCGACATCGTCGAGATCTCGAGCGGCTTTGTCACTCTCCCCGCCGACGATCTGGTGAGACTGACGAAAGCGGTCACCAAGTCGGGCCTGAAAGCGAAGCCGGAGGTCGGGATTCAGTTCGGCGCGGGCGGCGCCTCCACGGTCGAGGCGCTCGAGGCCGAGGGCACACGCGACGTCGGACAGGCGATCGAGCTTGCCAAGCGGCACCTCGACGCCGGCGCCCACATGATCATGATCGAGTCAGAAGGGATCACCGAGCAGGTACGCGAATGGCGTACAGACGTCGTCGCGCGCATCGTCTCAGAGCTGGCGCTCGAGCAGGTGATGTTCGAGGCGGCCGACCCCGACGTGTTCTCCTGGTACGTCAAGAACTACGGGATCGACGTCAACCTCTTCATCGACCACAGCCAGATCGTCCAGCTCGAATGCCTCCGGGCCGGCATCTGGGGTACCCACGACACCTGGGGCAGGATCCTCGCTTACCGCGACGAGCAGAACGCGAGAGCGGGCTGACCAAGTACCGAGAGGACTCAACTATGCAGTCTTGGAACCTCAACACACGACACAAGAACCGTAGGAAAGGGCCGCTCCAGCTGTTTTCGACACCCGCTATACGCGTCGACCTGATCGACCTCGCACAGGACGAAGAGATCGGTGATTCTTGGTACGGCGGCCCCGTCCTCATCCAGGTTCTCAGCGGAAGCGTCCGCATTACGATCGGCGAGTACACGACCACCTGCGACGACGGCACGTTGGCTGCGCTTGACCCCGGCGAAGCGCGCTCAGTGCGTGGCATTGAGCAGTCACGTTTGCTGGTCACGTTCACACCGAGGGCGCGCGGGCATAGCCCAGGCTCCGGTTGATGCTAAGGAGCTAGCGTGCTCGTCTCGCCGGCTGCCGCCGCGCGGGTGCCCGCCCTGGCGGCTGCCTGGGCGCTTCGCGCGCGGGCGGCGGCGGAATCGCGCGGGTCACCGGTTTCCGGGCAGAGACACTGATGACCTGACCATGATGTGCAAGCTCGAGCGGCGCTCCCTCGAGCAGCGAGTAGCGAGCCTGATCGGATTCGACCTCGACCTTTAGCCGTCGTCCGCGAAAGCAGAGGCGGAAGGCTAGTCGGCTCAGTCGCCCTGGCAGGCGGGGAGCGAAGGTCAATGAACCGTCGTGGTCACGCATGCCGCCGAAACCGGCCACAGCGACGATCCACGCGCCTGCGAGCGAGGCGATGTGGAGTCCATCGCGCGTGTTGTGCTCGAGATTGTCGAGATCGATGAGGGTGGCCTCGCCGAAATAGTCGAAGGCGAGCTCGAGGTGCCCGACCTCCGCCGCGACGACCGCCTGGGTGCACGCCGAGAGCGAGGAGTCGCGGACAGTCAGCGCCTCGTAGTAGGCAAAGTCGCGGGCCTTGCTTTCCTCGCTGAATGCGTCGCCGCGCAGGTGCAGGGCCAAGACGAGGTCGGCCTGCTTGACCACCTGCTTGCGGTACAGGTCGAAGTAAGGAAAGTGCAGGAGCAGCGGGTACTGCTCGGGGGCGGTGTGCGCGAAGTCCCAGGGCTGGTGAGTGGTAAACGCTTCGGCTTGGGGATGGATGCCCAGTGTTTCGTCGTAGGGGACGAGTATGGCCTCGGCGGCGTCGCGCCAGGCGGCCGCCTCCTCCAAGTCGACGTCGAGCTCCGTGGCGCGTTTCAGGTTACGTTCGACGGCGTCGGCGGCCAGCCGCAGATTTCGCTGTGCCATCAGGTTGGTGTAGATGTTGTTGTCGGCGATCGCGCTGTATTCGTCGGGGCCGGTGACGCCGTCGATGCGGAAGCGTCCTTCGACGTCGTGGTGACCCAGCGAGCGCCACAGTCGTGCCGTCTCCACGAGGAGTTCGAGCCCGACCTCGCGCTCAAATGCGGCGTCCTCGGTCGCGGCGTGGTAGCGGCCGACTGCATCGGCGATGTCGGCGCCGATGTGGAAGGCGGCGGTCCCCGCCGGCCAGTAGCTCGAGCATTCCTGGCCGGCGATCGTGCGCCAGGGAAAGGCTGCGCCTGCGAGCCCGAGCAGCCTGGCCCGTTCCCGGGCGAGGCCGAGGGTCGCGTGGCGCCAGTGCAGGGAATCTCGGGCGGCCTGCGGTGCCGTGTAGGTCAGGACGGGCAGGACGAAGGTCTCGGTGTCCCAGAAGGCATGCCCGTTGTAGCCTGGTCCCGTTAGGCCTTTGGCTGCGATCGCGCGCCGCTCGCCCCTGGCGCCTGCCTGCAGCGTGTGGAAGAGGGCGAAGCGCACGGCCTGCTGCAGTTCTGCATCGCCTTCCAGCTCGACATCGGCGCGCGCCCAGAAGTCGTCCAAGTAGGCGCGCTGGCCGGCGAGAAGCCCGTCCCAACCGGTGTGCTGCGCTTCGGCCAGCGCTCCCGCGACCTGATCGCGGAGCGCCGCGCTCGAGCGCCGGCTCGACCAGCCGTAGGCTATGAACTTGACCAGGCGGAGTCGCTGCCCGGGCTGCACGTTCGCCGTGATCGTCACCCGCCCCAGGCCCTCGCCGCTCTCCGCCGTGCCCGTTTCGGTGTCGCGCGGGCCTTCGACGACGTGATCCATGCCAGCGGCCATCCGCAGCGCGCTCGTCTTGGTCGAGTGCACGAGCACGACCTTGGCGTTGCTGCCGGAGAACTGCTCGGAGCGCAAGGGCGACACCAGGCTCGCCGCGGTCCGGGGATCGCCAGGCCGGGCTGGCATCGGCTCGTTGGCTACGAGCTCTGACTGCAGCACGAGTCTGGTCGCGCTAGCGAGCGGCTCGACCTCATAGAGCACGGCCGCCACGGCGCGCTGCACGAACGACACCAGGCGGACAGAGGAGACCCGCACATGCTGGCCGGCCGGCGACAGCCACTCCGCGTGGCGTCGCAGCACGCCCGCGCGAAAGTCCAATGTCCGCTCGTGGCTGCGCAGCTGCCCGAAGCGGACATCGAAGGGCTCGTCATCGACCAGCAGCCGGATGATCTTGCCGTTGGTGACGTTGACCACGACCTGCCCCGCTTCGGGGTAGCCGTAGCCGGCCTCGACGTAGGGCAGCGGGCGCGTCTCGTAGAAACCGTTTAGATAGGTGCCCGGCAGGCCGTTGGGCTCGCCCTCGTCGAGATTCGCCCGCAGTCCGATGTGGCCGTTGGCGAGCGCGAACACCGACTCCGACTGGGCGAGCACCTCCAGGCTCAACTCGGTTTCGCGGAGCGCCCAAGGCTCCACGGCAAAGGAGGGATGCTGGATCACGTCTCGAGCAGCTCGGTTAGGTCGGAGACAACGACGTCGGCGCCGTGCTCACGCAAAGCTTCGGCCTGGCCGACGCGGTCGACTCCGACCACGTACGCGAAGCCGCCGGCTCGCCCCGCCGCCACACCGGCCAGAGCGTCCTCGAAGACGGCCGCCTGCTTCGGGACGACCCCCAGCGCACGGGCGCCGGCAACGAAGGTGTCCGGAGCGGGCTTTCCCTTCAGATGCTCACGCTCAGCGACGAGACCGTCGATGCGCTGCTCGAACAGGTCATCGATACCCGCTGCGACCAGCACCTCGCGACAATTGCTGCTCGAAGAGACAACCGCTCGGGCCAGCCCGGCCGCGCGGGCTGCCCGAACGTAGCGCACCGAGCCTTCATAGGCTTCCACACCATCATGTCGGATCATGCGCAGAACGATCTCGTTCTTCCGATTACCGAGCCCAGCGACGGTCTCCGCATCCGGTGGGTCGGTCTCTTCGCCCTCGGGTAAGGCGATGCCGCGCGCCGAAAGGAAACTTCGGACCCCGTCGTAGCGCGGCTTGCCGTCGACGTAATCGTCGTAGTCCATGACTGGGTCGAAAGGCACAAACTTGCCGCTCCTCGCCGCCCGCTCACGCAGATAGCCGTCGAACATCTCCTTCCACGCCGCGGCGTGGACCTTCGCGGTCTGCGTGAGTACACCGTCCAGATCAAACAGGCACGCCCGCACACCGGTCGGCAAGCCAAGCATTGACTATCCGGCGGATCGGCCGTGGGCGGCCGTTTTACGCGCCGGCGACGACCGCGGTTCCATCCAGGCTGCGTCGACGTGGCACATCGGGCAGCGCTCCGGAGGCTTGCGGCTGACGATGCCGTAGCCGCACATCGAACAGGTGAGATCCAGCCTCCGCGCGAGCGCGGAGACGGTTTCATCGACGCGGGGCCCGCAGGAACGAGCCTGCACCTCAACCCAGTGGACAAGGCGTTCGCACTCGAGCTTGTCGAACAGCGCGAGGCCGAGGCCGCCCGCACGAGCCCGAAGGTCGTCCGGATCCGAGCTCTGCACCGCGATTCGCATCGAGGGCTGGAGTGCTCTCAGGGTCTGTGCGGCGTCGACACCGCTGAGACGAGGCATGTTGAAGTCGAGAACAGCGATCTCGGGGCGGAGTTGCAGGCCGACTTGCACGGCCTCGGCGCCGTCCGCCGCCTCGAGTGTCGATGCGATCCCGTTCGCGTCTCCGAGCAGTGAGACGAAGTGGGCCCGTACGCCTTTGTCATCGTCGGCGACGAGCACCCGGACTTGCGTCACGGGCTCCGACCACGTGTTGTCTGACAGTTCGGAGCGCATCGTCGGTCCTCGCCTCGATTTGCGGGTCTCGTCAGCCTGCCCGGCGCAGGAGCGGGGGCCTATGGGGTTGACACCCCATTTTCGCGCCCGACCGGCGGAGGTCCACCGAGATGGGGTCTCGGCCCGATAGCGACCGGACCGAGCCGCACCTAGTGTCGTGACAGATGGATCCTGACATCTTCATCACGATCGCCTTCTCGTCCTTCGTCTTCGTGGCGGGGATGGTGGGGTTGGTTTTGATGACGGTGATGGTGGTGCGTAGTCATCGCCGGGCCGAGGGTCCCTACGAGCAAGAGGAGCCCGCGGCAGCGACTGCCCAGGCGCCTCGGCGCTCGCCCCAGCGGACGCCCGGCCGGGCGTATGGGCGCGGAGTCCATGACCGGTCCCATCGGTCGCGAGTCAGGACATGAGCGGCAGCAAAGAGTCGAGGCAGTCCCCGGCCATAGTTGTTGGAGTCGACGGTTCCAACGGCTCGAGCGAGGCGCTGCGCTGGGCAATCGCCGAAGCGCGTCTGCGTAGCGTTCCTGTACGAGCAGTCCACGCCTGGAGCTACAGCCAGCCGCTCGTTCCCTCTTTCGTTGGTTACCCCTATAGCGCCGAATCTTTCGGCAACGCAATCGACGGTCGGTGGCAAGCAGAGCAGCGGCTCGAGCACGCGACGAGCGAACGTGGCGAGGACCACGACATCGAGCGCGTCCTGGTCGAAGGCTCGGCCGCTCAAGTGCTGATCGACGCCGTTAGCGAAGCTGACATGCTGGTGGTCGGCTCCCGCGGGCACGGCGGCTTCACCAATCTGCTGCTCGGCTCTGTCAGCCAGCAGTGCGCCCAACACGCACCCTGCCCAGTCGTGATCGTCCGCGGCAACGAGAGGTGATCGAGATGTCAACTGCAAAAGATCGGCCTCGTTCAGACGAGGTCCTGCACGGCGGTGCCGTCGTCGTCTGGAGCGGCGACCTCAAGAGCGGAACAGGAAGTCTGCGGTTCGAGTACGGCGCCGGCGGCGAATTGGCGCTGCTTTGGCCGGGAAGCGACGGCTATGGGCCTGGCGCAACGACGCCTGAGGAACTTACGGCCGCGGCCCACGCGGCTTGCTTCACAATGACACTCGCCCACACGCTCGCCCGGAATGGTCACAGCACTGAGAAGATCACGGCTGCTGCAAGGGCCACGTTCGGTATCGCAGAGCACGTGCGAGTGATCCGACGCTCTCAGCTCGACATCACCGTGCAAGCGGACGGGTTAGGCGAGTCGGAGCTTGCCCAGGCGGCGGAGCTGGCCGGACGCTATTGCCCGGTCTCGAATACGTTGCGGGCTGGCGGCGTAGAGCTCGACGTCACGGCGCACCTCGCTGCTCCAATGCCTGTTTCGGGCTAGGAATTTGGGGAGCAATCGGTCCGCTGCGGTGGGGCTGGCCAGTGTGGCTCCGCGGACTTTCTCTGTTGCAGCACTGCCACCTTTCCGGCTGGACCTCACCGTGTGGGCGCTCCGCCGGCGTCCCGACAACACCATCGACCGGTGGGATGGGCGCACCTACCGGCGCGCGCTCGCACTCGAGACCGGAACGATAGAACTCGCTGCCGTTCAGACGGGATCAGCGGCCTTCCCAGAGCTCACCGTCACACTTACCGGCGCTCAGCTCGGTGAGCAGAGCGAAGAAGCGGCCCGAGCGGCGCTCGCGCGCCTGCTCGGCCTCGAACTCGATCTCTCCCCGTTCTATCGCCTAGCCGTGGCCGACCCCTTCCTGCACACGCTCGCCGAGCGCTTCCGCGGGCTGAAGCCGCCACGCTTTCCGACGCTCTTCGAGTGCCTCGTCAACGCGATCGCGTGTCAGCAACTCACACTCACAGTCGGCATTCGTCTGCTCAATCGACTTACCGAAGCGCACGGGACTGCGCCGGCCGGAGGGACGAAATGCGCCTTTCCTTTACCAACGCGGCTCGCCGATCTCTCACCCGAGGCGCTGAGACCGCTCGGCTTCAGCCGCGCCAAGTCACGCAGCATTGTCGAGCTCGCCGCCGGAATCAGCAGCGGCATGTTCAACGCGGCCGCGATCGAGACGCTCGACGACGCCGCCGCGCTCGCCGCCCTTTTGCGACTGCGCGGAGTTGGGCGCTGGACCGCCGAGTATGCGCTTCTGCGCGGGCTGGGCCGGCTCAACGTCTTTCCGGGGGACGACGTCGGCGCCCGCAACAACCTCGCGCGTTGGCTCAACAGCCGCGAGCCGCTCGACTACGCCGGCGTTCAGGCCGCCGTGCGTGGGTGGCAGCCGTTCGCCGGGCTCGTCTACTTTCACCTCCTGCTCGCCAACCTTGCCGAGCGCGGCGTTCTATCCGAGAGCTCCGGAGTCTGAAGTCCGTGCTGGTGGCATGCCTGGCGAGTGCTGGTTCAGCTAGCCGGCACTCAGTGGAAAGTTGCTGCAAGAGTTCGCACTTGAGGCACAGGTAAGCAGGGTGCCGTGTTGCGCGTAGCGAGAGAGGCAGCCCGGGCGTGACTAGCACCCCCTTGACGACGAACCTGCTGCGTTTCAGAGTCGCTGCGTCAAGTCCTGTGGGCCTTCAGGTTCGCAGGACTTGGCTCTTTGTTAGACGCGGGGCCGTTGTCAAAGGCTCCGCTATTCACGAGTAGCTGCTCGTGAGATCGGCGGAGTGGCGGTTCAGCTAACGAGACTGGCAACGGAACGCTCTGGCGAACGGCCCGGCGGCAAAT
>Ga0307296_10001406_pt1 | contig 12050 bp, 12 predicted proteins | sample ER_DNA_153_FD_194467 | JGI IMG/M metagenome (GOLD analysis project Ga0307296, IMG submission 194467) | Bulk soil microbial communities from the East River watershed near Crested Butte, Colorado, United States - ER_DNA_153 | ecosystem: Environmental > Terrestrial > Soil > Floodplain | place... | reverse complement strand
GTACGCGCGATCGAGCGAGCGGAGATCCTCGAGGAGCCGGCCGACCGGCGCGGGCCGCTCGCTCACGCTAGAGGGCGTCGGGACCCATCTCGCCGGTCCGGATCCGGAGCACCTGTTCGACGGACGTTACCCAGATCTTGCCGTCGCCGATCTTGCCGGTGCGGGCGGACTTCGCGAGCGCGTCGACGACTCCGGACACCTGCTCGTCGTCGCAGAGGACCTCGACCTTGATCTTGGGGACGAAGTCGACCTGGTACTCGGCGCCCCGGTAGATCTCGGTGTGCCCGCGCTGCCGCCCGAACCCCTCGACGTCGGTCGTCGTGAGCCCGTGCACGCCCAGGTCCTGGAGCGCCTCCTTGACCTCGTCGAGCCGATGCGGTTTGACGATCGCGACGACGAGCTTCACGGCGCTCCCGAGGGCGTAGACGCGCTCAGCCTAGCCCGCAAGCGGCGGGGCCGCGCCGATCCGCGTCACTCGCCCCTCATCATTCACCGGACGCCTTCTTGCGCGGCGCGGGCTTCTTCGCGGCCGCGGCGCGCTTGGCCGCAGGCTTCTTGGCCGCCGGTCGCTTGGCGCCGCTCCGCTTGGCGCCTCCCGCGGACGGCGTCTTCTCCTTGGCCGCCGCCACCGAGGCCTTGAGGGCCTCCATCAGGTCCACGACCCGCGCGGGCGCCTCCTCGGCGGGTGCCTCGATCGGCTCGCCGGCGAGCTTCTTCTCGACGATCTCGAGCATCGCCTCGCGGTAGGCGTCCGTGAAGGCCTCGGGGTTCCAGGGCTCGGTCAGGCTCTCGATCAGCGACCGGGCCATGTCGACCTCGTTCTCGCGGACCTTCTCGTCGGCCGGAACGGTGTCGAACTCGGCCGCCCGGACCTCGTCGGGCCAGTACATCGTCTCGAGGACGAAGACCTCGTCCTTGAACCGGAGCGCGGACAGGTGTTCCTTGTCTCGGAAGCTGACCTTCGCGATCCCGACCTTGCGCTCGTCCGAGAGCGCCTTGCGGAGCAGCGCGTAGGCCTTGGCCCCGGTCTCGTCCGGGACGAGGTAGTAGGACTTCTTGAACAGGATCGGGTCGATCTCCTCGAGGTCGACGAACTGCTGGATGTCGATCGCACGACTCGACTCGACCGGAACCGCATCGAAGTCCTCGTCGGTCATGACCACGTATTTGTCCTTCTCGACCTCGTAGCCCTTGACGATGTGGTCGAACTCGACCTCCTCGCCGTCGACCGAGCACACGCGCTTGTACCGGATCCTGCCCATGTCCTCGTCGTGGAGCTGGTTGAACTTCAGCGACTTCTCCTCGGTAGCCGGGTAGACGGCGACCGGGATCGTGACGAGGCCGAACGAGATGGCCCCCTTCCACATCGCTCTGGGTGGCATGCGCGCTCCTCGTGCCTGGGCGTCCAGCTCGACGCTCGGGACCGCGATTCTAGCCGCCGTGGCGGACATGTCCCGCCGGACCGTGCCCCGGTTCGACGCCCCAGCCCCCCGCTTGACCCCGCCCGTTGCCTCGGGGTAGGAACCCCCGTGCGCTTCGCCCGCAACGTCGTCCCGGCCATCGTCGCGATCGTGCTGTTCGCGGCCTGTTCCAGCGGCGACACGCAAGACCAGGGTGGGGGCACGCCAGCGACCGGCCCGACGGCGACGAGGCCGACGGCGACGGGGACGGGAACGGGGCCGACGGCGACCGGCCCCACCGGCGAGACCGCCGGCGGCGAGTTCGACGGGCCCGTCTCGGTCGACACCGGGGCCCAAGCCGCGGCGGGGTTGACGGCGGCGTTCTACTCCTGCGACGGGGTGAACGGTGTGTGGACCTACACCGTGAAGGGTGGACCCTTCGACTTCGACGTCGATACCACGGTGGACATGGAGGGCGGCACGGGAACCCTGGTGATCGGCGAGGACTTCACCGTCGACCCTGTCGGGGACATCTCGTTCACCGACACCGTCGATCTCGTGATCGCCGGCACGGCCGACGCGCCCGCGTTCAAGGCCACCTCGATCGACGTGAAGATCGATTCGGCGGTCCCCGGGCTCGACCAGATCGCGAAGTCCTTCTTCCGGAAGAACTCCGAGGTCCCGATCCTGGCCGGCGCGGAGCAGTGCTGAGTCCGGCCTGACCGATACGCTTGCGGGGATGTCCCCGCGCAAGAAGGCGCCCGGCGGCCGCGCGTTCACCGTCGAGTTCCCCACGCCGCTCCCGGTCGAGAAGCGCGGCGACGCATGGTGGATGGAGGCCGACGGCCGCGAGCTGCGCCTGTCGAACCTCGACAAGGTCTTCTGGCCGGCCGAGGGCTACACCAAGGGCGATCTCGTCGCCTACTACTTCAACGTCGCCGAGCTGATCCTGCCGTACCTGCGGGAGCGCCCGCTCACGATGAAACGGATGCCCGACGGTATCGCGGGACCGTTCTTCTACGAGAAGACGGCCCCGTCACACACGCCGGAGTGGATCGCGCGCTGTCCCGTCCAGAGCGACGACAGCAAGGACGGCGTGATCGGCTACCTGATGGTGAACGACCTCTCCACGCTCCTGTTCGTCGCGAACCTCGGCTGCATCGAGATGCACCCGCTGCACTCGCGGTGCGCGACGATCGACACGCCCGACTACCTGTTCTTCGACCTCGACCCGATGGGTGCGAGCTTCGAGGACGTCCTGATCGTCGCGCGCCACGTCCGGGCGGCGCTCGGGGCGCTCGGGCTCACCGGGTACCCGAAGACGTCGGGCGCCACCGGCATCCAGGTCTACGTGCCGGTCGAGCCCGGCTGGTCCTACGACCAGGTGCGCGACTTCGTCGGCACGCTCGGCCGGACGATCGAACGCGCCGACCGCGACCACGTGACGATGGCGTGGCAGATCGACAAGCGCACCGGCAAGGTCTTCATCGACCACAACATGAATCGCCGTGGCGCGAACATCTCCGCGGTGTACTCGCTGCGTCCCGAGGCCGGCGCGACGGCCTCGACGCCGCTCCGGTGGGAGGAGGTCGACGCCGGCGTGACGCCGCAGGACTTCCGGATCGACAACGTGTGGGAGCGCTTCGAGGAGCTGGGTGATCTGTTCGAGGGCGTGCGGACGTCGCCGCAGGAGCTCGGAGCCGCGCTCGAGGCGGTGGGCCTGCCGTCGCACCGGGCGATCGAGGTCGGCGGATCATCACGGCGCCGGACCTCCGAGGAGGTGATCGCGGCCTCGAAGGACCCTGACCTGGGCGAGTACCTGCGCAAGCGGACGTTCGGGGCCGAGGGCACCACCGAGCCACCCCCCGGCGGCGCCGCGGGCGAGGGGAACTCGTTCGTGATCCACAAGCACCGCGCGACGCGCCTGCACTACGACGTCCGGCTCGAACGCGACGGCGCGCTCCCCTCGTGGGCCGTGCCACGTGGGCTGCCGACCCAGCCGGGCGACCGGCGCCTGGCCGTGCGCACCGAGGACCACCCGCTCGAGTACGGATCGTTCTCGGGCACCATCCCCGAGGGCCACTATGGCGCGGGCGAGGTACGGATCTTCGACGACGGCTGGTACGAGCCGGTCGAGTGGACCGATTCCAAGGTGAGCTTCCGCCTTCACGGCCGGCGCTACCCGGGGCTCGAGTACCACGTCGTCAAGACGCGGACCGACTGGCTCACCTTCCTCGCGTCCCGGCAGGTGTCGCCGCTAATCCCGTCGCCGCCCGCGTTCCAGCCGATGCTCGCCGAGGGCGGGTGGAAGGCGTTTGACGACCCGAAATGGTGGTTCGAGCCGAAGTTCGACGGGATCCGCTCGGTGACGAGGATGGCGACCGACGCCACGCACCTGGTGACGCGCAACGGGCGGGACGTCACCGACAAATACCCGGAGCTGCGGATGATCCACGAGCTCGTCGACCAGGTGAACGCGGTGCTCGACGCCGAGATCGTGGCGTTCGACGAGGACGGGAAGAACTCGTTCGAGGCGCTGCAGCAGCGGATGAACCTGTCGAACGAGCGCGAGATCAAGCGGATCTCGAGCAAGATCCCGGTCGCGCTGGTGGCGTTCGATCTGCTGTGGCTGGACGGCAACGACCTCACGGAGTTGGCGCTCGAGGGGCGGCGCGAGCTCCTCGAGACGATCGTCGAGCAGGACCATCGGCTCCAGGTGGTCACCCACGTCGAGGGCGGCGGGAAGGGGTTCGTCGAGGTGGCCCGCGAGCTCGGCCTCGAGGGCGTCGTGGCCAAGCGGACGGGCTCCAGGTACCAGCCGGGCCGGCGCTCGCCCGACTGGCGGAAGATCAAGCTGACGAACACGCAGGACTGCGTGATCCTGGGTTGGACACCTGGTCAGGGCGGAAGGTCGGGGACGTTCGGCGCGCTGCTGGTGGGTGCCTACGACGACGGCGAGCTGATCTGGATCGGACAGGTCGGAACGGGGTTCACGCGCGCCACGCTCGACCGCGTGTTGGAGGCGCTCGAGCCGCTGAAGCGTCCGACGCCGCCGATCGAGGACCCCGAGCTCGCCAAGGTCGGGGGTGCGACGTTCGTGGAGCCCGAGATCGTCTGCGAGGTCGAGTACCTCGAGATCACCAAGAGCACGAAGAAGATGCGCGCGCCCTCGTTCAAGGGCCTCCGCGACGACAAGTCGCCGGAGGAGTGCGTCCTCGAGCGCCCTCGCGGGCGCTGATCGGTCGGATCAGAAGGGTTCGAACCCCGCCCGCACGAGCATCGCGCGGACCTCGCGCTCGTCCAGGCCGCGGTCGACGAGCTCCTTGTACATCCGGACCGCGGCGAAGGAACGACCGCAGCGCGGGCAGAACTGGAAGTGGTCCTCGGCCGGCATCTCACACCACGGGCACCGCGTGACCTCGACGCGGTTGTCGGGCTCGAGCCCCGTGTCCGCGAGCGCGTCGACGTAGCCCTTGCCGTAGTCCCACTGGATGTACTCCTCCTCGCGGACCTCGAACGCGGGCTCGTGCATCTGCGACTCGCCGGTCTGGAGCATGTGCTCGAGGTTCTCGAGCAGCAGGTCCCACTCGTAATAGTGGTTCTCCTCGCACCGCTCGCAGGCGATCACCACACCCTTGACGCCCTGGCCCTGGAACGTCCGACGCATCCCCTCGAGGTCCTCGAGGTCGGCGCGGATGTTCTGCGCCTCCTCGGGTTCCAGCCCGAAGGTCTCGCGTTCGTCGTCGCCGAGCGGCTCTTCCATCACACCGGCTCCGTCACGTCCGGGTCCTCGTCGCGGAGGTCGAACGTCTTGAACCCCTCCGCGTACTCGAACCCGCCCTCCTCGCCCAGCTCGCGGGCCCGCTCGCGGACCCAGTCGAGGGCGTCGCCGGTCCCCTGCGACTCGTGCGCACGCAGCGACTCGAGCTTGGTCTCGAGCGTCTTCGAGATATCCACGTAGGTATCCGCATCCTCCGAGGCGAGCCAGAGGTTCGGCACCTCGAAGGGTTCGAGGCCCTCGTCGAGCAGTTCGGGGAACTGGGGGCGGCTCGGCGCGTCGGGCATGACGGCGCACAGCGCGAGCGTCCCCGCCTGCCTGTGGTCCCAGTGGTTGATGTACCGATTCCGGAACCACAGTTGCGATGGATCGGGCGCGACGATCACCTCCGGCCGGACCCGCCGAACGACCCGCGTCACCGCCTTGCGGGTCGCCAGGTCGACCCGGAGCTCACCATCGACGAAACCGAGGAACGACACGCTCCGCACGCCGAGCACGTCAGCGGCCGCCCGTTGCTCGCGTTCGCGGATCGGCACCATCACCTCGCGCGTCATCCCCGGTTCGTTCGAGCCGGCCGAGCCGTCGGTGACCACGCAGTAGTGGACGTCGGTCCCCTCGTTCACCCAGCTCGCGACGGTGCCGCCGCACATGAATTCGGCGTCGTCGGGATGGGCGAAGATCACGAGCGCGCTGGCGAACCCCACTCGGAACAGCGTACCGGCTGCCACCGTGGTTGCGAGCCACCTCGAGGCGCTTGCGGGTGGGTGGGCGGCGGGGTTCGATAGCGGACGTGGGCGAGCCGCTCGAACGCGACCGCCGGATCCGCGAGCTCGAGCGCGGCTTTCGGAGCGCCGGGCTGCCCCTGCTCACCGAGGACTACTCGGCGACCGAGGACGTCTTCACCCGCGCGATCCCGCTGCTCGCGGTGGTGTTCGTGCTCGAGATCCTCGGCGCGATCAACCTGGACTGGCGGGCGGCCCTGAACGTCCTCGCGCTGCTCGGCGGCGTCGCCCTGGTCCTCGGCGCGTTCGGGCTGCTCAACGTCTCGCGCGGCCGCGGGTTCTTCTCGGTCCCGACCAAGCTCGGGATCCCCGAACTCACGGCGTTCGTCGTCCTCCCGGTCGTGCTCCCACTCGTCTTCGGTGGGCAGCTCACGAGCGCGCTCGTCACCGGGCTCGGCAACCTCGTCCTGCTCGGCCTCATCTGGCTCGTCGTCGGGTTCGGGGTGTTCTCGATCCTTCGGTGGACCGCTGCACGCTTCGTCCAGCTGCTGGGCGCCTCGCTCACGCTCTTGGTCCGCGCGCTTCCGCTCCTGTTGTTCTTCTCGCTCGTCACGTTCTTCACCAACGAGTACTGGCAGCTGTTCGGCGATGCGAGCGACGTGACCTTCTATGCGGCCGCAGGACTGTTCGCGCTGATCACCGCGATGTTCCTGATCGTCCGGCTCCCGGGCAGCGTCCGCGACCTCGAGCGGGCCAGCTCGCTCGCGGTCCCGCTCCGCCGGCGTCAGCGCGTGAACGTCGGGCTCGTGATCTTCCTCGCGCAGGCGCTGCAGATCGCGTTCGTCGGCGTCGCGATCTGGCTGTTCTTCATGGTATTCGGGGCGCTCCTGGTCACGCCGGCGATCCGGACGGATTGGATCGGCACCAAGGGGCAGGGCCTGTTCACCCTGCCGTTCTTCGGCGAGCAGCTCCAGATCACCAGACAGCTCGTCCGGACGGCCGCCGGCGTCGCGTCGTTCTCGGCGCTGTACTACGCCGTGGCCTCGGCCGTCGACTCCACCTACCGGGACGAGTTCATCGAGCGGCTGACGCAGCAGCTGCAGGAGACGTTCCGCGAGCGGGGCGAGTACCTCGAGCTGATCGCGGCACGGGACCGGGCGCTCGCGTCCCGAGTTGGCTAGGACGAATCGGGCGGTCGGCGACGGAGCGCGACCATCGGGAGCCCGCCGCGAGGCCGGAGCGTGATCACGGCCTGGAGGTCCGGCTCCCGGTCGGTCGGACTCGCGAACCGCCAGCGCCGCGCGATCGACGCGAGGAGCATCGCCGCCTCCAGCCGCGCGAACGGCTCGCCGATGCACACGCGCGGGCCTCCGCCGAACGGGATGAACGCGTACCGCGGCCGCTCGGGGTCGTCGTCGAGCCAGCGCTCGGGGCGGAACGCTTCGGGCTCGGGCCACCATCGAGGGTCGTGGTGCAGGAGCCACGGCGAGACCACGACGATCGAGCCCTGGTCGATCGCGTAGTCGTTCGCCCGGTGGCCGGCGACGGCGGTCCGGCCGATCGCCCAGGCCGGCGGCCGGAGCCGGATCGACTCCGAGATCACGGCCTGCGTGTACGGGAGATTCGGCAGATCGCCGACCGACGGCAGGCGGTCCGGGAGAACCCCGTCGAGCTCGGCGTGCAGGCGCGCCTCCGCGTCCGGGTTCCGCGAGAGCAGCCACCACGTCCACGTGAGCGCGATCGCGGTGGTCTCGTGCCCGGCGAGGAACAGCGTGAGCGCCTCGTCCCGAACCTGCTCGTCGGTCATGCCGGCTCCGTCCTCGCGCGCCCGGAGCAGCAATGACAGGAGGTCGTCCCCGGTCGCGCCGGCGGCTCGCCGTTCGGTGATCATCTCCGCGATCACGCGGTTCAGGTCGGACTCGACGCTGCGGTAGCGGCGCATCGTGGGTGAGGGGAGCCGCACGAGCAGACGGAACAGCGGCGAGTACACTCGGTCGAACATCCCGAGGGTGTCCGTGAGCGCCCGCCGGACGGTCTCGCTGCGCCGCTCGTCGACGTCCGTCCCGAACAACGTGTCGCCCACCACGGCGAGGGTGAGCGCCGACATCTCGGCCTGCACGTCCACCCGCTCGCCGTCGCTCCAACCCTCAGCAGCGCGCTCGGCGAAGCGGACGATCGAGCCCGCGTAGGTCGCGATCCGCTCGTGGTGGAACATCGGCTGGATCAGACGCCGCCGGCGGAGGTGGGTCTCGTCCTCGCTCGTCAGCAGCGACTCGCCCAGCAGCATCTTCGCCGCCCGGATCGTCGGCCCCTTGTGGAACGAACGATGACTCGTGACGAGGACGTCGCGGACGAGGTCGGGATGGTTCAACAGGAACGCGGCCGAACCCGGCACCTCGATCATGACCACGTCGCCGTACGCGGCCAGGTGTTCGAGGAGCTCGAGCGGGTCCCTGCGGAATGAGCGCAGCGCCGCGAGCCGAGAAAGGTCGGGACCAGGTGGTCGCAGGGTCGTCGTCACGGACCCATCATCGGCGACGTCGGCGCGACCGCAACCCGTGGGCTTCGAGCATGCGACCCGCGCCCGGGGTCTACTTCAGGTGATGCTGAACGTCGACTCCCAGAACTCGACCGGCGGGGTCCGCCTCTACGAGCGGTGTCGATACGCACCGCTCGCGCGTGGACGTGTACGAGAAGCGCATGGTCTGACACACGCCACGACTCGTTGAGAAGCATCGACGCGCGATCGTTCTCGCACGTCGACTGCTCCGTGCCCCGTGACGAGGGTCACGCCGAGACGGTGTGCGTCGCCACCGCGGTGTCGGCGTGATCGGAGCAGGCTCCTCGAAGGATCAGCGGAAGAACCGGAAGGAGGTGCGCGATGAGCGCAAGGGTCGAGTCGCCGCCCATCCGCGGAGGGACGCTGGGCGGATCGTTCGTGATCGCGGTCGTCGTCGCGTTGTCCATCGGGGCCTTCGTCGGAAGCCTCGTCACCTACGCCGTCGAGAGCGATGGCGGGACGGCAACGGCCTTCGTTGCGCGAGGGACACCTGCGTTGACGTCCGTGGACGCGGGACATGGCTCGAAGGCGATCGAGGGCCCGATGCTCGCCGAGCGGTTCAGCGGGCTGGGATCGGCGAACGTCTGGGACGCCGGCAAGCTCGAGGCGATGGAGGGCCGCCAGCTGGCCGAGCAGTTCCGGAGCGAAGCTGGCTCGGCGGTCGTCTGGGATGCCGGCAAGCTCGAGGCGATGGAGGGCCGCCAACTGGCCGAGGAGCCTCGTCGGAGGCCGCACGGGGGTCCCCTCGGCTGAGTCGGATCGATCGACTGAAGCATCAAGAACGCGTGAACGGGAAGGCCGGGCTCGAGACCCCTGAGCCCGGCCTCTTCCGATCCCGCGTGCGATGTCGGTATCTACCTGGGACCCGAGGAGCTCGCCGCCGTATGGGTTGTCTCCCCGACGAAGACCGGTAGGCGCGGCCCCTGGAAGCTGCGGCTCGTCAGAGAAGCTCACCCATGCGCTGCGCGACGACATTGGCGTCCGGCAGACGCGCCTCCGCGCCCTCGTGCATGAGCGCGAGCACAGAGGCGGCGAGCGCCGCCCGGAGCGCCCCGGCTTCGACCACGCCGCCGTGGGCATCTTCGAATCGAGCGAGGGTCTCGGCGGAAAGGTCGTCGTAGCCGCGCGCCTGCGCAGCGGGCCGCCCCTCGCGGAGACAGGCGAGCGAGAGCGCGTGGTCCCGCACGGCGCCGACGTAATGCTCCGCCTGCCAGCGACGCCCGCGCTCGATACACGCGCGCGCGTGGAGCGCGTAGATGACGCCCCACCCGAAGATGTCCACCGCGACCGCCGGCGTGGAGATGAAGAGGTCCCCCGGGACCGGCGTGGGAGTCTCGGACTCGCCCGCGGTCGTCTCGCCGAACAGGAGCCGGAATCGCGGCCCGGCCGGACGGAACCGAGCCGCCGGCGTCATCGAGAGGTCCAGCTGCAGGGCATCCGGCAGCAGGAACACTCGGTAGGTGGTCGGCCCGCGCTCGAGCTCGGCGAGATGCACCGCGTCGAGCTCGTCGATCAGCGTGCGCGTCCAGTCGTCGAGGACGTCGGCGACCCGAACGTCGTCGGCGATGCCGAAGGTCAGATCCAGGTCGGAGAAGCGGTCGGCGCGGTCGACGGCGAGCGAGCCCACCAGGGCTCCGGCGACGACGCGCTCGTCCTCCTCCGCCAGCCAGAGCACCCGCTCCCGGAGAGCATCCCGTTGCTCAACCGTGAACATGGGGTGCGATCGTGGCCCGGCATCGGCGGCGGTCAGGGGACTCCATCCCTAGGGCTGATCGAACCGGATCGACGCGAGCTGCGCCTGCGCGCGTTCGATCGCCTGGACCAGCCAGGCGCCCTCCTGCGGTCCGCGGGTGTCCTCGCGCGGAAACATGAACTGATTCAGGGTCTCGTCCGAGCCGAACTGGATCCCCTTGGTCCGCAGGTACTCGCCGACCGCGAACTCCCACGAGAACAGCGCGGTCCCGTCGTCGAAGGCCTGCACGGTATAGGTCAGGAACGGGTTCGGCTCGGCGACGAGCACCTGCACGCCTTTCGGCGTCCGTCCCGTCGCCGGATGGAACGCGAACGCCGCGAGCGTCTCCTCGAAGTCCATCGCGGGCAGCGTACCCGCGCGCGTTACGGCACGGCCTTCAGCACGCCCGCCGCGAGATCGGGCTCGGCGCCGACCGCCGCCGCGGTCCGGCCCCGCGCGATCGAGCCTCGGGCCTTGCCGAGACCCGAGCGGAGCTCGTCGACCCCGTTGGAGACCATCGTGGCGGCGCGGGCGACCTTGTTCTCGAGGACGAGCTGCATCGCGTCGAGCACCGACACCACCTCCTCGAGCGCCGAACGCGCGTCGTCCGCGTCGCCGAACCGATGCGCGAGGCTGTACAGGAACAGGAGCACCGGCAGGGCCGTCGAGTACGGCACGATCACCACGCCGCGCGCGAACGCGTCGGCGTGCGCCCGTCGCAGGACCTCGTACGCCGCGTCCGGGACGGCGGCGACCGCGACCGGGGCGGTGAGCGACGGGTCGAGGTACTGGGCCACCTCCCGCGCCCGGAGCGCGACCTGACGCTCGACCTCGTGCGCGAGTGCCTCGCGTTCGATCGGGTCCTGGGCGGCCTCGAGCGCCTCGAGCTCGGCCACCGCGGACCACTTCGAGTCGACCGGCAGCCGGCGGCCGTCCGGGAGCAGCAGCCCGAACTCGACCACCCGCCCGTTCACACGGAGGTCGGTGACGAGCATGCCCGGCGGGAGCTGCGCGAGGTGCTCGCGGAGCACGTTCTCGCCGGCCCGGCCCTTCGAGGCGCTGCCGACGAGCACGGTCGAGAGCCGGCGGACGATCTCCCACGACTCCGCGTCGCGTTCGCGCCGCTCGTCCTCACGGACGGCGAGCGCCTCCAGCACGCGCCGGGCGCCGGCGAGATCCGAGCGCAGGTGCTCGGCCGAGCCCTCGCGGGCCGCCGAGGCGTCGGCGAGACGACGAAGCTCCGCCGCCTGCACCTCGAGGCGAGCCTCCACCCTCGTCGACGGCGTCGATGCCGACCTCCGCCACGTCCCGAAGACCACCGCCCCGAGCGCCGCACCGAGCACGAGTCCGAGCACCGCGTAGCCGAGCTGGGTCATCCGCTCCTCCTTGGCCCCCGCAGCCTAGGGACGGGGAGTGACAAAACCTGAGGCGTAACCCTCCGTGGCTCCCCCTAGAGCATCGGGCGGGCGACGAGCTCCCCGCCCTTGATCACCAACGCGGGCTCGAGCACCGCCCGGATGTCCTCCAGCGGGTTCGACCCGAACAGGACGAGATCCGCCGCGGCACCCACCGCCACCATGCCGACGTCGGCGAGCCGGAGCAGCGCGGCCGCGTTCGAGGTCGCCGAGCGCATCGCCTGCAGCGGCGTCATGCCCCACTCGACCATCCGGACGATCTCGAGGAGCGCGTTCCCGTGCGGGTTGAACGGCGTCCCGGCGTCGGTCCCGCAGGCGATCCGCACGCCGCCCCGCAGCGAGCGTCGGAACCCCTCGCGGGCGAGCTCGACGAGCGCGGTCGCCTTCTCGACCGCGTACGCCGGTACCTCGTCCGCGTGGCCGACGATGCCGCGGATCGCCGA
>Ga0307296_10001405_pt1 | contig 12050 bp, 8 predicted proteins | sample ER_DNA_153_FD_194467 | JGI IMG/M metagenome (GOLD analysis project Ga0307296, IMG submission 194467) | Bulk soil microbial communities from the East River watershed near Crested Butte, Colorado, United States - ER_DNA_153 | ecosystem: Environmental > Terrestrial > Soil > Floodplain | place: USA... | reverse complement strand
CGGCGCGCGCCACCGCTTCCGCGCGATCGTCATCGAGCATGATCGTGTCGGTCGAGCCGCACCGGATGCCGAGAGACTCGACCCGTGCAACCAGGTCCCGGTCGACGTCGTCGAGCAGCCAGGCGCACACGAGGTCGCGGTAGTGCTCGGCGACCCCGGCCGCCGTGATCTCGATCCCGGCGGCCGGCATGAGTTTGTCCGCCATCCCCGAGACGGGGGCCCCGCCGACGATCCCGCTGATCCCGACCGCGACCGTTCGCCGCGCCGCCACGGCGTCGTGAACGCCCGGGATCGCGAGGATCGGGCCGATCGAGACGACGGGATTCGACGGGCAGACCACGACGACGTCTGCCTCAGCGATCGAATCGAGCACACCCGGCGCGGGGGCGGCGTCGGGGGCCCCGTCGTAGCGGATCTCCTTCACGGCATCGCGCGCGCCTCGACGCACCCAGTACTCCTGGAAGTGGAGGTCGAGCCGTTCGCCGGTCAGCTGGTCGACGCACTCGATCCTCGTCTCGACACGATCGTCGGTCGCAGGCAGCACCCGGGCCTCGACGCCGAACCGCCGGGCGATCGATGCCGTCACCGCCGACAGCCGTGTTCCGGCTGCCAGCCGCCCGGTCCGGAACAGATGCGTCGCCAGGTCCAGATCCCCCAGCCCGAACCAGGCGGCCTCGGGATCGATCCTCCGGAGCTCCTCCGTTGCCCGGAAGGACTCGCTCCTCCGGCCCCATCCGCGCTCACGATCGAAGACATCGCCGAGCCAGTAGGTGACCGAGTCGGGATCGGGGGACACGTGCAAACCATGCACCACGATGTCATCGGCAACGTTGACGATCACGGTCAGGTCGGATCCGGGGACGACCCGCGCGAGACCTCGAAGGAACTTCCCAGCGCCGATGCCACCGGCGAGCGCCGCGACCTTCATGGAACCCTCGTGATCGTCCGCATGCGAGACCTAGGGTAGTAGGCTCGCCCGCTATGGCCGCCGGGATGGGGTTCGCCCAGACCCGCCGTCGCGCGCTCTCCCGATCGGAACAGGGCAAGGCCCTTTCCCTGGACGAGGTCGAGGCACTGCTGCTGGCCCGTGACGCTGATCTGGAGCGCGCGATGACCTCGGCTCGTCATCTCGGTGACCTGGGATGGGGCGACACCGTCACCTATTCGCGCAAGGTGTTCATCCCGCTCACGATGCTGTGTCGCGACCATTGTCATTACTGCACCTTCGCGAAGCCGCCGGCGAAGCTCGAACACCCGTACCTCAGCCTCGAACAGGTGGTCGCGATCGCCGAGGCCGGCCGCGCGCTCGGATGCAAGGAGGCCCTGTTCACCCTCGGGGACCGTCCCGAGGAGCGATATCCGGCGGCGCGCGCCTGGCTGACGGACCGTGGCTACCGCACGACGCTCGAGTACGTCCGCGCGGCGGCCGTTCGCGTCCTCGAGGAGACCGGGCTCCTCCCGCACCTCAACCCGGGCGTGATGTCCTACGAGGAGCTCGCGAGGCTCAAGCACGTGAGCGCTTCGATGGGGTTGATGCTCGAGACGTCGTCTGACCGTCTCTCGGGGAAGGGTGGGCCCCACGCCGGATCGCCCGACAAGGCCCCGGCGGTGCGCCTGCGGACGATCGAAGATGCAGGCCGGCTCGCGATACCGTTCACCACCGGGATCCTGGTCGGGATCGGCGAAACGCCACGCGAGCGGGGCGAGAGCCTCTTCGCGATCCGCGACCTGCACCGCCGGTACCGCCACGTGCAGGAGGTCATCGTTCAGAACTTCCGCGCCAAAGCCGGCACGGCGATGCGCTCCGCACCCGAACCACAAGAAGAGGAGTTCCTCGCCGCGGTCGCAACCGCCCGGCTCGTCCTCGGTCCGCACGTGAGCATCCAGGCCCCCCCGAACCTCTCGGACCCGGAGCAGCGGCTCCGGCTCCTGGACGCGGGGATCAACGACTGGGGGGGCGTGTCACCGCTCACGCCCGACCACGTGAACCCCGAGCGCCCGTGGCCGAAGGTCGACGCGCTCGCGGCAACGACCGCCGCCCGAGGCAAACGCCTCCGCGAGCGGTTGGCGATCTACCCGTCCTACGCGGCTCGGCCGGACCCATGGATCGCGGGCAAGATGCGTGCACCGGTGTCGGCGCTTCTCGGCGCGGATGGGCTCGGGGTCGACGGGCAGCGACCCGCACCGATCCCCTGGCAGGATCCCGAGGTCTCGTGGCGTCCTCGGACGATCGCCTTGACCTTCGCGAAGCACCAGGGCGCGGGGCTCCGGGAGGACGCCGAGGTCGTCTATGGCGAGCTGGATGCGCTCGAGAACGAGGTCACCCGGGCTTGGTCGGCCGCGCGCGTCGACCCGGCACGGTTGGATACCGACGTCCGCTCCGCGCTCGCCAAGGCGGCTGCGCGCCGTCCCATCAACGATGCGGAGGCCCTCGCCTTGTTCCGCGCCGAGGGACCGGCGCTCGACGCGCTGTGCCGGGTCGCCGACGAGCTCCGCGCCGGGGCCGTTGGTCCCGAGGTGACCTACGTCGTCAACCGGAACATCAACTTCACGAACGTCTGCTACGTGGGATGCCGGTTCTGCGCGTTCGCGCAGCGCGAGGTCGATCCGGAGTCGTACACGCTCACGTTGACCGAGGTCGCGGACAAGGCCGAAGAGGCGTGGCAGCGAGGCGCGACGGAGATCTGCATGCAGGGCGGGATCCATCCCGATCTGCCGGGGGGCTTCTACTTCGACCTCGTCCGCGCAGTCAAGGAACGCGTCCCCGGGATCCATCTGCACGCGTTCAGCCCGATGGAGATCCTCAACGGCGCGACCAAGCTCGGCATCTCCTTCCACGAATTCCTCGCCGAAGCGAAGGCGAACGGGCTCGACACGATCCCCGGGACGGCCGCCGAGATCTTGGACGACGACATCCGCTGGTCCCTCACCAAGGGGAAGCTCCCGGCCGACACGTGGGAGGAGATCATCCGCACCGCACATGGTCTGGGGATCCGCAGTTCGAGCACGATCATGTTCGGGCACGTGGATGCCCCACCGCATTGGGTCGCGCACATCCGGCGCCTCGCCTCGATCCAATCGGACACCGGAGGATTCACGGAATTCGTGCCGCTTCCGTTCGTCCACCGCAACGCGCCGATCTATCTCGCCGGGAAGGCGCGACCGGGCCCGAGCTTCGAGGACGACCTGCGGATGCACGCCGTTGCGCGGATCCTCCTCGACGGACTTATCCACAACGTGCAGGTGTCGTGGGTCAAGCTTGGTGTGGAAGCGTGCCAGCGCATCTTGCAGAGCGGCGCGAACGATTTCGGCGGGACCTTGATGGAGGAAACGATCAGCCGGATGGCCGGGGCGGAGTGGGGGATCGAGATGACACCCGACCGTTTCGACGACGCGATCCGTGCGATCGGGCGTGTTCCAGCGGTGCGAAGTACGACCTACGACCGCATCGCTCGCGTCTGAAACCCCCGTATGTGGAAAACCCGTCAAGCTGGTTGACGGTTTCCGTCAACCAGCTTGACCACCACATTTCCCCCCATATGTTCTTGTCAGCGAGGCTCAAGCGCGACACGATGACGCGAAATCGATGAGGGAACAGGCAGGAATTCCTTCGGTAAACCTCTTGTCATCGGAGGCGTTCTTCCCTCAGAATCACACGGATGTGATTTCGGGGGGAGACGAGAGTGCACCATTACATCCCTTGGCAAGAGAGAGCGCGGTGTCGGGATCACGACCCGGAGATCTTCTTCCCCGAGAAGGGAGGCTCATCGAGGGAGGCCAAGCGGATCTGTAGCGAGTGTCCCGTCCGCATCGAATGCCTGAACTACGCCCTCCGCCGCGATGAACGTTACGGCGTGTGGGGCGGGATGAGCGAACGGGAACGGCGGCGCCTGAAACGCATGGCGTCCTGAAAGACCGAACGGCGAGGCAACGAAAGGGGGCAAGGCATGGCGATGGCCAAGAGGAGCAGCGCGAAGAAGAGCGCTGCAAAGCGGCGGCCTGCCAAGAAGACCGTGGCACGGAAGAGGACCACGGCGCGCAAGAAGTCCACGGCGCGCAAGCGCCCGGCAGCTAAGAGGACTGCGGCCGGCAAGAAGGCTGCGGCGACTCGGAAGCGGAAGACCGCGAAGCGGTCGGCGGCCGGGAAGAAGGCTGCCGCGACTCGGAAGCGGACGACCGCCAAGCGGTCGGCGGCCGGGAAGAAAGGTGCCGCGACTCGGAAGCGGACCGGCAAGAAGACGACCGCGCGCAAGAAGACCACCGCGCGAAAGAAGACGACCGCCAAGAAGAGCACGGCCAAGCGGCGGACGGCCAAGAAGTCTTCTGCCAAGAAGAGCACCGCGAAGCGGCGTCCCGCCAAGAAGACGGCGGCCCGCAAGAGGAGCAGCGCGAAGAAGCGCTGAGCTTCGGTGCCCGATCACGGAAAGGGGCCCCTCGGGGCCCCTTTCCCGTTCCAGCCGCCACCCGGTGCTAGGCTCGCCGCCCGCGTGAACCGCGCATGAGTGCAACCACCGCATACTCCTCTCCGCCCGAGCGCGCTCCCTCGGTCCTCGTCGTCCTCGCGGTCCGAGACGCGGCCGAGTGGCTCCGCGAGTGCCTCCAAGCCCTCGCGGTGCAGACGTACCCTCGTGTCGGCGTCCTCGCGGTCGACGACGCCTCCGCCGACGGCTCGAACGAGTTGCTCGTCCAGGCGCTCGGCGAGGGCCGGGTGCTGCGCCACGACACCCGCCTGGGACTCTCTCGCTCCTTCGACGAGGCCGTCGCGCATCCGGTCGCCGCGGAGGCGGACTTCATCCTGCTGCTGCATGACGACGCGGTCCTGGATCCTGAAGCCGTCACGAGGCTCGTGGAGGCGACCATGCTCGCAGGCGCCGAACGCGTCGGGATCGTCGGGGCGAAGATCGTCGACTGGGATCACCCTCGGCGGCTCCGCGACGTCGGGCGATCCGCCGATCTGTTCGGCCACCCCTACTCGGCGTTGCAGGCTGAGGAGATCGATCAGGGCCAGTTCGACCGAGTCCTCGAGGTCTTGTCCGTCGACTCGTGCGCGATGCTCGTCGCTCGGGAGGTCTGGCAGACGAGTGGGCTCTTCGACGAACGGCTCGGTGATGACGACGGCGATCTCGATCTGTGCTGGAGAGCTCGGATCGCCGGGTTCAACGTTCTGATGACTCCGCTCGCGCGGGTGCGCCATGCCGCCGTGGGCGAGCGCGACGATCGACCGGGCGTCGAGCGGAGCCGCCGGTATGAGGAGGATCGTGCCGCGCTCGCGTCTGTCCTCAAGAACGACGGGCTGCTGACGTTGGCGTGGGTCCTGCCGCTCGGTGTGGTGCTCACCGTGGTTCGGCTCCTCTTCCTGCTGTTGTCTCGCCGGTTCGAGGAGGCATTCGAGGTCGTCGCCGCGATCGGCTGGAACGTTGCGCACCTGCCGGGAACGCTCCGTGCCCGGCGCCGCGTCCAGAAGCACCGACGGATCAAGGATCACGTGCTTCGGAGATTCACAGAGTCGGCGGGACTCCGGCTCCCGCGATGGTTCACCACCGCCGAGCGGATCTTGGAGGAACAGCGTGAGCTGGAAGCGGGAGAGGCCGATGAGCCCGCGGCGGCGAGGCTCCGCCAGCGCACGGTCTCGCTGGTCTCGACGCACCCGGTGATGGTCGCGTGCTTCCTCGGGTTCGTCGTCGGTGCCCTCGCGGCGCGGGGCCTCTTCGGATCCGGTCGGCTGTACGGTGGCGCGATCCCGACGTTCCCCACCTCGCCGTCGGGCTTCTTCGCGGAGTTCGTTTCCGCGTACCGCACGACGCCGCTCGGGGGATCCCTCGCAGCGAGCCCCGCGCTCGGGCTCATGGGCGGGCTCTCCGGGTTGTTGTTCGCCAGCACCGGTCTGGCACAGAAGGTCATGGTGGCTATCGGCCCGGCCCTTGCCGCGATCCTCTGCTATCGCGCGACGGTTCGGTTGACCGGCCGGCCCGGCCCGTCCGTGGTTGCGGCGTCCGCGTACGGCCTGTCGGCCGTCGTGCTCTCGGCGTTCTCCGACGGCCGTATCGCGCTCCTCGCGGCGTTGATCGTCCTGCCTGCGCTCGTCGAGCGGCTCGAGGTCGCCTTCGGGTCCGCCGAACCTCCGGACGGACGTTGGCGGTTCATCGCGGGGCTGGCCGTCACGATCGCGGTCGGGGTCGCGTTCGTGCCGGGGGTGCTGCTGGCGATCGGCATCGTCGCGATCGCTCAGCTCGTCACGGGCTCTCGGCGGGCCCGCGGCCTCCTCATCGTCGCGCTGTCCGCGGTCGGCGCGGCCGTCCTCCTCTTCCCGTTCGTTCCCTCGCTCGTCGCCGGGCACGGAGCGTCACTCGGCTCGGAGCTGGGATCGAGCGATCCGTGGCATCTGGTGCGGCTCGCGTTCGAGGACGGGCCCGCGACCTGGGCGCCCGCGTTGTTCCTTCCGGTCGCCGCCGCCCTCGGCTTGGCGCTCGCCAGCGGCGACCGACGAGCGCCCGCGTTGCGGGCCGGCGTGATCGCGATCGCCGGGCTCGTCCTCGCGTGGCTCTCGGCAGCCGGCTACCTTCCGAGCCAGGTAGCGAACACGCCCGTGTACGTGTCGCTGACGGCGACCGCCGAGGCATTCTTGGTTGCGTTCGGGCTCGCATCCGCGATCGGCGGTCTCGGTCGCGCGGCGTTCGGCTTCCGCCAGGTGGGCACGGCGCTGCTCACGCTGACGCTGGCGGGTGGGATCCTGCTCCAAGCCATCGCCGCCATGACCGCGCAGTGGGCGATCGGCGGTCCCGACCGCATCCCGGCCGCCTGGGCATTCGTGGACTCTTCCTCGAAGGGCTCGTTCCGCGTCCTGTGGGTCGGCGCCGACGATGGTCGCTCGTTCCCGGCGCCCGGGGGCGACCCCCAGGGGGTGGTCGAGGCGGGGGATGCGACGCTCCGGTACGGGATCACCACGCGCGTCGGCGCGCTTGCGATCGATACCGCGCGACCCCTCGTCGGGCCGGGCAGCGACGCGATGCGCGAAGCCCTCGGAGAGATCTTGTCGGGGACGTCGATCCACGGGGGTGCGCTCCTCGCCCCCTTCGGCGTGCGCTACCTGGTCGCGAGCGACGACCAGCTCACCGATGCCGCCCGAGCGAAGCTTGATGCCCAGGTCGATCTTGATGTGGTGCCGGCGGCGGGCCTCGCGATCTGGCTGAACGACGCGTCTCTTCCGCCTGCAGCCGTGCTGAAGGCGAACGCGAAGACCGCGGACATCGTCGCGGCCGGGCAGCCCGCGGCGACCCAGCGACTGACCGCGGTGCCTTCGGTCCCGCTGCCGGAGGTCGAGGGCGGTTGGGCAGGTGCGACCGGCGGCGGCAACCTCGCCGCGCTTTCGACGGAGTTCGATGATGCCTGGGCGTTGCAGGGTCGAGCCGGCGAGCCGGCTCGGGCGTTCGGGTGGGCGACCTCGTTCGCCGTAGATGGTCCTTCGATCTCGATCCGGTACGCCGCACAGCTGCCACGCACGATCGCGGTCTGGGTGCTCGCCGCCGTGTGGGCCGCCGCGTTGTGGATCACCCGGAAGCCGGTCGCTCGATGAACGGATCGACGCCGTGAGGAGGTACGGGCGAGGCGTCCTCGTGCTCGTCGTGATCGTCGTCGTCGTCGTGGGCGGTATCGCCGCGGAGCGGGCCGGTCCGGCGACCCCCGCGGCCGCGGTGCGGGGTAGCGCCGTCTCGAGCGTCTGGCTCTGTCCACACGGTGGCGGCGAAGGGTGGAGCGGCACGATCGCGCTCGCCGATCCCGGGCCGCAGCCGGTCGAGGTTCGCTTGACGGAGGTGAGCGAAGGAGCTCCGTCCGCACCGGTCACGATCACCGTGCCTGCCGGTCACGAGGTCCTCCAACCCGTGGAGGCGGGGGCGACAGCCGACGCGACGTACATCGAGGTGTTCGGCGGTTGGATCGCCGCGGGCTGGCTGGTTCGAGCCGCTCCTCCGTCGCGCGGGCTCGGCGTCGAACCGTGCGCCCCGGCCGCCTCACGCACGTGGTACATGACCGACTCCGACACCCAACAGGGCCATCGTTCGTACTTGGTGGTGATGAACCCGTTCTCGGTCGAGGCCGTCTTCGACGTGGCGCTGTTCCGACCGCGTCTGCCTCCCGTTCGGAGCGCGGACTGGATCGACCGGACGCTCGCTCCTGGACGAAGCATCGCGCTCAGCGTCGGCGCCAAGGTGCTCGGGCAGGACATCGTGGGGGCCGAGATCGACGTGAGTCGAGGCCGCGTGGCAGCGGCGAGCCTCAGCGAGAGCCCCGACGGCGGCGTCCGGTCCGTCATCGGCGCGCCGGCCACCACGACGACCGCCTACCTCCCGGTCGCCGAGGGCGCGGGACAGTCCCAGCTCGCGATGTTCGTCCCCGGGACCCAGGGGATGCGGTTCGCGGCCCAGCTCGTGTCATCCGTCGAGCCTCAGGCGGCGGGCACGGCGGGGAGCACCCAGCAGCCCGGCGCGTCGACCGAGGGTTATCCGATCATCTCCGTCGGTCCTTCTTCCGTGGACGTCACGTCCGAGGCGGGGGTGCCGTTCGTCGCCGCTCTCCGGGCCCGAGGACAGCAGAGCGACGACGCCGCGACGGGAGGCGCGGTCACGCCCGCTCCCGCATGGGTCGTGATCCCAACGGTCGGCGGGGAGCCCGCGCACCCACAGCTCGTGCTGGTGGATCCGGGCCCGACCCCCGTTCGGGTCACGCTGCAGCTCCTGACGCAGGGCTCGGGTCCTCCGCCCCCTCCCGTAACGATCACGCTACCGGCCGGCCGAGTCGCCGGAGCTCCGAAGGGATTCCTCGAGCAAGATGATCGAGCGGCCGTCCTCATCACGGCTGACGGGCCGATCGTCGCGCTGGGCGCCTCCACGTCCGGAGGAGCGAAGGCGCTCGCATCGTATGGATCGGCGATCGGGATCCCGGTGCCGGCGGATACGCTCGCCTCCGGCTGAGCCCGGTACGCTTCCCACCGGTATCATCGACGGATCCAGAGGTCCCGATAGTCCCCATGGCCAGAGGACGACACAGCCGCAAGCGCCGGCTCGGCCCGCACATCGCCATCGTCGTTGCGGTGGCTGGTGTTGCATTGCTCGTGTTCGGCGGGGTCGCGTACGCGGCGTACCGGTACGAAGCCGGTCATGCGGATCGGATCCTTCCGGGTGTCCGGGTCGCCGGTGTCGACGTCGGAGGGATGACCCGCCCCGAGGCGACGCGAGCCGTCCGATCGCTCGTCCGAAGCGACCTCCGCGCCCAACTGACGGTCACGATCGGCAAGGATCACTGGACGACCACGCTGGGGGCGCTCGGTCGTCAGGCAGCGGTCAAGAGCGCGGTCGACGATGCGTTCCGCGCTGGGAACGGCATGGGGACGTTCGACCGCGCGTGGCACCGGATCCGTGGTGAGGCCCTCGGCGTCGACCTTCCGCTCGACTACCGGACGACGGGAGGGGGGGTCGACGCCTGGATCCGGCGGATCGCCCGAGACGTGTACGTGGCACCTCGCGATGCATCGATCGGCCTCAACGGCGGGCTCACAGACGTCAGCTTCATCCACGCGAAGACCGGATCGACGGTCCCGCTCCGATCCGCGGCCACCGCGGTCCGCAGGGCGCTCGCAGCGGGCGATGACACCGTCGTGCTCCACACGCGCGCCGTGGAGCCGAAGGTCGCTGACGACACCCTCGGACGGACCATCGTGGTGCACGTCGACCGCAACGAGCTCGATCTCTACGACGGGTTCCACGTGATGCGCACCTGGAACGTGGCCACAGCGAAGCCCGGGTTCACCACGCCGGTCGGCGACTGGACGATCTACGACAAGCAGGTCGACCCCACCTGGCACAACCCCGCGCCGGACGGTTGGGGTGCGGGTGAGCCGCTCGTGGTCGGGCCGGGACCCGGCAATCCCATGGGGCCGCGGGCGCTCTACATCACGGCCCCGGGCCTGATCCGCATCCACGGCACGAGCGACCCGGCCTCGATCGGACGCTACGCCTCCCACGGCTGTATCCGGATGCAGAACGAGGAGGTCACCGCGCTCTATCCATCGGTGCCGGTCGGGACCCACGTGTTGGTGGTGGGCTATCGCCCAGCGAGCGCGGGCTACTGGGACACGCCACCGGGCAAGGACTCCTGACCCTCCGAGTCATCGCGGGAAGTGCTTGAAATCACACGTGTGTGATCTAGGCTGCTCGCGATGCGCGTCTGCGCGAAGATGCGGTGCTCCCACGAGCCGGTCGCGACCGTCTCCCTCGCCTACACGGAGCGAACGGTCGTCGTTCATGACCTCTTCGACGAGCGCGACCCGAACCTCCTCGATCTGTGTCCCGAGCACGTCCGGCGCATGACCCCACCGGTCGGCTGGATCGTCCAGGACCGTCGGACGACCACCGTCGCGGTCTGAAGCGACAACCGTCCTGCGTTCGCTGTGGCCTCCGGCCCGATAGGCCTCGGGCGGACGGCGCCCGATCCGTCCCCCGACCAGGGTCCCGTCGCCGGGGGCCGGGGACCATCTGGCCGGGCAGCGGCCCAGACGAGAGATGACGGGGGCGTGCTATGGCCTCAACGACGTGCGACGCCGAAACTCCATCTATGTCCGACAGCAACGGCACCTGCCCCACCTGCCGACAAGGCGATCTCATCGCGATCTCGATGACCGTTGGCGACCGCGACCTCAGGTTCACCACCTGCCACCTTTGCGAGGCGAAGTGGTGGTTCCAGGAGGGGGAGCTCGTCCCGCTGACCTCGGTCATCGATCTCGTCGTGAAGAAGTGATCCGCTGAGGCATCCGCACGGCCGGTCCGCCGGCTTCGATAGGATGCCGCTCCGTGACCGATCCCGACCTGGACCGCATCTTCAAGGCGTACGACGTGCGCGGGGTGGTCCCCGACGAGCTCGATGCGAGCATCGCTCGGCGGATCGGAGCGGCCTTCGCCGTGTGGGCCAACCTCCCCGCCATCCTTCTGGGCCGCGATAGCCGGATATCGTCGCCCGAGCTCGCCGCGGCCATCACGGAGGGTGCGACGTCGGTGGGCGTGAACGTCGTCGATCTCGGTCTCGCCTCGACGGACCTCGTGTACTTCGCGAGCGGTTCGCTCGATCTCCCCGCCGTGATGCTCACCGCGAGCCACAATCCGAAGAACTACAACGGACTGAAGTTCTGCATGCCCGGCGCGCGACCGGTCGGCGAGGACTCCGGACTCCGGGAGATCCGGGCGATCGTCGAACGAGGCGACATCCCCCCGGCCGCGACGAAGGGGACCGTTTCGCAGCGCGATCTGCTCGCGCCCTACACGGAGCACGTGCTTTCGTTCGTGGACGTCCCCGCCATGCGACCGATGACGGTCGCGGTGGACACGGCCAACGGGATGGGTGGACTCGTCGTCCCTGCCGTGATGGCCCGACTGCCGGTGACGCTCCACCACCTCTATGCAGAGCTCGATGGCACCTTCCCGAACCACCCGGCCGATCCGCTGGATCCGGAGAACCAGAAGGATCTCAAGGCAGCGGTGCTCGAGCATCACGCGGACGTGGGCCTCGCCTTCGACGGCGACGCGGATCGCGTGTTCTTGGTCGACGAGAGGGCGGAGGATGTCTCCGGCTCGCTGCTCACCGCGCTCGTCGCGCGCGCGATGCTCCGCCAGGAGCCGGGCGCGAAGATCGTGCACAACCTGATCTGCTCGTGGATCGTTCCCGAGTCGATCCGCGCCGAGGGCGGCGTGCCGATCCGTACGCGGGTCGGTCACTCGTTCATCAAGCAGGTCATGGCCGAGACGGGGGCGATCTTCGGTGGCGAACACTCCGGCCACTACTACTTCCGCAACAACTACCGCGCCGATTCGGGCCTGATCGCCGCCGTGGTCGCCATGGGCGAGCTCTCGTCGGCGGGGGAGCCACTGTCCGACGTCCTCGCGCCATTCCGCAAGTATTTCGACTCCGGAGAGATCAACTCCCGGGTCGATGACCCGAAAGCGAAGGTCGAACAGATCGCGGCGGCGCTGGTGGATGGCCGGCAGGATCGGCTCGACGGGCTC
>Ga0307296_10001403_pt1 | contig 12055 bp, 8 predicted proteins | sample ER_DNA_153_FD_194467 | JGI IMG/M metagenome (GOLD analysis project Ga0307296, IMG submission 194467) | Bulk soil microbial communities from the East River watershed near Crested Butte, Colorado, United States - ER_DNA_153 | ecosystem: Environmental > Terrestrial > Soil > Floodplain | place: USA... | reverse complement strand
CAAGTTCGCGACCGAGCCCGCCACCCTTCCCGAGTACGAGCGCGCGCTCAAGCTCGACGACGGAGTCATCCGCTACCTCATCACACTGCACGAGCACGAAGTCGGTGCTCCGCCGCAATCCGAGGAAGACCTGGCCGCGGCAACGCGCCGTGACGACGATGACGACGACGAGGATTAACAAATGAGAAGACCACAAAAGAGCTGCCCATTCTGCGAGAGCCGCGTCCGCTGGATCGACTACAAGGACGATCGCACCCTCGGTCGCTTCATCACCGATCAGGGGAAGATCCTTCCCTCGAGGCTGAGTGGATCCTGCGCGCGCCATCAGCGCCAGCTTTCGACAGCAATCAAGAGAGCGAGATTCCTCGCTCTCATTCCGTACATTCGCGGTCATCAGGCGTAGATGGCCGACGCCGCCACGAGCGACAACAAGAGTCAGTCGTGGCGGCCGCTGCTGTGGGGTCTGGCCGCGTTCCTTCTGTTGCCATTCGTTCCCCTCGCGGATGTAATCTTTCCGGTCCAGCAGACGCTGCTGCTGCTCGTTCCGGCGCTCGCAGTTTGTTCGATCATTGGATGGAGATCCGGTAGCCGTGCTGCCCTCGCCTTGATCTGGCTGGGGCTGGCGGTATGGATGCTTCTGCAACCCGCTGGTCCGCCCGGGACCGCCTACGACCAGATGGCCCGGGCGTGGGCCATCGTGCTGGCCGCGAGCTTTGGACTCCTGAGTCTTCTCAGCTCCGCAACTCCCTTTTTCGTCCGCGCCCTGGCCTCGGTGGCAGTCACGCTTGCCGTCGCGTTCACCATCGCACTGTCTTCGCCCAGCGGAATCGCGCGGTTCCAGCACGCTGGTGGCGAAGAATTCATGAGGCGGACGGCAGTTACTCTAGGTCGGTTTCAGGAAAAGTGGGACACCGAGCAGTGGAAAAACCTGACGGCGAGGGCGCCGCTGTTGCAAGCAGCGGACGACTGGACCGTGGACATCGAGCGCGAGTTACCGAAGCATACGATCCCGCTTATTCCAGCTCTCCTGGCTCTCGAGTCTCTGGCGGCGCTGGGACTCGCATGGGGCGTCTATCACCGCCTATCCCAGGTCAGGATCGGCCCGGCATTGGGACCGTTGACTGAATTTCGTTTCAACGACCAGTTGATCTGGGCGCTTGCCGTTGGGCTCACTCTCAGTCTCTTGCCCGCGTTCAGTGATGGACGGAACGCCGGCTTCAACCTGCTTCTATTTTTTGGCGCCTTGTACGCGGTAAGGGGACTTGGCGTTCTGGCCTGGATCTCCAAGGGGCGATACGTCTTCATCATCGTGTTGAGCCTGATCCCACAGGGCGTACTTCTCCTGGGCGTGCTCGCTCTCGCGCTGGGGCTCGGCGACACCTGGCTCGACCTCCGCCGGCGCGCCCGCGCGACCTGACCCGTACGATTCATCCCGTGTTTGTGCTAGAATTACCGGATTCTCAACGATCTCTGAAGGAAATTCTCCAATGGAAGTCATACTAAGACAGGCAGTAGAAAAACTCGGCCACCCGGGCGACATCGTGAAGGTTTCGGCGGGTTATGCACGCAACTATCTGCTGCCGCGCGGCTTCGCCTACGAGGCGACGGCCGGCAACAGGAAGCGGATCGAGCAGGAGCGGCAGCGCCTCGAGCAGGCGGAGGAGCAGCGCCGCGGCTCGGCGAACGAGCTGGCGACCAAGCTGGAGCAGGTGTCGCTCACGTTCTCAGCCCGCGTCGGCGACGAGGGCAAGCTCTTCGGCTCCGTCACCTCGTCGGACATCGCACACCAGCTCGAGGGACAGGGATTCACGATCGAGAAGCGCCAGATCGACCTCCACGAGCCCATTCGGGCGCTCGGAGTCTATCGGGTCCCGATCAGGCTCCATGCCGATGTCCACCCCGAGATCAAGGTCTGGGTAATCAAGCAGTAAGGTTCCAGTCAGGTTCGGATCCGGGCTTGGCGTGCGAAATGCGATTTGTCCCCTCACGGAACTTTTGCACGGCTTGTAAGCTACATACGGGTCGGCGATCCGCGCCGCGAAGAAACCTTCACTGAAGCGCATGGCTACATCCCTACCATCTGTCTCCGCCCGCGAAGGCGCGCAGCGAGTGCAGCGCGCCGCCCAGCTTTGCCTCGATATGAAAGCCAATGACGTCGTCCTCCTGGACCTGAAGGGCGTCACCGACATGACGGACTACTTCGTCATCGCGAGCGGAACCTCCGATACACACGTGAGATCGATCGGCGAGCATGTGGTCTCGGAGATGAAGAAGGCGGGATTGACCGTGCACCACACTGAGGGATTACAGCAGGGCCGTTGGGTGCTGCTCGACTTCTTCGACTTCGTAGTTCACATCTTTCATCCGACGCTGCGGTCGTTTTACCAGATAGAACGGCTGTGGAGCGATGCGGAAACAGTGGCGCTGGACCCACAGGAGTAACAATGAAAGCGGTGCGCATTCTCGTCACCCTGGCCGCCTTGCTCTGCGCGACTCGCCTCGACGCACAGCAGTACTTCGGCATGAACCAGGTTCAGTACAAGCACTTCGACTGGCGCGTGATCGAGACGGAGCACTTTCTCGTCCACTACTATCCGGAAGAGAAAGAGGGCGCCATGGCCGCCGCGCGTATGGCGGAGCGGTCGTACGCCAGACTCTCGAAGATCCTCGACCACCAGTTCCGCGAGAAGAAGCCGATCATTCTCTTTTCCAACCGCGCTGATTTTGGCCAGAACAACGTCGGCGGCGACCCGGGAGAAGGCACTGGCGGCTTCACCGAGCCATCGCGCCACCGACTGATCCTTCCGCTTACTGGCGACCTCCGCAGCTTCGAGCAGGTTCTCACGCACGAGCTGGTGCACGAATTCCAGTTCGACATCTTCGCTCGCGGCAAGGCCGGAGCCAATCTGCAGACGCTGAATCAGATCGATCCACCGCTCTGGTTCATGGAGGGACAGGCTGAATATCTGTCGAAAGGTCCCGATGACCCGCTTACCGCCTCGTGGATGCGCGACGCAGCGGTGAATGGGAACCTCCCCACGATCGAGCAGATGACGGAGCGCCCCGACAAGTACTTCCCGTACCGTTACGGTGAATCTGTCTGGGCGTACGTTGGCGAGCGTTGGGGCGATGCGGCTATCGGCGAGATCCTCCAGAATTCCACGACGCTTGGCATCGCGCGCGCAGTCCAGCGGCAGCTGGGGTTGACCCTGCACGAGCTGAGCGACGAGTGGCGCGAAGCGATCAACGCGAAATACCTGCCGCAGGCAGCAGTACTCGATCGCCCGCGCAGCTTTTCGCAGCCGCTGCTCACGGAGAGGAAGAGCGGAGGCCAGATCTTCCTCGCTCCATCCCTTTCCAACGACGGCAGCCGCATCGCGTTCCTCTCCAATGGAAATCAGAAGCGCGGCGAGCTGTTCATCGATCTCTGGCTGGCAGACGCTCGCACCGGCAAACGCATCAAGCGCCTGGTCGAAAGCACGACCAACCCGAACTTCGAGGAGCTGAGACTCCTCTACTCGCAGAGCTCGTTCTCCAACGACGGGCGCATGCTGGCGTTCACTGGATACCGTGAAGGAAAGGATGTGCTCTATCTGATGGACGTCGCCAGCGCATCCGTAAAGAGGCGCATCGATCTGCCATCGGTCGATGCGATCTGGAGCCCGGTATGGTCCCCGGATGACAGACAGCTCGCCTTCAGCGGCACCCACGGCGGCCTCACTGATCTCTACCTGGTGAATTCCGACGGCAGTGGCCTGCGCCAGCTAACCAACGACGCCTACGGCGATCTGCAGCCCGCGTGGTCCCCAGATGGAAAGCGAATCGCGTTCGCCACCGATCGGAGTCCTGAAACCAACCTGTCGATCCTCAAGTTTTCCAAGTGGCGCATCGCGGTGATGGACCTGCAGTCTGGCGCGATTCAAGTTCTGCCCCACCAGGACGGAATGAACCTGAACCCTGCCTGGTCGCCGGACAGCCGGCAGCTGGCGTTCATTTCCGATCGCACAGGCATTCCAAATATTTTTCTGTTCGATTTTGCGGACCAGCAGCATTACCAGTTAACGAACATCCTCGGCGGCGTGTCGGCGATCACTTCGTACAGTCCTGCCATCAGCTGGGCGCGCGGGGCGGACAGGATCGCCTACACCAGTTTCGAGAGGGGCGACTACACCATCTGGACAATTGAAAATCCTCGCTCCTTGAAAAAGACTGCGTTCCGTCCGACACCTGTGAATCTGTCGGCGGGACTTCTTACCCCGGATACTGCGGGTGCGGCGAAGCCGCTCGACTCGCTGACACTCAGGCCGCGCGCCGGTGAGCCGACATCGATCTATCGCAGCTCGGCGGGGACGCGGCAGTCGTCAGTACTTCCAGTTGGAGAGTCGATCCAGGATGCGCCGCCAAGCGTGGCTGCGCTCAACGCAAATCCGCTCTTCGGTCTGCCCGACTCGAGCAGATTCAAGGAGCGCCCGTACCACGCTTCTTTCCACCCGGACTACATCGCGGATCCATCGGTCGGCTACACGCCGAACTACGGGACCTTCGCCGGTGGGACCGCGTTCGTATTCAGCGACCTGCTCGGCAATCATCAGCTGGCCGTCTCGGGCAACGTCTACGGACGCTTGAGCGACGCAAGTGCGTTTGTTGGCTACGCGAACCTGAGCCACCGCTTCCAGTACACGACTGGCATCTCGCAGGACCCGGTTTACGTTCCGGTTAGCGGCGGTACCAAGCCGGTAACCACCAACGTCTACAAAATTGAAACGAACTACCTCCGCTATGTCGTGCGAAACCTGTTCGTGATGGGTCAATACCCATTCAACCGGTTCAGCCGCGTCGAGACGGGATTGCAGCTCAACAGCATCTCACAGGGGATAGTCCAGGTTTTTCAGGAATGCAACATCCAGGGATACTGCACGGAGGTTCAGTTCAACGACAGCACCTCTTTCCCGACCATTAACTACGTAACGCCGACGGCCGCGTTCGTCTCCGACAATACGCTCTTTGGCAACACCGGGCCTGTGATGGGTCGCAGAATGCGCTTCCAGGCGTCGCAAAACCTCGGGAGACTGGTTTTCAGTGATTTCCTCGCTGACTACCGGCGCTACGATCCGATCATCTTCAACACCCTAACCATCGCGACCCGCTTCCTCACTTCGGTCTCAACCGGCAGGGATGAAAGTTTCTTCCCGAAGTACATCGGTCGCCCTGATTTCGTCCGCGGCTACGATCGAGCGAATTTCAATTTCTACGACTGCACTTCGGTAATCGGCTCGACAGCCTCCTGCAACAATGCACAGCTCGCAGGAAGCAGGGTGGCGGTAGCGAACGCGGAGCTACGATTCCCCATCATTCGTCGTTTCGATGTGGGAAGCAGCTTCGGGCTCCCGCCGGTGGATGGACTCTTGTTCTGGGACGCCGGACTGGCATGGAGCGCGGGACAGAAACCGCACCTTGGCAATGCTCCTGCCGGCAACGATCCGAGCATCAATCGTTATCCGCTCACCAGCTACGGCGCCGGACTCAGGGTGAATCTCTTCAACCTCGCGATTCTCCGCTGGGACTACGCGCACCCGCTGGTGGGAGGACGAAAGCCGAACTGGACGTTCTCATTGGGAGCGAGCTACTAACCGTTGCGTCGGCTCCTACTGCTGGCGCTGCTCTGTGCAGCCTGTAAGGACGACAGGGCAGCGCCCGATCGCACTACCAGCTCAGTTGTAGAGAATCACGGCCCCGAGCCCCTCCTGCTGCGCGTTCCGCGCACAGGAGGGACCGGACGCGTCTACCGTTATCCGACGCTGGACTCGACCGTCTTCACGCTCGACGAGGCTCCGGCGATCGACCGCGTGCTCGCCTTTGATCCCGACGCCGGAAGCATTGCGGTCGTCGATAAGAAAGGATTTCCGGCACGCCTCGACCTCCGCGAGACCGATGTCCTGAAGGCGGCGAAAACGAAGCTCACGTCGCTGTCGTCCGTGAATGGCAACGACATCTACGGGATCAACGCGAAGGGCGAGATCATCCGCCTGAATCCCAACGGCAGCGACTGGAAGTTCAAGCCGGCCGTGCCGGCTCGCGCCGTTTTCGCGCAGCCCAACGGCGACGTCATCGTCTCGGCAAACAAGGGAGCGCAGACCCTCGTCTGGAGGGTGCACCCACCCGACGACATCGCGGAGGACAGCGCGGTGCTGCCGCTGGCTGGCCGTGCTGTCAGAACCCAGCTCGGCGACCGGATTTACTTCACGATCGACAGCGGCCTCGTCGGCGTGAAGGGAAAGGACCTCTCGCCTCTCGGAGCTGTTCAGCTTCCGAGCCGCGTGCGTGCTCTCACTCCAACGCCCAGTGGCGACAGACTCTACGTCGCTACAATGGCCGACAGCCTGATATCGATCGTCGATCGATACAACGGACGGGTGGAGTCGGGGCTCACACTCCCACAGCCGCCTTTGGATCTTCGCATGGATCCCCTCGGCCGCTATCTCCTGGCGCGCTTTCCCCAGCAGGATTCGGCGTGGGTGATTGCGATCGGCACCAATAAGCTCCTGGGCGCGGTGCCTACCCGGTGGGAGAGCGATCTGCCGGCGGTCACACCTGACGGCCGCCTCGCCCTTCTGGGCGCGAAGGACGTCACCTTTGCCGATCCCCAGAAGCCCGACACCAAGTCGACGATCGCCGGCGGAGCAAAGGATTTCTGGTATTTCTTCGCCTGGGATGGATTCCGCCCGCGTGCGCAGGGTCTCGACCAGCCGGTGACGTTTCCGAGTGACAGCGTCCCGACGGATTCTCTCGCCGCAAGCTCAACTCTTCCGACAGCAGGCGCGTCGCCCCCTGCAGCGGGCGCTGACACCTCGAGGGCAGCGGCTGCACCAGCCACACCCGGTGCAGTCAGATCTGCTTCATCCGGATTCGTAGTGTCATTCGCCGCGCTGCTGAGCGAGGAAAAGGCGCAACAGGTAGCGAGCGCGATAAAGGTCAATGGCGCACCGGCCCACGTGGTATTCACGACTACTGCCGGCTCTCCGATCTACCGCGTGGTCATGGGACCGTACCTGACCCGGGAAGAAGCCGATAGAATTGGGCGGGCATCGAAACGCGAATACTGGATCTACGAGGGCTCCCCTTGAAGCAGAACGTGTCCGGCGGACGCCCGGTTGCATGGGAAGACGCCGGCCGACAGATCGCCCCACTCCTGGGCAGCTACTCTGCAGTAGTAATCACCTCCAGCGATCCCGTGGCCGCCGCCCACGTAGCACTTGGAATCGCACTCGCCGAAGCAAAGCACCGACGCGTGGTCCTCGGAGATCTGGTTGGTGACCTCCCTCCCCTACGGTCCCTCGTAAAAGACGAAGATCCCCACGGCATCAGCGACAGCTTTCTCTACGGACTGTCGCTCAACAAGATCGGCTACGAGGTCGAAGGAGCCGCGAACCTCTACATCATGCCGAGCGGCACCGACCCGACGATCGGCGATGAGATCTTCCGTAGCGCCCGATGGAAGAAGCTCGCGGTCGGGTTCGCCGAAACGGGCGCGCTCCTTCTGCTCGTCGCGCGAAGTGACGCACCCGGCCTCGCCGAGCTGGCGGAGCAGACGGATGGAACTGTCCTCGTGAGGGATGCCCAGCTTGCCGCCGCCCCGTCAGCGCTCGTACTCGCGCGCGTGCCCGCCCCTACTCCGACGCTCAAGATCCCGCTGCATCGGTTCAGCGCACGCGCCGCTGACTGGAGAAAGCACCGCTGGGCCTATCCCGCGCTCGCCGCCGGTGCAGTGCTCGTTGTCGCTGCAATTGGAGCAGGCCTCATGCTGGCGCGCGCAGCCGCGCGACCCGCGCGACCCGCGCGAACTCCGGCGCCGGTCGCTGCAGCGCCGGTGCCCGCACCGATCCCTCCACCTCCGCTACCCATACCGGAAAGCATCGCTCCCCCCGCAAATGTCAATGACTCCGCGTCGGCGTCCGCATTCTCGGTCGAACTCCTAGTCGCAAACACCGCCGAAGGTGCTAACTTGTTCGTGCGGAAAAATGGCGCGGCACTTCCGGCCGCGGCCGTGTCGCCAGTTCCAATCGGTCAGGAGCGAGCCACATGGTACAAGGTGACGGCTGGTGCTTATACGAGGAGAGATCAGGCTGACTCACTGCTTTTTGCCTTGCAGAAGTCGGGAGTCCTCGCCACCGAGTCCGCAGGAAGGGTCACCCGATCTCCATTGGCGCTGCTCGTCGACAGCGTTCCGTCGCAGGGTGGCATCGTCGATGCGGTTCGAGCCGCCGTGGAGAAGTACACGGCTCGCGGGCTGACGGTTTACCCGTTGATCCAGGACGACGGGGGCGCGCGGATTTTCGCGGGCGCCTTCGCAACGGCCGACCAATCGGCCGGACTGATTAGAACACTGCGTGGTGCTGGGCTCAAGCCTGTACTCGTCTATCGAACCGGGAGTACGCCTTAGTGCGTTTGACGAAGCTCGAGATTCACGGATTCAAATCGTTTGCCGACCAGACCGAGATGGTCTTCGAGTCGGGCGTGACGGCGATCGTAGGCCCCAACGGCTGCGGAAAGTCCAATGTCTCCGACGCCGTGCGCTGGGTGCTGGGCGAGCAGCGCGCCCGCGCCCTCCGCGGCGCCAAGATGGAAGAAGTGATCTTCCAGGGCTCCTCCGCGCGGCGGGCCGTGAACATCGCCGAGGTTTCCCTCCACTTCGAGAACAACGACGGCGCGCTCGACATTCCGTTCCGCGAAGTCGTGATCACCAGGCGGCTGAGTCGCTCGGGCGAAAGCGACTACTTCCTCAACAACGCCCCTTGCCGCCTGCGGGACATCCATGACATGGTGCGCGGCACCGGTCTCGGAGCTGACTCCGGCGTCGTAATCGAGGGGAAGATGGTTGATGCGCTGCTGTCCGATAAACCGGATGAGCGGCGCGAACTCTTCGAGGAAGCCGCCGGTGTGGGACTGTACCGCGACCGCAAGAGAAGTGCGGAGCGGCGGTTGGAGGAAACGACGACCGACATGGCTCGCATCGACGATCTCATCGCCGAAGTGCAGAGCCAGGTTCGATCGCTGTCACGGCAGAGAAAGCGTGCGGAGCGTCACACCGAGCTGATGGCACGCCGGTTCACGCTGGAGGTCGCGCACGCATCGCGCGAAATGGATGCCTGGCGCGGCGAGCTGGTGCGGCTCGAGGACCGCGTCACGACGCTGCGGGTCGAAGTGCCAAGAGAGGAAGAGCGTCTGCGGAACGCGGAGTCGGCGCGCGACACCGCGCTGGGCGATCGTACGACGGCCGAAGCGCGCCGGACCGAGCTTGCACGGCTCGTTTCCGATCAGCGCGAAAGTTCCCAGCAGCTTCGAGGTGAGATCGCGGTCGCCGAGGAGCGGTTGCGCAATGCAACGTCGCGTCGCGAGCGCGCGGAAGAGGAGCGTCGCGAGGGAGATGCTGTCGCCGGCCGCGTGAGCGGAGAGCTGGAGCGCGCGTCCAATGAGTTCTCGGAGCTCGAAGCGGCTCTTCGCGCTGCCGATGAATCGCTCGGCTCCCACGCGCGGCACGAGGAGGAAGTGCGCGCCAGTTTGAGCGCGGCCCGATCGAATCTCGAGCAGGGTGAGCGCGCCTTACGAGAGCTGCGCGAGGAGCTGCACCGCGCACAGCTGGATCACCAGAGCAGCGCGCGCGAACGCGAGGAGTTGTCCGCCCGCAGTGCCGCGCTCGATGCCGAGCAGACACAGCTTTTCGACGCTGCGGAAGCTGCGCGCCGTGACCTCGCCGCCGCCGACGATGCCGCGGCAATCGCGTCCGCCCGTGTGGCGGAGACAACCGCGGCTGCCGAAGACGCTCGCGACGTGCTCCAGCAGGCGCGTGAGGAGGAGAGCGCCGCCCGCGCCGACCTCCTTCGCATCGAAGAGCTGCACACCGCTTTGAGCGCGAAGCTCAATGCGCTCGAGGGCCTGGAGCGGGAGCGGGTCGGACTCGCTCCAGCAGCGGCGCGGCTACTCAAGGAGCGCGGCATCTTCGGTGAAGGCGCGATACTCGGTCCCCTCAGCGACTTCATCAGCGCAGATGCCAACTCGGCGTCTCTTGTCGAGCGTTTCCTCGGCGCGACCGTGAATGCAGTTCTGGTTCGAGATCGTTCGGTCGCAGAAGCCGTGCGCGCGTGGCACGCCTCCGCGACTCCGGGTCCGCTGCTCCTGCTGCCTCTCGACTCCACATTCGATCAGGGGACGGATATTACGGATGCGGGCGCTGGCCTGGCCAGTCTGGTCGAGTCATCGTCGCCGGCGAGCGGTTGGGTGCGCACGCTGTTGGGGCGCGTGACGTCGATGGAGAGCGGCACCGCGTTCGTGGATGCGCGTGGCGCGATCTGGCTGCCCGCCGCTGAATCGGGACCGGGACCTTTGCGTCGACGCGCAGAGATCACCGAGCTCAAGCAGGCGGTCGCCAACAGTGCATCGGCCCGGCACGGCGCCGTGTCCGCCGCAGAGTCCGGAAAGGCCGCGCTCGCGGCCGCAGATCGTGCCTCGAGTGTCGCACACGAGGCGGCGTCGCAGGCAGCTCGCGCTAGCGCTGACGCCGCTGATCGCTCGGCCGCGCTCGGACGGCAGCATCAGCGAGCCGCGCGCGAGGCAGCTGAGGCACGAGCCCTCATCGAGAGGCTGACTGAACGCGAGGCCGCAACCAAGTCCCGCCTCGACGCGCTTGAAACGAGCACGGGCGAAATCGCCGCCAGGATCGCAGAGCGCGAAGCCGGCGTGGCAGCCGCGCGTGAAATGCTCGTCGCGGCCGAGCACAAGCAGGAGGAAGCGCGCGAGCAGCGAACAGCGAGCCAGATCAGGCGGGCTCAGGCCCAGGCCCAGCTCGACGTGGCCTCGGACCGGCAGCGGCATTTGAGCGAGGAGTTTACGTCGGCAACCGGGCGACTTGAATCGCTCCAGCAGGAGCTCACTACGCTGTCGAGCGCCGACGCGCGGTTGACTGAACAGATCTCACAGTGGCAGAGCGATCTGGACGCCAGAGTGGCGACACTCGAGGACGCCGAACAGAAGCTTGCCGATGCCGAGCAGCTGGTTCGGGAAGTCGACGAGAAGCTCTCGGCCGAAGAGCACGCGCTCGCCGAGATGCGGCGCCACACGGCCGCACTGAGTGAAGAGCTGCACGCCGCAGAGCTCCGCTATACCGAGTTGTCCGGTCGGAGAACGGCAATCCGTGAGCGTCTCGAAGCCGAATGGAAGAAGCCGGTCGACGAGCTGCTCGCCGGAGTGGAGTCCATCGAGATGGACGACGAGACGCTGCGCTCGGAGGCGGCGCTCGTGCGCGAGCAGCTGGACGCGCTCGGTCCCGTGAATCCGCTCGCGATCGAAGAACACGATGAAGAGACCAAGCGTCTGGCGTTCCTCACGACCCAGCGCGACGATCTCAATTCGGCGAAGAGCTCCCTTCAGCAGGCAATTCGGGAAATCGACACCACTGCGCGGGTGCTGTTTCTCCAGACATTCGTTCAGGTACGCGAGAACTTCCGCAACATCTTCATGACGCTGTTCGGCGGCGGTGAGTGCGACTTGCGCCTCGAGAATCCCGACAGCCCCCTCGAGGGCGACATCGAGATCCACGCCTCTCCGCGTGGGAAGCGCACCCAGCGAATCCATCTGCTGTCGAGCGGGGAGAAGGCGCTCGTCGCGCTGTCGCTCCTGTTCGGAATCTTCCTCACCAAACCCAGCCCGTTCTGTCTGCTGGACGAAGTCGACGCCCCGCTCGACGACCAGAACATTGGACACTTCGTGCGGATGCTCAACCGGTTCAAGGCGAACACCCAGTTCATCGTCATCACCCACAATCCGCGCACGACGACCGAGGCGGCTGACGCCGTTTACGGAGTGACCATGCAGGAGCCAGGCGTCTCATCGCTGGTGAGCGTGCGCATGCGTGGTCGGACCGTGGACGAGACTATCACTCCCGCGCATCCCGCGCACACCCCACAGCTGCACGACGAGCCCGCCGAAGCCGCCGAGACAGCTCCACTTATCGCGTAAATGCTAGTCGTCATGCAGCACGACGCGACGGCGAAAGACGTCG
>Ga0307296_10001400_pt1 | contig 12065 bp, 12 predicted proteins | sample ER_DNA_153_FD_194467 | JGI IMG/M metagenome (GOLD analysis project Ga0307296, IMG submission 194467) | Bulk soil microbial communities from the East River watershed near Crested Butte, Colorado, United States - ER_DNA_153 | ecosystem: Environmental > Terrestrial > Soil > Floodplain | place... | reverse complement strand
ACGATGCGAAGGCCTGGCTCGAATCCGAGATGAAGCACTGGCATACGATCACCAGCGCCGTGACGATCGATGTCACGCAGTAGAGTCTTCGTCCACAAATAGCTCAGAGATTTCGATCGACAATACCGGCTTTGGCATAAAGCGCGTTTATATGCGCTTTCACCTCAGGGTCGGTTGTGTCGTGTTCAGGCGCATGCGCCCAGCCGACCTTGCCACGCGCATAGACCGCTATCTCTTCATCTTGTTGCGAAGTCCCGCCTGAAATCCCATAGGCGCCGACCATGTCGTCGCCTTTGAAGACGGGCGCGGAGCCGCCGCTTGCCGCGATACGCCCATTGGTCATGGCGGCCAAGCTGACAAGCAATTGCGGATTGCGCTCCTTGAACCACTGCTGGATCACAAGCCCATCGGGGAAACGCGGACTCATCGATCGGAACGCGGAGACGGTGAAGGCCTTTGCGATTGCGGTTTCCGGTGTGATGAAGCCCGCTTCATCCATGCGTTCCACGGCGATGAGGTGGCCTTCGGCTCCGACCACTGCGATCGAAACTGGCACACGCATGGCCTCGGCCTTCTCGACAACCGCCTTGATGAACTCACGGCATTCTGCCGCGCGCAACTTCGCCATTGTCCGCCCTCCGTTGCCGATTTTAAGTTTTGACTAACCTGTTATGTCCGGCAATAACTGCAAAAAAACACGTTGGGGAATACCGTGCGACCCTTCTTGGACGCTAAAATGGCCGATAGTCCGCCCACACAGCTACCCGCGCGCGAATGGCGAATGGTCGTGCTGACCGGCCTGGTCAGCTTTGTCGTCAGTTTGCAGCATTCCATTTCGTCCTGCCAGTCCGTGTGTTGGGGACTTCAGCCTCCGAACTTACCGTCTCGTTGTTTTTGTCTGCTGTGGTTGCAACGTTGACCATGGCCATCGCGATGTCCTTCCTTGCCCGGAAGCTGCGTTTGGACAATCGCCGTATGAAGGTCGCGATCAATAACATGACCCAGGGCCTGTGCATGTTCGACGGCAACGAGCGCCTGGTCGTATGCAACCGCCGCTACATGGAGATGTACAGTCTCTCCGCCGACATCGTCACACCTGGTAGCACATTGCAGAGCCTGCTCGAGTACCGCATCAGGAATGGCACTTTTTCACGCGACCCGCTTGCGTACCGGCGCGAGCTGATCGACGCGATGGCGGCGGGCAATACGACCAGCACCGAGGTCAAATCGAAGGATGGTCGTGCAATTTCCATCATCAATCGACCGATGACCGGCGGTGGCTGGGCGGCAACGCATGAAGAAATCCCGGAGCGACGCCACGCCGAGCGCAAACGCGTGTCGATGCAGGAACAGCAACAGCGGCGCACGGTAATCGACCAGGCCATCGCCAACTTCCGCCGCAGAGTGGAGGAACATCTGAAGACGGTAACTGAGGGCGCAAAGGCCATGCGCTCCACTGCAGCCACGTTGTTCGGCAACTCCGGTCAAACTTCTAACAGTGCCGATGGCGCAGTCTCAGCCTCGAACGAAGCTTCGAGCAACGTGGAAACTGCGGCCGTCGCCGCCGATGAACTGGCGAGTTCTATCAGCGAAATTGGACGCCAGCTGGCCACGACAACGGAAATTGTGCGCTCGGCCGTAGCTGAGGCCAACGGTACCAATCACTAGATCACGACGCTCGCTCAAGCCGCACAGAGGATCGGTGACGTCATCAAGCTTATTCGGGCAATTGCCGGCCAAACCAATCTACTTGCGCTCAGTGCGACAATTGAGGCAGCGCGCGCCGGCGAGGCTGGCAAAGGTTTTGCGGTGGTCGCATCTGAGGTCAAATCGCTGGCAGTTCAGACAGCCAAGGCAACCGAAGATATCTCCAGGCTGATCATGTCGGTGCAACAAGCGACGAGCAGCGCTGTGTCCGCGATCGAACGCATCTCCGGCCGTATGCACGAGATCGACAGCTGCGCGACAAGTGTGTCCGCTGCGGTGGAGGTCCAAAGCGCCGCTACCGGCGAGATATCGCAGAACGTCGCCAGCGCTTCGAATGGAGCGAAAGTCGTCGTGTCGGTCCTGGGCGAGGTGTCAGGAGCTGCAGCCCAGACGCGGCATTCGGCGGAAAGCGTTCTTACGGCTTCACAATCTGTGGAAGTGGCCGCAGGCGCGCCGCGTAAGGAAGTCGAAGGTTTCCTGTCGCGCGTTGCGAGCTGATCAGACGAAAAGGCCCGTCAGCCAATAGAACAGAGCGGCAATGGCTGCGGATGCCGGGATCGTAATGATCCAGGCGACGACGATATTATTGGCAACGCTCCAGCGCACGGCCGACACCCTGCGCGCAGCGCCGACGCCGATGATAGAGCCAGTGATCGTGTGAGTAGTAGAGACCGGAATCCCGAGCCAGGTGGCGGCGAAAAGAGTTGCCGAGCCCCCGGCCTCGGCACAGAAACCCTGCATCGGCGTAAGACGTGTAATTTTTGAGCCCATTGTCTTTACAATGCGCCACCCGCCAATCAATGTCCCGAGCGCCATCGCTATCTGACAAGTCAACACAACCCAGAACGGCACATGGAATTCGCTGCCGAGATGCCCTTGTGAATAGAGCAGCACTGCAATGATGCCCATCGTCTTCTGCGCATCATTGCCGCCGTGACCGAGCGAATAGAGCGAAGCCGAGACGAACTGCAGATGTTGAAAGGTACGATCGACAGCAAAGGGCGTCGACCGCACAAAAAGCCACGATAGCGCCAAGACCATTATCAGCGCCAGCATGAAACCGATCAGCGGCGAACCGACTATCGCAAGGGTTGTCGGCAACAAACCGTGCCACACGATGGCGCCCGGACCAGCCTTCGTGATGCCTGCACCGACAAGGCCGCCGACGAGCGCATGTGAGCTGCTCGACGGAATTCCCAAGCCCCAGGTGATCAGGTTCCAAAGGATAGCCCCCATCAATGCGCCAAACACGACGCGTGGATCGACCACCGTCGCGGCAATAATGCCGGTACCCAGCGTGTTGGCGACGTGTAGACCGAAGAACAGAAAAGCGATGAAATTGAAGAATGCCGCCCAGGCCACCGCGTATTGTGGCCGCAACACACGCGTTGAAACAATGGTCGCGATGGAATTTGCCGCATCATGCAAGCCATTGAGAAAATCAAACGCAAGCGCGACAGCGATCAATCCGAACAGAATCGGCAATGAAAGAGCGACATCCATCATCCCGCTCCCGAAAGCACTAGACGTGTTCGATGACGATCCCGTGCATCACGTTGGCGACGTCGTCAAACCGATCGACAACCTTTTCCAGGTGATCATAGACCTCGTTGCCGACGAAGAATGCCATGGGATCTACTTTGGATTTCGTCTGATAAAGTTCTCGTAAGCCGATGTCATGCAATTCGTCGGCGCGGCCTTCGAGCGCAGAAATCTGCGCCGTCAGATCGCTGATTCTGACCGCTTCGGAACTGATCGAGCTGAGCAGGGGCACGGCCTGTTGCAACAACTCGGCAGACCTGACGATCGCATCGCCCATGTCCTTCATCTGCGGCGTGAACGCATTCACGTCGAAAAGAATCACCGTCTTTGCAGTCTTCTGCATTTGATCGATGGAATTATCCATGGCGGTGATCAGATCGCGGATGCTGCCGCGGTCAAAAGGCGTGATGAAAGTCCGTCGCACGGCGATAAGCACCTCGCGCGTGGCATCGTCGGCATCGTGCTCGCGATCCATCACAGTCTGACAATTAGCCGAAATGGCTTCTCCGCCTTCCATCATTGCGCGTAATGCTTTCGCGCCGGCAAGCACAGCCTGTGAATGACGGGCGAACAGCTCGAAGAAGCGTTCCTCCTTCGGCATCAAGGCGTGGAACCAACGCAACATGAAAAACCCCGTGAGCGGCGAGAAAAGAACCTAGTCGCTCGGCACGCGATTGCGAAATCTTGCACGACCTGCCTGTGGACCCCTGCTGGTCGCGTTGCCGTTTGGCAAGTTTAATATCATGAAAACAATGACTTCTCGGCCACCATCTTTCGCCGGTGCAACCGAAGATTTGCTGCACGGGACCGCCGGGTCGGTTAGTTTGCGGAAACGAAAGTCAGCCAAAGCGGAGATACTGAATGCGGTTGGGTTACTTCACCATGCCCGTTCACCCGATGGATGGGGACTGGTCCCAGACCCTGCGCGAGGATCGTGAAGCGATCATCCTCGCGGACAAGCTCGGCTTCTACGACGCCTTCGTCGGCGAGCACCTGACCGATGCCTGCGAAAACATCACCAACAGCATGATGTTCCAGGCGACGCTTATTCACGACACCAAGACGATCAAGCTCGCCACGGGAACCACGAACCTGGCACAGATGCACCCGGTGGTGATTGCGGTCAATGCAGCCATGTTCGACCACCTGTCGCAAGGCCGATTTGTGATGGGCGTGAGTCCCGGCGCCCTAAGCTCGGATTCCGAGGCAATCGGAATTTTGGATGAGGACCGTAACAAGATTTTCGCCGAAGCAATCGACGTCATCCTGGCGGTGTGGGAGCGCAATCCGCCCTACGAAATCGATTTCCCCGACAATCGCTTCAAGGTTGGTTTCGCGCGGACCGCCGCGCTTGAGCTCGGGGTCGGCATACTGGCAAAACCATTTCAGAAACCGCGGCCGGAAATTGTCGGCACCGTCGTAGCGCCATTTTCTCCAGGTGTCGTACTGATGGGCAAACGCGATTTCCATCCGCTATCGGCGAACTTCCTGCTTTCGAAGCATCTCAAATCGCACTGGGCCAATTACGCCAAGGGCAAATCTGAGGCGGGCGCTAAAGCCAATATCGCCGACTGGCGCGTGGCCCGTACGATCTTTGTTGCCGACGACGACACGGTGGCCAAACGATACGGTCACGATGACACCAAGAGCCCCTATCGATTTTATTTTGAACAGATGCGCGCAAAAATGAAGCGCGGCAACCGGCTCTACGTGTTCAAGAGCTACAAGGAACAGCCGGACGAAGAGATCACCGACGATTACGTGATCGACAATTGCGTCACATTCGGCACGGTCAACAAGGTCGTCGACGAGATTCTCAAACTGCACGAGGAGACGGGCGATTTCGGCGAACTTGTCTATGCAGGACTTGACTGGGTCGACCCGACGCTTGCCAAACGCTCCATGCAGTTGATGGCGGAGGAAGTCATGCCTCGGGTCAATGCGGCGCTCGGCAAGCCCGCAAAAACCGCCGCGGAATAGCGCTACACCGAGAGCGGGTCCGTCCCTAGCGCCGCGTAGAGTCCGTGCCGAGCGCCTTGCGTGAACGAAACATCTTTGTCGAGTTCAATTGAGGCAGAACGCACGCGCTGTGCCTCGGGATCGGTCGCCGGCACCGCGCCGCCTTCGGCCGCCGCCTTGGCAGCACGCACCAATATCTTGCGCGTCATGATGATGCCGCTGTCGGTGGCACAGAGGTGTTCTTTGGTGCGATCCTGGATCGGTCCCATGCTTTCCTGGATGGAGGCATCCTGCATCGCAATCCCGTCGACACCGGTCGAGGAATGTCCGTGGCGCTGCGACTCGCGATCCAGCAGATAGTTGTTCGCCTTGTTGGCGAGCGGGATGAAAGTGCCGGGCACGTATTTGACATGAATGCCCTCGCCGTCCTGCATCGCGGATATTTCCGTTTTCGTTAACGGTCGCCTGGGGTGGTAGTTGATGCTCCAGGCCCAGCAGTTTTCATCATCGATCGGCACCCAGGCGTGCGCGCCCAATGGATGGCCGGCGCGCGGGGGAATGATCGAATACCAGGGCATGATCCAGGGAGTTATCCGCCAATAATATTTGTCGCCGTCGGCATTGCGCCGCGCGCCGATCAGCAATCCGCCCGGAAACTCCTCAACCTCGAACAACGGCATGCGGTCCTGCTCGTTGTAGACATTTCCCTTTGAGCCCTTGAATAGCGGATCCTTGTTGAGCTCCGAGCCATGCAGCCACGACACGTGGCTTGAATCGATGCCGCCTTCCATCGCCTGCAGGTAATTGCATTCCTGTAGGCGCTTGGAGACAAATCGCTGCGACGGATCAACGTCTGTCCATTCCAGCGCCGGTGGCGGCGGCTGCATGGCCGGCGGGCCCATATACGCCCACACGATCCCGGCCTTCTCGATGCAAGGATAGGATTTCAACTTGATGTTCTTGCGAAAGCCGCTTTCTTCCGGCTCCGACGGCAGATCAACACACTGCCCGGTCACGTCGTATTTCCATCCATGGTAGGGGCAGCGTAGTCCACACTCCTCATTCTGCCCGAACCAGAGTGAAACCCCGCGATGCGCACAGAACTCGTCAATCAGGCCGACGCTGCCTTTGCTGTCGCGAAAGCAAATCAGCTTTTCTCCCATCAAGCTCACCCGCAACGGCGGGCAATCGGGTTCGGGAATTTCCGAGGCCAGCAGGAACGGCGCCCAGTAGCGCCGCAGCAATTTACCCATGAAGGTACCCGGGCCGACGCGGCATAGCTGATCATTCTGCTCACGCGACATCATGGCGACGTTTCCTTGCTCACTTGCTATTATCAACAGAGACTGCGGGCCGCCATTATAGGCAGGCGCGCTGTCGACGGAAGCCGAACCATGCCACTGCCGCGCATCGCCATTGCAACAGGTGATCCAGCCGGGATTGGACCCGAGATCGCGCTCAAAGCCGCTATCAATGCAAGCGCGCGCGCTTTGTGTCGGCCATTGCTGGTGGGAGACCCGGCGGTGGTCGAGCTTCACGCGCGCGCCGCGGGCCTATCGCCAGATTTGCGGGTCGTCAAAAATGCGGCCGATGTCGACTGGAGCGACGGCGCCGTCAATTTGCTGGATGCGCGCGACGGCGGCAACGTGCCCCTGAGGATCGGCACGGTCGACGCCGCTTATGGCAGGGCATCACTTGCAAGTGCGAGCCGAGCCATAAAGTCCGCACTCGCCCGCGATGTGGAGGCGGTCGTGGCCGCGCCGCAGACCGAGCGCTCAATCGCTGCTGCAGGCATTGCATTTGACGGCTATCCGTCATTCGTCGCACGTGAAACCGGCACGCCCGTCAATGACGTCTATCTGATGATCTGCTTTGACCAATCCCGCATTGTGCACGCGACCTTGCATGTCAGCGTGCGCGAGGCAGTCGCCCTGATAACGCAGGAGCGGATTGAACGGGTGATACGCGTCACCGATACATCGCTTAAAAGGCTCGGCATCGCGCAGCCGAAGATCTTCGTCAGCGGTCTCAATCCTCACGCTGGCGAGGAGGGAATGTTCGGTCGCGAGGAAATCGAAATCATCGAACCGGCGATTCACAGGTCAGCCATGAATGGAATCGACGTGGCCGGCCCCTTTGGCGTGGATACGATGTTTCGGAGAAAAGGTGCGGACGCTTTCATCGTGATGCTGCACGACCAGGGCCACATCGCCGCCAAGCTGCAGGCCTTCAACCGCACCGCCGGGCTTTCGATCGGCTCGCCGATCCTGTTTTCTTCGGTTGCACACGGCAGTGCCCACGATATTGCCGGAAAAGGTCAAGCCGATCCCGGAGCGATGATCGAGGCGATCACACGGCTCGCCAAAGTGAGCGTTGCAGAAAAACAGCCGACCTAACGGACCGGCGGCGGCAAGGGCGAGGACGTGATTGCGCTGCTGCCGTTGCCGCGCGGCACGGAGGCCGTGCTTGGGGGCGCGGTATTCATCGGAGCGCCAACGGGCGCCGCACCGTTTGCAGTGGGCTGCGCGCCCGTGTTGGCCACGTGTTCAGGCGGTTTGCCGGGCAGCACGACGACGCGCGTGCCGACTTGCACACGGCTGTAGAGATCTTCGATGTCCTCGTTGATCAAGCGAATGCACCCCGACGATACAAACGAGCCGATCGTCGAGGGCTGGTTGGTGCCGTGAATGCGATACAGCGTTTTGCCGAGATAGAGAGCGCGGGCGCCGAGGGGATTGCCAGGCCCGCCGGCCATGAACCGCGGCAGATACGGTTGCCGATCGATCATCTCCGACGGCGGATGCCAATCCGGCCATTCCGACATTTTACTGATCCGCTCGGTACCGGTCCAAGTGAACCCGTCGCGGCCAACACCAATGCCGTAGCGCAAAGCCTTCCCACCACCGAGGGCCAGATAGAGATACGTGTTCGCGGTATCGATGATGAGCGTGCCGGCCGGCTCTCTGCTGGAGTAGTCGACCAGTTGCTTTTTCAGATTAGGTGGCAGTTCTTTCGGCTGGCCGGTTTCCGGTTGGTAATCGGGCGGCAGGGCCGCGGTCGGTGACGGCGGCGCTCCTTGCGGCGCCACACCGATGGTAGCAGGCGGTCGCAACCCGTCCGGATCATTTGCCCCGCGGGCAGGCGCGCCCGACACCGCAGGCGGTTGCTGTGGCGGTTGCTGATAAAGCTGCTGACCGTAACCGGGCGATCGCTGATCGGGTGGACCGAACAGACCCGGCGGCGGAGGTGGCGCCGGTTCGTCATCCGGATACGGAAGAACGCGAGCACCCCGCTGGCCGGGGCGCTGCGAGCGAGGCGGCGGTGGGAGCAGATCCTCGTCATCATAGCCGCCGATGACCGGCGGCAAACGCTCCCGGTAGTAGGCCCCCGGGGGTGGCGGAGGACCGTACTGCGCCAGCGCAGGCGCAATCGCAAAAGTCGCCGCGACCGGCAGCGCCAGCAAGAAAGCAGCAGAAGATCGGATCATTATCCACCCTCGGCGGCCCCGTCAGCCGCCATAAGACCGGGCCTGATTGCCCCGGGATGAAGGCACATTCAAGACGAGAATAGGGCTATCTCGTTAACGTGTCTTTGCAATGTGGCGTCGTCAGGCTTTTTTTGCCTCCGCGGCCAGAACCTGCTTTGCCACGCGGTGGCAGTCAACAGCGGCCGGGAACCCGCAATATACCGCCACTTGCCGCAAAATGGCGGACAGTTCGCCAGGCGTGAGCCCATTACGCAGGGCCCCACGGAAATGCGCTTCAAACTCGTGCATCCGGCCCAGGCAAGCGATCATACCGAGGTTGAGAATGCTGCGATCCCGTGGCTTAAGCGCATCGTCACCCCATACGGCCCCCCAGCAATATGTGGTCAGGAGCTCCTGGAACTGACGGTTGAAGTCGTCGGTACTGGCGACGGCCCGATCGACATACTCGTCCCCGAGTACCTTGCGACGCATGGCCATTCCCCGGTCGTACAGTGCTTTGTCCATCGTTTGTTTCCTCCAATTTGACGGCGTGCGAACCCGGACTCCAGATGCAGGCTCATTTTCCCCTTCTGGATTCCCGGTTCACACCGAAAGCGCGCCCGGGAATAACGGGCAGGAACCCTATGTTGACAGAGATGGAACGATTTCGTCCATTCTCGCGACCGATCCAATCGACAAATTTAAACGACGATAAAAAAGAGGAAACACCATGGGTACCGCATCGAGGCGCACAGTTCGATTTGTTCTAGCCCTTACCGCTCTGGGCTTTTCCGCCAGCTACCTCGCGCCGCAGGCCGCCTGCCAGGAAGCAGGCTGGATCACGCTGTTCGATGGCAAAAGCCTGGATGGATGGGATCAGGTCGGCGAGTCCAACTGGCGTGTCGAAGATGGTGCCATTGTCGTAGACAAGATGCCGGGCAAGGACGCCGGCTATTTGGTGAGCAAGAATTCGTACAAGAACTTCATCGTACGCGTCGAGTTCTGGCCAAGCGACAATGCCAATAGCGGCATTTATTTTCGCTGCCTTGATCCGAAGAAGATCACCGACCGGACGTGTTACGAGGCCAATATCTTCGACCAGCGCACGGACCCGAGTTATGGCACCGGTGCGATCACCCGCTACGTCGAAGTCAATCCGATGCCGAAAGCGGGGAGCAAGTGGAATACCTATGAAGTGACCGCCAACGGGCGCGACATCACTGTCGTGCTCAACGGCGAGACGACGGCAAAGCTGCGCAACGGCATGTTCGACGAGGGCCCGATCGTGTTGCAGCACGGGGCCGGTGCGATCAAGTTCCGCAAAGTGGAAGTCAAACCGCTGTAAGACAAAGGCCTGGCTCATCGGCACGACGGAATGCAGGTAGCAATAGTCGGCGGCGGCATCTGCGGATTGACGCTCGCCCTGAATCTAAAAGAACGCGGCATTGCCTGCCGCGTCTATGAACGCGCACCCGAGATCAGGGAGCTCGGCGTTGGCATCACGCTCTTGCCGCATGCCATGCGCGAGTTCACCACGCTCGGGCTGGGTGATGCCCTGCTCAAGACCGGCATCGAAACCCGCGAGTGTGCGTTCTTCAATCGTTTCGGCCAGCTGATCTATCGCGAGGATCGGGGGAAATTTGCCGGCTATCCGTTTCCGGAAGTCGGTATCCATCGTGGTCGCCTGCACGTGGTGCTTTACGAAACCGTGCTGAAAAGATTAGGCCGTGACGCAGTGCTGACCGACCGCGAATGCACTGGCATCGAGCAGGACGACGACGGCGTTGACATCCATTTCAAACAGACAACAACCGGAAAACCGAGCGGGACGGTACGAGCCGACGTCGTAATCGCATGCGACGGCATCAATTCGGCCTTGCGAAAGCAATTTTACCCAAACGACAAGGTGGCTTTCTCCGGCATCAATACATGGCGTGGTGTCACGCGACGCAAACCGATCCTCGGCGGCCGCACCTACATAAGGGTCGGTTCAATTCTGACCGGCAAGATCGTGATCTATCCGATCATCGATGACGTCGATGGCCAACTGATCAACTGGATGGCCGAGATCAAACGCGACACAACCGAACAGAACGACTGGAACAAGCCCGGAAATCTGGCCGATTTCTTTCCGCTTTACGAAGGCTGGCATTTCGATTGGCTCGATGTTGCGCAAATGATCCGCGACGCCGACCAGATCCTCGAGTACCCGATGGTCGACAAGGATCCGATCGAGCGCTGGACGTTTGGCCGCGTCACACTTGCCGGTGACGCTGCGCATCCGATGTATCCGCGTGGTTCCAACGGCGCGGCGCAGGCGGCAATCGACGCCCACACCCTCGCCGATCTCTTGAAGACGACGTCCGACTCGCGCGAAGCGCTCAAGGCTTATGAAGCCGCACGCGTCGCACCAGCGGCGAAGGTTGTTCGGACCAACCGCGAACAGCCGCCGGATTTCATCAACATCAAGGTCGAAGAATTGGTCGGCGACAGGCCTTTCGACAATCTCGACAAGTACATCACGCAGGAACTGTCGGAGCGTTATAAACGCATCGCCGGCTTTGCGCTGTCCGATGTGGCGGCTCGGTGAGCGGGCGGATCCTCATTGTCGGATGCGGCGCTATCGGCGGCTTGTTCGCTGCCGCCTTGTCTTCTGTCGCCAGGGTCACGGCACTGGATGCCAATGCCGAGCATGTAAAGGCTATCCTCGCGCACGGTTTGCGCATCATTGGCGAAAACCCGCGCGTGGCGAAAATCGAGGCGACCAGCGATCCCTCCGCGCTGAAAGGCACGAGGTTTGATGCCGCAATCTTTCTCATCAAATCGAAAATGACTGCTGCCGCTCTTTCGGAGCTGCAGCCTGTGCTCGCTGAAAATCCTCCGCTGGTGACATTTCAGAATGGCATGGGAAATGCCGAAGTGTTGCTGTCGGTGCGGGAGGCAATCGTCATTCGCGGCGTCACGATGAATGCCGGCCGCTATGCCGAGCCTGGCTGTATCGAGAGCCTGATCGAGGGTAAGACCTGGCTCGGGCCTGCGCGTGGCAAAATCGAGAACGCGCGTCCGCTCGCTGATCTGCTCAACAAAGGCGGCATGGAAACGGAAGTTGTTGCCGACCCAATGGGTGCGGTCTGGTCCAAATTCGTATTCAACTGCGTCATGAATCCGCTCGGCGCGCTGATGATGGGTGACAATGCGTCCCGTTACACGTCGTCCCATATGTGCGCCTTGATGGACGATATGGCAGCCGAATGCGTGGCGGTGGTCCGGGCACTGGGTGGCCACTTCGCCTTTCTGCCTATGGATTACGCCGACAAGATCCGCGCCGGCCAGATTCCGCTATCCCGTCACGCCGGTTCGATGGCCCTCGACATCGAGCGAGGCGGGCCCA
>Ga0307296_10001399_pt1 | contig 12065 bp, 11 predicted proteins | sample ER_DNA_153_FD_194467 | JGI IMG/M metagenome (GOLD analysis project Ga0307296, IMG submission 194467) | Bulk soil microbial communities from the East River watershed near Crested Butte, Colorado, United States - ER_DNA_153 | ecosystem: Environmental > Terrestrial > Soil > Floodplain | place... | reverse complement strand
CTGAGCTTGTCGGAGGCGCATGGTGCCCCTCGACGAACTCAGGGCGCAGAATCACCCCGTTCCACCGGAACACCGTTGCGCAGTCGCCGCCGAGTGCGGCTCCGGGTCGTGGGCCGCGGCGCAGCGCGGCTTGATGTCGAGGGCTTGGATTCCCGTTTGGTGCTCTGCGGTTCGCCAGCGGGGCCAATCCTGCCCCTCGCTGCCGGGTCAATCCCGAGATCGTGATAGAGGTGGGCAGAGGTGGAGTAGGTCTCCTCTGGCTCCTCGAATGGCAGACCCAAGGTGTTGTTGATCACCGTCCAGCGCACCAGGTCCGCCCAATCAAGAAAAGTAATGGCGATGCCGGAGGCACCCGCGCGACCAGTACGACCAATCCGGTGCACGTAAACCATCTCGTCGTCCGGGCACTCGTAGTTGATCACATGAGTGACACCCTCGACATCGATCCCCCGGGCGGCAACGTCGGTCGCTACCAATACGTCGATGCGTCCTTCCCGGAAGCGTCGTAGGGCTTTCTCGCGGGCGAACTGGTTGAGGTCACCATGGATTGACGCTGCCGCGAAGCCGCGCTCGGCAAGATCATCGGACAATCGTTGGGCAGCTCTCTTGGTTCGACAGAAGATCATCACGCGGTTGCGGTTCTCGGCCTGCAGGATGCGGGCCACGATCTCTGGCTTGTCCAGATCATGAACTTGGTAGACGAACTGAGCCGTGGTTGGCACGGTGGTGGTGTCGTCTCCTGATTCCGCGCGGATGTTGACCGGATGACGCATGTGGCGCCGAGCCAGCGACACGATCGCGGCTGGCATGGTCGCCGAGAACAGCATCGTCTGACGGAGTTCAGGCGTTTTCCGCAAGATCCGTTCGACGTCAGGCAGGAATCCCAGGTCCAGCATCTTGTCGGCTTCGTCAAGCACCAGCACCTTGATATGACCAAGATCGAGCGCACCTCGGTCGACCAAGTCGAGGAGTCGTCCAGGAGTGCCGACGACGACATCAGCGCCATGGCGTAGCGTGCCGAGCTGATCTTCGTAGCCGACGCCGCCATAAACGGTGAGCACCCTGGCCCGCCCCCGGTTCGACGCCGTAGCCAGGTCTGAACTGACTTGGCTGGCCAACTCGCGGGTAGGTGTCACCACGAGCGCCTGCGGAGCGCCCGGCTTGGAGAGCTGGGCATAGTCGCGGTCACCTGGCACCACGATCCGCTGCAGCAAAGGGATGCCGAACGCGAGGGTCTTTCCGGTGCCTGTACGCGCCTGACCAATCATGTCCGTGCCAGTCAGGGCGATGGGTATAGCCATGGCCTGAATCGGAAACGGTGTGGTGATGCCGACTTGGTCGAGGGCCTGCACAATCGGGTCCATCACGCCGAGACTTACAAAGGTCGTCGGCGGGACGTCGGTCTGGGGGGCTGCCGGTTCGGGCTCCGCCTGATGAATTGCGTCCGTACTCAGAGTTTCGCCTCAATGCTTGTGGAACGTCGATGGATCGCGCTGGCTAGCGCTCGTACGCGCGCGGTGTTGACAATGCGGCGCCCTCATCGGTTGCGAACGATGCATTCTACTCGCAGTAACCCCCGGGGCCCTTCAGCGTGACACAGCCATAGGCTCCTGATCGTGCTGTCCCGCATCGTTCTCGATCGACATGCGCGGGCCGAAGACGCGTGCCGGCGGTTGAGAGGGGCGGTGTGATCAGACCTGGGCAGGTGTGGCTCGACACGAAAGGCGAGCGAATCCAGGCCCACGCCGGGTCGGTTCTCTTCGCCGACGGAACGTTCTTCTGGTACGGAGAGAACAAGGAGCGGAGCACCGGACGCGATGGTGTCTGGCACTGGGGGGTCCGCTGTTACGCCTCGACGGACCTGTCGAACTGGGAGGATCTGGGGCTGATCATCCCACCGGTGTTGGACGATCCGCGATCGCCGCTGCATCCCGCGCAGCTTACCGACAGGCCGCACATCGCCTTCAACCCCGAGACCGGAAGATACGTGTGCTGGTTGCGGGTGTCGTCGCGGGGCGGGCGGCCACAGACGTTGGCCGTGTTGGTCGCCGAGGCGTTGCTCGGCCCGTACCGGATCGTAGCGGCCGGACTGCGGCCGCTCGGCATGGACGCCGGTGACTTCGACCTGGCCATAGACCCCGACGACGGTAAGGCCTACTGCTACTTCGAGCGGGTGCACCGTGAACTCGTGTGTGCCGACCTGACGGCGGACTACACCGGGCTCACCGGCTACTACACCACCCACTTCCCTCGAGCCGGCCCACCTTGGGTGCGGGAGGCGCCGGCGTACTTCGCCCGCCAAGGCCGCCACTACTTGATCACCTCGGGCACGACCTGGTACTTCCCGAACCCCTCCGAGCTCGCGTCCGCCGACACGTACCACGGGCCATGGACCGTGCTCGGAGACCCGCATCCTGGCGACCCGACGCGTACGTCATTCCATTCGCAGGTGAGCTCGGTGTTCAAGCACCCCGGCAAGCAGGATCTGTACGTCGCGCTTGCGGATCGCTGGCTGCCCGACCTGCCACTGGACGCTCCGCGCGCGGCTGATCTTTTCGCACGGGCCACCGACGAGGAGGCTGCGGAGCAGCTGCGCCCGTATGGATACGGCGCCGACCCCGACACCTCACGCGCCGACTACGTGTGGCTCCCGCTCCGCTTCGACGGCGATATGGCATACCTGGACTGGCACGACGAGTGGCGGGTCGACGATCATGATTAACCAGCGCCGGCCGACAAGGTCGCTGGGAGGGCCAAACCGACCAACGCGTCAGGTGCTCGTGGTGGTGGGCGGTCTTCCAGCGGCTGGCAAGTCGACGATAGCGACGGTCCTCGCCAAGCGAACCAAGACGCCCTACCTGCGTGTCGACCGCATCGAGCACGCCATCGTTAGCTGGTCTGCGCTGTCGCACCCGCTCGGACCGGTCGGCTATGCCGTCGCGCACGAGCTCGCCCTAGAACAACTGCGGCTCGGTTTGGACGTAATCGTGGAGTGCGTCAATCCCCTCGCGTTGACTCGCGACGCCTGGCTCGACACCGCTGCAACCGCTGGCGCTGCGATTGTCGAAGTCGAGGTCGTCTGCTCGGATCAAGCTGAGCACCGGCGCCGCGTCGAGACTCGAACCTCCGATGTCGAAGAGCTTGCGAAGCCCTGTTGGACGGCGGTCATGAATCGTGAGTACGAGCCGTGGAGTCGGAAGCACCTGGTCGTGGACTCGGCGACGACGTCCGCGGAGAGTGCCGCCGAGCTCATCACGAGCATGATTTCCGCTCGAGCGGCAAGCCGTTGATGTTGGACTTCACACCAGAGGAGGAACTCGTCGCGCTCGGCAGTGCTCCTTGGCACGTTGATCGGCACTATTCTGCGGCCATGAGCGAAGCGTCGCAGTGGTCTGGGGCTTCCCATGCTGCGGCTGAGCCCTGGGTTTCGGAGCCGGCGTATCGGCCGGGTGCGATCGATCTGCTGGGCGTTTTGGCGTACGGAGCTTTGGCGGCCTTCGACCGGCTGGCCGAGGATGCCAGCCGGGCACCCACGGTGGCGGACAAGGTGTATGTCGCGTCGCTGGCTGCCGTTCAGATGGCCCACTTCGATGCAGTACGTGCGCGGCTGGCCGAGCTAGACGCAGATGTCATGGTGGCGATGAAGCCGTTTCACGTTCCGTTCAACGAATTTCATGCGCATACCAAGCCGAGGGATTGGCTGGAGGGTCTGGTGTTGGCATATGTCGGAAATGGTTTCGCGGCTGACTTCTATCGAGAGGTTGCGGCCTTCGTGGATGCGGACACGCGCACGCTGGTGCACCACGTGCTGGCTGACGAGGGTCATGCGGACTTCGTCGTCGAAAAGGTTCGTGCTGCGATCGCCGCGGATCCCCGGGTAGCAGGCCGGCTGGCGCTGTGGGGACGCCGCCTCGTTGGCGAGGCGCTAAGCCAAGCTCAGCGGGTAGCCGCCGATCGGGATGCCCTGACCCATCTGCTGACTGGGACCGTTGACCGCCCCGGGATGGACCTTGCCGCGATCAGCCGGATGTTCTCAAGGCTGGTGGAGAACCACACGCGCCGCATGGCCAACCTCGGGCTGCAGGCCTAGCTGGCAAACTCAAGCTCGCCCTTGGTATCAAGAGCAGCGGGATAGTTCGCGAGCGTCGGGAATCGCGCGCCCCCCTGTCTGGACGGCTGAGTGAGCAGACAATCTCCCCAGCCGGAGCCGCCTGCGCTTCATGATCGTCTGCGAACGAAGGAGGAAGACAGGGGATCTACTGCGCGCGATGCGCGAGCGAACAAGCCTCCTACAAATCTGCGCGAGCGAACAGAACAAACTAAACAGCACCAAAGCCGACATGGCGAGCGTTCTCTTCGCCCAAGTCGATGTAGGCGATCTTGCCGACCGGAATCAGTACTTTGCGGCCTCGCTCGTCAGTGATCGTGAAGACACCGTCGCCGCCGGCGCCGATCGAGCTCAGCAATTCCTTTTCAACATCAGCGGCCGACTCTGTGCTCTCCAGCACGATCTCTCGATTCACGTGCTGTATGCCTATCTTGATCTCCACGGTTCCTCCTGTTAGCGCGACGCTGATGTAACGGTGCCACACTCCGAACGCGAAACCTTGCCCTGTTCGCGCAAAGCGTTGCAGCCGGTCCTGACCCGTCAGGAAAGTGTCGCCTGCTCGTCCTCGGTTGCTCGACGGATCACGATACGAGTCCAAGCACCGACGTAGATGCGATCATCGGCGGCCAGTTCTTGCTTCACACCAACCGGGATCGGGTTGCTCGGGATGGGGTCGGTGGCCGCGGCTACGAACGTCCCGTTGGCGGAATCCAAGTCCTCGACCCGCCACCGAGTGCCGTCGGTGGTCAGCTGGGTTTGGCGGCGGCTGACACCGGAGTCAGGCTCACAGTCGATCTGAGGATGGATGTTCCGACTATGCGAGATGCGTCCTATCAAGATCGATTTCTCGCGTAGTGGGATGACGACCGGGAGGCCGGGTGAGGGCATCGGATCGGGGCTTTGCTGGGCCTCATACCACGCCGGATCAATCCACACCTCGGCTACCCAGTCAAAGGTGGACGCTGGCTGGGCGTTATTGCCAGCGGCTGGGGATGCCGGGGCCTGGGCTGGCGGCGATTGAGTGGGGGAGGGTGCGGTCTGCGACGCGGCGTCAACGAGCGGCCGGGGCATGGTTCCCGTCGTGAAGTCGTAGCCGCAGTTCTCGCAGAACAACGCATCGACGGAGTTGTCGGCTCCGCAGTTGGGACATGATTGGCGGCCTGAGGGCGTGGCGCTGCTGGTGGGAGATGCGACCGCCGTGGGCGCCTGCGCTGCGTCAATTGGCAGCCCGCAGACGTCGCAGTAGTCCTGCGCCAACGAGGAGTGACCGGCAGGACAGATGGCGATCATCGGCGCGCCCCAGAGGCCGGGCGGCCGGGCGAGGCTGAGGTCACGATCATGGCCTCGATAACGATCATGGCCCAGATAACGATCATGGGTGCGCATTCTCCTATTGCAGGGGAGCGATCATCCCCTGATCCTGGTCGTCTTCGTCGACGCTGTGTCCAAGGCCATCTCATCAGCCTTGTCCACGGCACGCTTCAGACGCACCGTACCTGTTTCGGAATCTTCGATGTCGACCACCTTGCGGAGTCGCGTCGTCGCCTCTTCGTTGCCCGTCTCGGCGGCGAGTTGTACAGCCCGACCCAGTTTCATGGTGGCCGTTTCCTCATCGCCGGCCGCCTTGGCGGCCAGGCCGTCCTGGATTGCCTCGGCAAGCTCGGTCTGGCCGGTGTAGTGAGCCACCTCAGGATTGATTCGGGTGGTCAGGCCCTCATCGTCAGACCACTTCGCCTTGACCAGGCTCTGCGCGACCACCTGATTGGCGACAGCGAGTTGTACGCGGGCAGCGAGCTGCTCCTGGCCGATACCCTTGGCGGCCAGCCGCACACTCACGTGGTAGTCACGAGACTCATCACCCCAGGATCCAGTGGGATAGCCGCCGGTGAGCGGATTGACCTCCACGCGGCGGCCCGTCAGGTCCTCGACAGTCGGTGCGACCTGGCGTACAAATACAACCTGCGCGCCTTGCGGCGCCCACACCCGAAGCTGTGCATCGGCGACCCCGCGGCTCATGGACTGCTGCATGAGCTCGGAGAAGACCTCGCTCATCTGGGCCGGTTCGGGAATGATGTCAACGCTGCCCAGCAGCGCCTGGGCGATCCGGCGTACCTCGGCAACCTGCCAGTCGACGCCCACGCCGCGACAGTCGCATTGGAACTTGCCTGTCACGCCATTGATCGCGTTCGTCAGCTGTTCTGGCGTCTCATTGTGGTTCTCGCCGTCGGTGAGCAAGATCGCATGCCGCTGGACGAGCCCGGGCACCGAGTCGAAGAGCCGGCCGGCGAGGGTGAGCCACGTCCCCATCGCCGTGCCTCCGTCGGAGCGGAATTGGCTGATCGCTTGGTGGGCGGCCTGCCTCGCGGCACTGTCCATCCGAACCATGCCCGTCCCGGCGCGTACCAGCGGAAACGCAAGATAGGCCTGGTGAGTGCCCGCGACGACCGCAAACAAGGTGCCGTCGAGGATCTGATCCACGGCAGCCGACGCAGCCACTTTGGCGGCATCAAGCTTGGCCCGACCCATCGAACCCGAAGTGTCGACGATGATGATCTCGCCGGCATCGCCGGACCCGGTTTGGCCGGCCGAGCCGGCTCCCGAGCACGTCACCGTGACGATGGCGTTGACATCCGTGCCGCCTTCCGGCAGGAACTCGTTCTGGTACACCTCGGCCGTGAACTCGGCCATGATCAACTTCCTTTCGCATCCTGGCTGGACGGTTCAGTATGCCTGGAGGCCAGCCGCGCGAGAGCCACCGAGACGTTGTCTTTGCCGCCCTGCGCGTTGGCCCAGTTAACGAGTGCGATCGCGAGCGTCAGTGGGTCGGGGTCCGACCGTGTCAGGTCGGCGACGAGCGATTGGATGGCGCTGGCCTCCGAGGCGTAGTTCCACAAGCCATCCGAACAGACCAGCACCCAGCCGGGTACGGCGACGGTGAGTGATCCGGTACGTGCCGCGAAATCGGGGCTGTCGCGTCCCAGCCACTTGGTGATGGCATGTGCCTGTGGGCCGTTCTCGGCCTCCTCGCGGGGCGTCCCCATGGCAATGCGTACCTGGGCAACCGAGTCGTCAACGCTCAGCTCAGCGGGATCCTCGCTCGAGTCAAGATCAGGAATCCAGTAGATCCGGCTGTCGCCGACGTTGCCGTACACCACGAGGTCACCCTCGACAACAGCCGCGGCGAAGGTGCAGGACGCGGCATTGTCACTGGCCGGCGCGGTGCTGTCGACCACGGCGGCATTGGCTGATGCGGCCGCCTTGACCACAGCATTCGAGATCGCTGCCACCCGGCTGGTCGGCGTGCCGAGTCCCGCTGGCTTGTGCGCCACCAAGACATCGCGCGCGGTTCGAGCGGCGGCCAAGCTGGCGACATCGGAATCCAGCGAGGTAGACACGCCATCACAAACCACGAGTACGGCACGCGAGCCTGCATCCGGCTCAGCGGCGACCGCCGTCGCGTCTTCGTTGCGGTGATGTCGTACGCCGCGGTCGCAGCAGGCGGCGACCCAGAGGGCCGGATACTCGGTGTAGTGGTCCCGTTCCGTCGGCGCCTTGGTGCCACAGGTTTCGCAGTAACCGTCGGCCCCAATAACGCCGCCGCAATTGGCGCACGGGCGAGCAACGACGGCGGTGTCCTCCTCCTCAGGCTTGGTCTGAACCGACCGCGTCAGATCGATAGGCGCGGCCATCTCATCGGGCTGCTCAGCCGGCCCGGTCACGCTGGGCGTCAGGGCGCCGCCACAGGCCTCACAGAACGCCTCCTGCGGGGCGACCTCGGCACCACAATGCGGACAACTCAAGCTGCCATCGGGTTGCCGGGTGGCAGCCGGCGGCGCTGCCGCGGGGGACTGCGTCAGATTGTCGGTCATCGTAGGGTCCACCTTCGCACGGCGTTCGCTTTGTCAACGAGGGCGAAGCGACGGCCCGTATCGGTTTCGATTCCCGCCAGCTGGCGATAGGTCGATTCCAAGCCGTCCCGCAGGGTATCCTCCTCCGCCTCATAGCCGCCGACTTTGACGCCGTTCTTCGCGCCGTCCTTGCTGACCTCGGCGATTGCACGCTCGAGGATCTGAGCGGTCAGCTCGCCCCGCTCGCGCGGATCGAGCTGAACTCCGTTGATGCTGTCCATCGCCTGGGCCAATGCAGGCAATCCCTGTCCCGACTCGTACAGCTGCAGGGCACGCAACCGACGCGCCTCCGGATAGCTGCGGCTGGTCGAGGGCACCAGATCCAGTGCCTGGACCGCGCCGGATACGTCGCCGCGCGCGGCTCGGATTCGTGCCATGCCGAACGCGGCGGGAGCGACGTAGTTGGCATCGGTGCTGGCGCAGGTCCGATACAACCCCTCGGCAATCTCTCCTTCTCGGCCACGCTCGCAGGCCAGCGCCAATCCGAGTTTCGGCGCAAGCTCGCCAGGCACCTGGCCGTAGACCGCATTGAAGGACGACTGCGCCGCCGCGAAATCGCCCGCGTCAAGTGCCGCGAGACCGCCGACCCAGACAGCGCGCCATTCCCACGGATCCTCGATCAGCATCTCGTTGACGACTTGATCGACCAGATCCCGGCGTCGTAGCTGCAATGCCGCTCGTGCCTGGGCCAGCCGAACCTCCGCTGTTGCCTCTGGTGCCTGTCGCAGCTGCGCAAGCCGCTCTTCGGGGTCATCGACGGCGATGTTGCTCAGCCAGGCGTACTGCGGGTCGCTGGTGTCAATGCGCAGCCCCGGGAGCTCGTCCCACTCCAGCGCTTCGCTGGTGATCGCCGGTGCCTCGAACAGCACCGACGCTGCTGACGTCAGCGCCGTACCGGACGTCCTCTGGGCGACCACCTCACGCAGCACACCGAGCAGCTGCACGCGGAACTCATCGACGGAGGCGAAGCGGTCCGCGGGGTCGGCGGCGCAAGCCTTGGCCAGCAGCCGATACAGGGAGTCGTAGTCGGCGAACAGCGACGTCTCGGCGACGGGCGGCAGGCTCGCGACATACTTGCTCTGGTAGCCCCGGAACTCCATCATCAACACCAGCAGCGTGCGTCCGATCGTGTAGATGTCGGATGCCACGCTCGGGCCGACCTGGGCCACCTCAGGTGCCTGGTAGCCGACGGTGCCGTAGATCGCGGACTCTTGATCATCTACTCGCCGTACGCCACCGAGATCGATCAACTTCACCGCATCGCCGACCTGGATCAGGTTGTCCGGCTTGAAATCGCAATAGATCAGACCAAGATCATGAAGGTAGCTGAACGCTGGCAAGATCTCCAGGATGTAGGCCAGGGCCTGATCAACCGGCAGCGGATCGAACTTGCCCTTGTTGGCCCGCATCCGATCCTTCAAGATCTGCTTGAGCGAGGTTCCGCCGACGTACTCCATGACGATGTAACCGGCATCGTCATGGGTGACGAAGTTGTAGATCTCCACGATCAGCGGATGTTCCACTTGGGCAAGGAACTGCTTCTCCACGATCGCTACCGCCAGCGCGTCCTTGTCGCCGGTGTTCAGTAGGCCTTTCAAGACCACCCAGCGATCCGACACGTTGTGATCTTTTGCGAGATAGATCCAGCCGAGCCCACCGTGGGCCAAGCAGCCAGCGACCTCGTACTGGTTGGCCACCAGGTCGCCGGGCTGCAGCTTCGGTGTGAACGAAAATGCGTTGCCACATTTCGGGCAGAAGCCTTCGGTTCGTCCCGGCTGCCCGTCGCGGGACCGACCGACCGGTGACCCGCAGTTCGGGCAGTTCCGCTTCTCTTCCGGAACTTGCGGATTCTTCATGATCGCCTGAGCGGCGTCGATCACCGGAGCCGGTGGAACGCGGGTCAGACCCGCCCCGAGCCGGGCCGATCGGAGTCGCTGGGAACCAGAGCGAACCCGCTTGGTGATCTTGGAACCGTCGCCGGCGCGCTGCGAGCCGAGGGCAGTCGATTGCAGCCGGCTGGAGCCTGTAGTGATCGCCGAGGCCGGGGCTCCGGCGGATATCGGTGCTTGATCATCACCGCTGGCCTGGGCGGCGGGAGTGCCGCATACGTCGCAATAGCCGTCCACGATCGTGCCGGTGCAGCCGGGCTGAGTACAGGGTGCGCCGTCGGCGTTGGGCATCGCTGCGACGTTGCCGCTCGCGGCGGTCGAGGGGACAGCCGATGCGCCGACAGGCCCTGGGCTGCCGCAGACATCGCAATAGCCATCGACGATGGTGCCCGGACAGCCGGGCTGGGTGCATTTCATGCTTCCTCCGCGGACGTTGCCGGGTGCGCCGCACGCGGCGCGGGGGTCGTTTGCAGATAGGTCTGATAAACGGCAACGAGCTGCTGAGCGAGCAGCATTCTGCTGGGCCGCTCGGTCAAGGCGGCCCGAGCCAGCTGGTACGCCTGAGCGACATCGGAAACCTCGGCGACGTCTTTCGCCACCGCTTTGGCGCAATACGCCTCGAGTCGGCTCTCCAGCTCCTCATGATCATTCAGTGCCTTGCTGTAGGCCGTCTGAGCGATGGTCATCGCGCGGGACACTTGATCGAGGCGACGCAGGTAGGTCTCGAGCTCCTCGCGGGTGTTCGGCACCGGGCCTAGGGCTGCGGTGTCCGGTACGGCGTAGCGGGGTGCCGGGTCGACGCGGCGTACACACTCCTCGACAATGCTGCGCAGCGCGACTTCCCGTGCTTGGAGGTCGGCCCGCTGGTCGCGTGCTCGCTCCAGCAATGCGGCGGCGTCGCGTCGTCGGGCACCGTTGACAATCAGGTCCCGTTCGAAGGTCGCGGCATCGATTTCCAACGGTCCGAGCGATCCGGCAACATCCCCGCCGCGGCCGGCCTTCTCGGCGAGCTCCTTGAGCCGGCGCGCCAGTCGCGACTGCTCGAGTGCGGCCTGCTGCTGTGCCGCTCCAGCCGGTTCCAGGTCGATCTGTTCGCGGATGCGCTCCATCTGAGCCCGAAGTTGCCGGATCCGTTCCGTGATCTCCATCCCCGACGGATCGAGACCAAGCTTGACGCGGAGCTGGGACAGCAGGGCGTCGGACAGCCGGCAGGCCTCAGGCAGTGAGACTGAGAGTCCTGATGCAGTATTTGTGTCCAGTCGACCCCAGATCAGCGTCGACATGCGCGTCAGCTCGGTAACTCCAACCCGCCCCGAGCTCCAGGTGGCGAGCAGCAGCTCATAGCGATCGGATACCGCCTTCCAGAGCGCCATCGACAACAAGATGTCGCCGGTAGCGGCCGAGCCGCCGGGCGCTTGGAGGGCGGCCTTGTCCAACTCGTCCAGCTCGTGGCGCCGCCCATCGCGCCAGCGGCCCAGCTCGTCCAGATAGACCTGGGCTGCCTGGGTGTCCAGGGCTGAGCCCATCCGGCCGGGAGCGACCGGCGCGCTCACCTGTCCGGCAGCCGTGCTCACGATCATCGCGTCCTGCCGTAGACCGGTATCGGCGGCTCTGGTGCCGGACCAAGCGACCCGCGGAGCCATCGGTTGTAAATCCTGGTCCACTCGCCATTGGTGCGCATCTCGTCGAGCCGAGCATTGACGAAGCGGACGAAGTCGACATCCTTTTCGTTGAAGCCAAGTCCGTATGGCTCCTCGGTGAACGCACGCTGATCAGGCACGACAGCGTAGGGGTCCTGTGCTACGAGCCCGGCGAGTACGGTGTCGTCACCAGTGATCGCGGCGACCTGCCCTTGTTGGAACAACACCAGGCAGCCGGTGTGGGTGTCCGCACCGACTGGAATGGCCTTGGGTGCTTTCTTGATCAGGTTGTCCATGCTGGAGGTGCCGATCGGGGCGCACACCTTCTGTTCGGCAAGGTCATTGAGCGAGTTGGCCTTCGACCCTTTACGGACCAGGATCTTCTGGCCTGAGCGGTAGTACTCGCTCGAGAAGGCAATCTGCTTCCAGCGGTCACAGTTGATGGTCATGTTCCGGGCCACGATGTCGACGTCGCCGTTCTCGAGCGCGGGAATACGCTGCGCGGCCGTGATCACTTTCA
>Ga0307296_10001395_pt1 | contig 12078 bp, 10 predicted proteins | sample ER_DNA_153_FD_194467 | JGI IMG/M metagenome (GOLD analysis project Ga0307296, IMG submission 194467) | Bulk soil microbial communities from the East River watershed near Crested Butte, Colorado, United States - ER_DNA_153 | ecosystem: Environmental > Terrestrial > Soil > Floodplain | place... | reverse complement strand
CAGTCCGGTCATGGCGGCCATCCGTGTCCGGCAGAGCCGAAGATGAGTGACCTGTCCGAAAGCGTAGAACTGCCGCTCGCCAAGGCAAGTCCTGAGAATCGCTGTTGATAATTCTGAGGATTAAATACGGCGTGTGTCTGCAGCCGGTTAGCCGAGGATCGTGCCTTTTGAAAAATGTTTCGCCTGCCTTGATGTAGTAAATGCCATCCGATCGAGGAAACTCTCATGAAGTCAACATCGGCTCGCGAGCGGCTCGAGACCGCGCTCGGTCGTATCGATGATCCGAAAGGCGAGGGCGCGCGGACTTGTCTCACGGTCTATCGGGAGCAGGCGAAGGCCGCGGCCGACGCCGCAGATGCCCGAGCCAAGGCTGGCATTTCGCTCGGCCCGGTCGATGGAACGATCGTCAGCATCAAGGACCTTTTTGACGTTGCCGGCGAAGTCACGCGCGTCGGCTCCAGGGTGCTGGCCGATGAAGGCAAGCCGGCGGCGGTTGATGCGCCCGTGGTCAGGCGCCTTCGCGCGGGCGGAGCGGTGATCGTGGCCAAGACCAATATGAGCGAATTTGCGTATACAGGCATCGGCGCAAATCCGCATTTCGGAACGCCGGGCAATCCTGCGGATCGAAAGCGAGTTCCCGGCGGATCTTCGTCAGGCGCGGCCGTCGCTGCCGCCGATGGTATGTGCGAGATTGCGATTGGTACCGACACCGGCGGCTCATGCCGCATTCCCGGTGCGCTGTGCGGCATTGTCGGCTACAAGCCGAGTCGCCAGCGCATTCCAACGGATGGTGCGTTCCCGCTTTCATACAGCATCGACTCCATCGGCCCGATCGCGCGCTCTGTCGAGGCTTGCGCCCGCGCCGATGCAGTTATGGCCAACGAAACCTATACGGCGCTCGAACCGGTGACACTTGCCGGAATTCGAATTGGGGTCGTGCAAGGTTACCCGCTGGAGAATCTGGACGAGACGGTGCACGAGCGATTCTCTGACGCGATTGCCAGGTTGAGCAAGGCTGGCGCGCGCATATCGGAAGAAAAGCTCCCCCTCCTGGAAGACATGGTGCAGGTCAACAGCAAGGGCGGCGTCCAGCCGGCCGAGGCTTTCACCATTCATCGGGATCTTCTGACTCGGCGCGCGGACGCAATTGATCCGAATGTGCGAGTCCGCCTTGAGCGTGCGCGCAACATCGGTGCCGCTGATTATATTGATATGGTGCGGGCGCGGGCGCGCCTCATCCGTTTGATGGATGACCGAATTGCGGACGTCGATGTCCTGGTTTGGCCAACGACGCCAATGATCGCACCGACCATACAAGAGGTTGCAACGGCAGACGAATTTGCGCGAAAGAACGCGATGCTGTTGCGAAACACAGTCATTGTGAACTTTTTCGACCTTTGCGCCATTTCGCTGCCGGTTCCGCGCGGAAGCGGGCTGCCGACGGGTCTCATGCTGGTTGCGCGCAACGGACAGGATCAGCGTCTGTTTCGCATTGCTGCCGCAGTCGAGCGGCTATTTGCGGCATAGGCGGGATTGCTGTTCCGGTTTGTTGACTGGACCAAATATCCGGCATCATGCAGTCAATAGGCCTAAGCCGTCAGGGAGGAACAACGACAATGAACCGCAAACCGCATATGGGCGATAAGCGTATTACGCGCCGCACTGTGACCGCCGGCCTCGGCGCCAGCGTTGTCGCCGGGATCGCGCCAATGAATATTGTGCGCGCGCAAGACGCGACATTGAAGGTGGGCGTGCTGCTGCCCCGCTCGGGCGCGCAAGCGGGAATTGGGCAGGACTGCCAGCGCGGTGTTGATATCACACCGGGGCTTTTGAAAGACCTCGGTATGCCGCCGCTCCAGATCATGAACGGGGACACTGAGACGAGCGTCGAGGTCGCGCGCTCGCGCGCCGAGAAGATGATCAGCGATGGAGCGCAGGTCCTCGTCGGCGCCTTCGACTCCGGTCAGAGCACCGCAATCGCTCAGGTCGCCGAGCAAAAAGGCATCCCCTACGTCATCAATATAGCAGCCGCCCCGCAGATCACCGAGCAGGGCTACAAATTCGTGTTCCGGAATTTTCCCACCGCGGGCATGATTTTGGCTGACGCCTTCGCCAACCAGAAGGAATTATTCGAGGCCACGGGCGCGGCGCCGAAAACGGTCGTCTTCATGCATGTGAACGATACCTTCGGTACGGCGATGAAGGGCGGTATCGGCGCGGTGATGCCGAAATTCGATATGCCCTACAAGATTGTCGATACGATCGCCTATGACCCGACGGCACGGGACCTGTCGGTCGAGGTCGCCAAAGCCAAGGCGACTGGTGCCGACGCATTGCTGATGGTGAGCCGGCTCAACGACGCGATCTTGATTACGCGCGAACTGGTCAAACAACGCTGGTCGCCGATGGCCATCTTGAGCATGGGCCCAGGTTGGTATGAAGACCAGTATCTGAAGACGCTTGGCAAGATTGCGGATGGACCGCTGAGCTTCGTACCCTGGTATGATCCGAACAAACCAATGAGCAAGAAGCTTGATGAGGCGCTGGCCAAGGCGCATCCGGGCGTCAATCTCAACACCAATCACGTCTACACGTTCGAAGCGCTGCTTGTTGCGGCCGACGCGTTCAAGCGCGCTCGCTCAACCGATCCGAAGGCTTTGGCCGATGCCATTCGCCAGACCAATATCACGGATAACGTCAGCCCCGGTCCCGGCATCCAGTTCAACGAAAAAGGTCAGAACGATAAGTTGAAGGACTCGGCAATTCAGAATCGCGCCGGCAAACTCGTCACGGTGGCGCCGAAAGTCGCGGCGAATGCCAAAGTTGAGTGGCCGCTGCAGCCATACGACAGGCGCGGCTGACGCAGGTTCATTGTCTCTCTGGCCGCGGCTCCCGCGGTCGGAGCCTTGCGCCGCGGGGGCGTCGTGCCGACAGATATCTATCTCAACGTTGCCGTCAGCGGCGTCCTGACCGGCCTCGTCTATGGGTTAATGGCGCTCGGCCTGTCCGTGATTTTCGGCGTGGTCCGCGTGGTCAATTTTGCCCATGGCGAGATGACGACCGTCGCGATGTATCTGGCGGTGGCTCTGTTCGCCACGCTCGGCCTCGACCCCCTGCTAATGATGTTGCCGATCGCGGGCGTTCTGTTTGTGTTTGGTTATGCCATGCAACGATGGCTGATCAGTCCGTTCATCAGCCGGCCGGAACACAGTCAGTTCATATTGCTTGTCGCGGTCGCGATCATTCTCGCCAATGGTCTGCTGATCGTGTTCGGCCCGGATGCCCGCAGCGTACAGACATCCTACGCCTTCGACAGCTTTATGATTGGCCCGCTTATTGTGGACGCAACCAAGACCTTTGCCGGCGCTGCGGCCATTGCTGTTGCGGCAGCACTGTTTGCATTCTTTCGTTTTACCCGGCTTGGCACGGCGATCCGAGCCTGCGCCGATAACTACACCGGCGCGCAGGTTGTCGGCCTCAATGTCCCGCGTCTATATGCGTTGACCTTCGGTCTCGGCGCGGCCTGCGTCGGCGCCGCCGGCGCAATGCTTGCGTTGATTACGGATGTCACGCCACCGCTCGGGCCATCTTTTACGTTACTTGCCTTCGTCATTGTCATCGTTGGCGGACTGGGCTCGATGCCCGGTGCTTTGGCTGGCGGCATACTTATAGGCGTGGTCGCCGCGATGGCCGGGTTGTTCTATACGCCTTCTGCCAAAGGGATGTTTGTCTTCGCCATTCTGGTGCTTGTTCTGCTGTTCCGGCCGCAGGGCATATTTGGTCGACGCGCATGATCGGACGCCTGGTAGCATATGTGCCGCGCCGTGCCGCATTGGCGCTCTCTGTATTCTTCCTGGTGCTTCTCGTCGTGCCCTGGTTTGCCAACGACTATTTGCTCACCGTTCTGATTCTTATTTTCTACTTCGCTTACACGGGTCAGGCCTGGAACATCATGATGGGTTTTGTGGGCCAGCTTTCGCTTGGCCACGCGATCTATATCGGGCTTGGCGGCTATACGGCGGCGGTGCTCTTCAGCTATTTCGGAATCTCGCCGTGGCTTGGGTCATTCGCGGCGATGCTATTGGCAGTGTTGTGTGGCGCAATTATCGGGTTTCTCGCGTTTCGCTTCCGTGTCGCGGGAGTTTATTTCGCCATTCTTACGATCGCGTTCGCTGAATTTGCGCGTATTGGCTTCGATCATTTCACTTACGTCGGCGGTTCAGCCGGATTTTTCTTGCCGGTTTCCAACTACTCGCAGAGCGATCTGTGGACTCTCCGCGGCAAGCCAATCATGTTTTACTACCTTTCGCTCGGGATGACGGTCGCTGCAGTTATCCTCTGCCATCGCATGATCCGCAGCCGTATCGGCTATTTCTGGCAAGCGATTCGCGAGGACGAAGAAGCTGCGCGCGCAGTCGGCATCGATACGTTCCGTTACAAATTGCTTGCCGTCGTTATTTCAGCCGCGATGACGTCACTCGCCGGCGTATTTTTCGCTTTTTATTACAACAATCTGTTTCCAGAAGAAGTGTTCAGCATCAATCGATCGATCGAGTTGATCTTGGCGCCGATCTTCGGCGGCCTCGGCACACTGTTTGGGCCAATTCTCGGCGCTTTCCTGCTGACAGGGCTTGCTGAAACGCTCACTGCGGCTTTGGCCGCTTTGGGCGTGGATGTGCCGGGTGCCAAGCAGGTCTTCTACGGAATCTGCCTGTTGCTCGTGATCACGGTTCTACCGGATGGTGTGTGGCCCTGGCTTTACCGACGCTTGGGGTTGGCAGGGAGGCCCGAATGAGCGCGCTGCTGTCGGTCAACAATGTCAGCAAGCGTTTCCGTGGCCTTGTCGCGGTCGATCGTCTTAATTTTCAGGTCAACCAGGGTGATGTTTTCGCGGTCATTGGTCCCAACGGCGCTGGCAAAACCACGCTGTTCAACATGATAGCCGGAGTTTTTTCGCCCGACGGGGGCACAATCGCTCTAGCAGACCAACGCATCAACGGCCTGTCGTCCGATCAGATATGCCGCCGCGGCGTCGGGCGTACCTTTCAGATTGTGCGGCCGTTTCCGGCGCTGAGTGTCGAGGGCAACGTGATTGTTGCCGCGCTGCTACATCGTCATCTCGTAGCGGATGCGCGCGCACATGCTGGCGAAGTTTTGCGTCAGCTGGATCTCTATGACAAGCGCGCACAACGTGCCTCGGGTCTTACGCTCCCCGACCGCAAGCGCCTGGAACTTGCGCGCGCCCTTGCCACCGATCCGAAGTTGCTGCTGCTCGATGAGGTCATGGCCGGGTTGCGCCCCACCGAGACCGACCGAATGGTCGCAATTCTCAAACAGCTCAACCGCAGCCGGGGCCTTACCATTCTGCTGATAGAGCATGTGATGCGGGCAGTCATGGCGCTCGCTGGGCGCGTTCTGGTGATGCACCACGGTGCCGCGATTGCGGAGGGCGCACCCGATGAAGTGGTGCGAGACCGCGCCGTCATCGATAGTTACCTGGGCGCGGAGACGGTCGTCTGATGCTCATTGTTGAAAACATCGAAGTCTTTTACGGCGATGCCCAGGCTCTCGATGGCGTTTCGCTACAGATCGAAGAGGGCGCGATCGTCGCCATTGTCGGTGCAAATGGTGCCGGCAAAACGTCGCTGATCCGCACGATTGCGGGAATGCTCAGTGCGGCACGCGGGCGCATCCTCTACCGCGGCACTGATATTACCAGGTGGCCGAGCCATAGGGTCTGTGACCTCGGCATTGGCCAGGTGGCCGAAGGTCGCCAGGTTTTTCCGACATTGTCCGTGGCCGAGAACTTAGCGATGGGCGCGATGCTTCCGCGCGCACGCCATTCGCGCGAACAGAACTTCGAGAAAGTCTATGCGATGTTTCCGGTGCTGATGGAGCGCCGGCATCAGGCCGCTGGCACGTTATCCGGCGGCGAACAACAGATGCTCGCCATCGGGCGGTGTCTGATGGGCGCTCCCGACATGATCCTTTTCGATGAACCATCGCTCGGTCTGGCGCCGGCCATCGTGCAGAGCGTGCTGCGATGCGTACGGGATCTCAACCGCGACGGACTCACCTGCGTCCTGGTCGAACAGAACGTCGCGGTGTCGCTGAAGCTCGCCAGCCACGCCTATGTCCTGGAGAACGGCCGCATCACTATTGCAGGCTCAGGCGAGACGCTGCTCGCGGATGACCGCGTGCGGAAGGCTTATCTTGGGCTTTAGCGTTATTTCAGCGAAGGGCCGATGGTTACGCTCAACTTGCCGATGCCTTCGACCTCGCACTCGATCTTATCGCCCGCCACTGTAGCCGCCACTCCCGACGGGGTGCCTGTCATGATGATGTCCCCGGCTTCGAGCGCCACCATTTCCGACAGCTTCGAAATCGTCTCCGGAATGTTCCAGATCATCTGATTGAGATCGCCATCCTGGCGGACCTGGCCGTTCACTTTAAGGATTATCTTGCCTTTGGTAGGATGTCCGATCTTGGTCGCCGGCATCAACGGGCCGCAAGGCGCGGACGCGTCGAATGCTTTGCCGACCTCCCACGGACGCTTCACATCGCGGGACGCGATCTGCAGGTCACGCCGGGTCAGGTCGATGCCGACCGCATATCCGAAGATGCAGTCATTGGCCTTGTCGACGGGTATTTTGCGGCCTCTGCTTTTCAGCGCGACAACCAATTCGACCTCGTGGTGCATATCTTTGGTCAACGACGGGTAGGGCACCGTGCCGCCATCCGGGACGATGGCATCCGCGGGCTTGGCGAAAAAGAAAGGCGGCGCGCGCTCGTCCTGTCCCATTTCCCGGATGTGTTCGATGTAGTTACGGCCGACACACCAAATCCGGCGCACCGGAAATACCTTGTCGGTCTCTGCAACTGCGATTGTGGCTTGTGGCGGGGGCGGGATGACGTAGCGACTGTCACTCATGATGAATTGGCCATTGGATATTGTTTGGCGTTGAAGGGTAGCCCGGTTACGGAAGGCGGCCGGGAAGATGGCTGTGCGTATCAGGTGCGACGCGACGCCGTCAACCGCACAGGGCTCATGACGCGACTGCGGTAAGGGGCGTGCGAGTCTCCTGCTCCTTGAGCTGGAGGCGATAGAACGAAGCGTAACGACCGCCCGTCCGCAGCAACTCTTCGTGCCGACCGGATTCCACGACGCGGCCATCCTCAACCACGTGAATGCAGTCGGCATGCGACACCGTATGCAGGCGGTGCGCGATTACAAGCGTCGTTCGGCCTTGAGAGAGGTGCTCCATCGCCTCGCGCACTTGTAACTCCGACTCGGAGTCAAGCGCGGCCGTCGCTTCATCCAGCAAGATGATCGGTGCGTTCTTGATGAGAGCGCGAGCGATAGCAACGCGCTGGCGCTGGCCGCCGGAGAGCTGCAAGCCGTGTTCCCCCACGGGCGTCTCGTAGCCCCGCGGAAACGACATGATGAAATCATGCGCATAGGCAGCTTTAGCGGCGGCGATGATCTCGTCTTGGCTAGCACCCGGTTTGCCGAATGCGATGTTTTCCCGAACGGTGCCGCGAAACAGGAATACGTCCTGTCCGACATATGCGACGTGCTGGCGCAAGGATTGACGCGAACACAGAGTGATATCCTGCTCGTCGATGACGACCTTGCCGCGTTTTGCGTCGTAGAAACGCAGGATCAGATTGAACACCGTCGATTTTCCGCCGCCTGATGGACCCACCAGTGCGGTGAACTTGCCCGGCTCCGCTACAAAGGACATTCCGCGCAACACCGGTTCGTCGCCGCGGTATGCGAAGTGCACATCGTCGAAAGCCAGACGAGCCGTTCTCACGTTCAGGCCGGGTTTGTTGCTGTCGGGCGGTTCGCTGGGCGTGCTGTCCAGGACTTCGAACAGGATGCGCACGCCAACCAGTGCACTGTTGAGCTCGATATTCAGGCGCGCCAGCCTTTTTGCCGGCTCATAGGCCAGCAGAAACGCCGCAATGAATGAGAAAAACTGACCCGGCGTCGCTCCGGTTTCAATCACACGGTAACCACCATAGGTCACGGCAATGGCGATCGCACAGCCGCCAAGGGTTTCCATCAAGGGGCTGGCGCGATTGGAGACGCGTGCCATTTTGTTCGCTTCATGCTCGACCGCGGCAACGTTTCGATCGAAACGTTCGCGCATGATGTCTTCGAGGGTGAAGGCCTTTACGATCCGGATGCCTTGTAACGTTTCCTGCATCGTTTCGAGGATGCGGGTGCCGCCGTGAAACTGGGTACGCGCAATCGAGTAAATGCGTCGGATCAGCTTGCGCAAAATGAGGAATGCGGGGGGAACGACCACGAAGCTGAAGAATGACATCAGCGGGTCTTGCAACACCATGACGGTAACCAGGCCGACCACCGACAGGAGGTCCCGGCCGACAGACGTGATCAGAAGGTTGATAACCTGCGTAGCCGCGGCAGCACCCGTCGATAGGCGGGCGATAAATTCAGTCGAATGGCGGTCGGAGTAAAAACCAAGGCCCTCGTTCAGCAGCTTGCCAAAAACCGCGCGCTGGTTGTCAGCGACAATGCGATTGCCGATCCGCAAAAGCATCACGCTGTGGCCGTATGTGGCAAATCCTTTGATGGCGAATAGCGCGGCGGTGACGATGCCGAGTGTGATAATCCCGCGTAGGTTCCGATTCACATAGGCTTGGTTGATCACGTCGCCGATCAGCCATGCACTGAGAGCCGTGCAGCCCGCAGCCACGGCCATGAGCACAAATGCGACAACGTATTTGCGCCAATGCGAAACGCCTTGCTCCGCGAGCAATCGTCGAATCAGGACGAGGGGGCTGTAACGTTGATCGGCCGCTGTTGGTAAACTGTGATCGTTCATCCACCCTCAGTGCGGTTGTAAGCGTTGGTGCATTCGGTGGCAGGAATGGGCATTCCTTGCCTGCCGCCAAGGGAATTATCAAGACAAAATTGAACCGGCGAAAGACTGCGAAAATCGCGGGGTTTCCGGTGCCGCCTCACGCTGGTTTCCGACGCGCGGCTAGCTGCTTTTCCCAGGCGAGCGTGTGCGCAACGATGGTATCGAGATTCTGGAACTGCGGTCGCCAAGGCAGCATTGCTCGGATGCGATTCACATTCGCCACCAGCGCCGGCACGTCACCGGGACGGCGCTGCGAAACTTCAACCGGAAAGTCACGCCCGCTCGCGCGCCGAACAGAGTCGACAACTTCAAACACCGAAGCTCCGTGCCCGTAACCACAGTTGAACGTTGCGCTGGGTCCGCCGCTACGCAGATACGCAAGCGACGAAGAATGGGCCTGCACCAAGTCGCTGACATGGATGTAATCGCGGATGCAGGTGCCGTCCGGTGTCGGATAGTCCGTGCCGAACACCTCCAATTTTGGGCGTTTGCCGATCGCGGTCTCGCAGGCGACCTTTATCAAGTGCGTGGCGGCTGGGGTCGCCTGGCCGGTGCGCATCCTGGGATCAGCTCCAGCGACATTGAAATAACGTAGAATTACAAAGCGCAATCCATATGCTTTGGCCGCGTCGTGCAGCATGATCTCCGACATCAGCTTGGACTTGCCGTAGGGTGAGATGGGAGCCGTTGGGGAATCTTCGCTTACCGAGGTCTCCTCCGTCGTGCCGTAGACAGCCGCGGTCGAGGAGAAGATAAACTGTCGGACGCCTCCTCTGATTGCTGCATCGAGCAGCGCGAGGGTGTTCATGGTGTTGTTGCCGTAGTAATTCAGTGGCTCGACGACGGATTCGGGCACAACGATTGACGCGGCAAAATGAACAATCGCGGTAACGCCATGCCGCGCGATAACGTCGCTTACGAGGGTCCGGTCGCCCGTGCTGCCGGACACAAAGGGTACCGGGGTCGGCAACAGGAATCGGAAGCCGTTTGAAAGATTGTCGAGGACTACCACCGGTTCGCCCGCATCAGCGAATTCATGCACCATGTGGCTGCCGATATAACCTGCACCTCCTGTGATCAAAACCGCCATTTCAACACTCTCTCTTGATCAAGCGAAGAGGTCCCAATTAGCCGCATCCCGTGCCCGCAATTCTGTGAAGCAACGGCATGTTTATGGCGGGTGTGCTCAATGACCGGTATATGGATCAACAACGCGCATGACCAACATTCTTTTCATCAAAACGTCTTCTCTCGGCGACGTGGTTCATCATATGCCGGCTCTGACGGACGCCCGGAAGGCGAACCCCGATGCGACTTTCAACTGGCTCGTCGAGGAGACGTTTGCACCCTTGATCCGTCTGCACCCCGCGGCAGATAAGGTCATCCCGGTGGCATGGCGGCGGTGGCGGAAGTCGTTATATACTTCGACCACGATAGCGGAAATCTGGGAAAGCTTCCGCAGCATCCGCGCGCAACGATACGACGAGATCGTCGATACGCAGGGGCTCTTGCGGACCGCGATTCTCACGCGAGCCGCCAGTGGCCGGCGCCACGGCTACGACGCTTCAAGCGTTCGGGAACCGCTAGCTTCGCCGTTTTACGATGTCCGTTACCGTGTCGACCGCAATTTGCACGCTGTCGAGCGCAACCGAATGCTGAGTGGGCTGGCCCTTGGTTACACGCCCCAGGGCGATCCTGATTTTGGACTCGATCGCGTCCGGGTCGGAAATGACACTTCGCGCTACGGCCTGCTGCTGCATGCAACCGCGCGACCCGAAAAGCAATGGGCCGATGCGCACTGGATCGCGCTTGGCAAGGCACTTTGCCAGAGGTTTGAGCTGGTTGTGCCTTGGGGTACGGACGTTGAGCGGACAAGGAGTGAGTTCATTGCGGCTGCTGTGCCAGGCGCCCGCGTTTCCGACCGGGTACCACTTGATCAGGTTGCGAAGCTGATTGCCGGCGCGCGGTTTGTGATCGGCGTTGACACCGGTCTCCTGCATCTTGCCGCAGCGTTGGGCGTTCCGGTGGTCGCGATATTCGCCGGCAGCAAGCCGCGTCTAACCGGCCCGGTGGGAAGGGGTCGCTTGTCGATTTTGGGCGACGATGAAAATCCGCCTTCGGTTGATGCGGTCATCGCCGCAGTCGAAAACACTATTCGATGAAATCTACCTCTACGCGGTGCCTGCTCGCAGCAGATCGTGCACGTGGATAATGCCGACCGGCTTGCCGGCCTCGACAGCAAACAGGGCGGTCACTTTCATCACGTTTAGGATGTCCAGCGTCTCGCTGAGCAACTGGTTGCGGCGCACTGTCTTGGCACCACGTGTCATCACTTCGTCCACGCGGGCGTCGAGCAAATTGGGGCGCATGTGCCGGCGCAGGTCGCCGTCGGTGATGATTCCCAACAAGGCTCCACGCGCATCGGTGATCCCGACACAACCGAAACCTTTGGTCGTCATTTCAAGGATGGCGTCAGACATGCGAGTGCCTAGCGGCGAAAGGGGCATTGCTTCGCCGGTGTGCATGATATCGGCCACGGTTTTCAGCAGCGTCCCGAGTTTGCCGCCAGGATGCAAAAGGCCGAAGTCTAGCGGCGTAAAGCCGTGGCTTTCGAGCAGTGCGACAGCCAATGCATCACCGAGCGCAAGCTGCATTAGTGAAGACGTCGTCGGCGCGAGGTTATGAGGACAGGCCTCACGTGCCTGAGGCAATGTGAGGACCACATCCGAAACTTTAGCTAAGGCGCTGTCCGCAATAGCGGTGATCGCGACCAATTTGATTCCATATCGGCGCGAGTAGTCGGTGATATTTTTCAATTCAGCTGTCTCGCCGGACCACGAGAGGGCGAGGATGACGTCATTGTTGGCGATCATTCCGAGATCGCCGTGGCTCGCTTCGCCGGGATGAACGAAAAAGGCCGGTGTTCCGGTCGACGCGAAAGTCGAAGCGATTTTGCGCGCGACGTGCCCGGACTTGCCCATGCCGGTCACGATGACCCGGCCCTGCGCTGCACGGATTACATCGATGGCAGCCGCGAAACTGGTGCCAAGACCATCGCGCAAGGCGGCAGCCAGTGCGTCAACGCCGCCTCCTTCGGCTTCGAGCGTACGCAATGCCGATGCGATCGCGGCTTGCGCGCGGTCGCTCGTCAGGTCAGCGGGTTTTGGTTTGGCCATCACGGGCT